>Ga0209810_1000966_pt1 | contig 49638 bp, 44 predicted proteins | sample Coa_R1_7_FD_187159 | JGI IMG/M metagenome (GOLD analysis project Ga0209810, IMG submission 187159) | Surface soil microbial communities from Centralia Pennsylvania, which are recovering from an underground coalmine fire - Coalmine... | ecosystem: Environmental > Terrestrial > Soil > Unclassified... | reverse complement strand
CCGTTGCGTTCGGCTGGCCGCGTCATTGCGTTCCAGAGTTCAGCGATGTTCTGGTGGGTGTAATAAAGCGTTGTGCCCTGTTCAACCAGCTGCTCAAGTGCCGCGTCAACGATCCTGTGCTGAGGGTCCGAACGACGGGTGATGCGCAGGAGAATGTTCGTATCCACCAGGCACGAAGCAATCGCCATTTAATCGTCTTCCTGGTAGAGCCATTCGCGAGAAATCGTTTGGGGCAATGGAGGAATCTTGTCGGAGAACTGCGCCAGGGAATCCAGCCACGCACGTATTTCGGCAGGCGTACGCGGCGGCTCGGCGGAGGGCTGTACGGCGGCGCGCTGGGCAAGAATGTCTTCGACGTATGCCTCAACGCGCACACCTCGGGCTCTAGCCTGTGCTGCGATCTCGTCAGGAATTTTGACCGTGATCTCCATAGCGATAATTTAGCATGAAACGGATGTTGGTTGTGTCGCTTGCCCGAGGAGCGTGGCTTGAGTAATTGCCCAGCGCCAGTCCATTCGCGCGCGACGCCCGCTGAACTCTAAGCCGGTGACGCAGCCCCGCCACCAAAGCACGGGTTCCATCCTACGAAGGCCGCCGCCCAAGCCCTTCAACCCGCCACCGGCAAGCAGAATTGAAATGAGCGGACGGTGCTATCCGGGCCCCCGGCACCACTTCGCCGTTCAGCCCTGGGATCTTCCCTGCCGGATAAGCCCCGGCTTTCCGAGGCATGGCTGATTCGCACTTTCACACATGGCGTTTCTTTTGCGCCTGACAAAGTTGACAGTTGAGCGCGGGACTCAAGTCTGTTGTGGTAAGAGCTTTGCGCCAAACGGTTTTTGTTGCCGCAGTCTGGCGGTTGCCACACTAGAGGATGTCGCAGGCGTTTCGATGATTGACAGCACGTTCGGACAGCTAAGTATCCTCTCCCGGGAAGAAATCCTGGAAACCGTGGAGAAATTTCTAGGCCTCTTTCAGCATGCGTCCATCGGTATGTTGATCGCCACGCCAGAGGGCCAATTGCTCGATGTGAATACGACATTCTGTGACTTTTTGGGATATTCGCGCGAGGAATTGATCGGGAAGGCCGTTCAGAGGTTCGTGCATCCGGAAGACCTCGCCATGGCGAGCCAGAAGTTCGATGAAGCGCGCTCCGGCCAGCACTCCTCTCCCAGACTCGAGAAACGTTACTTGCGTAAGGATGGAACCATTCGGTGGGCGGAAGTGACAGCCTCAACGGTTCGCGACGCAGCCGGCGAACTGCGATGCTTCATCGTCCAAGTATTGGATATTACCGAGCGCAAGCGCGGCGAAGAAGCGTTGCGCGCGAGCGAAGCCGCCAAGGGCGCGATCCTGAGGTCCCTGAAGAGCGCTATCGCGGTTGTCCGCCCCGACGGCGAAATCACCACGGTGAACACCGAGTGGGAAACGTTCGGGCGCGAGAATGGCGCAAGCGAAGCGACAAGTACGGGCGTCGGACTGAATTATCTGGAGATCTGCCGGCAAGCGAACAGAATGGGCTGCCTGGAGGCAGGGCTGGCATGTCGGGGCGTTGAGGCCGTGCTGCAAGGCAGGCGCGAATCGTTTGATCTGGAATATCCATGCCACTCGGTAACGGGCAGGCATTGGTTCCAAATGACGGCGGTTCCGCTCGCGAGCGCAGAAGGCGGTGCCGTAATCATCCACCGGGAAGTCACCGCCCTCAAAGAAGCGGAAATGGCAGCCCGGGAGAGCGAGTCACGGTTTCGGCAAGTCGCCGATGCGGCTCCGGTGATGATCTGGATGTCGAGTCTGGACAAGGGTCGTGCTTACTTCAACCGAACCTGGCTGGATTTCACCGGCCAGCCGCTTGCCGCGGAACTCGGAGACGGATGGACAAAAGGTGTCCATCCGGATGATTTTGCTCATTGCCTTGAAACGTACGTTCAGGCTTTTGATGTCCGGCAGCGGTTCGAGATGGAGTACCGGCTCCGGAGAAAAGACGGGCAATACCGGTGGATCTTCGACATCGGCGTGCCGCGATTCAACGCGGATGGAGAATTTGCCGGGTACATCGGGTCGTGCGTCGACGTTACCGAGAGAAGGGAAGCGGAAGAGGCTATGGCCAGCATCAGCGGCCGTTTACTCGAGGCGCAAGAACAGGAGCGGCACCGGATTGCGCGGGAACTCCACGATGACGTAGGTCAGCGCCTCGCGGTCATGTCCTGGGAACTTGAGGGATTACAGAGAGAGCTGCCCGTTGAGGCCCGGAGGCTGAATGAACGGGTTGACCGGACCCGCACCAGCGCTTCACAAGTTCTCAGCAGCATCCGCGCGCTCTCACACGAACTGCATTCATGGAAACTCGATGTCATGGGCCTGGTTGCAGCCATGGAGAGTTTCTGCACGGAGTTAGCCGAACAGCACCACGTCACGATTGATTTTGTCGCCGAGCACACGCCGGAGCACGTCCCTCAGGACCTTTCGCTCTGTCTTTTTCGCGTTTTGCAGGAAGGGTTGCACAACGCGGTGAAGCACAGCGGCGTAACTCACTTTGAGGTGCGCGTGGGGACGAAAGCCGGGGACGAACTGCAGCTTACGATTCGAGACCGCGGCGCCGGGTTTTCTCTCCGAGAGGCAACAAAGAAGGCGGGGCTAGGACTTGCCAGCATGCGCGAGCGCGTTGCGCTCGCGAGGGGCACCTTTTCGATCAAATCCAAACGGAACGAGGGCACGGAAATAAATGTCCGAGTGCCCCTTGCCGTCTAGCAACGAGGCGCCGGGGATTACCGTCGCCACTGTAACAATAAGGACTCCGCTCGAAGACTAAGCCTGTGCCTTTGACCGCCGCGTGGCTGGACTCGCTGCCCTGCCGGCAGGGGTGTAGTCCTTGCATTTGCACCCGGGATACCAGCACACGTGCCGCTTTGCCGAAAGGTGATGGGCGGCTCGGCCGTGTCCACATTTGCAAGGCTTCTTGCCGGGTCCTGTTCGATTCATTGCTATCGAAGGATAGCAGAAACGCGCGGCTAGGGACAAAGCCGTTGTCAGGGCCTGAGGGGGAAATCCAGCGGCATCACTGGGCTGCGTCATCGGCGGCATTCTCCCCGGGTTCGCGTATGATGCGGGTATGCGTGTGCTAGTGGTGGAAGATGACCCGGGCGTGGCGCGTTTTGTCGTGAAGGGGCTCCGCGAGCAGAGTTATGCGGTGGATGCCGTAGCGGACGGAAACGATGCGCTCTATCAGGCTGAAATCAACGCGTATGACGTGATCGTTCTCGACGTGATGATTCCCGGCCGCAACGGCTTTGAGGTCTGCCGCGATTTGCGCAAGAAAGGGCACCGCACGCCGATTTTGATGCTCACGGCGCGGGACGCCGTCGAGGACCGGATCACCGGGCTGGATCGCGGCGCGGACGACTACCTGGTGAAACCCTTCGAGTTTCGCGAGCTGCTGGCGCGGCTGCGTGCGCTCCTGCGACGGCCGACCGATCTTCGTCCGGCGCAAATCAGCGTCGCCGACCTGACGCTGGACACGGGCTCGCAAACGGCGATGCGAGCGGGCCGCAGCATTGGGCTGACCCACAAGGAATACTCGCTGCTCGAATACCTGATGCGGAACTCCGGGCGCGTGATCGGACGCGCGGAAATCGCCGAGCACGTCTGGGACGAGACCTTCGATCCGTTTTCCAATCTCATCGAAGTTTACGTGAACCGGTTGCGCCGGAAGATTGACGCGGGAGCGCGGGTTCCGCTGCTGCATACGCGGCGCGGCGCGGGCTATCTGCTCGGCATCGCTGCATCGGAGCCGGGCGCAACCGAAGAAGGCGCGGGGCCTTCTTCTCGTTCGCGGCTCCGTCCCGGAGGCAGGAAGTCCGATGCTTGATTCCGTTCGCGTCCGCCTCACGCTCTGGTATTCCCTCTTCCTTGCTTGCGCGCTTGTGCTGCTCGCCTCCGTAACCTATTTGGTGGTTAAACAAAGCATCCGCGAACGGACCGACAACGCGGTAAAGGAGCTTGCGCAATCCTTCCTGATCACCTTTGATGATGAACTGCGCGATTCCGGCGACATCGTTGGAGCAGCCAAACAATCCATGATCGAGCACAGAGACCCTGATCACGCGTTTGCCATCCTCGATTCGAACGGCGGGGCCATCGCGGATTTCGCGGATCTTCCGTATCCGGAGTTCCGGAGCCGCCGATTCGGTGGAGCGCGCGCGCAGTCGTGCGCGCGGTCAGGTTCGGCATCCGACGGAAGCTTTCGGACCATGGGAGGCGTCCGTTGTTACGCGCAGCGATTTTCGGCGGAAGGAAATTCCTACGTTCTGGTCGTCGCGGCCTCGCTGCATGCCGAACGAGAGATGCTGGGACGAATCCGCCTGGCGTTTGACTGGCTGATTCCGATCGCCATCGCGATCGCGGCAATCGGAGGATACATTCTGGTTGGCAAGACTTTCGCACCGGTGGTGGCCATGGGGGCGCAGGCGCAACGCATCGGCGCCAGCAATCTGCATGAGCGCTTGGCGGTGCAGAATCCCGCGGACGAACTGGGCCGGCTTGCCGCCACCTTCAACGATTTGCTGGACCGTCTCGGCGCTTCCTTTGAACGCCAGCGCCGGTTCATCGCGGATGCTTCGCACGAATTGCGAACACCCGTTGCCATTCTGCGCGGGGAGGCGGAGGTGGCGCTGTCGCAGCCCTCCCGTTCGGTCGAGGAATACCGCGAATCGCTGGCGATCCTGCATCTCGAGGCCAAGCGCCTCACGCGGATTGTCGAGGACTTATTCACTCTAACGCGCGCCGATTCCGGGCAGTATCCGTTATCGCCGAGCGAGTTCTACCTGGATGAACTCGTGGCGGACTGCGTGCACTCCGTCCGGTCGCTTGCCGCCGCGAAGGACATTGCAGTGGCCGCCGAGCCTTGCGGGGAACAGCCGATCCGTGGCGACGAAGGGCTTCTGCGCCGCATGCTGCTGAATCTGCTGGATAACGCCATCAAATATACGCCCAGGTCCGGCAACGTCACGGTAACTTGCCGCAGCAATCCGGCAGGCGTAGAGATCAGCGTACATGATTCCGGCCCCGGCATTCCCGCGGAATGGCAGGGGCGCGTGTTCGAGCGTTTCTTTCGCGGGGATCCGGCACGCTCGCGAACTTCAGCGGACGAGGGCGCCGGACTCGGCCTGTCGATCGCGCGCTGGATCGCCGAGGCGCACGAAGGACGGCTGGAACTTACGCGTTCGGACCCGTCTGGCAGTGTTTTCACGGTGTTTTTGCCGCGCGAACCCGCCGGCGTTGCCGTTTCGAGTTAATCGTGCGTTTAGCTTGCCGGCGGTATTTTCAAGCTTCAGGCGATGAGCATGTTCGCGCGCAGGTTCACAGTGCTTGTCTGTGCCGCAGCAGCCGCTTTGAGCGCTGCGACGGCCACGCCGCGGCAACAGCCGGAGACACCCGCCGCTAAACCTCCGGCCGCGGCGCAGCAGACAGGTAGCACGCCTCCGGCAAAACTGACTCTGGATGATGCGCTGGCTCTCGCGCGCAAGAACGAAGTGCAGTACCAGGGAGCAGTCACGGCGGCAGGCTTGGCTCGCGAGGACCGGTTGCAGGCGCGCAACGCTCTTCTGCCCGCGGTGACCTACAACAATTCCGTGATTTACACCCAAGCGGCGCCGAAACCGATTCAGGCGAGCACCGGTGTGCCGGTAGTCTTCATCGCCAACAATGCCGTTCATGAATACATCAGCCAGGGCGCCGTGCATGAATCCATCGATTTGGCCGGCGTGGCTTCGCTGCGCCGCGCGCAAGCCGCTGCCGCTCTCGCTCGCGCGCAAGCGGAAATCGCGTCGCGCGGCCTGGTCGTGACTGTCGTCCAGGCCTACTACAATCTAGCCGCGGCCCGCTACAAACTGGAAACCGCGCAGCGCGCTGACGACGAGGGCAAGCACTTCCTGCAAATCAGCCAGGACCTCGAACGCGGCGGCGAAGTGGCCCACTCCGACGTGATCAAGGCCGAAATTCAGGCGAACGACCGCCAGCGGCAACTCCAGGAAGCGCAACTCGCCTTGCTGAACGCGCGGCTCGCCCTCTCCGTTCTAATTTTTCCGGACTTCAACGACAATTTCGACATCGCCGACGATCTGCACGCCAGCGTGCCGATTCCAACGCTCGGTGAAGTCCAGCAGCTAGCGGCGCGCAACAATCCGGAAATCCGCGCCGCGCTTGCTGCGGTGCAAGCCGCAAACCACGATGTTTCGGCCGCACGCTTCGAGTATTTCCCGACACTGACCCTGGACTATTTTTATGGTATTGACGCCGAGCACTTTGCGCTCAACTCCACCGTTCTGGGCCAGCGCGTCTCGAACCTGGGTTCCTCGATTGTGGGTACGCTAAATATTCCGGTGTGGAATTGGGGCACAACCCAAAGCCGGGTGAGGCAAGCCGACCTGCGCCGCGCCCAGGCCAAGCGCGAGCTTTCCTTTGCCCAGCGCAGCCTGCTCGCGGAAATCCAGTCGCTTTACAAGGAAGCGAGCACAGCTTCCGACGAACTGGCGGGCCTCGCGCGATCGGCGCAGCTTGCCGAGGAGAGCCAGCGCCTGACGGTTCTCCGGTACCAGCACGGCGAAGCGACGGTCCTGGAAGTCGTTGATGCGCAAAACACGTTTGCATCGGCGAATGCGGCATACCAGGACGGCGCCGTGCGCTATCGTGTGGCTCTGGCCAATTTGCAAACCCTGACAGGAGAGCTCACCCACCCATGAGTCTCCACGGTAGTCCTCGCCGATTCACCTTGCCGGTTTGTTGCGCCGCCGCTTTCGCATTGGTGGTCACTGGCTGCGCTCACGAAGCAAAAGACGCCGACCCAGTGGTCTCCGTCCAGGTCACGCCTGCGCATCGCGAGACCATTTCGCAGATTGTTTCCACCGAAGCAGTTGTTTTCCCCCTGCAACAAGCGGTGATTACGCCCAAAATCACCTCGACCATCAAGGAGTTTCTCGTCCAGCGTGGCAGCCATGTGAAGAAGGATCAGCTCTTGGCGGTTTTGGAGAACGCGGACCTTTCCGCGGCTGCGGAGCAAAGCAAGGGCGATTTTGAGCAAGCGGAAGCGGGCTATGTGACCACCACGAATGCCAGCCTGCCGCAGCAGATTCAGAAAGCGGAGCTCGACGCCGCCTCCTTTAAGGCGGCATTCGACGCCCAACAAAAGGTCTATGACAGCCGCAAGCAACTATTCCAGCAAGGCGCCCTGCCGCGCAGAGATCTGGATAGCGCCGAGGTCGCCCTCTCGCAAGCCCGCGCGCAATACGAAGAGGCGCAGCGACAGCTCGAGGACTTGCGCCGCGTCGGGAAAGAGCAAACGCTGAAATCGGCGACCGGCCAGCTTGCCTCGGCCAAAGGCAAGTACCTGGGCGCGCAAGCGCAGCTCAGCTATTCGCAGATTCGCAGCCCCATCGATGGCGTGGTCACCGACCGGCCACTGTACCCCGGCGAACTGGCGACCGCCAATCAGCCACTGCTCACGGTGATGAATACATCCACGCTGATCGCGAAAGCGCACATCGCCCAATCGCAGGCGGCGCTGCTCAAAACCGGAGATCCCGCTTCCATCGTGATACCTGGCGCCGAGAAAGAGGTCGCGGCGCGGGTGAGTCTCATCAGCCCGGCTCTCGATCCCGGCAGCACAACTCTTGAAGTCTGGATCGAGACGAATAAACCGCCCGCAGAGCTCCGCCCCGGAATGACCGTTCGGGCCAATATCACTGCAAAGACCGCGAAGGAAGCCATCGTAATCCCTTCGACCGCGCTTTTCCACAACCCTGACGGCACCGCGTATGTCTTGCTGGCTGGTGCTGACGGCATTGCCCACGTGAAACCCGTCGAGACCGGAGTTACGGGGACGACGCAAGTGGCGATTACCAGCGGCTTGAACCTCAACGATCCCGTGATCACTTCAGGAGGCTACGCGCTTCCCGACGGTACTCATATCAAAGTCGAACGTCCGCAATCAGCGGAATCCGCGAACGCTGACGGCAGCCACGCCTCGCCGCCAAAATCCGCGCCCCAAGATTTCTCCAGCACCAAGCCGCAGGATTGATCTGCATGGGAGCAACGCTCACTTCGGCTCCATCGCAGCGCCAACCAGGCAAGGCCTCGGCCTTCTGGTTTCAGCGCCTGTCCCGGCCGATTCTGTTTCTCATTATCAGCATCGCACTGGTCGGCGCTTACTTTGCTTTCGTGATTCCCGTTTCCGTTTTTCCAAACACGAATTTTCCACGGGTGGTCATCAGCATTGACAATGGCGTGATGCCCATCGATCAGATGCTCGTCACCATCACGCGGCCCATCGAGGAAGCGGTTAACAGCGTTCCGGGTTTGCAGCGGGTGGTTTCGACAACAAGCCGCGGCTCCGCTGAAGTCAGCCTCTTTTTTGACTGGAACAGCGATATGATCCTGACGCTGCAACGTGTCGATGCTGTCGTCGCGCGGCTGCAAGTCGAGCTTCCGCCCACAACGAAAATCGATACGCACCGCCTCACCTTCGCCACGTTTCCGATTCTCGGCTACAGCCTGACCTCGGACACGATTCCCCAGGACAAGCTCTGGGAGCTGGCCACCTACGAACTCAAGCCCCGCATCAATCGCCTCGATGGAGTCGCGTCCGTTCTCATTCAAGGCGGCCGCATCCCCGAATTTCAGATCACGCCCGACCCCGCGCGCTTGAACGCCTCCGGCATCACCGTCACGGACATTCTGGACGCCGTCCGGCGCACCAATCTCGTCGATTCTCCCGGCCTCATCGAGCACAATCACCAGCTTGTTCTTGGCTTGGTCAGCGGCCAGGTCCGCTCGCCGGAGGAACTCGGCCAAATCGTCATCAAGAGTTCCGCGACTGGCGTGCCGATTCGCGTCGGTGATGTGGGCAGCGTTTCGCGTTCTGTCGCTCCCGTCTACACGATGGTCACGGCCAACGGCACGCCGGCGGTGTTGCTCAGCGTGAACCGGCAGCCGGACAGCAACACGCTGACTGTCGCGGATGAAGTCCACAGGCAAATCGCGGAACTCCGGGCCGGCCTGCCTCCCGGCACTCATCTGGAGCCGTTTTACGATCAGTCCACCATCGTTCGAGATTCCATCTCGAGCGTGCGCGATGCCGTTCTGCTCGGACTTGTTCTCTCATCGGCGATCCTCGTACTTTTCCTTCGCGATTGGGGAACATCGCTGATTGCCGGCTTGGTCATCCCGGTCACGCTCTTTCTCACGTGCATCGTTCTTAGGCTCGCGGGCCAAAGCTTTAATCTGATGACCCTCGGCGGGCTCGCGGCCGCCGTCGGCCTGGTCATTGACGATGCCATCGTCGTTCTCGAAAACATCGTCATGCATCGCGATGCAGGCGAAAGCCGTCCGACCGCCATTCGCAACGCGCTCCGCGAAATGACCGCGCCGCTGATCGGCTCGACCATCACGCCCATCGTGGTGTTCCTTCCGCTCATTTCGATCACCGGCGTGACGGGCACCTTCTTTCGCGCTCTTGCGGTCACCATGACAGCCGCCCTCCTCGCTTCCCTGCTCCTCGCTCTGACGTGGACCCCGGCCCTCAGCCAATATCTGCTGCGCAGCAGCGCAAAGTTTTCTGCGGCGGCGCCGGACGAAGCCTCGTCTCCGGCCGCCGCGCTCTCTCCGGGGACCGAGCACCAAGGCAAACTCTTCGGCCGCATCGTGGCTTTCTACGAACGCGCCATGCATCGGATTGTCGCGCGCCCGTTGCTGATCGCCGGCAGTTCTGTTCTGATCATCGCGCTATCCGGCGTCTGCTTCTGGTTTCTCGGCACCGACCTGCTCCCCGAAATGGATGAAGGCGGCTTCATTCTGGACTATTACACGCCGCCGGGCAGTTCCCTCACCGAATCGGACCGCATCCTCCAGCACATTGAACGCATTCTCCGCGCGACGCCGGAAGTCGAGAACACTTCGCGGCGCACCGGACTCCAACTCGGCCTCGCTGCCGTCACCGAAGCCAATCGCGGAGACTTCACCGTGAAGCTGAAACCGGACCGTGATCGCGGCATCGACGAAGTGATGGATGACGTGCGCACCCGCATCAAGCAGAGTGAGCCTGCGGCCGACGTCGAATTCGTCCAGGTCTTGCAGGATATGATCGGGGATCTAAGCAACGAGCCAGAGCCGGTAGTCGTAAAACTCTACTCGGAGGACCCGCAACTCTTGCGTCAAGCCGCGACGCGCGTTGCCGATTCCATCGGCAAGATCCGCGGAGTGGTCGACGTTCTGGACGGGATCGAGAACACCATCAGCGGCCCTGCCGTGACGTTTCAGGTAGATCCCGCTGTAGCCGCCCGGGCCGGATTCACCCCGGAAGAGGTCGCCACGGATGCCGCCGCGCTCCTCGAAGGCGCTCCCGCCGCCACACCGGTGGTGCTCAACGACCGCGCCTATCCCGTCAGGGTGCGCTTCGCCGAACAAACACGCTCCTCGCTCAACCAAATGAGCAACACGCTTCTGACCAGCTCGACCGGCCACACCGCCACGCTCGGCTCATTGGCCACCGTTACCAGCGATCCCGGACAGACGGAAATTCGCCGCGAAAATCTTCAGCGCCTCATTGAAGTTACCGGGCGTCTCGAGGGCCTGGATCTCGGCTCCGGCATCGCCGCCGTGAAGAAAGCCGTAGCCGGCCTCAACTTGCCTTCCTCCATTCGCGTCGAGTATGGAGGCGCTTACCAGGAGCAGCAGCGCTCTTTCCGCGATCTTTCCTTCGTTCTCGCCCTCGCGCTTATGCTGCTCTTCGCCGTGCTGCTCTTTGAATTTCGGACTTTTTCCGCCCCAGCCGCCATTCTCTTCTCCGCCCTGCTTTCCACCTTCGGAGGCTTCCTTGCCTTGCTGATCACGCGCACGACCTTCAACGTCGCCTCGTTCATGGGCATGATCATGGTCGTCGGCATCGTCGCGAAAAACGGCATTCTGCTGCTTGATGCCGAGCAACACTTCCGAGCCTCCGGCATGCCGGATGGCGACGCCATGATTCACGCAGGCCGCCGGCGCCTTCGCCCTATTCTGATGACCGCTCTCGCCACGATTTTCGGAATGCTTCCGCTCGCCTTTGGCCTGGGATCCGGCTCTGAAATGCTGAAGCCTTTGGCCATCGCTGTCATCGGTGGCTTGCTAAGCTCAATGGTCTTCTCTCTTGTTTACACTCCTGCCGTGCATTTCTACCTCCATCGGCTCGCAAATCGCACGTCCGCCGAAGCCCTGGAAGCTTAGCCGAAGACTCTCTCTCGCATCATGCTTCCCAGCGGCCGCTCATCTCCCACCCGCGGTTGTGCCGACCCACGCTTGATCTGCGGCAATGAGCTCCGCGTTTGGCACCTCTGTTCGCAACCGGACGGGCACCAACCTCGGCTTGTTCTGAGCCGGCGCCGCAAAGGTCAGCAGGTACTGATGCCTTAATCGCTGGCCGATGTCGTCGAGATAGGGCGTATAGCTGACCGGCGCCTGAAAGCCCAGGAAATAGGCTTCTCCGCCGGTCTCGTCGGAAATTTGCGAGAGATGAATCTGGCCCATGTTCATTCGCCAGTAGCTGCGGTAGTAGCGCCCAAAGCCCGGCGTGTAAATCGCGAAAATCACAATCCCATTCTGCTGTGCCTTCTGTACGGCAGAGTCGACGTAAGGATTCGATACTCCAAAGCTGCCTAGCTCGTCGATGCCGTCGGAAATCATGACAATCTCGCGGCGGACGCTGGATTGCGGCCAGCGTTGGATTAAATCCGCAATCGAGAGATATACGCTCCCGAAGGCGCCGTGGTTGCCCAGTGGGAGCCGCACTCCTTTCGCCGCCGCGGCATGGTCGTTCGTAAGCTGTTGAGTGATGGTAACGGTTCCGTTTCGCATGTAAGCGACGCCGACCGCGGTTGTGGCCGGCTGCGATGTGATGAAATTCCGCAGGTCTGCCATATTGCTGCCGAAGGCGGCCGGCTGCGCGGCGTCGTCCACAGCGATGAAGAGTTGTAGCGCCGCCTGCGCCCCCTGCAACGGAGTCCAGTCCGTCACCTGCAGGCGCTCGCGCTTCTGGTAAACCTGCACGTCTCCGGCCTGAACCGCGGGAACCTGATTTCCACTGTGCGCCACAACCGTAACCACAAGGTGTGCGGGAACGGCGCCGCCTGAGGACGCGTTCTGAGCCCGAATGGAACCGGCGCCGGCGCTCAGCGCCACCGCGAGGAACAAACCGAGTGTGAACTTGCTCTGCAACATGGGATTCCTCCTGCATAGGAGATGTTTCCCATACGGCTTTGGTGGGCCGAAACGATGTGTTCCGAGACACATTATTTTCCCGGCCTCCGCAGTCTGCCGCATTTGGCGTAACTGAGGTGGCAAAATCACCCCGCCGGAGGACGACCTGGCCAAGCCTGCCAATTCTGCCAGTTCGCATCTGTCCGGCGAATGCTTGTCACCAGCCTTGAAATGGCTACCTTCGGCGAGCAAAACCGCCTGTCCGGCGGAGGCGACGCAATTTTTCGTCATTCCATGACGGAACGGGGTGTGCTCGGCGCGCTGATTCTCGCGCTCGTGATCGCCATTGCCTTGGTTTGCCGCGATGCGCTCGAGCTTGCCAAACCGGCAGAAGATACTGAGCCGCTTTCGCTATCAACGTAGCGGGTTCCCGTTGCCCGCTTCAGCGCTGGGTCTGCGATTTGCGAAGCGCCGCTATGGATGGCTCATCCGCCGGTATGGCATCGCCCCAGGTGATCAGCCGCGCCCCCCGGCTGAATGTCAAATACTCGAAGCCCCATTGGATAAACACCAGTACACGGCTCTGAAACTCCACGATGTACATCAGGTGGACGAAAAGCCAGATGAGCCACGCAAACAGTCCCGCGAAGTGCATGCCAAAAATATTCGCCACTGCCGCGGCGCGCCCGATCACCGCCATGTCGCCCTTATTGAAGTAGCGGAACGGCGGCGGCGCGGGCTTCCCTTCGATCCGCGCGCGAATTACTTTTGCAGCGTAAGCGCCGCCCTGAATCGCCGGTTGCGCTACGCCGGGAATGGGTTTGCCTTTTTCGCCGGTTACGTGAGCCAGATCGCCAATCACGAAGATCTCCGGGAACTTCGGTATGGTCAGGTCCGGCGCCACTTTAATGCGGCCGCTCGCATCCGTTTCCGCCTTCGTGCGCCGCGCCAGTTGCCGCCCGAAGGCTGTCGTGGTTACTCCGCCGGCCCACAGGACCGTCTTCGCTCGCAGACGTTCCGAATCATCGCCCCGTTTGAAGGAGATACCCTCGTCGTCGATGCTGGTCACCATTGCGTTTTTGACGACTTCGACGCCGAGGCGCGAAACCAGTTTCTCCGCTTTCGCGGAAAGGTCCTCGGGATAGCCGCCGAGGACGCGCGAACCGCCTTCGATGAGCAATATCCGCGCCGAACTGGGCCGAATGTGCCGGAAGTCGTGCCGCAGTGTCTGGTTCGCAATTTCCGCAAGCGCTCCCGCCAACTCGACGCCGGTTGCGCCAGCGCCCACAATGACAAAGGTCAGCCAGGCGCGCGCCTCCTCCTCAGAGCTGGCTCGCTCCGCCTCTTCGAACGCCGCCAGGATCTTGTGCCGGATCGCCGTCGCTTCCTCGACGGTCTTCAGGCTCGGCGCATACCTCCTCCACCCGTCGTTTCCGTAGTACGAGGTCTGCGAACCCGTTGCCACAATCAGCGAGTCGTACGCGAACTCGCCGCCATCCCGCAAAAACACCACTTTGGCTTCCGGATCAACGTCAATCGCTTCGCCGAGCAAAACCTCCGCGTTCTTTTGCTTTCGCAGAACGCTGCGGAGTGGGGCCGCGATTTCTCCCGGCGAAAGAGATCCCGTGGCCACCTGATAGACCAACGGCTGAAATAAGTGGAAATTGCGCTTGTCAATCAGCGTGACCTGCACGGGGGCCCGCTTCAGCCTCTGCGCCGCGTTCAGCCCGCCGAACCCGCCGCCCAGGATAACGACGCGGTGTCTCTCTCCGATTTCAACCTTCCGCATGATTTTTCCCTGCAAACTGGTACCATTATCTCACCCATGGCGGAGCTGCCGCATCAAACCCGGAGTACCTTCGGGCACTTCAGGAAGATGAGACTGCCGGCCCTGGTTCTTGCGGCCTTTTTGGCTTGTGCTTCAGTCCCCGCATCGCAGGCTCAGTCCGCGCAACCCGCGCCGCCTTCTGTCTCGGATTTGCGTCCGACGCTAATCGTCGGGTTCGTTGGCGGTTTTGTCTCTCATGACGCTCGCGCTCACGGCGAAGTCCAGTTCGCCGAACATTTGCGCGCGGTCTATCCTTCCGTTGTGCAGGTCAAGGTCTTCGAGAATCGCCGTGTTTCTCAGGCGCGCGGGGAAATCCTTCGCTTTGTTCGCGATGCGGGGAAGCGGATGGCGTTGGAGCGCGCCGATGCTCCCAAAATGGCTTCGGCGCCAAACGTAATCCTCTATGGCCACAGTTGGGGCGCTGCGGCCGTGGTCTCGCTCGCGAGGAAGCTCCAGCAGGATGGCGTTCCGGTGCTCCTTACCATACAAATTGACAGTATCGCCCCGCCCGGCGCCAATGACCGTATCATTCCGCCCAACGTCGCGCGCGCCGCGAATTTCTTTCAGCCGAGCGGCCTCCTCCACGGCCGCGCGGAGATCCGCGCCGCCGACTCCGAGCGCACGCAAATCCTTGGCAATTTCCGGTTCGACTACGACAAATCACCCGTCTCCTGTCATGGCTATCCCTGGTGGAACCGCGTCTTCACCCGCAGCCACATGGAAATCGAGTGCGACCCCAAGGTCTGGAGCGATATCGAAGCCCTCATCCGCGCCGAATTGCAATCGCAAGCGAGCGCCGAGGCTGCCGGAGTCTCCGCGCCCGGCGCAACTTCTTTTCCGCGCTGATCATCTGATTTTCCGGGTTGCTCTGCAGTTTTTCCGGGTCCGCATGAAGCATACGTCGCTTGCTTGCCCGGTTTCACGAGGCGGTGCTTGGAGCGTATCGGTCAAACCAGGGAGTTGCCCTCCGCGGCGGCCCTTGCCCCGCGGGTAAAGCGCGTTCTCACGTTTCTCGAAGCCGTCGCTTTCGCCGCCTTCATCGGCATGTATATCTGGCGGCTGCAATTCACGCGGGCCAATTTGTGGTGGCTTTTCCTTGTTTGGTTCGCCGCCAGCTTTGCGATTCACCGCGATTCGCCAAAGTCGCTCGGCTGGCGCGCGGACAATCTTTGGTCCGCCACGCGCCGCTGCTCGCCGGTTTTCTTCGCCTTCATCCTCGCTTTGCTTGTGGCGGGCTTGCTGCTCGGCGCGCTTCACCGCCCGCCGCTTCATCTATTGCCGGCGCGCTTCTACGGATACCTTTCCTTCTGTCTGCTCCAGCAAGTCGCCCTGAACTCGTATCTCACCAATCGCTTCCTGGCCGCAACGCAGAACCCGGTGTGCGCCTCTCTCCTCGCCGGATCCCTTTTCGCCGCGCTCCACTGGCCAAATCCCGTTCTCGTTCCGCTAACTTTCATCGGGGGTACGGTAATGGCCTGGCTCTTTGCCGCTGAACGCAATATCCTCCCGCTCGCCCTTGGCCAAGCCATTCTTGGCGCGCTCGTCTCCTGGGCCTTTCCGCTCGCCTGGCACCACTTCATGCGCGTCGGCCCGGGCTTCTACTTGTTTAGCCGCTAACCTTCAAGAACACCCCGGGTCTCCGGCGCAGTGCGCTATTCCTTGCTCCACACCCCGGGTATCGACATCTCACACTGCGGGCAACAGCCGGATCTCATCCGGTTCTGCAGCACATTGTGCCACGACCTCCGCACCAGCAGCGTCCCGCAGCCCGGACAATAGGTATTTGCCGATTCGCTGAAAATATTTCCCTCGTAAACGAAATGCAGTCCCGTATCCAGCGCGATTTGCCGCGCCCGGTGCAGCGTCTCCGGCGGCGTCTGCGGCTTGTCTCGCAGCTTGAAATCCGGATGAAACGCCGTGAAATGCAACGGTACGTCCGGACCCAGGTGCTCCAGAATCCACTCCGCCAGCCGCCGCGTTTCGCCGGGATCGTCGTTCAGCGTAGGGATCATCAGGTTCGTGATCTCGAACCAGACCGGCGTTTCCGTTTTCAGCCACACCAGCGTGTCCAGAACCGGCTGCAAATGTGTCAAGGTCGTTTTCCCGTAGAACGTTTCCGTGAAGGCCTTCAAGTCGATGTTTGCTGCGTCAATGTGGTCATAGATGTCGTGGAACGCCTCGCGCGTAATGTATCCATTCGACACCATCACGCGCTTCAGCCCGTGTTCTTCCGCCGCCGCGCAGATATCCATCACATACTCGCCCCAAATCGTCGGCTCGTTGTAAGTAAACGCCAGTGATTCGCAGCCATACTCCTTCGCGAGCAGCGGAACCTCCTCCGGCCGAACCTCCCGCGACCGCACCTGGTCCGCCCGCGACTTCGAGATGTCCCAGTTCTGACAGAAGAAGCAGCCCATGTTGCAGCCGGCCGTGCCCATGCTGAAAACGCGCGTTCCCGGCAGGAAATGATTCAGCGGCTTCTTCTCGATGGGATCGACCTGGAGTGCTGCTGGCGAACCGTACCCGAGGCTGTAGAGCTTCCCGCCTTCATTCACCCGGATGAAGCAGAACCCCGCCTGTCCCGGCCGTATCCGGCAATGTCGCGGACACAGGTAGCAGTGCGCGCGTCCGCCTCCTTCCGCTTCCCACCATCGCGCCTCGTGTAGCTCGCGCGTCTTCTGCAGAATGCGGAGTTCGTTCACAGCTAACTCCCAAGCTCAGTATACCGCCGCATGAAATTGGCGGCGCCGGCATCGTAGCGCTGCCCAAGAGCAGCTCGTGCGCGAATGCGCGCCTGCGCTGATGCAAACACTCTCTTCGCTTGCAATCCACTCCGGGTGACTCAGCGTGAATGTTCTCCCTGCTCCTTCTCCCAGCGCTGCCGCACCTCCGCCAGAAATCCGTCTTTGTCCTTCCGCATGCGTTGTACCAGCGCCTGGTTTCCAGTCTCTTCGTGCGCTGCAGCCCAGAGCACCATTTCAGTCAGCACCGGCGCGAGATCCATTCCCTTTCGCGTCAGCAAGTACCGCACCTTCCGCCCATCGGAAGGGTCCGGAGCCGTCCGGATAATTCCATGCTTCTCAAGCTGCCTCAGCCGGTCCGCCAGAATGTTCGTGGCGATGCCCTCGGGCGATTCCAAGAACTGGTTATAGCTCTGGTAGCCCTGCAGCATCATGTCCCGAATAATCAGCAGCGACCAGCGATCGCCGAGAATCTCAACCGATGCGTTCAGCGGACACCCCGACCGTCTCTTAACGCCTGGCTTTTGCCCCTTCATCGCCTTCCACTATTCCATTATAACTTGCATTTTACAAGTAATAGTTGCAGACTGTCTCGTCGCGTAATACCGACCACCTTTCCTCAAGGACTCCATATGCCAGTCAACGAACTGCTTCTCCGCGAATTCGACCAGGAAATGTCCCGCACGCAGGCTACTCTCGAGCGGGTCCCCGCCGCCAACTGGGATTGGAAGCCGCAGCCCAAGTCCGGCTCGCTTGCCTGGATGGCCGGTCACGTGGCCACGCTCCCAGGCTTTGGCTTCGTGATCCTGACCACGCCGGTATTCGAGACCACGACCGCGCGCATCCCAAAGGTCGAACGGCACGCTGAACTGCTCGATGGCTTTGCGCAGCGTCGCAAGGACGCACGCAGCGCCCTCGCCTCGGTCACCGACGAGCAGCTCCAGCAAACCTGGACCATGAAGCGCGACGGCCGAACTCTTTTCTCCATGCCCCGTTATGACGCATTTCGCGTCATGTTTCTCAATCACATCGTCCACCATCGCGGACAGCTCACCATGTACCTCCGCCAGCTCGATATTCCTGTTCCGCCGCTTTATGGACCCTCCGCCGATGAGAATCCGTTCGTGTAAAATCCCGGAAACGCCCGGCGTCGTTCGTCGTTTCCTATGAACAAGAAAAGGAGCGCCCGTGACCCTTTCTCCTGAACTCTTTGGCCGCGATCTCAAGCTCGCCGTGCGCTCTCTTTGGCGCAGCAAGGGTCTTGCGATCACCGTCGTCCTCACTCTCGCCCTTGGCATCGGCGCCAACGCCGCCATCTTCAGCGTGGTTCGCGGCGTGCTTCTCCGCCCGCTCGTCAATCGCGACGAGGATCGCCTCATCTACATTCGCCAGAGCGCCCGCGGCATCGGCAGCGACAACACCACCTTCTCCGTCCCGGAAATCCAGGACCTCAAGGCAGGCGTCAAGTCGCTCAGCGAATTCGGCGACTTCTCGATGATCGGCTTCACGCTCGTGGGCCTCGGCGAGCCGCGCGAAGTCCGCGCCGGAGTCGTTGGCGGTTCCTACTTTGAAGTCATGGGCCTGCATCCCGTTCTCGGGCGCTTGCTCGATCAGCAAGATGACGGCCCGCAAGCCGCTGGAGCCGCCGTCCTCACCTACCGATTCTGGAAGAACACGCTCAACAGCGATCCCTCCGTGATCGGCAAGAGTATTCGCCTCGGAACACGTACCGCAACCGTTGTCGGCGTGCTCGAACCTTCTGTTCCCTACCCCGCCGACACGGAAATCATCGCCAACGTCGTCACAAGCCCGCACCACCTCTCCGCCACGATGGTTACCGGACGCGTCCACCGCATGACGGAGCTCTTCGCCCGCCTCAAGCCCGGCGTAACTCTCGATGCTGCTCGCGCCGACCTCCGCGCGGTCCACGCCAACATGGTCCGTGACCACCCGGATGCCTATGGTCCGAAAGCCGATTTTCGCATTGATGCCGTAATGCTTCGCGATCAAATCACCTCAAATGCGCGTACTGTTTTGCTCGTCCTCCTTGCCGCATCCGGACTGATCTTCATCATCGCCTGCTCCAATGTTGCCAATCTCATTCTGGCCCGCAGCGTTCGCCGTGAAGGCGAACTGGCCATCCGCGCCGCTCTCGGAGCGGGCCCCGGCGCCCTGCGCCGGACTTTGCTCGCCGAAAGCTTGCTGCTCTGCGGGGCCGGCGCGCTGCTCGGCATTCTCAGCGCGTGGCCCATCGTCGCCGTTCTGGCGCGCTACGCCGCGCGATTCTCCGTTCGCGCCGTGGATCTCACCGTGGATTCGAGCTTGCTCTGGGTCGGCGCCGTACTCGCCGTCATTTCCGCTGTCCTGCTGGCGTATGTGCCGCGTCTTCCCTCGGCGGATTCTTCCCACGGCATCGGGCTTGCCAACACCAGCCTGCGCATCACCGGCGGTACCAGCCGCCGCCTGCGCATCTTCGCGGTCACGCAAATCGCCGCTTCGTTTGTCCTTCTCGCCGGAGCCAGCATGCTCCTCAAGACTCTGCTTTCGCTCCAGGCCGCGCAGACCGGCCTCGATACGCATCGCGTGCTCGCCCTCAACGTCCCCGTGATGTCCTACGGCAAAACGCAGGACCAGATCAACGCTTTCTATCGCGATGCCATCGCCCGCATTCAGGCGCTGCCCGGGGTTGACGCCGTCGCCGTCGGAAATCTCGTTCCCTGGCGCGACGCCGGAAACTTCGGTCCCGGTTTCGAGTTCTCCGCCGATGGCCACGTTCGTGCTTCCGGCGAGGAAGACCCGCGGGGCCGCTTCCGCACCGTCTCGCCAGGGTTCTTCGCTGCTCTCGGCGTACCCATTCTCGAGGGCCGCGATTTCGACGTCTCGGACCGTAAGACTTCCGAATCCGTCGTCATCATCAGCCAGAGCGTCGCGCAGCGCATGTTCCCCGGTCAGGATCCCTTGAACCGCCACGTTATGTGGACCGACCCGGTGATGAAATTCATTGATGTCAGCCCGGCGCCGCGCCGCATTGTGGGTGTGGTACCCGATATCGAAGACGAAAACGTCGCGCCGGGTTCCGCTCTGACCATCTATGAGCCGCTTGAACAGGAAGGCCTAGGGGGCGGCCGCCTCTTCGTTCACACCCACGCGAATCCTTACGGGCTGGTTTCGCCGGTCACGCAGATCATCCGCCAAATGTCCGTGGACCAGCCGGTCGAGCACGCCGCCACGCTCGAGGATATTCGCGCCGAAGTGCTCACCCCGGACCGCCTCAATACCCTGGTTTTCGGCGGCTTCGCCATCGTCGCGCTGGCCATCGCTCTCGTCGGCGTTGCGGGCGTACTGGCGTTTTCCGTCAGCGGACGAACGCGCGAGTTTGGCATTCGCCTCGCCATCGGATCGCAGCCGCGCCACATCCTTGCGAGCGTGCTCACTGAAGGCATCGTCATGGCCCTGGCGGGCGTCCTTGCCGGTGCCGCCGGCGGCTACGCCCTGGCCCGAATCGCTGGAAGCTACATTCAGGATGTCCGCATGCCCAGCCCACTGCCCGTGGCTGCCTCGGCGGTTCTTCTTCTCGTTGCGGCCGTTGTCGCTTCCGTTTGGCCGGCGGCTCGTGCCGCCCGCATCGATGTCATCGAGGCGCTTCGCTCGGAGTGACGATCGACCTGGGGCAGCGCGCAGCGCCGGCAACTCGACGAGCTGCGCTCCATTCCGCCGCAAACTTCGCCGGCCAGATCCGAGAGAATAAAGGAGACACAATGTGCCGCAACATCCGAACGCTTTTCAACTTTGATCCGCCAGTCACGCCGGAGGAAGTCCGCGCGGCCTCTCTGCAGTTCGTACGCAAGATCAGCGGCTTCACCAAACCTTCCAGGGCCAATGAAGCGGCCTTCCATGCTGCGATCGAGGAAATTTCCGCTGCTTCCGAGCGACTGCTGCGTTCGCTCGAGACTTCCGCTCCGCCCAAAAATCGCGCGGAGGAAGCCGCCAAGGCCAAAGCCCGCGCCGCTCAGCGCTTTGCGGCGCCCCGCGGGCAAGCCTTACCTTGATGCGCATTGGAAACGCATCGCGACGACGAGCTCTTCCGCCACACACGCAAACGCCGCTTCGGCAATCCCATCAGCCAGCGTTGGCCTGAGCTACACGAAGCGGCGGCGCTGGATCCGGCGGCGTTCCGCCGCCCAATCCACGAAGCGCTGCATCTGCTTGCGATACTTCCAGGAGAGACTCAGAAATCTCGATGCGCTGAGGTTGGATCCTTCTTTTCCGAGAAATGTCTCAAAGCGCCATCGCAAGTACGGGCTGTCCCAGGGATGCAGGCGGTACCCGCGCGCCGCAATCCAGTAGTAACGAAGCGTCTTCCACATAGGTGTTCTTTCCGGCCGTCACAGCGCGCCGACACCCTGCGGATGGGGTGCTTCAGGAAGCGGAGGCCTCTCGCGTTTAGTAACATACGGTATGGGGAATCGGACAAATTTGCAAGTATTTCCGATCAAGCCCTGGCGAGCCTCGGCCGCGACTCAAGCGTGGCGGCGGACCCAGATGCGCGACGTGGCGGGCTTGCCGAGATGCATGGTTTTGCCGGAAGAGCGCAGCGTCATGGTCTCGTCGTATTCGCGGTTCAGGATTTCAAGCCGCGCCCCCGGGTGCAAATGCAAGCCTTCCAGAAACTCAAGAAATTGCGGATCTTTTTCGTGGACGGCAATGACTTCGGCTTTTTCCCTGGCGCGGAGATCGGAAAGGGGAACGGCTCCCTGTTCGCGCAATTTGGCGATGCCGCCGCGCAGAGGGACTCCGTGCGGGCAAGTCTTTTTGTCGCCGAAGCGTTTGAGCAGGAGCGCTTCGACTTCCGGTGAGATGGCGTGCTCGAGCCGCTCGGCCTCATCGTGCGCTTTGGCCCAGGAGAGGCCGATCACTTCCGTAAGCAGCATTTCCGCGAGCTGATGGCGCAGGGCCATGTGCTCCGCGATGGCGCGGCCCTTCCGTGTGAGTTCGATCCGGCCGGTGCGGTCGATGCGAGTAAGGTCATCGCGGGTCATGCGCTTGAGGGCAGCCGTGACCGCCGGCGGACTCACCCCGAGCTCCTCGGCGAGCCGAGCGCTAATAGGTGTCTGCTCGTCCTCGAGCATTTCCCAAATGGCTTTCAGGTAGTCTTCCTGGGATACGCTGGTCTTTTCCCGCCGCAAGCCGGCTCCTTTCGCCGTACGCCGAAACGATTTGGTGATCGGCCCACGCACCGCCAAGGTTGCGGCAGGGGCCCATGGCCCGAATGCCCCGCTTTGAACAGAGAACAAGGGTAGCGAGATTCGCCAAAGTGAGCAATGAGGCGGCAGCAGGACGTCTGCGGCTGCGAAAGAACCCCTGCAAGGAGAAACGGGAGGCTTCGCGCGCGCTCCGGCTCGTGGGCAGAACAGCTTCAGGCATTGTGGCTGGGTTTGTCATCGGGGCTTACGGAATTTACATTTCACGGGCGCCGCGTCGTGGACCTGAACGAGTTTTTTCCGTTTGCCAGGATATCGTGATGCATGCTGGAATCGATAAACGTAAGGCTGCCTGGCAGGAAAAATCTTCATCGTGTTTCCCTCGAAGCGGTGAATCGCTCGCGGCTTGCCGCCAGCCTTTGAGGGAGAGCGGCGGAGGATCGCGGACTGAGCCTCGGAATCGCCGACTCGCTGATTGCGTGGCTGAGCCATTCGGACGACGATGATGATGATGGTACCGCCGATTGCGACGCCATTCTGGATATTTTGGTCAGATTCGGCACGGAGGAGGTCGCGCGCAGCGGAGACGCTGCCAAGCTGCAGGCCAAGTGTCCGGCGACTCTCGGCCTGCTGCCGGCGTGATCAGGGGAGCGCATGATGGGCGGGAAAGAGACGCGGGGAAAGCCAGCCAGGCGCCACAACCAGCGTAGGGCGACGCGGAAGAAGGGGGAAAGCTGGGGAATCGCGCTGGATTACGGCGTCCTGAACCTGAAGCCGCGAAAGCGAACGCCCTATGAGTTTGTGATGGACGCTCTTGCAGGAGTGGCACCGCGGACGAGGCCGATGTTTGGGTGCACAGCCGTCTATGTAAGGGAGAAGATCGTGCTGATTCTGCGGGCAAAAGGCGGAGCCAGGGCGGATGCGGACGACGGCGTTTGGCTGGCAACATCGAAGGAGCATCACGAGAGCTTGCGGCGCGAGTTCCCAAGCATGCGGTCGGTTCGGCTGCTCGGAAATGGCGGGACCACGAATTGGCAGATCCTCCCGGCGGAAGCGCCGGATTTTGAAAGCGCGGCCCTGCGAGCTTGCGAATTGGTGCTGGCCGGGGACCCGAGAATTGGCCGAGTGCCGAAGTCGCGGCGCAAGAGATAGAGCACGGCTTGCGCTATCCCTGAGGGCACGGTTTTTCATGGTGAGGCTGCGGGAATTCCTGTAGACTCGCGCTGCTATGAGCAAACAAGTGCTATCCGAATTCACACGCCGTGATCTCTTGAAAACCGCGGTCTCCGGGGTGGCCATGGCTTCCTTGCCCTCGCTTGCACACAGCGCCTCCACTGACACGACGACCCCTGTAAAACGCAAGGGGCGAATCCAGCAATCGGTTTCCCGGTGGTGCTACCAGAAAATTGACCTGGACAAGTTGTGCGCCTATGCGGCCGAGATCGGACTGAAGGCCATTGACTTGCTGAATCCGGACGAATACGAAGTGCCGAAGCGATACGGATTGGTCTGCGCGATGGCATACGCGGGCGGCGGAGAGATACCGAGCGCGCTGAATCGCGTGGAGAATCACGCGCGCATTGAAGAAGGATTTCGCAAATATATTCCGCTGGCGGCGAAAGCGGGTGTGGTGAATGTGATTACATTTTCGGGAAACCGCGCGGGAATGAGCGACGAAGAGGGCGCGAAGAATACGATCGCCGGCTTGAACCGGGTAAAGAAAATCGCCGAAGACCACGGCGTAACGATTTGCCTGGAGCTGCTGAACAGCAAGGTTGATCACAAGGACTACATGTGCGACCACACCGCATGGGGTGTGAACGTCGTGCAGGCGGTCGATTCCCCGCGCGTGAAGCTGCTTTACGACATTTATCACATGCAGATCATGGAAGGCGATCTGGTGCGGACGATTCAGAAGAATATCCAGTGGATTGGGCACTTTCACACCGGAGGAGTGCCGGGGCGGCATGAACTGGACGGCACGCAGGAAGTGCAGTGGGACGGCGTGATGCGCGGCATCGCCGCGACAGATTTCAAGGGGTATGTGGCGCACGAGTTTGTGCCGTCGCGAGATCCCTTTGCCTCACTGCGGGAAGCGGCGGATTTGTGTGACGTATAGCGCAGCAGGCGCTTCCGCGGTCATCGATCGAATCGTGGCTTGCGACATCGCAACGTACCCTGCCAGCGCCAGATTCGACCAGGACCGGCGGCCAGCCGGCGCAAGGTGGAACGCGCATTCATTCCACGAGCGAAAGAAAATGCCGGTGGACGGTGGGGTCGTCGGTAAGCTCCGGATGAAACGTGGCGGCCAGGATACGGCCCTTTTGGACCAGGGAGGGCTTGCCGGCGAATTCGGCCAGCACCTCGACCCCGGGCGAAACCGATTCGATGACTGGTCCGCGGATAAAGACCATCTCGAGCGGCTCTGATTTCAGCTTCGTTGCTCCATAAAAGACATCGCTGGCAACCTGGCGGCCGTAAGCGTTGCGGAGCACGGTCATCTCGAGCAGGCGGAGGGATTCCTGCGGGGGATTCCTTACGTCAGAGGCGAGCAAAATCGCTCCGGCGCAGGTGCCAAAGATGGCCCGACCCTCAGCGGCGAACGTTTTGATTGCGTCGTAAAGGCCTTCTTCCTGGAGAAACTGCAGCTGCGTGGTGGACTCGCCGCCGGGAAGGATGAGGCCGGCGCAACCGGCCAGGTCAGCCGGGGTGCGCACTTCGGCGGTTTCGATGCCGAGTTCATGAAGCATCGCGGCGTGCGCGGCGAAATCGCCCTGAACAGCGAGAATTCCAATTTTGCTTTTCTTCGTCATTGTCCACAGACTCTCGCGGCACGGTCACAGGACACGGAGAACCTCGTTCAGTCCCGCAAGACGGTGACTTTCGAGTCGCGAACGGCCCTCGCCTAGCCGGAACATCCCTCGGCCGGGCGCGCGTACGAACCTACCATCCGCGCGTGGAGAGCAGGTCTTTCTCCTCGAGCTGTCGGACGTCTATGCCGCGCATGGCCTCGCCAAGCTCCTCATGCGCTTCGAGAATGGCTTTCGGATCCTCGAAATGCGTGGTGGCTTTGACGATGGCTTTCGCGCGCGCCTCGGGATCGCTGGACTTGAAGATGCCGGAGCCGACAAAGACGGCCTCCGCGCCAAGGCGGCGAACGAGAGCCGCATCGGCGGGAGTGGCGATGCCGCCGGCCGAGAAATTCGGAACGGGAAGTTTGCCGGTTTTGGCGATTTGACGAATCAGATCGAGCGGCGCGCCCATTTCCTTGGCTTCGTGCATGAGTTCGTCGTCGCGCATTGTGGTGAGCTTGCGCATCTGGCTGACGATGGCACGCATGTGGCGAACGGCTTCGACGACGTTGCCCGAACCCGCTTCGCCTTTCGTGCGAATCATCGCGGCGCCCTCGGCAATCCGGCGGACCGCTTCGCCGAGATTGCGCGCGCCGCAGACGAACGGGACGCGGAAATCGTGCTTCCAGATGTGATTTTCCTCGTCGGCGGGCGTGAGAACCTCGGATTCGTCGATGAAATCGACTTCGAGCGCCTGCAGCACTTCCGCTTCGGCGAAGTGGCCGATGCGCACCTTGGCCATCACCGGGATGGTGACCGTCTGCATGATCTCGCGAATCACCTTGATCGCGGCCATACGCGCGACGCCGCCCTCTTTGCGGATATCCGAGGGCACGCGCTCGAGCGCCATCACCGCGCATGCGCCGGCCTTTTCGGCGATGCGCGCCTGCTCCGCGGTGGTGACGTCCATAATGACGCCGCCCTTGAGCATTTCGGCGAGCCCGACTTTGACGCGCCATTCATTCGAGCCCTTTGCGCCATTGCCGCTCCCGTTGACCTTCGTTGCGTCCATTTCCCTTCTCCTCTCCAACCTGAAACTGAGGGGCGGCCGGCGGCCGCCGCAAACCATCGTCCCTAGCAGCGGATTTCAGGACCGGCGACTACGCCGCCAGCTCCCATGCGGCGCTACTGCTTGTCGCCGACAATCACGAAACGGGCCTTGCCGCGCGCCAGCAGTTGACCGGCGGAATCCCGAATTTCGCCCCATTGAAAAATGTTGCGGCCGCGAAAGGCTGTCTCGAACGCTTCCACGGTGATCTCCTGATCCACGCTGATCGGCTTCAGAAAATCGATGCTCATTTCCGCGGTGACGGCGCGCACTTGCCGAAAGCGGCACACCTTCCCCATCGCTTCGTCGAGCAGCATCGCAATGATGCCGCCGTGCAGCGTGCCGCCTCCGCCTTGATACCGAGGCCCCAGGATGAAGCGGCCGACAATGCGCCTCCCGGCATTGTCCTGATCGAACGCAAGCATCATGCCGTCGGGATTGGCGCCGCCGCAGCCGAAGCACTTGTTCGCGGGGTTCGGCGTGAGACGAATGGTGCCGTTGTCGCTCGTGTTCATTTCGCAGCCTCAGACGAGCGCCACGCGGCTGCGCTCGGCGCGGCGGACGCCGCGCTGGCGCTTGCGCATTTCGATGCGCAAGAGTTCCGCGAGCGTGGAAACTCCCCGGTCGATTTGCCTTTCGTCAAGGCCGGCAAATCCGAGACGCAGGGTATTCGGCAGCGGGCTCTGCACGTAGAAGTACCGGCCGGGAGCGAAGAGCACGCCGCGTTCGCGCGCGTGAATGAGAAGTTCGCTGGCATCGAAACCCAGCGGAAGCTCGATCCAGAAGCACATGCCGCCGCTCGGGCAGGTCCAATGCGTGCCTTCGGGCATATGTTTCCGAAGCGCCTCATCCAGGGCCCGGAGACGCGAAGCGTAAATCTTCCGCATGCGGGCGAGATGCTTCGCAAAAAGGCCGCGGCGAAGAAACTCCGCAAGCGTGGCTTGAGCCAGTTGATCGGTATGCAAATCGGTGATCTGCTTGACGACGCGAAGGCGCTCGATTGCAGCCGCCGGACCGATGATCCAGCCGACACGCAGTCCGGGGAAGGCAACCTTGGAGAAACTATCAATTTGCATCACGAGATTGGAACGATCGAGTTGCTTGAGCGAAGGAACGCGCTCCTCGCGCGCGTAAAGACGCGAGTAAATGTGATCCTCGACGACGGGCACCTGATGCCGGCTTGCGAGCTCGAGAATTTGGCGGCGTGATTCGAGGGGAAGCGAAGTGCCGGTGGGATTCTGGAAATCCGGCGTGAGGATGATGAGCTTGACGCGATTGGCGGCGAGCGTGGCTTCGAGCGCTTCGACGTCTATGCCCAGCGTGGTCCCGGGCGCGGCATTGGCGCGCACGGGAACGCCAAGGCAGCGCGTGCGCGCGCCGTTGAAAATGGCGAGCGCGCCGGGATACGTGGGGTTTTCCAGAATGATCGAGTCGCCCGGGCGGATAAATGCTTTGCAGATCAGGTCAAGCGACTGCTGGCAACCATCGGTGACGAGGAGATTCTCATCCTTGGCCGAGATCCCATCGCGGCGAAGCATCTCAAGGAGGGCTTCCTTGAGAGGAGGATAGCCATCCGACGGACCCAGGTTCAGGATTTCGCCGCCGTCCCGCCGGAGAACGGCGGCAACGCAGGACTGCAACTCTTCCACGGGGAAAAACTCCGGCGCTGGGCGCGCCATGATAAAGGAAAGAGCGCCTTCGGGCGTGCCAGCCGTAAGGCGCGTCAGAATTTCCTCGCCGCGCTCATCGGCAAAGAGCAGCTCCCAACGCACGCCGTGATTGCCGTTGAGGACCGGCGGAGCCGGCGGAGTGAGCTTGAGGCCATCGCCAGTGGCGCGGATAAAGGTGCCGCGGCCAACGTGACCCTGGATCAGCCCTTCGGATTCGAGTTCGGCGTAAGCGTTCGCGACCGTGGTGCGGTGAACGCCAAGAATGGTAGCCAGTTCGCGGCTGGCCGGAATGCGATCTCCAGGGCGCAAATCGCCCGCGTGAACAAGGGAGCGGAGCTGGTCACGAAGCTGGATATAAAGCGGAATATGGCTTTCCGGCTGAAGATGAAGTGGCAGCATTGGCTCTCACCTTGGGGAGCTATTTTAGCAAAAATTGGCCTGTCACAAGAGCCAAATTGTCTTGAGCCAATTTGGCCCAGAATTGCACACAAGCTGTCCGCGCTACTCGACGCGAAGCATGTGGGCGCCCGTGGTTTCGCCGGGCTGGAGATCGTGGAGGCAGAGTTTCGTGAGGTCGTGCAAGTCGCATTGATAGAGCTGCTTGAGTGGCGGGTCCGTATCCTGCACTTCATAGTCGCCGCCCGCCATGTCTTCGGAATCGTCATTGGAACTGGTGACAAGCGGACTTCCGAGCGGGCTGACGCGGACTCGAAACTGAGCCGTGGGGGCTTCGTAGTTGGAATAGGCGAAGCAGCGGCCGATGCAGGCGCGCTCGGCGAGGTGGCCAATGAATTGGGCGCGCCAGTCGCGCGGCGGCACAATGGTCGGGATGACGCGCGTTCCTGGCGGCAAAGCGGCCAGCGCGGTTTCCGCATTGGATTCCAGCCGGTTGAGCCAGCCCGTATCGGCGTAGAGGAACGAAAAGTAGACCAGAGCCAGAGCCGAGAATCCGGCAAATTGCCAGATGCGCGGACGGAGCGAGGCAAGCACACAAAGGCCGAAGATCGCAGTGATGACGGTAAGCCGGGAGACAAGCAAGCCAATCCAGCCGCTGTTCGCGGATGGACGAAGATTCTCGGGCAGGAGAGCGATGGCGAGGAAGGCAACAGCATACAGTTCGAGCGAGAGGAATACTTGCGTCGAGAAGCGTTGCTTCCCGCGGACGACGGATCCCGCGATAAAGCAAACAACACCGAAAACGAGCGCGATGAACGAAAGCGTTTCGTAGCGCTGGCCATAGAGAATCAGCTGGTCCGCTCCCGTGTAGAAATAGAACGGCCTTTCCCTGCTCCAGTCCACCTGCCAAACGCGCTGATGAGCCAGAACGAGGCGCAGCACGGCAAACCCGCCAACGGCGGCTAACGGAACGAGCCACTTCCAGCGGGCAGGAAGCATCTCGCGCGAAAAGCGGTACCCAACCATTCCGAGCAAGAAGAGGAAGCCAATCGGATGCGCCAGCATGGCAAAAAAAGCGAGGACAGCGCACGCAAGCCAACTCCCTGGCTTGGCACGACGCTGCCAAACGACCGCCAAACCAGCACAGGCCAAACCCAGCGACACGCAATAGTTCAGAAAACCGAGGTTGAAGGCGTACCCATAGGTGAGCATCGCCATGGCCGGCGCGAGGAACCAGGGCGGATAGTCCGCAGCGGCGGCTACGAACGCGAAGGTGCCCCAGAAAAAGAGGAGAGCGCAAGACGCGACGACAATCTTCTCTCCCGTCGCGAACCCAAATGTTCTCGTCGCGTGGAGCAGGGCCAAGTCTACAAGGACGTTTTCCCATTGACGGACGGTGATAAGCCCAGGCGCCTGCCCCTTTTCAATCAATTGCGCGAGCCAGGCGTTGTACGTGTGGCTGCCGAGGTCGCCAGCTTCGATGCGGCGATGCCAGACGCATGGAGTGACAAGCAGAAGCGAAGCCAGCAGCGCAAGCCAGAAGCGGCCTCGAAAAGAATGAAGCTGCAAGGACTCCGGGTGCGCCGGCACAGCCGGAGTCACACCGCCATGCTCAACGGAAACAGGACGCACAGCGCTCACAGTGAAGTTATACCATCGCGGCGAGCCCTGAACGCTCGGTTCCCTGCCGCGTGCCGGAGGCGACGGGCGCTATTTCGAAGGCTGGCTTTCGCCCAAACGCTTGAGGCGGTCACGCAGGCGGCGCTGGAGCGGAGTAGGTGTATTGGGATTGAACGCCACCAGATACCAGAGCGGCTGAGAGCGATCCTTGCTGAGCCAGGTGAGCGTGTTCGCGTCCGCGTTCGGGTGCCGCGCCACGTTTTCCCGAATGGCCCCGTAAGGATGCTTTGCTAGCCGGTGCAGAGTCTTGGCATTCGCTCGCGGATGCTCGCTGATGAGCCGCAGCAAATAGAAATCTTCCTCCGGCGCCTGTTTGGCCAACTTTTCGAGCATTTCGGGCTTGGCTTCGGCGCTCAGGACCAAGCCGATCTTTTCGTCCCACGCGGTATTGATGTGATTGAGTTCCCGTGTGCGCGCATGAATCAGTTCCTCGAGCGTCCGGCGCTCGTGCTGCATCCGGGCAATGGGAAGATTGCTGGCTTCGAGCGAATCGAGCACGCGCAACAAATGCTGGCGCTCGCCAAAGACAATCTGCGAAGTGCGGGAGTTCGCGCCCTTTTCTTTTTCCTTGTGCTGCACGAGGTCGGAACGTCTCATGATCTGGCTGCTCCAGCCCAACCCGTTCCCAAGAGCATTCACGGAGTGGACTTGTAATGCGGAATTCATGCGTTTTGGCGTCGAAAGAAAGTGAGCGACGCTCCTCTGACTTCAGCGGATTATGTGCCCCGTATACCGCGGGGTAAAGTTTGGCGCGAATGGAGTGTGCCCGATGTGCAACGGATGGGTCATCGGCACAGCAGAAACGGCAGCGTGGGATCAGGACTCAATAAGAAAGGGATTCGAGGCGCGCTCTTCTCCGATGGTAGTGAAAGAGCCGTGTCCCGGATAAACGAGCGTCTCGTCCGGCAACTGCAGCAGCTTGCCGCGAAGCGAATCCATGATTTGCTCCATGGAACCGCCCCAGAGGTCGGTACGGCCGATGCTGCCGGCGAAGAGCGTGTCGCCGGCGAAAAGCTTTGGCGCATGAACCGCGACGATTGAGGCGCGCGTCTCGGAGTCGGGTTCGATTGTCCCGTCAGACTTCTTCTCACCCGAGGGTAGATACAGACAGACGCTGCCTGGCGTATGACCGGGCGTATGGATGATCTGTCCTTCCAACCGGCCCCAGGTCAACTTGTCGCCTTCCTTCAGCAAGTGGTCGACGCCGGTTACGGGCGGCGGCGGCACGCCGAGGAAAGCCGCTTGCACGTCCATCGCTTGATACAATGGCAGATCGTCCCGGTGCATCAGCACAGGAGCGCCGGTGTAAGAGTGCAAGCGCGCAAGTCCGCCCACATGGTCAATGTGCGCGTGCGTGCTTACGATGGCCTTTACGGTCAGCTTGTGCCGGCCGAGCAAGTCGAGAATGCGCGAAACCTCGTCGCCGGGATCGATCACCAGAGCTTCGCGTGTGACCGGATCCCCGATGATCGTGCAATTGCACTGCAATTGGCCGACGGGAACGGTGATCTGTATCACGCCGTCGCTTATGGCATCAAATGTGCGGACCGACTCCGTCATGGAAAAAGTATAGCATTGCCGAGAATGCCGCTTTTAAGGAAGCACGAGCGCACCGCTTCGGCGCGGCGCTCAATCGGGGCAAGGATGGCCAAGGTATCGAGGCACGACATGGACGTGGCACAGCAAATCTTGGAAACACCGCTTGCGGCAAGCCATCGCGCTGCCGGCGCCACAATGAGCGCCTGGTTCGGCTGCTGGTTGCCGGAGAGTTTCGGCAATCCGCAAGACGAACAGCGTTTTGCCAACCAGAGCGTCGCGCTCATCGACAACAACTATCGCGCCTACCTCGCCTTCACGGGGCCGGATCGCGTGCGGTATCTCCATGCCATCGTCACGAATAACGTGAAGGACCTGCGCGAGGGAGAGGGTACGCTGACGCTGCTGCTGAATCCGCAAGGCCACATCCTGGCCGAACTCGAAGTGCGGCGGGAAGCAGAGCGTCTTTTTGGTATCACATACGCGATGGTCCGGGACGCCGCGACCGCATGGCTCGACAAATACATCATCATGGATGACGTGACCCTGGCGGACGAGACGGAACGCTACGCTACCATTGGCGTGGAAGGACCGCGCTGCGCCGAACTCATCGCCGCATTGAGCGGGGTGCAGCTCTCTTCCCTGCCCGAGCTGGGCGCAATAAAGACAACGGTCAAAGACATCCCCTGCGAAGTCGAGAAGCGGTCGCCGGTTGCCGGTGCTTCAGGGGCGGACTTCTTGGTTGAACGCGGGCGCGCCGAGGAACTCTGGAGCGTGTTGCGCGAAGCGGGAGCCAAATTCGGCGGCGGTCCGATGGGCTACGCCGCTTTGAGCGCGCAGCGTCTCGCGCAAGGTGTACCGTGGTTCGCCTACGATTTTGGCGAAAAGCAGATTCCGCATGAGGCGGGGCTCGAGCATACCCATATCAGCTTTACCAAGGGCTGCTACACGGGTCAGGAAATCATCGAGCGCGTGCGCTCCCGCGGTCACGTGAACCGGCGGCGTATCTCGTTGCGCTTTGCGGCCGACCAGGCGCCAGAGGCCGGAGCGGGGCTGTACGACGTTGAAGGCACGGAAGTCGGGCACGTAACGCGGGCGGCCAGAAGCTGGTATCCGGCGGGGATACTGGGCATGGGCTACGTGCGGAAGGAAGCGGCGGTGCCGGGCACCAGGCTTACATGGACGGGCGGCGCTGCCGAGGTCGTCGCTGCGCCAATTCCAGGCAAAGGCTGATCAGAACTCCCGGTTCGGCGCGGCTTGCTGGCAGCCGACGCGACCGGCAACAATTTCCGCTTTGTGGTAATTCTCGCCTTTGATCGGAGCGCCTGCGAGGCGGCGCAGCATGGCGATCTGGCCGATGTGATTGAGGGCGTCGGCAACCGGTCCCTGGAACAACTTTGGCGGAGTCTCGTGCAAGGGCTGGTTGGAGGCGAGATACTCATCGAATTTGGCCAAGGAGGCGAAGAATCGCTCGACCTCCGCGTTCCACGGCAGCGGTGAGGAGTCACGCCAGCGTTCGGCTCCTTGCGCAAGGGTCAACGCCCAATCGAAAAGATCGCCGATGTGCGCCAGAATCTGCACCGGCGTGCGCGACGACTCTCCCGAGCGAAAATCCGCGAAAGATTCCGGTGCGCCGCGCAGCGCTTTGCCTCCGCGATAGGCAACGGTGGCCAGAGTATGACGCAGGAGTTCGCGAGTGCCGTCGGGCATGGTAGCGGGTCCAGACTCAAGCCAAATTCAGGGCGCGCTTGAACGATCCCTTTTCGCTGTCAATTTTCTTTTGCAGTTGCAGGATGGAATAGAGCAGCGCTTCCGGGCGCGGCGGGCAGCCGGGAACGTAGACGTCCACCGGAATCACCTGGTTGCAGCCCTGCACGATCGCGTAATTATTGAAGACGCCGCCGGATGTGGCGCACGCGCCCATGGAAATCACCCACTTGGGCTCCGGCATTTGGTCGTAGAGCTGGCGAACCACCGGCGCCATCTTCTGCGATAACCGGCCGGCCACGATCATCAGATCGGCTTGACGCGGCGACGGGCGAAACACCTCGGCTCCGAACCGTGCCACATCGAAGCGTGCTGCGGCCATGGACATCATCTCAATCGCGCAGCAGGCCAGGCCGAACCCGAGCGGCCAAATCGAACTCTTGCGCGCCCAATTCACGGCCTTGTCGAGCGTGGTGAAAATGATCCCTTCATCTTCCAGCAGCTTGCCAAAATCCTCTGGCTTGGTCAGCGTTACATGCTTACCGAGGCTGGTACTCATTCATCCCTCGCTACCTATATTTTTGCACAGCCAAACCGCGGACACAAACAATGGCGGCCCGCCTGCCCGCAACAAGAAGGTTTGCGGAATCAAACCTGCGCCGGTTCGCCGCCCCAGTCGCGTGGGTCCACATCCGCAATGGATTGCGAGAACGTCCATTGATGGCCCGCCAGGTCTTCGGCCGTGTATTGACATTCGCCGTAGGGATGATCCGCCGGCTCGCGGATGATGCGCGCACCAGCCGCCCGGGCTTGCTCACAGTGGCTGCGCGCATTCTCGACGCGCACGAGGGGGTATGCGCGGTCAATCCTGGGCCCGCCTTGCGTTTCGCCTCGTGCCTCCATTGCTACAACCGCTCCGTCACTGACGTTCAGCTGGATACGGTGATTCCCAATGCGAAGGCGAATGCTAAATCCGAACGCCTTGCACAGCCACTGTGCGGCCTCGTTCACGTCGGCGTACGGCAACTGGGGGATCACCGTGCTGTTTGGGATGGAGCGATTGCGCTGCACGGCCCCTCCTTACACCTGCAGAACCACTTTGCCGAATTGCGCGCTGGCTTCCAGATAGGCGTGCGCCGCGGCCGCCTCTGTCAGGGGGAAGATACGGTCCACCACCGGCTTCAGACGTCCCGCCGCGACCAGTTTCATCACCGTTTGCAGTTCGCGCTTCGTCCCCATGTACGACCCGAGCAGCGAAAGCTGACGGCTGAAGAGAAAGCGCAGGTCCACTTTGGCGTCGTAGCCCGTGGTCGCGCCGCAGGTGACCAGCCGGCCGCATGGCGCGAGGCTAGCGACCGAGTCATCCCAGGTGGCCGTGCCGACGTGCTCGAAAACAACGTCCACGCCTCGCTTGCCGGTCAGCCGGCGCACCTCCTCGCGGATATTCTGGTTCTTGTGATGGATCAGATAGTCCGCCCCGAGTTCCCTGGCTTTGGCGAGCTTGGCGTCGGTGCCGGCAGTCGCGATCACGCGCGCGCCGAAGAACTTCGCAATCTGAATGGCCGCGCTGCCCACGCCGCTGCCAGCACCCAGCACCAGCACGTCTTCGCCAGGCTGCAACTCCGCGCGCGTAACCAGCATGTGCCACGCCGTCTGAAAAACCAGCGGAACCGCCGAGGCCTCCTCGAAGGACAAATTCTCCGGAAACGGCAAGCAATTTACTTCGGGAGCGCGCACAAACTCCGCGCAGCCGCCATCAATCAAATAACCGAGATTGGTAAATTGGCGGCACCGGTTGTCGAGGCCCGCCACACACGCCGCACATTTACCGCAGCTTACGCCAGGTGCCAGCACCGTCTTCTGGCCCGCCTTGACGGTAGTGACGGCGGAGCCGATTTCCGCGATCTCACCCGCGATGTCGCTGCCCGGAATGTGCGGCATCGGAAACTGAATCCCCGGAATGCCTCGCCGCACCCACAGATCGAGATGGTTCAAAGCGCACGCACGGACGCGCACCAGCACGTCGTTGGCGCCAATAGAAGGTTTCGGCGCGTCTTCATATTTCAGAACTTCAGGTCCGCCGTGCTCGTGGAAACGAATCGCTCTCACGTCGCCTCCGCGGTTTCGTATCGCTGGTCGCAGGAAGTCATGCGCCGCAAGTTTAGCTAGCCGCTCCTCCCGCTGTCCACCGCCCCTGGCACAGGCAACTCCGCCGCAATTGGCGTAAAATGTCGTTCAGATGGACCTTTTTGAAGAAATCGTGAAAATGCGCCGGGCCGGCCAGCGCGCCGCCCTGGCTACCATCGTGCATACCAACGGCTCGATCCCGAGCTACGAAAGCTCGCGGATGCTTGTCCGCGAGGATGGCTCGATTGCCGGCACGATCGGCGGCGGCTGCGTCGAAGCGGAAGTCTGGGCCGCGGCCAAGGAAGTGATGGCCAGCGAAGCCCCGCGCAAGATGGTCTTCCATCTCAATCACGAAGCGAAGTACGACAACGGCCTCATTTGCGGCGGCACGCTCGAGATTTTCATCGAACCGATTCTGCCGCAGCCTATGCTTTATCTCTTCGGAGGAGGCCACGTCTCCACCGCCGTGGCAAAGGTGGCGGCAGCCGCGGGCTTCGGCATCGGCATCATTGATGACCGCGAAGCGTTCGCCAACCAGGAGCGATTTCCGATGGCGCAGGAAATCTTCACGAGCTACGAGGATGCGTTCGCAAAATTGCAACCGAATGCCTCGAGCTACCTGGTCATCGTCACGCGCGGCCACAAGGAAGATATGCGCGTGCTCGCCTGGGCCGTGCGTACTTCCGCGCGATATATCGGCATGATCGGCAGCAAGCGCAAAGTCATTTCCGTGTACAAGGCGCTCGAGCAGAAAGGCTATCGCCCGGAGGAATTCGAACGGGTTTACGCGCCGATGGGTCTGGAAATTGGCGCGCTTTCGCCTGAGGAAATCGCCATTAGCATCGTCGCTGAGCTTATCGCCGTGCGGCGCAGCGCACCTTCCGCCGGCCACAAGAAAGTTGTGCGCGCGGAATCGTCCGCGCTGCAGCCGCGCTAAAAAGGGGGTTCGTGCTCGCCGCCGTCATTTTATCGGGCGGCGCCTCCCGCCGCATGGGGTCGCCCAAAGCGCTCTTGGACTATCAGGGGCGGCCGTTTCTCGAACATCTGCTCGAAATTACGCAGCATCCGCAAATCGGAGTCCGCCGCGTCGTGCTCGGCGCGCATGCTGAGCCGATTGCCAGGTCCATCGCTCTGCCCGCGGACGATATCGTGGTCAACGCCGATTGGCAGCAGGGGCAGCTCAGCTCGATTCAGGCCGCCATTCGGAGCCTGCCGCCGGATACGGATGGGATGTTGCTTTCTCTGGTGGATCATCCCCTGATTAGCGCGGCATTGATTGATCAGCTCATCGCGGAATTCTACGCCTCGAAAAAGCTCATCGTGCTTCCGGTCTTCGAGCAGCGGCGCGGGCACCCGGTGATTTTCTCGGCTGCGCTTTACGACGAACTGCTGCAGGCTTCGCCGGCGACCGGCGCGCGAGCCGTGGTTTGGGCGCATGGCACGGACGTTCGTGAAGTGCCGACAACCGAAGAAGGCTGTGTCCTCAACCTGAATGATCCGGCGGCTTTCGAGCGCCTTAAGAGCCGGGCTAAGTCGCCTTGATTTGCGCGAGCAGCGCCTTCAGCGCATCCGCCGCAAGATGCGCGCCGTGCGCCGTTGCCGGCGGGAGTCCGCCCAGCGAGTTGGAGATTTCCGCGGGTGTGATTGTCGCCGCGTCCTCGAGCGCGGCGCCGCGAAGCCGCTCCGTGAGCCAAGAAGCACAAGCAATCGCCGTGGTGCAGCCGCGGCACAAAAAACGTGTTTCCCGGATTCGCCCGCGCTCGATTACGGCGAAAAGATGCAGCCGATCTCCGCAGACCGGATTCGTGGCCTCGACTTTCGCAGTGGCGTCGGACAACTCACCCACGTTACGCGGATGGCGAAAATGATCAAGAACCGCTTCTGAGTAAATGTCCACGCCAGACCTGCCGCGAAGGGCGAAGATCCCTTTACGCCGAACCCCGCATCGTCCGGAACGGCGTTCTCCTTCGCCCGTTCCTCCTTGTGTTCTTGCGTCTCTGCACTTGCGTTTCTGCCCTTGTTCTTATTTCCCATCTTCCTTCTTGCGGGGCAAGTATTTCTTCTCGATTGACGCGATCACAACGTAGTTCGGATCGACCATTTCCGTCAGATGAATCTTCCCCACTTTGGAGAACAGCTCGTACGCATCCAACTCCGAAAGCTGGTAATCCACGTGAATCCAGTGCACGATCTCCGTGATGGCGATTCGCACCGCGTCATCCACTGGCCGGTAGATCCCCGCGGCCATGATTTGCTGCTCATTTTCGAATCGCGGCCAATCGATGCGCTTTTTCTTCAGCAGATCGATTCGCAGGCGCGCGCGCATCGGCACTTCCACCGCGCTCCCCGCCACTTCCCCATCCCCCATTGCGGCGTGTCCATCGCCAAAATAAAAGAGCGCACCCGTCGTATTCACCGGCAAGTACAACGTGTTGCCCGCGGAAACCTCCGGAGCATCCATGTTTCCGCCGAACTCCGCCGGCACAATCGAGCTGCGCGCCTCGCCATTCGCGGGTGCTACGCCGATGCAGCCGAGGAAAGGATGCATCGGAAACTCCGTCTTGAAATCCGAGTCCAGCGCCTGAAACATGATGGTCTTCTTCTCGCGGTCAATCGGATAGAACCAGATCTTGGACTCGAGCGGCTTTGTCTCCAGCACCGGCGTGTAGTGCGTCGCGTTCGCCGCGCCGAAACCCGGCGAAAACGTCCCGACCCCTTGAGGTCCGTCAACCTGCAAGTCGAGAATGTGCACGACCAGCGTGTCGCCGGGCTCCGCTCCGTCGATGAAAAACGGACCGGTGAGCGGATTGTCGCCCTTTACCAGAGACATCGAGTCTCCTGGCTTCTGCAGTGCGTTGCCGAAGCAATCCAGCGAGTTCGCCTCCAGAATATTTCCCGGCTTTACGTGCGCAACGGGCGCCGCCGGACCGAACAGATACTTCACGTTATCGATCGTGGCGTGGTACCGTACGACTTCCTGGTTGGACCGCGTTTCCTGCCCTTGCGCCTGCGCCCCCATGGAACACATTCCAAATGCCGCCAACAGCCATACTGCCGCACCGGATCGGGACATGAGTCCACCTTGATGTGGTATTTGCCGCTTGCCTCCACAAGACAGAGCATAGCAAAGTCGGGGCTGCCCGTTGGTGCCTTGCCTTTCGGCCGAGCTTGGCCAAGCGCGCGGCTCTGCTAGACTGGCGCCATGCCCCGAAGCTCCCGCGGCACAGTGCGCATTGTCTCGCTTGCGCCCAGCGCCACTTCGATTCTTTGCGCCATCGGCGCGCGCGACTATCTCGTTGGCGTCACAAAATGGTGCGCCGATGTCGCTCCCGTCCGGAATTTGCCCAAGCTCGGCGATTGTTGGCACATGAATTCCATCGAGCCGATCCTTCAGCTCCGCCCCACGCTGGTCATCGGCTCCGTGCCATATAAGCAGGAAACCGTCGCCAGGCTGCTCGAGGAGCGCCTCAATTTCCTGGCGATGAATCCGCGCTCCCTCGAGGACATTTACGGCGACATTCGCCTTCTTGGCGGAATCGCAGGCAAACCGGAACCGGCGAATCGCCTCATTTCCCGCATGCGGACCGCGTTTGCGCGTATCGCACAGCAGGCCCGCCCTGCTCGCATTGGAGCTCTCACGTCTGCGCCGAGGGTTTACTGCGAGGCGTGGCCCAATCCGCGCATCTCGTCTCCTCCCTGGGTCAGTGAAATGGTCCACATTGCCGGCGGCAAGTTTGCGGTGAGAGCGGGCGGAAGAGTCACCGAGGACGAAGTCGCTGACAGCAATCCCGATGTCATCGTACTTGCGTGGGCTGCGGCGGGAGACCGCTCAAAAGTTCATCGCGCCTATGCCGTCCCCGAGTGGAACAGCGTCTCGGCCATCCAGCACCGGCAGGTCCACGTCATCCGCGACGAATGGCTCAACACTCCCGGCCCGCCGCTCCTGCACGGCACAAAAGCGCTCGCTCGCATCATCGCCCGCGTTAGAGCAACGCCATGAGCGGCCACAATGACATGACTGCCGGCGCCGACTCTCCCATCCGCGTCGTAGTCGCCATCATTGAGCGCGCCGATAGACGCATCCTCATCGCTCAGCGCCGCAAGACCGATACTTCACCGCTGAAGTGGGAATTTCCCGGAGGCAAGGCGCGCGATGGCGAATCCCTTGAGGCGGCACTGGCGCGCGAAGTGGAAGAGGAACTGGGAGCGAAGCTCTCAGCCTGCCGCGAAATCACCAGCGTGCGCCACCAGTACGCTGGCCGTTCCGAAGAACTGGAGATTCACTTCTGCGCCGCTGCCATCGATGAGAGTGCGCCGCTCACGCCGCGCGTCTTCGAGCAAATTGCGTGGGCTTTGCCGCGCGAACTCGGCAACTACGATTTTCTCGCCGCCAACCTGCCGCTCGTCGCTCAATTGGCCACCGGCCGCGTGAAACCCGCCGAATTCCTCGAGCGGTAGCACCGTGCTGCTCACTTCGCGCTTGATGTGACACCCGGAGGCGCAGCACGGGAATCCCGTTTCCGATAGGTTTTGCGCGTGCGGCCTCCCGGCGCGCCGCGCTGTGTTGAAAAAAGTGCCGATGGCTACTACCGGTCCGCTCGTTACGAAATCACCGGATTCGGCTTCTCCGTGTCAATCCCCAATTCCTTGGCCGCTTTCTCAACCGCGCTCGCCTCCAGCTTTCCATCAAGCGCCAGTTCGTGCAGCGCCGCCAAAGCGATGAACCTCGCGTCCACCTCGAAGAAGTCCCGCAGGGCCGCCCGTCCGTCGCTTCGCCCGAATCCATCCGTTCCGAGCGACGCCAGCCGCCGTGGCATCCACTTGGCCACCATGTTGGGCAGTGTCTTCAAATAGTCTGTCGCGGCAACCAGCACGCCCGGCGCATCCGCCAGCATTTGCGTCACGTAAGGCACGCGCGGCTTTTCGGCCGGATGCAACCGGTTCCACCGCTCGGCTTCGTTCCCGTCGAGATACAGCTCCTTGTAGCTCGTCACGCTCCAGACATCCGCCGCCACACCGAACTTCGTTGCGAGGATTTCCTGCGCTTGCAGGGCCTCGTTCAGAATGGCGCCGCTTCCAAAAAGCTGCGCCCGCAGCTTGGCCTTCTTCTCCGTCGAGGCGCGGAATTTGTACATGCCGCGCAGAATGCCTTCCTTCACGTCCCCCGGCATCGCCGGCATTGCATACGGCTCATTCATCAGCGTGATGTAGTAGAAGATGCTTTCGCCTTCCTTGTACATCCGCCGGATGCCTTCCTGAATGATGACTGCGATCTCGTACGCATACGCCGGGTCATACGCTTTGATGTTCGGCACCGGCAGCGCCAGCACATGGCTGTTGCCGTCTTGATGCTGCAGGCCTTCGCCCAATAGCGTGGTGCGGCCCGAAGTCCCTCCCAACATGAACCCGCGGGTCCGCATATCCGCAGCCGCCCAGATGAAGTCCGCAACGCGCTGGAACCCGAACATCGAGTAATAAATGAAGAACGGAATCGTGTTGATCCCGTGCGTGGCGTAGGCCGAGCCCGCCGCAATGAATGAGCAAATCGATCCCGCCTCGGTGATTCCCTCCTCGAGAATCTGCCCGTCCTTCGCTTCCTTGTAGTAAAGCAGCGTGTTCACATCCACGGGCTCATACCGCTGCCCAACGCTCGAATAAATTCCCACGGTGCGGAAGAGCGACTCCATGCCGAACGTGCGCGCTTCGTCCGGCACGATCGGCACGACCAGCTTCCCTATCTCCGGATCGCGCAGCAGTTTGCGCAGCATCTGCACGAAAGCCATTGTCGTCGAGACTTCCCGCCCCTCGCTGCCTTCGTGGAACTCCTTCCAGAGATCATCCTGATTCAGCACCAGCGGCTTCGAGCGCACCGAACGCTTCGGTATGTAACCGCCCAGCGCCTCGCGCCTCGCTCGCAGATACTGAATCTCCGCGCTGTCCTCCGCCGGCCGGTAGAACGGCACTTCGATGCAATCGTTATCGTTGAGCGGAATCCCAAAGCGCGAGCGGAATTCCTTCAGCTCGTCTTCATTTAGCTTCTTCTGCTGGTGTGTGACGTTCTTGCCTTCCCCCGCTTCGCCCAGCCCGTAGCCCTTGATCGTCCGCGCCAAAATGACCGTCGGCGAGCCGCGATGCTCCACTGCCGCCTTATATGCGGCGTATACTTTGCGCGGATCGTGCCCGCCCAGCCGCAGGCGCCGCAGAGCTTCGTCAGGCAGCGGCTCGACCAGCTTCAGCAGCCGCGGGTCGCTCCCGAAAAAGTGTTCGCGCACGTACGCGCCCGACGAAACCACCAGCTTCTGGTATTCCCCATCCACCAACTCGCCCATGCGCTTCACCAACAGCCCTTCGGTGTCGCGTTCCAAAATCGGATCCCACTCGCTTCCCCACAGCACCTTGATCACATTCCAGCCCGCCCCGCGGAACGCTGACTCGAGCTCCTGAATAATCTGGCCGTTGCCCCGCACCGGTCCGTCCAGCCGCTGCAAGTTGCAGTTCACCACGAAAATCAGGTTGTCCAGCCGCTCGCGCGAGGCTAGCGTGATGGCCCCGAGCGACTCCGGTTCATCCGTTTCGCCGTCTCCGAGGAACGCCCAAACTTTCGCGTCCGTGGCCGGCTTTAGCCCGCGATCCTCGAGATAACGGTTGAATCGCGCCTGGTAGATCGCCATCAGCGGGCTCAAGCCCATGGAGACCGTCGGGAATTCCCAAAAGTCCGGCATCAGCCACGGATGCGGATAGGAAGAGAGACCGCCGCCCGGCTTTAGCTCGCGCCGGAAATTCTCCAGTTGCTGCTGGCTCAGCCGCCCTTCCAAAAACGCCCGCGCATAAATTCCCGGCGCCGCGTGCCCCTGGAAGTACACCGTGTCTCCCTCGAAGTCCGGCGTGCGCGCCCGGAAAAAGTGATTGAATCCCACCTCATAAAGCGTCGCCGCCGAGGCATACGTCGAAATATGCCCGCCAATGTTGTGCTCAACCCGATTCGCCCGCACCACCATTGCCAGCGCGTTCCACCGGATCAAGCTCTTGATGCGCCGCTCCAGCTCCTGATCGCCCGGAAACAGAGGCTCGAGCCGCGCCGGAATGGTATTGGCATAAGGCGTGTTCGCCGTGAACGGCAGATTGATCCCGGAAACCTTGGCGTGCGCGCGCAGCCGCTCGAGAATCTCACGCGCTACTTCCGCGCCGCTCGATTCCAGCACCGAGTCCAGCGACTCCAGCCACTCTTGCACCTCCACGTCATCGAGTCCGTGCTGAACCGGCGGTGCCTCCGCCATCTCGCTCTCAGCCGCCGTTTCGGCTTCGTTCTGAACCGCGTTCTCCGCGCCTTCGAAACGCGACCCAAACTGTGAATGCACCGTTGCCATGTTCACTCCCTCTCAAAATCCCCATTCGTGCGCCGCACTGAAACGCACCGGTCCTTTCCGCATCCCGGGCTTCCATCGTGACTCGGTGGCCGCGCCACAATTTCCCGCCCGCGCCCCTCTCGCGCGCTAGTACGACCCCCGACCGCTACTCCCAGCACAATAGAATACACCGCGCCGCTCCCGCACGCACCTCGGCCTCGAAGATGGGCGTCAAAAAACTCGCCTGCATTTCCAGCAGATGCGGTTGGGTCGTTCGCAGCGTCGTCAATCTCGGACGACTCGTACGCTCCTTGCTGCCGGAAGCTCGGTCCGTCAATCGCCTTCCCGGGCCGGGCATCTGTGTGCTTACCGTGATCTACAACTACCGGACCATTCACCAGTATGCTGTCGATCCACTCTGGAGTCACATCCGGCTGCTCGTGCGTCGAACGCATTCCCGCAACGCCGGCGCTCAGTTCCTCCGAAATGACTCGCGTTAAAACAAGCGGCGGAGTCCGTCTTAACGAACTCCGCCGGAAAAATAGGACGGCCAACCGCCCTGCTTTGTCCCAACCGACCTAGAACTCCAGCCGGACCCCGACCTGCCCCTCGCGCCCTGGCAACCACTGCAGAGTCGAGCCAAACGCCGGCGTCGTCCCCTCGAGTCCCTGCACCGCGGCGGTGTTGCCGCGGTTGAACAAATTGAAATACTCGAAGAGCACCTGCGCCTTCACCCGCTCGCCAATGTTGAACCGCTTTGCCAGGCGCATGTCCATATTCACAAATGGCGGCGCCGTGTTGATGTTGCGCGCGTACTGCGCGCCCTGGCCGGCAAAGCTCAGCCCTTCGCCGTTGAACAGCCCGTCACCATCGAAGTCCGGCCCGCCATTTGGCCCTCGCGTGTAGTGGAAACCGCTCTGTGCCCGGAAGATGCTGGACCACTCGATGCCCCAGGGTAGTTGGACGATGCTGTTGGCCTGGAATGTGTGCGCCAGCGCCAGATCCGAAGGACCACTGTCTATCGTCGCCCCGTTGTAGAACGTTCCGGCCTTCGGCACGGGATTCCCAATGCTGTTGATGAACGCACCGTTTGCATTGCTCTGCCCCGTATTTGCGTCCGTGACCGTTGGCACGATACCGACGTAGCTGTCCGACAACCCGGCAATCGCCAGAAAGTTCACGCCTTCGCCGCTTTGAATTTCCGAGGTCAGCGTCGAGTTCAGCACGTCGTCCGTGGCATGCGTGAACGTGTAGTTCGCCTGCAGCGTGAAGCGGTGCGACATGCGTTTTTGGAACCCTGCCGTGAACCCATCGTACGTTCCCGCTCCCCACGGTCCGAAGCTCTCGATTCGCTTCCCGCCCGTTCCAGGCACCAACTCGTTCGAGTGCCCCGGCATCCGGGCTTCAAACGCCAGATTCGTTGCCCGAACCGTCAGAATGTCCACGATGTCTTTATGGTAGTAGTCAAACGTGAAGACCATGTCATTTCCGAAGCCCTGCTGCACACCCGCATGGAAGTTGCGCGTGTATGGCACCCGGAAACCAGGGTCCACCGAAATCGGCACCAACCCTGCCGTACCGTTGATACCCACGATCGTCGTCAGGTGACCGAAAGGATCCCACGTCCAGTAGTCCGCTGGCACGGTCGGAAAGTCCGTCGTGTCCGTCCCCGCGAAGTTCGCAATCGCGGCGTCCGCCGCCTGCAAGAACTCATCCGGCGTAAAGCCCGTCAACTGCTGCACGTTGGTGATATCCACCACCGAATTTGCCGGTATCGGAGCATGACCCGGCGCGACCACGCTGTTCAGATGGTCTATCCCGTAGTACGTGGTGCCCAAGGTGGCCGGCGGCGGAAATGGATTCGGACACGGCTGCCCCGCGATTTGAGCGTCGGTCAGCGAATTGGCGACGCACACCGTCGGCCGGCCCAGCGTTTGGAAGTAGGCCGTCAGAATCGTTGGATTGCCGTAGAAGAGCCTCGGGAAGGAAAGCAGCCGCTCTCGCTGAATGTTTGCTCCGCCAAAGCCCGGAATATCCCGTGCCACCCCGGCGCGGAATTGGTCGTAGAAAATTCCGAAGCTCGCGTTGACCACCGTCCTCGGCGCCACATTCCAAGCCACGCCGAGCCGCGGCGAGAAATCCGTCTTGTTCGGGAACCGCGTGTCATAGTCCCACCGCAAACCCGCGTTGATCGTGAGTTTCCGTGCGACCTTCCAATCGTCCTGCACGAACAACCCGTTGTAGTTGTTCCGCAGACGGACCAGATTGTCCTGGGGCGTCGGCCCCCCCTGCAGCGTGATGAGATTCAGGCCCGAATCGATGGGACCGAACTGCGTGAAATCCGCTTCTGTCGCGAAGAGCTGCGTGAAGAAATTGTTCGGTTCCGCGCCGTCTACCTTCGTATTCTGGTAGTCCCATCCGAATTTCACGCTGTGCGCGCCAAACTGCCGCGCCACGTTGCTTCCCGCGGAAATGTATTTCTGATAGAACGTAAATGAATTGTATCCGGGTCCGAACGACACCTGCCCAAGGTCCCCGAACAACTGCCCGCTGTCGTACGTGTCGAAGCGATTGAACAGATTGTTCGGAATGCCCGCCTGCGGATGCGACGGGCTCGTTCGCGACGGATTCCCCCGGTACTGCACGTACGAGTTGACAATCCATGCGCTTGCCGAATTTCCGATCGTCCACAGATCATTCAGCCCCAGCATCATCGTGCGGCCATCTAGATTCTGCCGTGTGTCCGGAAGATTCAGCGCCGCGAGCAGCGGCAAGTAGTCCGTCACATGCGTATTGGTGTAGTTGATCTGCTCCGAAAGCCGGTGCTGCGAGAGGTTCTCATCGAGCCTCGCGCGCGTTCGCGTATCATGCGTCAGCGAATGCTTGTTGAACGGTGTCTCAAAATCAATCAGGCTCTGCGGCAGCGTCGGATCGAACACAAAGTTCAAGTCCCGGCTCTCCAAAATTCGCTCCGCGGACCCGAAGAAAAACACCTTGTCCTTGACCACCGGCCCGCCCGCATAGAGCGTCGGATCCCATCGGTTCAGAAATGGCGCGCCCTTGCTCGAGTTCGGTACGTCATTCGAATCAAATGCCGAGCTGCGATAGAACGCCGACACGCCTCCGTGCCAATCGTTCGTTCCGCCTCGCGTCACCACATTCACCACGCCGCCCGATGCATGCCCGAACTCCGCCTTGTATCCCCCGGTCACGACCTGAAACTCCATGATCGAGTCTTGATTAAACTGCGCCGATGGCCCGCCATTGAAGTTGTCGCGGTTCGGCATTCCGTCAATCAGATACAGCGTGTTCCCGCCACGCTCGCCCAGAATCGGCGTCGCATTGTCCCCGGAGGGGTCCGCTTGCCGGTTCAGGGAGACGCCCGGAACCAACTGCAAGAGGTCGAGGTAGTTGCGCCCGTTGATCGGCATGTCTTCAATCTGCCTGGGCGTAATCGTGCTGCCGGTCGATGACACCGTCGTATCCACCAGCGGTATGGCTGAATTCACCTCCACCGTCTGGCTCACCGACCCCACCTGCAGCGTGATATCGAACGTGAGTGTCCGGTTCAGCGTCAGCTCGATGGCCTTGAACGCCTCGCTCTGGAACCCATCCTTTTCCGCACGTATCTCGTAGTTTCCTGGCGGCAGAGCCGTGATCTGGTATTGCCCGTCGGCGTCGCTCGTCGCGCTTCGGTCGATCGCAAGCGCCGCGCTGATTGCGCGCACCTTTGCGCCCGCAACCGCCAGCCCCTGCTTGTCGCGCACCGTCCCCGCGATTGTCGAGGTTGTTTGCGAAACGCTCCGGGGCGCGCTCCATAACCCGCAACCGAGCACCAACAGAAAACATGCGACGGACCGCATGGCTCCGTCGTTCATTCTGAACCGACTCTTCCTGAGACACACCAAGGCGCACTTCATACGCTCCTCCGGGCACTTCCTTCGCCGGCCCGGCCCGCACCTGCCACCCCGTCCTCGGTCCGGCGTTGGCTGCAACAGGTGTTGCAGTTTTATCGTTCCAATGGCGCAGGAGTCTAGCGGCGCTCGCGGGGGTTGTCAATCATATTCCCCGTGGTGCATGGAAAGGCCATTGCACGCGGCGAAACACTCGTTGCAAATACGGGCCGCCGCGCCGGGCAGGCACCACTCGCGCTGGCGTGGACGTGCTTCGTTCTATCCGTGCCGCATTGTCGCCAAAGGCAGGCCGCTCCATTTTCACGTCTGTACGCCGCCGCAGCCGGCGGACCTCCGCCCTCGCCCGGAGTCTGTCTTCTCCCTCGGTCCGTCCTTGCGCTTGCCCGGAGCCGCAAATATACTTCGGCGCGTTCCACCGCACGGAAGCTCGCGTTTCGATCGCAGGAGGTCTTATGAAGCCGCTCACCCGCGTTGCCTTGTTGTTTGCCCTCCTTATTCTTCCGCTGGCCGCGCAGGAAAAGCCGCAGGAAAAATCCGCGCCGGAGCCTCCCGCCGCGCACAGCAAGGACGGCAGGAAGCTTTTTGGCACAGCCGCGGCGCTGCGCATCTCGCGCGTAAGCTCTCCGCGCATTTCCCCGGACGGCTCGCGGGTTGCTTATCTCGCCTCCGAAAATCAGGAGAAAGACGGCGTTGAGAAATCCGTCACCCATCTCTGGGTGGTGCCGTCCGCCGGTCCCGCTTCTGCGGCGCGTCAGTTCACTCGCGGTGAAAAAGGCGTCTCGAATCTCGAATGGTCTCCCGATGGCAAGCTCCTCGCTTTCACCCGAGCCTCCGGCGACGATAAGGACGCCAAGCCGCAGGTCTGGTTCATGCACCCCGATGGCGGCGAGCCCTGGCAAGTCACCAAGCACAAGGCCGGCGTCCGCGCCTTCACCTTTTCTCCTGACAGCAAGACACTGCTCCTCACCGCCACCGCCCCGCCATCCGAGGACGAAGAGACCCGCACCAAACACAAGGACGACGCCGTCGTCGTCGATCACGATTACAAAATGGCTCAGCTTTGGACCTGGAACATTTCCTCCGGCGACGAAAAGCAAATCACCCACGGCGACTACACCGTCAGCGACGCCCGCTATTCTCCCGACGGCTCACGCATTACCTTCACCACCAATCCCACGCCTCGTCTCGATGACGGTTCTCTCACCACCGTTTGGATTATGGATGCCGCCGGCGGCTCCCCGCGCAAGCTCGTCGAAACCTCCGACTTTACCTCCAGCGCCCGCTGGTCTCGCGATGGAAAGTGGATCGCCTACCTCTCCACGCGCGGTCTCATTCAAAAGGTCAACCTGTCCGTCATCAGCGCCGCCGGCGGAGCACCCAAACTTCTCAGCTCCTCCTTCGATCTCAATGCAGGCGAGCCCTTCTGGTCCCCCGATGGCAAAACCATCTTCTTCACCGCGGACGATCGCGAAGCTCTGCGCGTTTTCGCCGCGGACGTTTTCTCGGCATCCGTCAAGCCGCTGACCGGCACATCCGGCGTCGTCTCTCTCTCCAGCATCAGCGAAAACGGAGAAACCGCCGTCGGCACCATCGGCGATCCCTCCCACCCTGCCGACGTCTTCCGCTGCGATCTCACGTTCTCTTCCCCTCAGCCCATCACCGACCAGAACGCCTGGCTTTCCGAATACGCCCTCGGCGCAACCGAAGTCGTGCACTGGAAGAGCAGCAAGGATGGCATCGAAATTGACGGCATCGTCACCAAGCCCGTCGATTGGGACACCTCCCGCAAGCCGCCTTTTCTCCTCAATCCCCATGGCGGCCCCACCGGCGCTTCCCTTCTCTCCTTCAATCCCACGGAACAGATCATGGCCGCCAACGGCTATCTCGTCCTCGAACCCAATTTCCGCGGCTCCTCCGGCCGCGGCGAAAAATTCGCCACCGCCAATGAAAACGATTGGGGCGGCGGTGACTATCTGGACGACATGAGCGGCGTGCAAGCTATGGTGGACAAAGGCTGGGCCGACCCCGGCCGCCTTGGCGCTTTCGGCTGGTCTTACGGCGGATTCATGACCATGTGGATCGATACGCAGACCGACCGCTTCAAAGCCATTTCACCTGGCGCCGGCTTGCCTGACCTCTACTCCTTCTATTCCCAGACCGATATTCACCGCTACCTTGCGCTGTTCGAAAACCACAAATCGCCCTGGGACAACTTTCAGGAGTATTGGGATCACTCGCCCATGAAATACATCAACAACGTGAAGACGCCTACCATGATTCTTCACGGCCAGGCCGATACCCGCGTCCCCATCGCCCAAGCCGAGGAGTTCTACCGCGCTCTCTATGAGCGCCACGTCCCCGTCGAGTACGTCACCTACCCCCGCGAAAATCACGGCTTCGATGAGCCTCGCCACATCCAGGACCGCTGGCAGCGCTACCTCGTCTTCTTCGGTCACTACCTCAACAATCCGCCCGTCACTGAACCCAAGCCCATTCTCGACCGCCTCGCCAAGGACCTCCCCTAGCCTGCGGTCCTAACTGCAGTGCTTAACCTAACCGACGTGGCCTGCCCCCTTCGGGTGCCAATCCGAAACCGCTTGCTGCCTGAATCTCGTGGCTCTGGAGCTGGCGAAGGCCGCAACGATTTGGTTCAGCTCCTGCCCTCTCTGCACCGCTGTCTCCCTGACGCTCATTGGCTTGTGCCTGGTCAATTTCCTCTAACGCTCTTCTAACACCGCCTCGCATCCTCCTCAAGATTCCCCTTCTGTAACCAAGTGCTGCTCCGCTGCATCCTAACTGCAGATAGTTGACACCCCTCGCTCACAAGGAGCAATCATGAATCGCCGTATGTTTCGTCCGAGTTTTCCGGACGTGAAGGAGCCGAGTTCTGCGCGGCCACCCCAGCAGCAACATGCTCCAGCCCCCAGCAAGAAGCCCGCGCCGCCCGAAGTCACCCACGCCGAGAATTTCTATTGGGTCAAGCAGATGCAGTCGCGCACCCCCATGACCATCGTCCTCGAGGACGGCGAGACCCTGCACGGCATCATCGAATGGTACGACCGCGATTGCATCAAGCTCACCCGCCAGGGCAGCCCCAACCTCCTCATCTTCAAGCGCGTCATCAAGTACGTCTACAAGGACGAAGAAGCTTCTGAAGCCGAATAGCCGAAGCTTCAGCCACACTCGGGGCCCCAAAACGCTGGTGAGTACGATGGCCTGTTGTTTCTCGTGTCGCTCGCGGACAGCACGCCGTGGCGGGCCAGCTGCACTTCCACGAACCTGCCTGCGCCGCCACGCTTCGCCGCTTCTCCGCCATTGCGCGTGCTCGCTGGCCAAGCCTCCGCCCGCAGCCGCTTCTTCCACCAGTAAAAGT
>Ga0209810_1000965_pt1 | contig 49638 bp, 28 predicted proteins | sample Coa_R1_7_FD_187159 | JGI IMG/M metagenome (GOLD analysis project Ga0209810, IMG submission 187159) | Surface soil microbial communities from Centralia Pennsylvania, which are recovering from an underground coalmine fire - Coalmine... | ecosystem: Environmental > Terrestrial > Soil > Unclassified... | reverse complement strand
TTGGTGAGGCGCTTACGTCTGAATACAGCAACGGGCAAGTCGAAGGTCAGGTCAACCGTTTGAAACTGATCAAGCGCTCGATGTATGGTCGGGCGAGGTTTGATTTGCTGCGGGCGCGGGTGCTGCCAATGCACAAGGCAGCCTGAGAAAAGGCCGCAGTGTTGCCCTTCGAGAAGGCTACTCCTCATTCACCAAATCGTCGGGAGTTCCAATATTCCATGCCGGTTGACAAGTATACATCCGAATGGAATATCCCGCTCAACCGGTGCGTTAAAAACTCGCCCGTTAAATACCGGACGGCTATTGACTCTCTGCACCAATCATGTTAGGATTTACTGTCTGCCTGGTATTAGAAACTCCGTAGCTCAACTTTGTTATGTTTCGCGACGGTTCCCAAATTTCGCTTTCGCGGCATTTATATATTGCTGTAGCTTAATTTAGGTCCCGTTGACCGGGACAGAAGGGAGCGGAGATATGCAGGCATGGCGACCTACAACCTTTGCGGCTGCATGGCAAGAAGCCACAAGGCGTAAATCGGCAGAGACGAAGTCGGAATACACCCCCTCACCGGTTTCAGAAAGCCATATGCGACAGTGCGCGGTCTGCAGCGTTTCCGTGCGGCGCGATCGATTGGATCGGCACATGATGAGAGCGCATCCTGACCAAGCCAATGTTCAGGGCAAGCCCCGGATACGCCTGACCTCGTTTCAAGGAGAACAGGAATCCAGAAGCGGGATTTGCGATAATTGCGAGGAAATTGTGTCGCCGATATGGCTATACCGGCACAGCAATCAAGGAGCTGTGCATCTCTGTGATACTTGCAGATATGAAGTCATCGAGCGTTCCGTAAGTAAGGCAGATGCCGCCACTGTTCGGAAACTCTACACGCCGGATAAGGATAGGCTCCAATATATGACGAAGCTCGATGCATGGGACGAATACATCACAGGAGGGAGAAAGCGCATAGACTACCTTCTGGGACGCTACCAAAAGCAACGAGAGCTTATCGAGAGCATTAAGCCTGCAAATATGTCATTGAAAGAAGCATGGAAGCTCGCTGAGAAGCTCGCTGAAGAGTATGGCAAGGATAAATATAAGGAGTGCCTGCTTGCGTTGAAACGCAGAGAGGAAGCCAAGACTACAGCGCCTGTAAAGGATAAACAGACATCAGGTAAGCCTTATGGTGAGTTTTCGCACGATTGTTCGGATCATTACGAGGATGGTGGAGCGGTGTTCGCTGGCGATTGGCCATAGGCCAGCCTGAAGGCTCTTTCGCATAAGCGGTAGGTCGTCGGTTCGAATCCGACCGGAGGCTTTCCAATCGGGACAAAATGAAGCCCCTGGGAACAGCGCCTATGGTTCCCAAGGGCTTTTTTGTGCAAAATAGCCGTTACTCGGCAGTTCGCGAAGCGTCTAATAGAGTGAGCAATTCAATTAGAGAGCCTTGCTTCTCTTTGTCGGTCTGGCGGAGGATTCTAAAACCTAGATTCCTCCGCGCTTTTTGTTTGTCTATACCCTATTTTTTCTGCGTTGTCACGCACCTATTTATTCACAATGCGGCTCCGTTTTTCCTGCCTCAGCAGCCTGCCCTAAAGTGCTATAGGTTGCCGTTTGACAGGAGCAGCCCTGGCGTGCTACCATCGGGCACGCTGGAGATAGCAAAGAAAGGAAGCCCGTGTTTACTGAACCCCCGTTAGAGAAAGAGCACAGCACAGCGCTAACCGCTAAGAGCGCCCTCCGAAGACAGATGCTCTGGAAGCGCCTGGCTGTGGGGTTTGCGCTGGGAGCTTTCGTCGGGCTGGGAGCCGCGCAATTGGGCTTCCAGAGAGTGATCCACCTGGAAGACGAGTTTCTGCTGGCGGGCCTCCTGGGTGCTGTGATGGCCCTCACGCGCGCCCGCCGCCTCCTCTGGGCAGCCGCGCTAACGACCGTGGCGTTGCTGCTGGCGGTAGGGTACACGCCCCTGGTCCCGGCCTTGATGCGCGGATGGGTGTGCAGCGATCCCTTGCAGCCGGCGCCGGCGGTGGTCGTCCTTTCCGCCAGCGCCCATAAGGACAAAAGCATGAGCGCCTCCATGGAAGACCGCATCCTGCAGGGGTACGCGCTGTTGCGCCAGGGCTACGCGCCGCGCCTGGTGCTCACCAACGCCGCCATCGGCAACGGTACCGAGGTGCCCACGATCCGCCAGCAGATGCGCCTGTTAGGGCTCAACTATCCGATAGACGAGGCAGGCCCGGTGCGCGACACCCACGACGAGGCGCTGGAGGTAGCGCGTCTTGCGCGCCAGCGGGGTTGGAGCCGCGTGTTGTTGGTGACGCATCCCTCGCACATGCGGCGGGCCGCGGCGGTCTTTGAGAGGGCGGGCGTGCATGTCCTCTGCTGCCCCTGCAACGAGGGCGGATACGACCTGAGCGACCTGCGCGATCCGCGCGACCGGCTGCATGCCTTTCGGGATTGGCTGCATGAGACCATCGGCTACCTGGTCTACCGCTGGCGCGGCTGGATTTAAGGACACGCTGCGAAACCGACAGGCGAACCTCCCTGGCAGCCCCAACCCATCAGCGCATGTTTTAAGGCTGCTCGAAATGTCCTGAGAAGAACAGGGTCAGGACCGCATTCAGGTCGTCGAAGTCTACCACCCCATCCGGGCGCCCCGCAAACGGTCCCCCCGGGTCCGAGGTAATATCGGCGGCAGGATTAAATCCGGGCTCCCCGGCCTCCAGGAACAGAGAGAGCATCACCGCGTTCAGGTCCTCGTAGTCTACCAGCCCGTCACGCGGCCCCGTCCCATTCGGCAGCGAGCTATCGGTGATGTCGCCAAAACGCTCCAGGCGCGCATCCAGCCGCCGCGTCCCGCCGTTGGGAATGGTCACGTTATGGAAAAGCATGGGCACGTAGTCGGCGAATGGATACACCGTTTCCGGCCAGAGCGTATCCGGCTGCCCGACGGCATTGACAATCGGCAGCTGGCGTATCTCGATGTCGAACGTTCCAGCGGGATAGCCCTCCAGCTTATAGTTGACGGTCAGGCTACCGTTGGCGTCGTAGCTGGGCTGGGTAAAGACGGTATCCTGCCGGACGATGTTGGCGGGGTCGGGATTGGGTCGGCTGGGATCGATCCGGTAGGCGGTGATCAGGTAGCTGCCGGGCTTGTTCTCCACTAAGATGGAGCCGTCCGGTTGATGCGGCGGATTGACGCCGCGCCGTCTCAGATTGCCCAGCAGGGTGCCGCGCTGTGCGGTAGTACCGTCGCGGTTGGTGCCGTGCAGTGCCAGGAAGTAGTTATAGACGCCGCCGCTATCTTGATGGCTGGCTCCCTGGTTGAAATCCAGATCGGCTGGATAGGAGGCCAGGGGGGGCGAGTTCTGAAATTGCAGGCCGATGTCGGTATCGCCGGGAGTGACCGTGCCATGATAGGTGCGGTTGGGGCCGTTGGGGGAATTGATCAGGCCGATCCACTGGACGTCGGGCGCGGTGTTGCCTCCATCGGTATCGCTGAGCTTGGCGACCATCAGGCCGAAGCGCCCGCGCGGATCGTTGAGCACGTAAGGATTGACGCTGCCCGTCTCCATGTCAATGAAGTCAAACTGCCAGACGGCAAAGCCGTCGCTCGCGCTGAAATCGGCGATATAGCCATAAATCGGCTGGCCGTTATCGTCCGGGGTCTGGAGCTGGGCGACGTTAGTGTCAAAATCAGGCGGCGCGTTCTGGTCCACGCCGTCGAACATCAAGATCAGGATGCTGCCGGACTGGCCGGCAAACGTATGGATGTCGGCCATGCCGCCCGCAATTTCCAGGTGGTTGATCAGGGCCGGGTTGCCGATCTGGCCCAGGGCGACGTCGGCGGTGTTCTGGCCCGTCGGGGCGTTCTCCTCAATGGTGTTGGGGATGCGGTAGCTTGGCCCGGTATTGGCGGGATCGTAGCCCAGCGTTGGGAAGAGCCAGAGGGCGTCCGGGTTGCCGTCGCCGGTGTAGTCGCTATTGGAGCTGTAGAGAATAGGCGATAGCGCCTGGATCGTATAGATGGGACCGCGCCGCTGCGGACCCTTCTTGTGGATGGCCCAGCGCGGCAGCCGCAGGAAGCGCATTCTCATCGGTCCCCGCCCGGGAAGGTTAATCACGCGCTCCACGACATTGGAGCGCTGCTGGGGCTTCTGGTTGAGCTCGGAGGACTTCGGGAAGGCGATAGGGCCGCTGCGGGGCGGCTTCCCCTGCGCTCCAACAGGATACGCCATTCCAAGCAGGCCGATACAGGCTAACAGGGTCGCGCCGAACTGGGCCGTGAACCGAATCCTTCGCATCGCGTTCCTCCTAAAGACGAGTTTCAGCAGAGTAACTCCTTACCCTGCCTGTCAGTTTAGATCGCAGCAACAAGAGAGCCTATCTAACCACCGGCCCCTTCCTTTGTTGCCGTAAGGATGATCTTCATTCCCGGATGGCGTCTTCTGAGCGCCTCCGGTAATGAGAAGAACGTTGGCCGCGATCAGGCCGGCTTCATGCCCTTTGCTCGGGTATGACGGAGGGCGAAGCCGAGCAGGACGAGACTCCCGGCAGCAAAGAGCGCCACGCGGCCCGATTCGGGCACGGCGACAACGCAGACCCTCGTGCCCGTGAGGTCTATCGTATAAAACCCAAAATCGAAGCCGGTCTGCGACCACGCCCGCACGCGGTCGCCCCCGGCTGGCCCAATAGGGCGCTGAACAGCCGCTCCGAACTTGGTGTTCTCGAAGATGAACCCAAGTTCGCTGTTGGGGTCGGCTGGATTGACCCTCCCCAACGGGTCGGCGTCGAAGGCAGAGATGCCCAGGAAGTAACGCCCGGGTGTCGTGACAAAGCCGGCAGGAATCGTGGAGCGGAGGGCATCGTCCGGCGCGTCGTCGTTGGCAACGACGCCGGTCCCGTCCTGGTTGAACAGGAAGAGCTGGGTGTCGTCCAGGGTGCCGAACGTGTCAACGGTAGTCGCCATGAATATAGCCGGGTTGATGATGTTGATGCAGAACAGATCGATGTCTGCGGGACTACTGATGCGTCCAATGATTCGACTGAGCGGCCCAGGCCCGCGGGTCATCAGGGCCGTCTCAGGCAGGTCGCCCGCATCCACGAAAGGAAATTCGATCACCAGTTGGGCGGACGCCGTGGGGGCGAACGCCAGCAACGCAAATAGAGCCAATGCGCTTCTGAATAGCCTATGCATCGTGCCACCTCCTCAGGTGCCGTCATGACCGCTTAGCAATGACCGGAGCAGCAAGGCCTGATGGGTCAAAAACCTCTTGCATTTCCACCGACTATCCTCTATACTATCGCTGTATACTATTTCCTCTAAATAATTTCTATACAGACTGACGCTGCGGATTCTGCCTGAAAATTGCCCGGTTTTCCGCCACAACGGCCCGTCCCTTAAGCATAAGTTTGGGCACTTCTCTTCTCACTCGTTTGGACGGTTCTTCCCGAGAACCGATTGTGGAAGAATAGGAGGAAACCATGCGACACTTCCTACCCAACGGCAGGAAACGGCAGAACGCGCTGTGCGCTTTGGCCGCGCTCCTGGCCCTCGTGCCGCTCATCTGCGCGCAGGTGGCTCAAGCGCAGACGGACCCCGCCGCGCCTGGGCCCTATGTGGCCTCAGCGCGCATGATCTACGACCTCGGCGATCAAGCCTATCTACCGACCGATTTCAACTTTCCTGCGCCCCCGGCGTCAATTGGTCCAAAGCGCGTGGAGATACGCGCTGCCGTGCGCATCCCGACCCTGCCGCCGAACCCACCTCCGGGCCTCAGCACAGGCCCCTATCCGTTGATAATCCTTCTCCATGGACGCCATGGCACCTGCGTCGGAGCCACACTGATCGGGATTCCTCCCAATCAGGTGCCGGTGTCCCTGCTTCAGTTCAAATGGCCCTGTGCGCCGGCGGAGGTACGCATAGACAGCTACCTGGGGTACGACTACCTCGCGCAGCGGCTCGCCACTCAGGGATATATCGTCGTCTCCATCAGCGCCAACGGCATCAACGCCTATGACAACTTCCTGTTCCCGACGCCGGCCAATCCCAACGGAGACGCCGGCTCACGGGCGCGGGCGGAGGTCATCCGACAGCACCTGATGCTTCTGGATCGAATCAACGACATGGGCGCCGCCGCCTTCACGGGCAATGCGAACACACCAGCGAACCGCGCCGTCGGAGACGCGCTCAAGGGGAAGATAGACCGCACTCGAGTCGGGTTGATGGGCCATTCGCGCGGCGGCGAGGGCGTGGCCGCCTTCGGGCTGCTGCCCGAATACACCCGCTTCACGATCAAAGCCGTTCTGCTCATCGCCCCCACCTATTTCCGGTTCATCCAGATCACCCGTATCCCTCTGGGCGTGGTCCTGCCCTACTGCGATGGGGACGTGGGATTAGCGGGAATGCATTACTACGATCACGTCCGCTACCTATTGGCGGGCGACCCGGCCCCCAAACACACCTTCCTCGTGATGGGAGCCAATCACAACTATTACAACACGGTCTGGAGTCCCAGTACGGGGCCGTCCGCTTCCGGAGCCATAGACGACTGGTGCGAGACCGCAGCGTTCAGTCAGGATCCGCAGCCTCCGGTTCCCTACGAGACAATACGCCTGGACCGGGCCAACGATCCAGCCTGCGGCTGCCCGCCCATGGGGATGCCGCCCAACCCGAATCGGCTGACCGAGGCGCAGCAGCAGGCCAACGGATTGGGCATTGTCACGGCGTTCTTCCGCCGCTATGTGGGCAATGAGACCGGCGACAATAATGCCTTTGTACAGCTTCTGAAAGGGGATATGCTTTTTCCCGCAACGGCCATGGGAGATAAGATGTTCGTCTCTTACCATCCGCCCGATACGCCGACCACGCGACGGCTCGTCAACGCCTACCCGCTCAATCCAAACGCAGCGATGAGGGAGACGCCCAACGATAGAAACGAACTGAACGGCGTTGTAGATCAGAAGCTTCTGGACCCCTATATGCTATGCGGCTTTCTGTCGGGCTGCCTTCCTCTGCCGGAGAATGCACTCCGGGACGCTCATACTCCGTTTCCAGATGGCCGGAACCTGCTCAAGATCGCCTGGCAGAGTAGAAGCGCCATCTACTACACCGAATTGCCCGTCGCGGCAGAGAATGTGTCAGGTTTCAGGGTTTTTCAGTTCCGGGTTAGCGTTGACTTCAGCGATGACAGGAATAGGCCCGGCAGAAATCAGGACTTCACGATCACATTTGCCGATAGCATGGGCAGGGCGGCCTCGACGACCGTGAGCGCTATCCCTCTTGCTGGTCGTGTTCTCTTCTATCCGCCCGGCGACCGAAACGGCATGATGCCTGACCCTACCAGTGGCATTAACTTGTGGTCCGTGCCGCATATGGCGGCCAACACGGTCCGCATTCCCCTGACCGCTTTCCCGGGGGTCGATCTCAGGAAGCTCCGCCGTATCTACTTCCGGTTCAACATCCCGCAGACGTTCCTGGGGACGCCGAAGGGAGTGCTATTCTTCACCGACCTCATGTTTGCGGATTAGGCCGCATTCCATCCGCCCTACTGCTATCACGGTAGGACTGCACGAAACGGTAATTCTTAGGAACGCAATGGCCTCGCTGGCGCCTGGATGGCAGGCAAGCGAGGCCATATGACGAGAGAGGGAAGGTGGGTCGGAACCTACGGCTCAGAAATCCTCGCGCACCTGCTCGTCAGGACTTGCAAGAACCATGCCATAAGACCGCATTTTTGCGGAAAGAGGTTATTTCAGCCAGCCCCGCCATAGCGCCAGGCAATTGACAAGCTGGAATAGAAATTATACTGCTGCTTGCGCGGTTTCCTCCTCGCCCCGGTGTTCCTCCGCTTCGGCAGCCCATACGAGGGAGACCGGGGGGAAGTCGGCCACGCGCAGCAAGTAGTCACCACTCCCCTTGGGCACGCGGAACACGGCGGAGAGCGCAAAGGCCAACTGCCCCGTATCCGGATCGGGATATTGGGCGGTATGCAGGTTGTCGCCTTCGACCAGCACCTTGCCGCCCGGCACGCTCAGGGGCACGCCGACGGGCAGGAGCGGCTCCGCGATCCCCGGATGGATCGCCTGCTCACCGAGAGTAAACAGGCGCGGCTCCAGACGCAGGTCACTCATCCGGAGGGTGAGCGGAGACGCGGGCCGGTGCGCGTCGCGGTGGTGCAGAGTCAACGTCACCTCCAGCAGCGCCGTCTGTTCCGCAGTGGGCCGCTCTTCCTCCGGCTTCGGCTGGCCCAGAAAGGTGGACGTTTCGGCGCTCACCACGCAAAGCTCCAGCGGGCCATCGGGAGCGGGAACCTTATCCCCGATGCGGTAGAGGGCGCGGTTCTCCCCGCCGTGGCGCACGTAGCGATCCATCCAGTTCAGGCAGCGCCGCATCTCGTCCAGCCGGTGGTTAGGCTCGCGCAGGCCGTGTCCTTCGCGCGGGTAGTGGACGAACTGGGTGGTGATGCCCCGGTGGCGCAGCGCCTGGTAAAGCTCCTTCGAATTGCTGATGAAGGTGTTATTATCCTCATCGCCGTGAAGGATGAGCGTCGGCGTCTTGATGTTCTCGATATAGGTGCCGGGCGAGAGGCGGCGATAGATCTCCGGGTCTTCCCAGTAGAAGGCGCCCAGGTACTCGTTGTCCCAGCGCGACAGCTCGGAGTTGCTGTAATCGGTCTGGAGATGAAAGATGCCGAACATGGAGACGGCAGCTTTGAAGCGGTCGGTGTGGCCGATGGCCCAGTTGGTCATGAAGCCGCCATAGGAGCCGCCCATGATGCCCAGGCGCTCGGGGTCGGCGAGGCCGCGCGCGATGGCCCAATCCACGCCCGCCATAATGTCATCAAAGTCGCCGCCGCCCAGGTCGCGGCGGTTGGCGATGGCGAAGGCGTTGCCGTAGCCCTCGCTGCCCCGGAAGTTGGGCCGCAGCACCGCGTAGCCCTCCGCCGACCAGACGGGCGGGAAGCTATAGGCGAGCAGGGTATGGGTGGCGCGTCCCTTCGGCCCGCCGTGTACCTGCACGATGAGCGGGTAGCGCGTTCCCTCCTGGTAGTCCAGTGGATAGGTCAGCACGCCCTCGACCGGCGTGCCGTCGCCGCTCGTCCACCGCACCACCTCCTGCCGGGGCAAACGGTAGCTTTCGGCAAACTCGGCGTTGATCCGCGTCAACTGGTGGATTTCGCCCTGCCCGTCCCGCAGGTAGACCTCCTCAAAGGCGGTCTCGGTCTCCTGCACGAACACAAGCGCGCCGCTCTCGGCATTCAGGTCCAGGCCATGACACTCCGCCGCCGGGCCGCCCACGTTCGTCCGGGTTGCGGCTCCCGCCTGGATTTGGTAGAGCGCGTCCCCGGTACGGACGGCAGCAAAGGCGTAGATGGCATCGTCCTGGGGCGACCAGATGTACTCATGCAGGTCGTGGTCGAAGGTCTCGTCGGTGAGCAGGCGGCAGGTGGTGATTCCCGGCGCCTGCGCGCCGTATGCGAGTTCGACGCCGCCAGGAGCGTCTCTGGGCACGCCCGCCACGAACAGGCACTCGCGGGAATAGGATAGGTTGGCATCGAGCCAGGAGAGGAACGCAATCTGATAGCCGTTGGGCGACCAACGGGGCCGATATTTGCCGCCGTGCCGCTCCACCAACTTGTAGGTGACGCCGCTCTCCAGGTGACGCACGTAGAGGTCTACCTGGTGGTAGTCGTTCCACTCGCCGGTGTAGTTGGTGGCGTAGCAGAGGCGGCTGCCGTCGGGCGAGAGCGCGAGCTCCGAGAGGCCGTAGTCGCCGGTGAAGAGGAGCTTGGGCTTGCGCTCCTCCATATCCACGCGCCAGACCTGGCGGCGCAGGCGCTCCTCATGCTCGACCACGGGATCGTTCTTCTGGCGCAGGCGCTCCTTGCGGACGCTTTCGATGGGGCGGGCGCGCGGTTCCGGGGCCAGAAAGATCAGCGTTCGGCTGTCGGGCGTCCACTCGTAGTCCAGCACGCCCTCCGGCATGTTGGTCAGTCGGCGGGCCTCACCGCCGTCCATCGGCAGTATCCAGAGCTGGTCTTTGGGCTCTTCGTCCTCATCCTCCTCAGCGCCGGGCGGCGGCTCGCTCTCGTCGGGCCGCGCCGAGAGGAACGCGAGATACCGACCATCCGGTGACCATTTCGGGTGGGACTCGCCCTCATGCGAGAAGGTCAGCTGCCGGGTCAGATCCTCTTCATGGCCCTCCTCGCCCTCGGCGCCGCTTTCGGGCGCGCTGCCGTGCGTCTCCCCGGCCTGCGGCGCTATCGCGCCCGCCTCGTCCTCGCCCTCATCCGGAGGCATCCACTCCGTCAGCCAGAGGTGGCTGACCCAGCGGCTCTCGTGAAAGTCCGCCTCGGTCACGACAAAGGCAACACGCCGCCCGTCGGGATGGAGGCGCGGATCGCTCAGCCGCTTAACTTCCAGCATCGCCCGCGCCGTCAACCGCTGCTTCGGACGCGGCAGCACCGGAGGAATGGCCTGGTTTGTAGAAGATCGATCCATGCTGCTATGCAATTGGGGGGTGGAAACCGACCCATCTAGGGTAGGAGCAGTCGCGTAAATCCTTCCTGCTCAAAATGCAAGATCAGCATCTATCTGCTCGTTATCGAGATCCACTGCGTACCCAAGATTCACCCTATGGCGTAAAAACCGTGCATCGGCTTGGGCAATCTCCTCCGGGGTCGGCTCTGGCTGCTCTCTCTTAGGGAGGGGAATAACACGAAACCACCTATCGGCCCTCTCTGGCAGGCGAAGCTGCTCGGCAAGTTCTGCGCTGGTTCCTTCCAGGATCTCCTCTTCCAATACCTTAGTTTTGCCATCTTCTTCACCTACGGAACTCTACCAGATCCTGCGTCGCGCTCCATCTCCTGGGCGGTTCTGTCTGGCAATATCAGGAATTCGGGATAGATTTTAGAGATTCCTCCGGCGATGTAGTTAAGCGCCCCTCAACGGCTTCGGGCCTGGTTCTCTCTATCTGTCTGGAGTCTGACCTACTGTCAGGCTGGTAGTGGAGTGTCCTAGCCGCTCGCTCACGACCTTCAAGTGGATACCTTGCTTTAGGAATTGGGTGGCGTGACTGTGGCTCAGGTCGTGGAAGCGCCCTTAACCCGAACTAAGAGCGTCTAACAGAACCGTACTCCCTCTGCCTTGCAGGGAGAGGGCCGGGGTGAGGGGAGAGCCTCATAGCCAAGTTGTGTTAGGGACTCTAAAATTGTCCCTAAATAGTTTTAACTAAGTTTTCTTGGCGCGTCTTGGCATACATTATGCAATATTGAGGAGTAGCGGGTATAATGCACACAACGCTGGAACCGCGTTATCAGGTTCTCCTCTTACCAACCGCCGTTTGCCTCCTCTTCAGCATCCTGGGGGCCGATAGAATCCAGCCATATGGTTGGTTGCAACAATCCTACTTTTTACCGGCCCGCTCCCTTTCGCATTGGCAGTATGTAAGCTACCAAGATGGGCGAAAAGCCCGGTAGCTTGCTTAACCTGTTTTCCGCCCGCGCGAGGGTGAACCGAGGCGCTAGCTGCGTCGTTCGCTCTGCCTTGCGCGCTTCCTACCCGCGCGGGGGTGAACCGTAATCCAACCATATTAATGTGGAGGAGCCTGGCACACGAGTTATCGGAGTGCTGCCAGGATACGTAGCGACATGGTTGCCACAGATCAACCTATCATCGCGGCAAGCTGTCAGGGGCGAGCGCGCACAGAGGGCAAGTTCTTTGCGCGCGGAAACGGCCGCTGGCTTATTCGCGGTGCGACCTACGGGCCGTTCGCGCCAAACCCTCAGGGGCATCCCTTCCCGACACCGGATCGTGTTTGCAGGGACTTCGCCCAGATGCGGGCGGCAGGGATTAATTCGATTCGTACTTACTACTCGCCGCCCACATGGCTCCTGGAAACGGCGGAGGAGCAGAATATCGGCTTGCTGATAGATATTCCCTGGTCGAAACATCTCTGCTTTCTGGAGAGCGCCCAGGCCCGGCGCGAGGCGTATCAGGCCGTCCGCGAGGCGACCCGACGGGGTCGGCGCTATTCCTCCGTTCTGGCCTATAGCATTGGCAATGAGATCCCGGCTAATATCGTCCGCTGGCATGGCGCGGCGCGCGTGGAGCGCTTTCTGGCCGAGCTGGCGGATGCGGCCCGACAGGAAGACCCGGACGGGCTGATCACCTACGCCAACTACCCGCCTACGGAGTATCTGGACCTCTCTTTTGCCGACTTTGCCACCTTTAACGTCTACCTGCACGACCGAGAGGCGTTTCGCCGCTATCTGCTCCGCTTGCAAAATCTGGTCGGTGGTAAGCCTCTGGTGCTTGGCGAGATCGGTATGGATACGCTGCGGCACGGCGAGGCCGGGCAGGCCGCCTTTCTCTCCGGCCATCTGCAGGAAGCGTTCTTGCTGGGACTGGCCGGGGCCTTTGTCTTCTCCTGGACCGACGATTGGTTCACCGGCGGCTACCAAATCGAAGATTGGGCCTTCGGGATCACACGGGCAGACCGCTCGCCCAAAGAGAGCTACTTTGCGCTGCGTGGCGTGTTCACTTGCTCTCCTGCCGAAGCGCTGGCGGAGACTCCGCGCGTGTCGGTCGTCGTCTGCTCCTATAACGGCGCGCGTACCCTGGAACAGTGTCTTCATTCCTTGAGCCACCTGGATTACCCGGATTACGAGGTGATTCTGGTGGACGACGGCTCGACAGACAACACGGCCCAGATCGCAGCGCGCTTCCCGCACGTCCGCTATATCTACCAGGAAAATCAAGGTTTGAGCGTCGCGCGCAACACCGGGTTACGCGCGGCCACGGGGGAGGTTGTGGCCTACACCGACTCCGACTGCTTTGCCGACCCCGCCTGGCTGACGCACCTGGTCTATCCGCTGCAGCAGAGCGGCGCCGCGGCGGTCGGCGGGCCCAACCTGACGCCGGAGGATGGCTGGCTTGCGGCCTGTGTCGCCGCCTCGCCGGGACAACCCACCCATGTCCTCCTTAATGATCAGGTGGCCGAGCATATTCCTGGGTGCAATATGGCCTTTCGCCGTAAGGCCCTGGAGGCTATCAACGGCTTCAACCCGCAGTACCGCAAAGCGGGCGATGATGTGGATGTCTGCTGGCGGCTGCAGCAAGCGGGAATGTGGATCACCTTCGCACCGGGCGCGTTCGTCTGGCACCATCGCCGCCAGACGCCGCGCACCTACCTGAAGCAGCAGGCCGGATACGGCGAGGCGGAAGCGCTCCTCTGGTTTGAGCATCCCGATAGATTCAATGGCCGGGGCGAGAGCAAATGGCAGGGAACCCTCTATGGGGGTGCCGAGCCCGGTTTGCAGCTCGGCGGCCCGGTCATTTATCGCGGTACATTCGGCGAGGGACTGTTTCAAACCCTCTATCAGCCCCCTGCCGCGCACTGGACTCTGCTGCCGGGCACGCTGGAGTGGCATGTGATCGCCCTCCTGCTGTGCATGCTCTGGGGGATAGGGTCTGCCGCCAGCATCCTCGCTCCGGCCATGCTTGGCCTGTCGTTTACTGTTGCCGCTCTCCGCGCAGCGCAGGCCCCCATTGATCCCAAATACAAAAGCATCAAGTCGCGGCTGGTCGTCGCCGGGCTATGCTACCTACAGCCTCTGGTGCGCTCCTGGTGGCGTTACCGGACGCGACTGTTCCCGCCGCTGCCCACCCACGAGCCGAAGCTGCAAAACGCGCCTTTGCGGCTGCCGCTTACGGGCGTTCGCATTATGGAGTTCTGGGATGAATCGTGGCGTGACCGCACCGAGCTGCTGGGAAGTATCGTCGGCTACCTGACCAACCATCGCTGGGCGGCCCGGGTGGACTCGGGCTGGAATGACTGGGATCTGGAAATCCACTGCCATCCCTGGACCGTCCTGCAGGTCTGTACGGCGCAGGAGAATCATGGCAGCGGCAAGCGCCTGATTCGCGTACGATATCGTCTGCGGCCAAGCGAATATGCCCGCGCGATTGCTGCGCTCGGCCTGGCGGCGACGGCCCTGGCCTTCCACGGGCAGACGCTCTTCCTGGCCGTGATCGCCGCCTTGCTCGCCGTGCTCTACGCCTGCCTGTGGTGGCGTGGTCGCCGGCTGGCCTCGCAGGCGATGGAGGCTATCCAGGCGCTGGCGAGTGACATGGGGCTCCTGCGCTGTGATAGCCCTTTACGCTGGAAGGGAAGCGCGCGTTCACGATCTGAGGCGCGGTCAGGGCAGTTCCGATAGATACTGAATGTCCTTTGCATTTCTCTTTCGGTCCTGCCTGGCTTTGCCGGCAGGCTGAACCCTGCCGCTGTGGGGCGCTGCCAGGGTCGGGCCTGCAATGGACTGCCAGGGTCGGCAGGGTTACGGCCCCTGCCTCCGCCTTGCGACATCAACATCAAGGTGGAAGGGTTGCGAATACTGGCCGTCGGCAGGGTTAGGGCCCCTGCCTCCGCCTTGCCACAGCCCTCCGCCTGGCGACACCTGCGCGGGCAATGGCCTAAGAGGAGGTTTATGGGAACAGGATCGTTTGTGTTTCCTGATATGCAGACGCTGACGGAGGGGATATTCGCTGTCTTTCGCGCCAGCGGACATCCCGACGCGCGCCTGAGCGTGCTGGGCCGGCAGTCCAATATCTATACGAGTACCTTCCCCAGCGAGATCGTGACCTGCTGCCTGGAGGATGGACGCCCACTGCGGCTGCTATGCAAACATGCCAGAGGTAAGGACTATTCTGCTTACCAGCACAAATACGGCCCGATCTACGAGGCCGAAGTTTATCGCCGGGTGCTTCAGCCCTTGCAGGCCTCTGTTCCTCGGTCTTACGGCCTTTATGAGGAGGAGACGACGGGCCGAATCTGGCTGGTGCTGGAATATCTTGAAGACTGTCTCCGGGTGGTGAAAGCTCCGGAACCGGGCGCAATGCGTCTGGCCGCGCGCTGGATCGGCCAATTCCATGCCGCCAATGCCGCGCGCTTGCAGCGCGAACCGCTGCCCTTCCTGAATGTCTACAACGCCGAGTACTACATCGGCTGGGCACGGCGAACGGCTCAGTTTGCGGGCAACTTGCATCACGATTTTCCGTGGCTGTCGCCGTTTTGCCGGCGTGCGGAGGAGATTCTTGCGTCTCTGACGGCGCTGCCGCTCACCGTTATTCATGGCGAGTACTATCCGGCGAACATTCTTTATCGGGAAGGAACGATCTATCCTGTGGACTGGGAATCGGCGGCCCTCGCCGTCGGGGAGATAGACCTGGCAAGTCTGGCCCATGGCTGGTCTCTACAGGATATAGAGGAATACTCAAAAGCCTACCAGCAGGCGCGCTGGCCCGCAGGAACGCCGCCGGATTTTGAGCGCACTTTCGACATCACTCAGCTTTACTGGTGCCTGCGCTGGTTGGGAGACCGTCCCGAATGGACGACCCATCGGAACTGGCAAGGGCAATTCAAGCGGTTGCTTGCCCTGGGCGAGCGGCTGGAACTCATCTAAATCGCAGGAATCGTAGCGGGTAATGAAAAAGCAGTTACGTCTCCTAAAATATGCCTGGCCGCACTGGCGCGGGCTGTCTATCGTGCTCCTTACCATGCTGCTCTCCATCGGTATGCAGGTGCTGGAACCCTGGCCGACCAAGCTGCTGGTGGATCAGGTGCTGGATCATCGCCCGTCGCCCGCTCCTTTGCAGCGCCTCCTTCATATTCTGCCTGGCCCGCACGGCCCGGAAGGGCTGCTCCTGTGGGTTTGTGTCGGCACGCTGCTCATCTTTCTGGCCAACAATATTCTCTCTATGATCTATAGCCTCGCCTCGGTAAGCCTCGGACAGAGGATGACATTTTCGCTGGGAGCGGACCTGTTTCTGCACTTGCAGCGCCTGTCGCTGCGCTTTCATAATCAACGGCGCGTCGGCGATACGATCTCGCGCGTTACCGGGGACACCTATTGCGTGCAGATGCTGGTCACAGGCGTCCTTCTGCCTCTGATACAGTCGCTGATCTCCCTGGTGACCATGTTCGCCATCATGTGGCAGCTTCATCCGAGAATGACTCTGCTCTCCCTGGGCGTCGTCCCGTTCCTGGCGCTAGCAATCCGCGTCTTCGGTCGGCCCATGAAGGCGCGCACCCGGCAGCGGCGCGACCTGGAGGGCCAGATGGTCTCCCTGGTGCAGCAGGCGCTCAACGCCATCCCGGCGGTTCAGGCGTTCACGCGCGAGGAGCAGGAGCACGCCCGCTTTCTCCGCTACGCCGACGATACGGTTGCCGCCTATCAGCGCAGCACCGTAGCGAGCTTGGCGTTTAAGTTTTGCGTGGGCCTGGTCTCTGCTTCAGGCGTGGCAGGCATTATCTGGCTGGGCGGCCACTACGCGCTCGCAGGCACCATCACCACGGGAACCATCCTGATCTTCCTGTCTTACCTGCGCTCGCTCTACGGCCCGCTTAACTCCATCACCTATATGGCCTCCACGATCCAGACGACTGCCGCCAACGCTGACCGCGTGCTGGAGGTGCTGGATACGACGCCGGATGTCGTGGATGCGCCCGATGCGCGCGAGGTCGCTCTGCAAGGACATATCCGTTACGAGAACGTCACCTTCGGCTATGAGCCGGAACGGCCTGTGCTGAAAAACCTCTCTTTTGAAGCGCGGCCCGGAGAGATCGTCGCCATTGTCGGCCCGACCGGCGCGGGCAAGTCTACCCTGGTCAACCTGCTGGTGCGCTTTTTCGATCCCTGGTCGGGGCGCATCCTGGTGGACGGCATGGATATTCGCAGCCTCCGCGTGCGCTCCCTGCGCCAGCAGATCGCCCTGGTATTGCAGGAGCCCTTCCTGTTTCGGCTCACGGTCGCGGAGAACATCGCCTATGGCCGTCCAGACGCGACGCAGAAGGAGATCGAGGCCGCCGCCAGCGCCGCCCGTGCCGAGGAGTTTGTCCAACGGCTGCCGGAAGGCTATTCCACCCTGATCGGCGAGCGGGGATCTACGCTTTCCGGGGGCGAGAAGCAGCGGCTCTCCATCGCCCGCGCCTTCTTAAAGGACGCTCCCATCCTCATTCTCGACGAGCCGACCTCTGCCCTGGACGCGCGGACGGAAGCCCTGCTGCTGAATGCCCTGGAGCGGCTTATGCAGGGCCGCACGACCTTTATCATTGCGCACCGGCTCTCTACCATCCGCAACGCGGATCGCATTTTGGTGATAGATCACGGCGAGATCGTCGAGCAGGGCACACATGCAGAGTTGATGCGCTGCGGCGGGCTGTATGCTAGCCTCTACCGGCAGCAGATGGAGATTGCCCGCCATGACGCTATCCCTGCCGAACAGATCAACTACTCCGGCGCGGGAGAGCGCTGACCACGCAAGCCGAGTCGCAAGGAGCAAGGTATGAGCGGCGATAAGCTGGCAAGCATCATCATTAGCAGCTATAACTATGGGTGCTTTCTCCGGGACTGCATTGAGAGCGCGCTCAACCAGACCTATCCGCATATCGAGGTCCTTGTGGTAGACGACGCCTCTACGGATAACTCCTGCGAGATTATCAGAAGTTATAGGGATCGGATTATTCCGATATTGCGGGAGAAGAACGCGGGAGGCAGAGCCACCTACAACGACGCCTGCGGGTTGAGCCGGGGCCAGGTTATTCTGCTGCTGGACTCCGACGATATGCTCTGTCCTACGGCCATCGAGCGCGCGATGCCGCTCTTCGATGATCCGAATGTCGTTAAGGTGCATTGGCCGCTCTGGAAGACCGATGCGCGGGGCCGGAAAACCGGTCGTCTCGATCCCGGCTCCGCTCTGCCGCATGGTGATTACCGGCAAAAGGTGGCGCGTTCCGGCCCGTTCGGGTATAGCTTTCCCTCCACTTCGGGGAACGCCTACGCGCGCTGCTTCCTGGAAAGCGTTCTGCCGGTTCCCCCGGAGTGCTATGGCGATGCCTACCTGGCGACCTGGGCGCTAGTATCGGGCCGCATCGCACGCCTTTCCGAGCCGCAGGGCTACTATCGCCTGCACGACGGCAATACCTATGGGAGCAAGCCTTTCGAGAAGCGATTGGAGCGCGACTTCCGGCACGCGGAGCAGTGCTGCCAGGAGTTAAGCGCTTATTTCCGAAACCAGGGAATCGAGGTGGATACGGAGTCCTGGAAACGCGATTCCTGGTATCACCGGCTCTACCTGTCGGCGCAGGACATCCGGGCGCTGATTCCGGAGGGAACCGCCTTTCTGCTGGCCGATCAGGATAACTGGGCGACCGGCGGCTCGGTGGCAGGCCGCCCGGCGCTCCCCTTTACCGAGCAGAACGGAGAGTACGGAGGCCCGCCCCGCGACGCTGCCGCCGCGATCAAAGAACTGGAGTGCCGACGCGAGGAGGGAATCCGCTTTCTCGTCTTTGCGTGGCAGGCGTTCTGGTGGCTGGAGTATTACACCGAACTTCGCCACTATCTGCGCGCGCAGTGCCACTGCCTCCTGGAGAACGAGCGGCTTGTTGTCTTCAACCTGCAAGGCTGATGGCTCCCCATGTGTAATGATGTTCGCCCCTCTCAAGGGGCCATTGCCCGCGCAGGTGTCGCCAGGCGGAGGGCTGTGGCAAGGCGGAGGCAGGGGCCCTAACCCTGCCGACGGCCAGTATTCGCAATCCTTCCACCTTGATGTTGATGTCGCAAGGCGGAGGCAGAGGCCGTAACCCTGCCGACCCTGGCAGTCGGCGGGCCTGGCTAGGCGGAGATCGCCAGGCAGAGCCGCGAACCGTTGAGCGGCGTCCCTGGCAGTCGAGCGAGCGCAGCGCCGCCCCTGGCAGCGCCCCACAGCGGCAGGGTTCAGCCTGCCGGCAAAGCCAGGCAGGACCCGAAACTTAGCGGCTTGAAGTGGATACGCAAAATGCATCTTGTGACCGGATATCAGCATCACGCCTATGCCGACTCGCTCTCGGAGTTCGGCACTCCGCGCTACCTGCCTCGCAGCGGCGGATGGATTCTGAAGCGCCCGATCCCGCATTGCGAATACCGCGATGCGATGGGGAGCTATCCGCTGTTTGCCTGCGCGGACTGGTCGCAGCTTGCCGCCGACCTGGAAGAGGTCGGCGAGGAGCTGGTGAGCCTGTCTCTAGTAGCCGATCCGTTCGGCCCGCCGGATGCGGCCCTGCTGCGCTGCTGCTTCCCGGATCGCATGGCGGCTTTCAAGGAGCATTTCGTTCTCGATCTGGACCGATTCGCGGAGACGTCCCTCTCCGCCCATCATCGCCGGTATGCGCGCAAGGCGCTGCGCGAGCTTCGCGTGGAATGCTCTCAGGAGCCTGCGCAGTGGCTCGACGACTGGACGCGCCTCTATGCGGTTTTGATAGCGAGGCACTCTATTCGAGGCATCCCGGCGTTTTCCCGGTGCGCCTTCGCTAGGCAACTCCAGGTTCCCGGCATCGTCGCTTTTCGGGCCGTTTGGAATGAGACGAACGTCGGTATGCTGCTCTGGTACCAGCAACAGGAGGTCGGCTACTATCATCTGGGCGCGTACAGCGAGGAGGGGTATTTGCGGCACGCCTCCTTTGCGCTGTTTCGATTCGCCATTGACTATTTTCGGGAGAGCGGCCTGCGGTGGCTCGATCTGGGCGCAGGGGCCGGCGTTCAGAATGCGGGCGACGATGGGCTGAGCCGGTTCAAGCAGGGCTGGGCTACGGGAACCCGCACCGCCTATCTCTGCGGGCGCATCTTCTCGCCGCGCCGCTATGCAGAGATCGTGCGCGCCATGGGCGTTCCCGCGACCGACTACTTCCCCGCGTACCGCCTGGGAGAGTTTGGCCGAAACGAGCCTGAATCACGGTGACGTGGGACGCTATCCTCGTAACCTGGTTGCGCCAGGGGCGCAAGTCCTAGTTTTTAGACCTGGAGTAGTTGACGAAAGGCAATGGGTTGGCCATTCACGTTTTGATTACCGGCGCGGCAGGAAATCAGGCGCATTTCATCTGGAATGCGCTGCGGCGGTCGTGCCTGGATGTGCGAGTTGTCGGCTGCAATTACAGCCCGGAAGGCGCGGGACTCTACCAGTTTGATGCCGGCTATGTGGTTCCGGGGGCGTCGGACCCCCAATATCTGCCACAACTGCTTGCCCTCTGCAAGCGCGAGCGGATCGGCCTCATTCTGGTAGGCAACATGGCCGAGATGCGGGTGCTGGCCCGGCACCGCCATCAGATCCTGGCCGAGACGGGCGCGACGGTGGTGACCTCCCCTCCGGAAGCGCTGCAAAGGATGGAAGATAAGTGGGAGCTGACCCGCTATTTGGGGCGGGCGGGCTTCGACTTCCCGCGATCCGCGCTGCCCTCGGATCGGAGCGCCTGGGAGGCGTTCCTGGCTCAGATTCCCTTTCCCTATGTGGTCAAGGACAGGCTGGGCGCGGGATCGCAGGGGCTGGGGATAGCGCGCAATCGTAAGCAGCTTGACTATCTGATCGAAACGATCCCTAATCCGCTGGTGCAGGAGTACCTGCATCCTGACGACCAGGAGTATACCGTCGGCGTGTTTTTGGAGGCGGACAGCCGCCCCGCCGCCAGCATCGTCATGAAGCGGCAGCTTGGCCTGGGAATGACCTGGCGCGCGGAGACTCTTCCTGACTCGCCGTTCGGAGAATACTGCGAGCGGGTTCTGGCTGGAAGCGGTTGTATCGGGCCGTGTAACGTCCAGCTTCGCCTTACCGAGCGCGGCCCGGTGATCTTCGAGGTCAATCCGCGCTTCTCCAGTACGACCTCGGCCCGCGCCTATTATGGCTACAACGAGCCGGAGATGTGCATCCGGCACTTCGTTTTGCGGGAAGCGATCCGGCGACCTACTATCCGGGAAGTCCGGTTTTACCGGGTGATCGAGGACGTTTTTGTGAGTGACGAGGCCTTTAATAGGATGCGCCATACCGGGGCCATCGAGAACACCCAATATGACACGTTCTAAGCTGCGCCTTGTTGTGCTGGGCATGATGGGGCGGTGTCCCTTTGGCGGACAGACCTGGCTCTACCTGAACTGGCTGTGCGGGCTAGCCAGGACAGGCCATGAGGTCTGGTACGTCGAGGATGATACCGTCTGGCCGTATGACCCGGAGCAGAACACCATCACCGACGATTGCCGCTACGCCGTGCGGCATATCGCAGGGTGCATGGAGCGTGTCGAGCTGCCGGGGCAATGGGCCTTTCGGCTGGCGGATCGCGCGGATGCCTGTTGGGGCCTGTCGCCGACGGCGCTGGAGGAGCTGTATCGTTCCTGCGACGCGCTGCTCAACGTGGTGGGCGCTACCGACCTGCGCGAGGAGCATCTGGCCGCGCCGCTGCGGGTCTATGTCGAATGCGACCCCGTGACGGCAGAGCTCCAGATGGCGAACGGCGACGCGCATACGCGGACGGCCTTCGCCAACCACCATGCCATCTTCACCTATGGCGAGAACTATGGCGAATCCGACTGCGGCGTGCCCTTGAACGGCATCCGCTACGGCAAGACGCGCCAGCCCGTGGATTTAGAACAGTGGCCGATGGTCTACACGCCCGAAGCCCGCTTCTTCACCACCATCGGCAACTATCGCCAGGAGGGCAACGACGTGGAGTACCGGGGCGAGGTCTATTCCTGGAGCAAGCACCACGAATGGGAAAAGTTTATAGACCTTCCCCTGCGGACAGAGCAGCCCTTTGAGCTGGCGATGAACGTGGACGCTCCGGCGGATAGAGAGCGCCTGCAATCGCACGGCTGGCGTTTGGTCTCTCCCTTGCAGATGTCGCTGGATGTCTTTGGCGCGTATCCCGACTACATTCGCCGGTCGCGCGCCGAGTTGACGGTCGCCAAAGACCAGAACGTGCGCCTGCGCAGCGGATGGTTTAGCGAGCGGGACGCCTGCTATCTGGCCTGCGGCAAGCCGGTTATCGCGCAGGAGACCGGCTTCAGCAAGGTTTTGCCCACCGGGGAGGGTCTCTTTAGCTTCACGCGAACGGAGGAGGCGCTGGCTGCCGTCGAGGCCATCAACGCCGACTATCGGCGGCACTGCAAGGCCGCGCGGGCGATTGCGGAGGAGTATCTGGAGGCGCGCAAGGTGGCGGCCCGTCTGCTAACGGACTTGGGGCTGATATAGCAAGCGTTTTCTGTTCGGGCGGCTCAAGCTCCAGCAACTAAGGCACGAAACCCGCCTGCGCGGGTTCGGGTTTAGTCGCCGAAGGGCGACTTTGTGCCTTTGCTGCCGCGAATTTATTCGCCCGCTACCAAAAACGGAATAATCCTGATAGCGATGGAGGGTAGGGGGCAGCGCTATGAAGAGATTTCTCATTTTCAACGCCGACGACTTCGGAGCGTCAACGGGGGTCAATCGCGGCATCCTGGAGTGCCATACACGCGGCGTCGTCACCAGCGCCAGCCTGATGGTTACGGGCCGCGCCGCGCGCGAGGCGGTCGCGATGAGCCGCGATCATCCCGGGCTGTCTGTCGGGCTGCACTGGGACGTCTGGGGCGAGGACGAGCGGGAGTTCGACATCGAAGATCTGCCCGCCGTCCGCGCCGAGTTTCACCGACAGCTAGGGCTCTTTTGCGAGATGATGGGCCGTATGCCGACCCACATCGACTCCCACCGCCACGCGCACCGCGAAAAGAAGGTGATGCCCCTCTTTCGGGAACTGGTAGAGCCGTTGGGCGTGCCCTTGCGCGAGGATGGCCGCGTGGGCTTTGTCGGCGGCTTCTACGCCCAATGGGAATGGATGGTCACCAACCTGGAGTATGTCAGCGTGCCTTTCCTGCAAAGAATGCTCCGCGAGGAGGTTCCCGAAGGCTGGACAGAGTTCTCCTGCCATCCCGGCTACCGCTCGCCGGACTATACCGCCGTCTACCTGGAGGAGCGCGAAGCGGAAGTGCGCACGCTAACCGACCCGCGCATCCGACAGACCATTGAGGAACTGGGCCTGCGCCTGGTCAGCTATGCGGATTACAGAGCCGCTCGCCAATAATTCGCCATGCGACCTCTGCCCTTGCTCATCCTGCTGATACTGGGCCTTCTGCTCCTGCTTCCGCCCCTGCCCGCGCGGGCGCAGGGCGCGCGCCCGCCTGCCGGCCATACGCGCTCCCTGGCCGTTCCCCGGACGATAACGCCGCCGAAGATAGATGGCAGCCTGGACGATGCGGGCTGGAAATATGCCGCGCGGGCGACCGATTTCTGGGTCTCCGAATCCGACCGCGCCCCGACGGAAGCCACGGAAGTGCTGGTGCTGGCCGATAAGCAGGCGCTCTACTTCGGCTTCCGCTGCCATGACGCGAAGCCTGCCGAAATTCATGCCGAGCAGCGGATGCGGGACGGCAGCTTAGATAACGACGATCATGTGGTGGTCGAGCTGGACCCCTACCATAATCACCGCCAGATTTCCGAATACGCGGTCAATGCACGCGGGACGCAGGCGGACGCAATCGCGGGCGGACGAGCGCGCAAGATCGAGTGGAAAGGGGACTGGCAGGCGGCAGCGCAGACCACGCCGGAGGGCTGGACGGCGGAGATACGGATTCCGTTCGCGATCCTCAATTTTCAGCGCGGCGCGGACGTCTTCGGGGTGAATTTTCTCCGCTTCCAGCACCGCACGCAGGAGTGGAGCCGCTGGGCCGACATAACGCCCCAGGGACTGCCGGAAGAGATGGGTCACCTGACAGGACTTGCGCCACCGAGAACCGCCGCCTCCAACAAGCTGACCCTGATGCAGTACGCCACCGCCGGGCACAATACCCTGGATAAGCGCGGCGGCATCCAGAACCTGTTTGCCACTACCGGCCTCGATCTGCGCTATGACATTGCCAATAACCTGAGCAGCGTCGTCTCGGTCAACCCCGACTTCAGCCAGGTCGAAGAGGACGTGCTGAGCCTGGCCTTCGACTACAACGAAAAGTTCCGCACAGACCACCGCCCGTTCTTTCAGGAGGGCTCCGGGTTCTTCGGCGGCTCGACCTATTTCTACACCCCGCGCCTGCCCAATTTCGACGTTGGCCTCAAGTCCTTCGGCAAGGTCGGCCCGTTGCAAATGGGCTTGCTCGGCGTCCAGGCTCCGGATGGTCGCCGGGACTACATCGCCCGCTTCCTGCGCGAGCTTGGCCCGACCGCTAACGCCTCGCTCACCTTTGTCGGCACGGATCGCCCTGACCTGAGCAACCAACTGCTGGCGTTCGACGTCGGAGGCCGCTTCCGGCGCAGCCTCGTCTTCAATGCCGGGCTGGCGGCTACCACCACGCGGGGGCGTTTCGGAAACGGGCTGAGCACGAATCTCTCCCTCGGCTACGAGACTCCCTACTGGCAGACGGGAGTGGCGGTACAGCGCACCGAGCCCGGCTTTTTCCCCGCCGATGGGTTCATCGCGCAGGATAGCATCGGAACGCTCGGAGGCTACGCCTTCTTTAACTATGGCCGCGAGTTTGCCAACGGCCCCTTCCGCCGCGCCAACGCCAGCCTGTCGTTTGCCGGGCGCAATACCCTGAGCGGACTGCTTCAGACGCGCAGCCTATCGCTCTATGGAGGCTTTGAGACGCGCTCAAACCTTCAGTTCAGCCTGGGAATGACGCAAGGGCCCTATCGCCCCTGGGACAAGAAGGCGGGGGACTGGTCCTCCGATGTCAACTACGATCGATACTATACGGCCTCGATCTATTTCGATACGCGCAGCGACCGGCGCGGCTACGGAATCTCTTATTCCTGGGGCAACCTGGGAGGCGGCCCCTATTCCGACCTGGCTCCCAATATCTGGTTCAAGCCAAGCCGCCAGACCTATATCAGCTACAGCTACGAGCGCGCCGACTCCTTCGGCGTGACGACTCAGCAGGTGCTCTGGTTTGTCTGGGAGATGAGCGCCGAGCAATCGCTGGCACTGCGCTGGGTACAGTCAGGCGGGAACGCCTACCGCATCGCCTACCGCCGCCAGGTGCGCCGGGGGTTCGATATCTTTGCCGTCTACGATACGGAGCCGGACAGCCCGGACCGGTTCACACTCAAGTTCGTGCATTCGTTCCATCTGCGGTGAAAATCGCCCTCACCCCCAACCCACTGCCAGGGTCGGCGCTCAACGGACTGCCAGGGTCGGGCCTGCCATGGTTCAGCCCACTGCTAGGGTCGCCGGAGTTACGGCCCTTGCCTCCGCCTTGCGACAGCCCTCCGCCTGGCGACCCCCGGCGCTGCGGCAGAGGGGAGAACACAAGCCGGGTCACCCCCTTCCCTAAGAGGGAAGGGGGATGGGGGGTTAGGTGAGAGGCCGCGTAGGGAGGACTGTGGTGAAAGAGGACATTCAGGATCTGGCGCTTTTCGGCGGCGCTCCGGCGTTTGCGGAGCCGCTGCACGTAGGCCGCCCTAATATCGGCAACCGCGAGCGTCTGCTCCAGCGCATAGAGGATATGCTCGAGCGGAAGTGGCTCACGAACAACGGCCCGTATGTGCGGGAGTTTGAAAGGCGCATCGCCGATCTGGTGGGGGCCAGGCATTGCATCGCCATGTGCAACGCCACCGTCGCTCTGGAGATCGCCATTCGCGCTGCCGGGCTGACCGGCGAGGTGATTGTGCCCGCCTTTACCTTTATCGCAACGGCGCACGCCTTGCAGTGGCAGGAGATTACCCCCGTCTTCTGCGATATAGACCCGCAGACGCATACTATCGATCCCTGCCGGGTGGAGCAGATGATCACGCCGCGCACCACCGGGATTATCGGCGTGCACCTCTGGGGCCGCGCCTGCGACATAGAGACGTTAGAACAGATCGCGCGCCGACGCAACCTCGCGCTGCTCTTTGACGCCGCGCATGCGTTCGGGTGCTCCTATAAAGGGCGCATGATCGGCAGCTTCGGCGATGCGGAGGTGTTCAGTTTTCATGCCACAAAATTCCTCAACACATTCGAGGGTGGGGCGGTTGTGACCAATAATGACGAGCTGGCCGCCAAGATGCGCCTGATGAAAAACTTTGGCTTCGCTGGACAGGACAAGGTTATCTATATCGGCACCAACGGCAAGATGTCGGAAGCGTCCGCCGCGATGGGCCTGACCGGGCTGGAGTGCCTGGAGGAGTTCATCTCTATCAACTATAGGAACTACAAACAATACCAGCAGGAACTCAAAGGCTTGCCTGGCATCTATTGCATGACTTACGACGAGCAGGAGCCGTGTAACTACCAGTATATCGTGCTGGAAGTAGAGGAAGCGGAGGCCGGCATAGATCGGGATACGCTGCTGCAAGTCTTGCGCGCGGAGAACATCCTGGCACGCCGCTATTTCTTTCCTGGCTGCCACCGTATGGAACCCTACCGCTCCTACTTTCCCCATGCGGGCCTGATGTTGCCGGAGACAGAGAGGCTCGTCCCTCGTGTCTTGCTGCTCCCGACAGGCACCAGCATTGGGCCGGCAGAGATCAGCGCTATCTGCGCTATCATACGGTCTGGACTCCGGTTTAGGAGGGAAATCCGCAATAGAGTACAAAAGCGCCCGAACTGAGTCCACCGTAGCCAGTGCGCGCACCCTGCTGTCCTCCGACTGTAGCGCGATTAGCTTAAGCAAGAAGGGCGGCAACAAGATGCTCACCGTGTCTCTTACTCAGCAGGAAAAGCGAAGCAAGCTAGCGAAGTTTTGAGCAGACCAAGCTGCTAACCTGCGTCCTGGAGAAGCCCTAGATGCCCGAACGCTATACCGTCGCCATCCGCGAACTGCCCTGCAACGAGCGTCCCCGCGAACGCCTGCAACACTATGGTGCCTCCGTGCTGTCCACAGCGGAACTGCTTGCCATTCAACTGCGAATCGGCACCCAGGAACGCTCTGCGCTGGGCTTGGCAGAACTGCTGCTCAGCCACTTTGAAGGGCTGCGCGGCATAGCCAACGCTTCCATCGAGCAATTGAGCCGCGTCAAGGGGATCGGGCCGGTCAAGGCCGTCGAGATAGCCGCCGCCTTTGAGCTGGGCAAACGGCTGGCGGCTTTGAGCGAGGAGGCAAAGCCGGTTATTCACTCCCCCCAAGACGTAGCCAACTTGTTGCTGCCCGAACTGCGCGACGTGAAGAAGGAGCACTTTAAGGCCATTCTGCTCGACACAAAAAACCAGGTGCTGAAAATCGTAACCGTTTCGGTAGGCACTCTGGACAGCAGCCTAGTGCATCCGCGCGAGGTCTATAAAGATGCTATCCTGGCCTCCGCCGCGTCGCTCATCGTCGCCCACAACCATCCGAGCGGCGACCCGACGCCCAGCGCCGAGGATAAGCGGGTCACGCAACGGCTTGCAGAGGCCGGCCAAATCGTCGGTATTGACCTGCTCGACCATATCATCATCGGCGACAACCGCTGGGTCAGCCTCAAAGAGAGAGGCCTGCTGTGATGCCATGCTGACGGGCAACGCTTTCCATTCGTTCCTCGGTTTCCCAGCATAGTATAAGGCAAACAATCAGGTTCAAGAGAGGTTTCTATGGAACCGCAAACGACAGAGCGGCAGATCAAAGCGGAGGTTACGACGGAAGAGTCGTCCCCTTTGGAAGATTATCCCAAGGAAACCATAGTCAATTTGCGTCTTCCCAAAAACAAGTGGCGCTGATGGACATAGAGGTTAATCTCTCTGCCCTTCCTAAACGCAAACCGCATATCCTTCTAGAGAAGGAACCGGAGGAATCGGAGTGAATCAACCCTGGTATGCGTTGGTTCCTGCGCAGGCGCCTCTGGATCAAGGGGACCTCATCGTCGACTGCCCGGTCGTAAGTTGGCGAGAAGGCCCGGTCAGCATACATGGTAACACAGAGGCCTTGCTTCGTCTGAATGAGGCGGTTGAAGTCACCCAGATGGACGTCGTTGTGATAACCCAGACCTGTGATCTGGCACAGAACAAAGTCCGCTATGTGATTCTCTGTCCTCACTATGCTCTGCGGTGCGGTCTGCCCTACTCTGTCTGATTCCTCGGCCACCTCCGCTTCGGCAATCGTTCCCGCACTATCTCGGCTACCTGAAAGTATTCCTCCCGTGTAATCGGCAGGTCTGCCAGGTCGTAGAGGGGGGTAAACGCTTCCTCCATGCCCAATGCAGCGCGCTGGGCTTCCACTTCTAGGCGCATCAGGATACGCAGAACCAGCTCATCCACGCTCATGCGCTCCTGACCCACTTCCAGACGGATCATGTAAGCCCGATAATCCCGGCTGGTAATCTGAAGCAGGGGAGCTAGGTCTATTTCCCAAAGCTGCTGTTCGCCTCCATAGGTATCAGCAGAGTCAGGATGCCTATCCGCATTCCCTTCTCCTGGGAACGGCTGGGGGAAGGGGGACATTCGTTACCTCCGGTGGTGCGGCAAAGCAGCCACACAGCGTTTGTTCGTCGTTTCTCGGCAGGAAGAACCCGCCAGGGGACTCCGCACGGGGATGAGTGTAGGCCCATATCGGCGGGGAATCGCAGGGCCACACTCCAGGGGGACTCCGCACGGGGATGAGTGTAGGGGTTGCAGGGTCTGGTGCAGCGCGAGGGTGTCGGCCAGGACGATAAGCAGAATAACGGCCACAACCAGGAACATAAGCCGGCGCTGAGTCGCCCGGCGTGCCTGTGCCCGCAGCTTGTGGTCGAGCCAAAAACGATACCTATATCTGTCATAGGGGAAAGGGGTCAAGGTCAATTCTCCGCTTGCTGCCTCACACGCAGCCTTTTGATCTACGTAGCGCCTGTTCGGACTTCCCGATCAACGAGGGAGCCGCTTCAGCATCCCCATTTTACGCAGACAACATTACCTGCCGATTACAAGACCATTACACAAGCCGGGATGTCTGCCAGCAGGTACCATGCACGCTCTCAAGCGCCGAAGTTTCACATTGCTCGCCAGAGAGACGGCCCTGCAACCGATAATTCTGCTACCCATTATAGGGAGTCGCGTTTAGGGGTGGGATGTGCGTGGCGGTCTAAGGATAGGCATAGTTGGGGCATGGCTGCTGGCGAGCCTGTGCGCGGCGATGGCGCAGGGCACGCCTGCCAACGCGCCTTCCCGCGCTCCCCAGCCGCCGTCCATTCGCGCCAGAGCGGCCATCGTCGTAGAGGCGCAGACCGGCGCGGTGCTTTTCGCCAAGCAGCCCGATAAGCGCCTGCCGCCAGCCAGCACGACCAAGATCCTGACGGCACTGCTCCTGGCCCGCAACGTTCCGCCCCAGCAGCACATCCCCGTCTCGCCCGCTGCCGCCGCGACGCCCGGCAATGCGCTGGGTATGAGGCACGGCGAGACGTTTGCCGCCCGCGACCTGCTGCACGCCATCCTGCTCGTCAGCGCCAACGATGCCAGCGTAGCTGCTGCCGAGCATATTTCCGGCACGACGGAGCGATTCGTCGCCCAGATGAATGCCGCCGCGCGGCAGATGGGGGCACTCAATACCCATTTCGTCAATCCGCACGGCCTCGACCATCCCGATCACTACTCCACAGCCCGCGATCTGGCCACCCTCGCCCGCCACGCCATGCAAAATCCCCTCTTTGCTGCGGCGGCGCGCATGCGCACCTATCGCATTTCCCACAGGGATGGGCAGCCGCCCACCGTGCTTACTAATCAAGATACGCTGCTCTGGACGTTTCCCGGCGCGGAGGGCATCAAGACGGGCTGGACCCGTGCGGCAGGCTACTGCTTTGTTGGCGCAGCGCGGCGGGGCGGGCGGCGCATCATAACCGTCGTTCTCAACAGCCCGGACTGGCGGGCAGAGACCGCTGCCCTGCTGCGCTACGGCTTCTCCTGCCTTGAGCGGCGCACGGCGGGTAATCAGAACAGGAGGGAACCGGCTTCGCCTCCTGCCCCCTCTTCCGGCAGGCTAAACCCTGCCGCTGTGGGGCCTGCGGCCCTCTGCCTGCCTGCGCAGGCAGAGGCAATGCAGGCTTCTGCTCTCCCCTCTCCTTCACAAAGAGAGGGGCCAGGGGTGAGGTCTCTCCCCTCTGCCGCAGCGCCGGGGGGCGCCAGGCGGAGGGGTGTCGCAAGGCAGAGCCGCGAACCGTTGAGCGGCGTCCCTTGCAGTCCGTTGAGCGCCGACCCTGGCAGTGGGCCGGGGGCGAGGGCTTCTGCTCCCCCTTCTCCCTTGAGCAAGGGAGTATCCGTTCTCCCTTCTGCCTTGCAGGGAGAAGGGCCGGGGAGGAGGGGAGAGAAGGCAGAACGGAAGAGCCTGGGAGTGGGGCTGCTCTCCTCTCCTTCTCAAGGAGAGGGGGTGGGGGGGAGGGCATTCGCCGCAGGGCGACCCTACACCCTACACCCTACACCCTACATCCTACGCAAGGGGCCGGGGGTGAGGGCCGCAACTATCCCAGGCCGGGGCACCCCCTTCCCTAGCGAGGGACGAGCGGGTAGGGAAGAGGGTCGGGGGGTTAGGTCAAATACCACCGCACCTTATCCAGAGGAGAAGGCGCGCAGCCATCGTCCGTTTTCGCCGGAAGGGGCCGCCCGGTTTCACCCGGTCACGCCGTGGCCGCCTCCCTTGCCCTTCGCCTGGCTGTGGTGGCTGCCATTGCTGGCGCTGTTTGTGTTATTGGCGTGGTGGCTGCTGCGGCGGCTGTACGCTGGGAATCAAGCTATGAATAAATCGACTCGCTCTCTTGCCGGGCTGCTAGGCCGGCCTTCCAGAAAGCCGCAAGCGGACGCGCGGCCTGTCGCCGAAGCCGTGCCAGAGGCGGCAGAGACGGAAAACGGCAAGGCGGCGCCTGCCGCGCCGCCCTTCACCTTTAACGCTCCGCCCATCGCGCGCCGTTCCGGGCGGGAGTGGCTCGAAGGCATCCTGGAGACGCACCGCCTGCTGGAGCCTGCCGTCCGCCGCCAGGCGCGCGCCCTGCTGGATGCCGAGCCCCACATCGGCGCGGAAAAGATCGCCGCGCTGCTTTCCTCTGCCAATGCCAAACTGCGCGCTGCCGCCGCCAGTCTGCTCCTATCCCACGCGCCCCGGCGTGCCGAAGAGACGCTGCTGGCCCTGCTGGAGGATGAGCAGACGCCTGCGGAAGTGCAGGCCGATGCCGTACAGCTTCTGGCCGAAGCAGGAGGCGACCGGCATGAAGCGCTCTGGGTACAGAAGCTTCTGCGCAATGGCTCATCTGCCGCCGCGCACACCCTCGCCTCTCTGCCGCGGCTGCGTGAGGAAACCCGGCAGGCGCTACATCGGGCGCTTGCCGCCCAGCCCCCTGCCGAACGCGATGCGGCGGCCCGTCAGCGTTTCCTGCAGATTACCGCGCAAATCGCCTGTATTCTCGGCGCGCACCGGGCGCTTGAGCCGGAGGTCGCCGCGACGTATCTAGAGCGCCTGCCCGCCAATCAGCGCGACCAGGTGATGACCTCCGTGCTGCAGGGCTCCTCCACCCCCTGGGCCATCGAGCGCCTGGTCGAGACGCTGCTGCGCGGACACGCCTATCCGGCCTTGCAGGCGCTGCTCGCGTGCGATCCGGCTGCCGTGCGCGCCGCTCTGGATGCCCATAAGGGGAAACTGGACGCGCCGGAGCGCACGCGCGCCACCATCTTGCAGTGGCTGATCTGGGGCGAAGGGGAGGAGCGCCAGATCAAACAGCTGGCCGAAGCCGGAGACAGCCTGGCTGTCGGCGCCCTCAATCTGGCGCGAACGCACCGCTGGGACATAACCACAGCGCCTCCCGATGCGCTGCTGGCCGCGGCGCAGATCTTCTCGCTGCGCCTGGGCTTCTCCACCTACTCGCAGGAGCAGGTGGCCGCCGTCTTCCATGCCGCCGCTACCGGCGAGATGAGCAGCGCCCTGCTGGCGCAGATGCCGGAGATGGAGCCGCTGGCCCGGGTCTACGCCCGTCCGGAGGTCTACGACGCCGTGCAGGTCGCCCTGCACGCCGAGGACGGCCTGGGCCAGCTGCTGGCGGGGCTGGCGCACCGCCCCGAAAACCGCTCTTATCAGGAGGAGCTGGCCTTCTGGAGCGACAAGACGCCCGCCTCCATCCGTCTGATGCTGTTGCATTCGCTCTGCCTGGGCGAGACACCGCAGGCTCGCGCTGCCGTCGCCGCCCGCGCCGCCGATCCCTGCCCGCTCGTGCGCGCGGCGGCACTGCGCTCCCTGCGCGTCCGTCCTTATGCGCCGGAATCGGTGCAGGCCGCAGACGGCCCCGAGGGGCTGCGGACGGACGCGCTCTCGGCCTCCACGTCCGAGCCTGATTCCCCTCTTCAAAGCCTGGATGATGCCGCCTGACCGGGTCGTATCCAACTTGACAAGCGGGCCTCTGCGGTCTATAATAGTAGGACTCTGAGACGCTCAATACTGCGCGGAGACGAGTGGGTTTCGCTCCGCGCCTCTTGGCGTGTGTGCCTTCAAGCAGGCAAGAGGACAAGAGGATCGGATTTTTCGGGAGGTTCGTTTTGACCGGCAAACAAACTAGATGGATGTGGCTGCTCATCGTCGGGCTTGCCGCCTTCGCCGCAGTGGTCACGTTCTCCAATCGCGTGCCCGGTATCGGCGACACGCGGGCCCGCTACGGCCTGGACATTCAGGGCGGCGTGCGCGTGGTGCTGCGCGCCAAAACAGAAGAGTACAAAGGCGGCAAATGGGATGCCGGCAAGCTCGAAGCCGTGCGCAACATCCTGGAGCGGCGCGTCAACTTCACGGGCGTTTCTGAGCCGGCCATCATCACCAAGCCGCCAGACCAGGTGGTGATCGAGCTTCCCGGCCTCAAGAATGAGCGGGAAGCGCTGGATCAACTGCAATCCACCGCCAGCCTGGAGTTCTACCTGCTGCCCCAACTGGGCAACAAGAACGGCACCCGGCCCGCCACCTGGAGCATCCGCGAGGAGGAGACTAAAAACGGCAGGCAGGAGGTGCTCATTGACAACAACACCGGCCAGCCGCTAACGCCCCAGCAGCTTGATGAATACGTCTTCAGCCGCCCGCCCATCGTGACCGGCAAAGACCTGCTGCCCAACTCCCGCGCGGTCATCAACCCGACCACCAACAGCCCGGTCATCGAGTTCGAGTTCAACGCGGAAGGCTCGGCCAAGTTCGAGGAGACCACCCGCGCTCACATCGGCGACTACCTGGCCATCTTCCTGGATAAGCGGCTGCTGACGGCCCCGACCATCAACAGCGTCATCCCCGGCAAGGGCATCATTGAAGGCAACTTCACCTTAGAAAGCGCCAAAGCCCTTTCCGATCAGCTTAACGCGGGCGCGCTGCCCGTGCCCCTGGAGACGGTGGAAGTCCGCAAGCTGGAGGCCACGCTCGGGCGTGAGGCCGTCGCCGCCACCACCATCGCCGGCCTGATCGGCCTGGGGCTGGTGCTGCTGTTCATGCTGTTCTACTACCGCCTGCCCGGCTTCCTGGCCGACATCGCCCTGGTGCTCTATACGCTCTTCTCCATCGCCGTCTTCAAACTCTATCCGATTACCCTGACTCTGCCGGGTATCGCCGGATTTATCCTCTCTATCGGTATGGCGGTGGACGCTAATATCCTGATCTTCGAGCGGCTGAAGGAGGAGCTGCGCAGCGGCAAGCCTCTACGCGCCGCCATTGATGCCGGGTTCAAGCGCGCCTTTACCGCCATCTTTGACTCGAACGCCTGTACCATACTGACCTGTATCGTCCTGTACAACTTCGGCACCGGCCCCATTCGCGGCTTCGCGCTGACGCTGGGCGTCGGCGTCGCGATCAGTATGTTCACGGCCATCACGGTCACGCGGACGTTCCTGTTCACCCTGGTCGGCAGAGGCTGGGCGCAGAACCCGGCCCTCTACGGCGTCAATTTCCAGGTCGCGCCGCACATGCACGTCATGCGGCGCAAGTGGCTGTGGCTAGGCATCTCCGGCGCGATCATTATTCCTGGATTGATCTTCTGGCTGGGCCTGCACGGTATCAAGCCAAGCATTGATTTCCGGGGCGGCACGGAGCTTCAGGTGCCCTTCGCGCAGCGCCACTCCGCCGATGAGATCAAGAACGCACTGGTCTCGGTCAGCCCCCGTTACAAGGATAGCCGCGTCGTCGTCACCAATGAGGTCAACGCGACGGCCAAGATGGCCTACGTCACCACCGAGCAGTTGACTCCGGATCAGCGCGATCAGATCGTGTCCACCCTAGTCAGCAAGGTCGGTCCGCTGGCGCCCGGACAGAACGTGGGTTACGCCAACGTCAGCGGCGTCATTAGCAAGGAGCTGACCTGGAACGCCATCTACGCCGTCATCGCCGCCTCCGTGCTCATCGTGCTCTACCTGGCCTTCCGCTTTGCCATCGGCGGCTTCGTGGAGGGGTTGAAGTACGGCACCTGCGCCGTCATTGCGCTGCTGCATGACGTGCTGGTGGTCTGGGGCGCGTTTGCCATCCTGGGCTACTTCCTGAACTGGCAGATAGACAGCCTGTTCGTGACGGCCATGCTGACGGTCATCGGTTTCTCCGTGCATGATACCATCATCATCTTTGACCGCATCCGGGAAAACCTAGCGCACCGGCAGCGGGGCGAAAGCTTCAGCGACCTGGCCGACCGCAGCATTGACCAGACCATCGCGCGCTCGATCAACACCTCCTTTACGGTCGTGTTGACGCTGCTCGCCCTGTTCTTCTTCGGCGGCTCGGTGATCCACCTGTTCGTGGCAGCCCTGCTCATTGGTATCATCAGCGGAACGTATTCGTCCATCTTCAACGCGAGCGTCCTGCTGGTGATGTGGAAGCAGCGGGATGCCGCCCTGGCGGCAGCCGGAGCGGGAGGCCGTATCACCGCCGCTCCCGCAGAGCGCCCACTAGTAACGCCGAAACCTGCCGCGCCCGCCGCCGTAGAGTCAAGTACTATGGAAGGCGGCATGACCGGGGCCGAGCGCGCTGTCCCGGCGACGCCGTCCGGTCCAGCGCGGCCTAGCGCGGCCCGCCGCCGCCCGCCCCCGCGCCGCCGCCGCATGTAAGTCAGGCACTGCATGATCCACAGATTACACAGATTAACCCAGATTTAAAAAACCGATTCAGACAGGATTAACGGGATGAACTGGATTTCAATCATACAGACAAGCCCGGCTTGCCTACCTTTGTGTAATCCTGTAAATCCTGTTCATCCTGTCTAAAATCTTGTCTTTTTGCCTTTAATCTGTGTTAATCTGTGTAATCTGTGGATTCTTTATCCGGGGAGGAGAGCGTATGGCCGTCTGGGCCACTCGTTCCGAAAGTACGGTCAACGCCATCTGGCGTCTATTGGTGCGGCTGGCACTGATTGGCGCCGTTCTCTACGCCTGCTATCGCCTGCGTGGCATCATCACTACCCTCTTCGTCGCAGCTATTATTACCTACGTCCTCGACCCGATTGTCGAATGGATGTCCCGCCGCCCCGGCTTTGTTCATTTCCATAGCCAGCTAGCCTACTATACCGCCTGCGTGGTCAGCGCTTACCGCCGCGTGTTCCTGGGCATGTTCCGCTACTCCAGGCCACCACAGCCCGACCGTGTCCGCCTCCGCCGCCACATCCTGCGCGTCTACGCCACGTTCTATGTCTTTCTCCTGGCCGTCCTCGTGCTCTGGCAGGGCACCCGGTTCGTCGTCACGCCCTTTGTCAGCGAGATCAAGAACATCGCCAGCGAAGAGGGGCAGCGCCAGATCAGGGACACGAAAGAGAAATGCCTGACCTGGTACAACACGCACGCGCCGCCCTGGGCGCAGTCCGACAAAGTCGAGGACATGATCAAAAAGTCGGATCTGCCCAAGATCCTCTCGAATATGGTGGCGCAGGCCGGCAGCTATGTTCTGGAGAGCCTGAAAAACATCGTCGAGATCGTCCTGCTGCCGGTGCTGGCCTTCTACTTCATCATTGACGGCCACAAGCTCAAGCGGGAGTTTATCGCCCTGGTGCCGCACGGCTACCGGCGCGAGACGCTGCGCACGATAGATGAGTTTAACCGGATCATGCGCGCCTTCGTCGCCGGGCAGTTCATCCTGTGCGTACTGGCCGGGGTCGTCGTCGGAGTCGGTCTGGCCCTCCTCAACGTCAAATACCCGGTCATCCTGGGCGTGCTGGCGGGGATCACGCGCGCTATCCCCATCATCGGCCCGATCATAGGCGGCTTCCCGATTGTTCTATTGACTCTGGTGACCAAAGGATTGGGCACGGCGCTGGCGGTGCTGGCCTTCTTTACCTTCCTGCACTTTGCCGAGAGCAAGTTTATTATGCCCCTGATCATCGGCGACCGCATGGAGCTCCACCCGGTCATCATCATTGTCGTCCTGCTGATCGGCGGGAACCTGGGCGGGCTGCTGATTGGCGGGCAGCTTGGCGCGCTGCTGGGAATGTTCTTCGCCGCGCCTGTGGCCGCGCTGGTGCGCGTGATGGTGCGCCGCTACTGGCTGCACATGCGCCCGCACAAGCATATCCCCTCCGACCGCCCGCCACCCTCGGTCCAGCCCCAGCCCGAAGCGGCCCCGGCAGGTCTGCCGGAGGCGGTCAAATAGCCGCCCTGCTGCTCTCCGTACCGCTTCCGCTCCAAGCGATCCGGCAGCTACCCTCCGGCCCGGCATTTCTCTGGCCAACCATGCCTCCCGAATTAGATTCGCGCAACTTGAAGCGCCCTTAACGCTGTCAGATAGCATAAGGGCGCGATGTGATTTAGCCGTGACTCTGGCCACATTACATGCTATAATAGCCAAAGCGGATAGCGGCGCGTGAGAGTAAGGCCCTATTCTCCCCAAGCGCGGGTGAACCAAAAGTTTTTTGATTTCGTTTAAGATACGGCAGGATTCCACGTATTCGCGTAGAATCTCACCGTATTGGCCGCTGACTCGCGCCTGTGAGCCCGAAAAGGCCCTATTCCCTACACACGTGGGGGTGAACCGCGGGTGCCCGAACTGCCGGAGGTAGAAACTCTGCGCCAACTGCTGGCGCGGCGCGTGGCGGGAGCGCGCATTGAGGCGGTCCCTCTGATCGCGGCCAAGATTTTACGCGCGCCGGACCCGGCCGCCCTGGCAGCGGCGGTGACCGGCGCCGTGATTACAGGGGTAGGCCGACGAGGGAAATATCTGCTCTTGCGCCTGGAGAAGCCGGAGAGGGGCGGCCCTGACGCCGCCGCACCGGAAGGACAGGGCGCGTGGGATCTTGTTATCCATCTGAAGATGCGCGGTCGCCTGAGGATCGAGTCCGAGAGCGATCCGCCCGGCCCCTACCTCTGCGCAGAACTCCGGCTTACCGATGGGCGTACCCTGCGTTACTACGATATGTGGCGCTGGGGAGAATGGGCCTTAGTGTCTGCCGGGACTGCCTGCCGCAGCCTGCCCGGCCTGGCCGCGATGGGGCCGGAGCCGTTGGAGCCCGGCTTCACCTCTGATTATCTGGCCCGGCAATTGGCGCGGCGGCGCGGCCTGCTCAAGCCGCTGCTGCTGGGGCAGCAGGTCGTGGCGGGGCTGGGCAACATCTACTGCGATGAGTGCCTGCACCGCGCCCGCCTGCATCCGGCGCGTCTGGCCCATCGGCTGCGCCCGGACGAGGTGGCGCGTCTCCATGAGGCCATCGTCTCCATCCTGGGCGCGGCGGTCGCGCAGGGCAGCGCGCTGGCCGAGAGGCTGGCAGCGCAGCAGGCAAATCTGGATAGTTTCGCCGGAATTTATGCGTCGCAAGTCAACGACCGGCCCGGTCAGTCGTGCCCGACCTGTGGCCAGGCCCTTCAAAAAATGCATCTGAGCGGGCGAGGCACGACCCTCTGCCCCCATTGTCAACCCGTCGCGGACTTTCCTGAGAGCCCTGAGACTCCGAAGAATAGGCCGCGCTGAGAGGAGTGGATCGTATCATGTCTGACGAGATGGTTCAGGAAAAGCAAGAAACGGCTACCGTAAGTAAGCCGGACGATGGCCGTGCGGAGAATCCAACCGGCGCACCCACGGCGGCTGGACCTCTCTCTTCCGAAACGGGCGCGCCCCCGACAGTGACGGATACAGCGGCCCCGGCCCCGCCGGAACCGCCGAGCAGCCCCGTCGCCTATGCACAGCAGGCAGGCGAGGCGCCGGCCCCGGCGGAGCCGGAGGTGCCTGGCGCTCCGCTGGCTTCGACCCACGCGCCGGAACCGACCCCCGCCGCCGCCTCGGTCGCCAGCAGCGCCGGCACGGACACCGGCGAATTCGAGCGGGCGATGCAGGCCCTCGATATGAATCATCAATACGATGAATCATTGCGCCAGCTGCACGAGGGCGATGTCATCACGGGCACCGTCATGCGCGTGGACCGGGAGGGCGTGCTGGTAGATGTGGGAGCCAAATCCGAGGGCATCATCCGCTTAAACGAACTCTCGCGCGAGCCCAATGTCAACCCTAACGACGTCGTTAAGGTAGGGGAGCGGATCAAGGTCTTCGTGCTGGAGCCGGCCAACCAGGAGGGCAATCCTGTCCTCTCCAAGAAGCGGGCCGACTTCGAGCAGGCCTGGGAGCGGGTGCAGCACGCCAAAGAGACCGGCGAAACGCTCGTGGCCATGGTCACCGACCGGGTCAAGGGCGGGCTGGTGGTGGACCTGGGCATTCGCGGCTTTGTTCCAGCCTCTCACGTGGGCACCGGCAGCCTCAAGAACAACCTGGAGAAGTACGTCGGCCAGTCCATTCCGCTCAAAGTCATCGAGGTGGATAAGGACCGGCGCAAGGTCGTCCTCTCCAACAAGCTGGCCGTGCAGGAGGAGCGGGAGGCGCGCAGCGCCGAAACCAAATCCAGCCTGGCCGTTGGGCAGGTGCGGCGCGGCGTCGTGCGGCGGCTGACCAACTACGGCGCCTTCGTGGACCTGGGCGGCATTGATGGGCTGCTGCATATCTCCGAAATGTCCTGGACGCGCATCAACGACCCCAAAGAGGTGCTGCGCGAAGGCCAGGAAATTGATGTGCAGGTGCTCAAGCTGGACCTGGACAACAACCGCGTCTCCCTCGGTCTGCGCCAGATCCTGCCCGATCCCTGGATCGCTGTGGCCCAGCGCTACCACGTCGGCGACGTCATCACCGGCACGGTCACGCGCCTGGTTCCCTTCGGCGCGTTTGTGCAGGTGGAGGGCGGCGTCGAGGGGATTATCCCGAACAGCGAGATGCCGCGCGGCAGAGGAGGCAAGGGACCGGCCGTATCCACCAACGAAGAGGTCACCGTCAAGGTCATTGACCTGCGGCCGGAAGAGCGCAAAATGACCCTCTCGCTGCGCGCTCTGCAGCCGGAGGAGCCGGCGGCTCCCCGCGAGGGCGGGGGTGGTGGACGCCGCGAACGGGAGCGGCCCGAGCGTGAGGACTACGCGCGCTACGCGCCGGGCCGTGGCGAGGAGCCCCGCTTTACCATTGGCGATGCCCTCGCGGCCCAGCGGCGCGAACGAGAGCGCCGCCGGGAACGCCGCCCGAGCCCCGAAGAAGAGTACGAAGACCTCGAGGATATTAGCTTCGAGGAGCCGACCGAGGAACCGATCGGAGAGGAGACGGAGCCCGGCTCCGAGGCCTAAGCCCTCGGCAGGCTAAACCCTGCCGCTGTGGGGCCTACGGCCCGTTGACTGCTAGGTCGCCTGCGTTTCGGCGGGGGTGCCGTCCTGGAAAGAGTCCCTGCCGCTGTGGGGCCTACGGCCCGTTGACTGCTAGGATCGGGGCTACAACGGACTGCCAGGGTCGGGCCTGCCATGGTTCGGGCCACTGCCAGGGTCGGCAAGGTTACGGCCCTTGCCTCCGCCTGGCGATACCTGGCGACACGGCTCTGCCTTGCGACACCTCCGCGGGCAAAACGCCTTTCTCGCCCACCTGCGTGGGCGACGGGCGCTTTGCGCCCCACAGCGGCAGGGTTTAGCCTGCCGCTTTCGGGCCGGGCAAAGTCTTCTAGCGTGAGGGCCGCAGCGCTGCGGCCCTGTCCAAAGTCCATGCCAGTCGTCGGCATTACCGGCGGCATCGCCACCGGCAAAAGCCTGGTGACCCGCCTATTCCAAGCGCAGGGCGCAACGGTCTTTAGCGCCGACGAGGCGGCCCGCGCCGTGCTCGCCCCGGGAGGGCCCGTGCTGCGCGCCATCGCCCAGGCCTTCGGCCCGGAGATGCTGCGCCCGGACGGCACCCTCGACCGCGCGCGGCTCGCCCAGCGGATCTTTGCCGACCCGCAAGCCCGCGCTCAACTCAATCGCATTACCCATCCCCCCATTTTGCGGCTGCTCCGCGCCCAAATCGAGGGCGCCCTGGATGACCTACCCCCCGATACGGTCATCGCCGTGGAGGTGCCGCTCCTTTTCGAGACCCATCTGGAAGACTGGTTCGACCACATCGTGGTCGTCAGCGCTTCTGAGGCCGTCCAGCTGGCCCGGCTACGCGCGCGCAACGGTCTGGATATAGCCCAAGCGCGCCAGCGATTGGCCGCGCAGGGCCCCCTGGCGGATAAGATCGCCCGCGCCGATACCGTCATCGAGAACAACGGAAGCATCTCGGAAGTCGCCCAAGCCGTCGCCGCCCTCTATCAACGGCTCCAGGCTGCCCCCCGTCAGCCGAAATGGCAAAGATTGTGAGGAACCGGCCGAAAAAAATTCTTGCAATCTCCGGATGATTATGTTATAATCGCGTCCTGACAAAGTAGCTTACTCATAGCGCCGGAAAATCCCCCCCTCCCGGCAACCCGGTTTTCCCCCTCAAGTGTGCCAAGCGTTGCTTCATAGGAGGTAGGACTCACCTTGAAAAGAGCCAAACCGATCAGCGTCGTCCGGCATACGCTGCCTGCTTTCCTGCTGCTACTCAGTCTACTCTTTGCTGCCTGCAGCGCGGCCCTGGCCCAGCAGAACCGGGCCCGTCCGCCGATATCCATCGCGTCCGGCATACAGCATCAGTTTGTGGGTGACCTGCCTGCGATACCGCCTTCGGTCACGCGCCGGGCGCTGCCGCGCGACTTCTTCAGCAGGACCCGCGCGCCCGGCGATGTGGGCGTTCCCCGCCAGACCATCCTGTTGACGCGCCAGGATCCGTCCCAGCGGAACTCCATTATCCCCGCTCCCTCCCAGGATCAGAATCCCTACTGGTCTGCCGACGAGCGGTACATCTATTTTGCCAGCAACCGCGTTAGCGACAGCAACACCGGTATCGGGACCAATTTCAACATCTTCCGCATCTTCCCGGACGGCACCGGCGTCACCCAGATCACCAGCGGCACCGATAACAAGATCGAGCCGTCCGTCTCGGCCAACGGCAACCGTCTGGCCTACGTCGCCAGCTCCGGCACCACCGGCTACAACCTGTTCGTGCTGGATCTCAACACCGGCGACATCCGCTCCCTGACGGCGACCAACGCCTCCAACCTGACCTTTATTGATGTGCGCCATCCGACCTGGTCGCCGGGCGGCGTGCTGGTGGCTTTTGCGGGCCGCCTGGTCAACGATGTCACCTACCATCTCTTCCAGGTCAACATTGATACCGGCGTCATCCAGCAGATGACCTTTGGCCCGGCCAACGACTACGCGCCGGCCTGGTCGCCCGACGGTCGGGCGCTGGCCTTTACCTCCAACGCCACCGGCTTTGCTGGCGCTACCAACCGCTCTGCCGGCACCAAGGGCAACGACGATATCTGGGTGATGACCCCCGGCCCCACCAACGGCTTTGCCGTGCGCATCACCAATTTTGTCAGCACCGTCAACGGCACGCCCAGCAACAACAAGAACCCGGCCTGGAGCACCTCCCGCCCGGACCCGCGCGGCATCGTGCCGAGCGGGTCGCTGCTTCTGGCCTTCGCCAGCACCCGCGCCGATAGCGACCCGAATCAGCCCGGCGTGCCCGTGGATGTCAAAAGCACCTACGATATCTACTTTATGCCCGCCTTCCCGGCCGAAACCGGGACCAACCGCGCCTTCAAGCTGCGCACCAGTACGCCGGATACCTCCATTGACCAGACCGATCCGGCCCATGCCTTTGATCCGGCCTTCACCTCCAACGAGGACTGGCCGACCTGGCCGCAGTTCCAAAACTCGTACCGTATCGCCTTCCAGAGCGACCGAGGCGGCAACCTGAACCTCTGGGCCTCCACCATCTTTGACCTCAACGCGCCCACGCTGCTCAGGTATGATCTGACCAAGAACGAGATCGTCCACGTCGCGCGCGCTTCGTCCCCTGAAGTCAGCGCGCGGGAAGTGACGGCTGGCGACACGGTGCGCTTCCGCGTGCGCGCCGCCGACTATGAGACCGGCGTCTCCGCCGTCTATATCCAGATCAAGAACCCCAACAGCAAGCAGCAGAGCGCCGACGGCATCGAGCACAAGGTCTATGTGCCCAGCAACGATGCGTTTAACACAGGGCAGGCGGCGGTGAATGTGCCGCACGAAGTTGATTGCCAGGCGATTAACCCCACAGATTACAGCTTCCGGGCGCCGTCCACGGGCGGCGGCGGGCTACCCGCCGGCTGGCCCAGCCCGAACAAATACGCGGCCGGCGTTGACGACCAGTTCGCCTTCTCCGGCAGCGCCCATCCGCCCGATGCCCAGTTCTGGCTCCAGCTCTATGACGATGGCCCGGTTTCCAAGGGCGGCCACGAGCCCGAAGGGGAGACCGCCGGCGATGGCGTCTATACGGCCAACTGGACGACGCCCTCCACCCTGCCAAGCGATTGGTATCTGGATGTCATCGTCTATGACCGCGCGGTCAATCCGTTCGATACCACCCAGCAGAGCAACTGGAAGATCTACGATAACATCTGGGGCTTCACCACCCAGCCGTTCCAATCGCGGGGCCAGCTGCTCTACGTCAGCGATTATGACTGCGGCCAGCGCTTCTTCCAGACCCACTTCGGCGTGGGAACCTTCTTTAATCTGTTCTTCAACGGCATCCCCACCGAAAGTTGGATGACCGAGATCGACCCGAACCTGCTGCCCACGCAATGGATAGACAATAGCGGGATGCTGCATCCGCTCGTGGATGTCCAGAACACGCTGGGCGCCAACTCCTATCGCGATGCGCTCAACGATGACGGCAGCGGCATCCCGGTCACGCAGCGCTACGATATTTGGCGCATCCTGAGCCGCGGCCCCGTGCCCGATGCGGTGCTGGCCAACTACGCCGCCCACGTCGAGATACAGCCGCCGGACATCATCTCCGGCGGAGGCAGCAGTCGCCCGGTCACCGTCGCGGAGCGATGCATCATCTGGCACGCGCCCTATACCGGCGACCTCTTCGTTGGGCCCGGCACGCTGCTCGACGGCGACACGCAGACCCGCCTGACCAACTGGGTTAAGGGCGGTGGACGCCTCTTCGTCAATGGCCAGGACATCGCCTGGGGGCTGACGCTGGGCGGAAGCCCGGGCGGCAACGCCTTCCTGAGCCAGGTACTCAAGGTCAACTTCAATCGGGATAGCGCCGTCCCGCCGGTGCAAAATTTCCAGATCAATCTGGTCAACGGCCGCACGACCCATCCCATCTCTACCGAATACTGGAGCCCCTCTCCGGTCGTCGTCCATATCTACCTGCCCTTCGATAACGCCGGCAACGATAACCCACCGTCGGCCGGGCCGATCTATCTGGCTAGCATTCCCAACACGCCCCGCCAGTGGAGCGCGCTCAACCCCGGCTCGCCCGATGTGGTGGACTTCCTCCCCGCGCCGGCCACCGACGTAGCGCAGGTGGATGGCACCTATTCCCAGGGCGGCAGCTGCATCACCTGGTTCGTTGACACGACGCAGCACTCCAAGGTCGTCTTCTCGTCGGCCCCCTGGGAATCGATTAATCCGGAGACCTATTCCCCGGGCAATAACATCATCGCCAGCAAGAACCGCCGCACGGAGATGGTCCACAACGTCGGCGACTTCCTGCGCACCGGGCGCATCATCGGGCAGGTGCGCGATGTCTCCGGCGCCACGCCTCTGGGCGGGGTGCTCGTTCGCGCCGTCTCGGCCTACACCGGTCAGACGATGGCTACAGCCCTGACTCTCGGCGATGGCACCTACATCCTGAACGGACTGGATGCCACCGGTATCTACTCGATTGATGCCTTTAAGCCGGGCTTCCTGGCCCAACACGCCGACGGCACCTTCTTCCACGGCGGATATCAGGGCGTCGTGAACCTGTTTTTGACGCAGGCCCAGCCCGGCAGCATCTCCGGCAAGGTCACCCGGATTACGGATAATCAGCCCGTCTCCGGCGCCGTGGTGCAGGCCCAGGATGTGCTGACCGGCGATAAGTTCACTGCAACCTCGGGCGCCGATGGCCGATACACCATCACCAACGTTCCGGCCAGCAAGTACGATATCACCATTACCAACCTCAACCAGTTAGGCTACGCCTCCAGCGTGCCGCCCAGCTACCAGAACGTGACCGTCACCGCCGCCCAGGACACCGGCGGGCAGGACTTCCAGCTGAAGCCCCTGCCCGGCGCCATCAAGGGCAAGGTAACCAAAGCCGGAACCACTACGCCCATCGCGGGCGCAACGGTAACGGCAACGCCGGTATCGGGCACGGGCGCCGTCTCGGCGACCACCGCCGCCGATGGCACCTACACGATCAACAACCTCGATCCGGGCGTCTACGGCGTCGTGGCCAGCGCGCCCGGCTACGCCACCAGCAGCTCGGTCTCCGTGACGTTGAAGAGCCAGGACACGCTCACCGTGGACTTCGCGCTCAGCACAATCCCGCCCGGCAGCATCTCCGGCCTGGTAACGCGCACCTCGGACAATCAGCCGGTGGCCGGCGTGACCATCACGCTCACCGACCCGAACGGCAACGTCGTCGCCACCGGCACGACGGGCGCGGCGCAGACGGTCGGCGGCTACACCTTCAACTATAAGATAGATAACGTGCCGGCGGGCCAGACGCTCAACGCCTCGGCCAGCCTGGCCGGTTATACTGCCTCGCCCACCACGCAGGGCGTCACCATCCAGTCCGGGCAGGAGACCAAGGGGGTCAACTTCACCCTGGAGCCCCTGCACACCTTCTCTGCCCAGCTTTCGATGGTCTCGGCGCCCTACGGCTACACGACCGACGTCGGGGACCTGCTCGGCATCCCGGCCTCCGACCGGACCAACGGCAAGTTCCTGTTCTTTGCCTGGACCGGCACGAGCTACGTGTCCTATCCGACCCCGCCGGCGGATACGTTCCACATCGGGCGTGGCTACTTCCTGGCCTACACGCAGAACATGGCGCTGACGACCCAGGGCACGTCGCTGCCGACCACGCCGGGAACGCCCTTTAAGATCGACCTGGTGCCGGGATGGAACCTGATAGGCGATCCATTCCCCTTCACGCTCGACTTCCTGAGTTCTAAGATCGAGCTGGCGGACGGAACCCAGATAGATATTCCCACCGCTCAGGGTGGCCCGAACCCGGTCATCGGCGGGGCGCTCTGGACGCTCCAGAACGGCCAGTACCAGATCGCCTATACCATCGAGCCCTGGCGCGGCTACTGGCTGCGCGTCTTCCAGCCGGCCAAGCTGGTGCTTGACCCGGCCCAGCAGTTGAATCGCAGCGCCAAACGCAACTCCGGCGCCGCCACGCGCGCCGTCGATCTGGATAACGCTTCCGGCCAGGGCTGGAGGCTGCACCTGACGGCCCGCGCCGGGCAGGTCTTCTCCGCGCCCGGATACCTGGGCGTCAACCGCGCGGCGACCAATGCCTACGACAAGTACAAGCTGGAGGCGCCGCCGCTGATCGGCCAGCAGAACGTCACGCTCACGTTCGACCACAACGACTGGGCGGATAAATCCGGCAAGTATAGCATGGATGTGCGCTCGGCGACGGCCAGCACCCAGCAGTGGGAGTTCACCGTCACCTCCAACGTGCCCAACACGCCGGTCACGCTCAGTTGGCCCAACGCCGCCGCCGTTCCCGGCAGGAACGACCTGATCCTGACCGACCTGGATACCAACACCAAGATGGATCTGCGGGCGCGCGGCAGCTATACCATTCCGGCGGGCCGCAGTGCCATTACCCGCCACTTCCGCCTGGAAGTGCGCCGGGCCGTGCGGCAGCCGCTGGAACTGGTCAATCTCAGCGCGCACCTGAACGGCGGAGCGGATGGACGGGCCGTCAAGTCCGTCGGCATCTCCTATATGCTGACGGCCGATGCAACCGTTCAGATCAGCATCCAGCAGAACGGCCGGCATATCCGCACCGTCGAGCCGGGCCGCACCCGCGCCGCTGGCTCCGCCGATGCGACCTGGGATCTGACCAACGACCAGGGCGCGACGGTGCCGAGCAGCCTCTACACCGTCGAAGTCCGCGCCATAGATAAGGATGGCCACATGGTGCGCCGCTCGGTGCCGCTGCTGGTGCCTCGGTAAAACAGGGTGATAGGGGAAACTTACCCCTGAGTTCGCTAAGTTGCCGTGCCGCCAAAGTGCGTAGAAACAACCTCACGGAACACTACGGGCTTGGATGGCAGACCGGCTTAGTACACTCGCCTTGATGCTCTGCTGCGGGTCCAGACTCGCAAAAGAGCATCAGGGTGGGTGCCGATGGAAGCTCCTTCTGCAATACCAGCGGCACGTTTGTTGCGCTCGTCCCGCAGGCGAGGGTAGCCCCCCATCCAGCGTGGTTCTCTCAAAGGCTCAATATTAAATCACGAACTCAATGGGGCACTATCCAGACGAGCGTGGATGGAAACAGACCGCAAGTAAATCGAAAGGGCAGCTTTGCCCAGGACCCGCTCACCCTCAGGGTGGGGGATGACGAGGGAGGAGACGATAGAGTGAAAGGCATTCGCAGGAGTCCTGTCAGCCGCGTGCTCGCGTGGCTGTTGGCAGTGGCCCTGATCGCGCCGAGCCTGCTGCTGGGGATGCAAGGCGCACAAGCCCAGCAGACGGCGACCATGGACGTGATCGTGGCCGACTTCGTAAACAATACCAAGGAGGGGGGCGAGGCCCTGGCGCGGTCCGCCACCGATGCCGTCGTTGTGGAGTTGAGCAACTCCGGACGGTTCACGGTCTTTAAGCCCCAGGAGGTCCAGAACGCAGCCAAAGAGCTCGGCCTGCGGGTGCCCAGCCAGCCCGGACAGCGCGCTGCCTATACCAAAGAGGAGCTGCGGCGCATCGCCCGCCAGCTGGGCGCCGCCGGCGTTGTCCAGGGCAGCGTAGATATAGCCCGCTATGTCAAAGGCGGCGGCGCCACCGTCGGCCTGACCGTCACCATTATGGAGACCGCCTCCGGCGAGCTCATTAACGGGGGGCAGGCCGTCGGCAAAGCCCCGCCCCGCCCCGGCCTGGACGACCCAGAGGCGCTGCTCATCGAGGCGACCAACAACGCTGCCTCGGAAACCGTGCGCCGGATCGTCGAGCGCCAGATCCCTCCGGCCACCGTGCTTAACATCAACCAGGATATCGTCATTCTCAACCGGGGCCTGCGTGATGGCATCAAGGTCGGAGACGATGTTATCATCCTGCGCGATAACGTGCCTGTCGGCAGAGCGCGCGTCGCCCGCTCCTACGCCACCGATTCGGAAGCCGAAGTCACCGAGAATATCGGCGGCATCAAGCCCGAAGATGCCGCGCGGGTGCTCTATCGGCCCGGCGTCATTCTGGCAGGAGGCCAGGTGGAGCGCACCCAGCGCGCCGGGCGCGTCAATTTCACCACCATCGGCAGCGTGCTGACCGTGCTGGGCCTGGGCGTGCTGCTGACGGCAGCGAGCAAGGGCGGCTCGGCCACCACCGAGGACGTCATCGCCCAGGATACCACAGAGGGCACTACCCCGGAAGTCCTCATCACCTGGCGGGATAACATCTTCGGGCAGGCCAACATCCAGCAGTACAAGATCTTCCGCGACCCCGACTTCCCGTTCGCCCGCAACCTCCTCAATAACGGCAATGGCAACACAGGGGGAACGGGCGGTACCGGCGGCGGCACGGGCGGCACCGGCAACAACGTCTTCATCCAGAACCCGCCCATCGGAATCGCCTCCGCCACGTTCCGCCAGTTTGTGGACCGACCGGATAACCGTCTGCTCAACTACCTGGTCGGCACCGCCGGCCAGTTCATCAATACGGGCAACAACGGCACCGGTACCGGCGGCACGGGCGGCACCGGTGGCACGGGCGGAACGGGCGGCACGGGCGGAACGGGCGGCAACGTTTCCTGCGTGCAGGTCACCGTGGCTTTCCCGGGCCTGCCGACCGGCCTGACTCCGGGCAACACCTACCGCTACCTGGTCAATGCGGTCATCCTGCGGACTAACCCGCTTGTCAGCACCGGCGGCGGCACCGGCGGCGGCGTTGGCGGCGGCGGCGTTGGCGGCGGCGGCGTTGGCGGCGGTGGCATTGGCGGCGGTGGCATTGGCGGCGGCACGGGTGGAACGGGCGGCACCGGCACCGGCAACGGCAACCTCTCCCTTGAGTGTGTCGAGACCGATCCCGTTGCGTCGGGACCGGCCACGCCTATCGTGCCCCCGCTGCTTCAGACGCCGACCAACCAGGCCCAGACCATCAACATCTCGTCCTTTGACCCGACCTGGACGAGCCAGATCGGCGCGGACGTGTTCCAGGTAGAGATCTCTACCGATCGCACTTTCTCCAACCCCAGCCGCATTTTCCGCATCGGTCCGATCTTCTCGACGGCACCCAATGCGGCGGGCGTGACCCAGCGGCTGCCCAGCACGGTGAACTTGACCACCGCGACGGAGCTGCTTAACGATACGGCCTTCGCCAATTTCGTGACCAACGCGGCGACGACGAACCCACCCCAGCTCTTCTGGCGCGTGGGCGCCCGCCATGATTCCGACCAGCCCGGCCCGGTCAACTGGGTCTCGCGCAATCCCAAGGATGCGGATCGCACCTTCCGCTTCGTCTATAGTCCGGTGCAGAGCTTCACGCCCGCGCCCGGACCTCCGGCGCCTCCGGGCACGCCCGGCAGCCGGGCCGCTGCGATCCTCAATCGCAAGGGCGCTACCCGCGCCGCCGGAACGCCGCTGCCCCTGCCCGGCGACTCGCCCGCCGGACGCCTCTTCGGACAGAAGCGGGCGCTGACCCTGCGCGATCTGCTGCTGGGGCCGCGCGGAGGACGCCGCTAACCGCGTGCCTTCTCCCGTTCGAGAGCGCCCGACGCCTCTCGGATAAGCTTTGCGCGCCGCGCCGCCGAGGCCGGCGCGGCGCGCAGAACTTGCCAGGCCCCACCCGACCGTCAAGGCGGGCGGGGACAAATACACAAGCAAACAGACAGATAGTAAATCTATCCGGTGCCGCCCTGCTTGGCCCTGATGGCTCGGCCAGCGGTGATCCCTCCCGACCCGGATAAGGAGCTTTCACGATGAACCTTCAGCCCAGGCTGCCGCGCTTAGGCCGGATGCTCCTGCTGATCGTTGCCCTTTGCATGGCGCCCACACTACGGGTTGTCGGTCAGCAGGCACGCCCGACCTTTGTTGCCGGAGAAATCCTTCTTTATATGCAGCCCGGAACGCCTCAGGCCGACGTTCAGGCCGTTGCCGGCCTGGTTCACGCCGACGCAACCATCCCACTGCTGCTGGCCGATTGCTATAAAATCGTATTGCCTGCCGACAAGCGCAAGGAGGCCGATACGCTGGATGCGGTGGCCACGCTCAAACAGGATGCGCGTGTACGCTGGGTCGGTCCCAATCGTCTCTTTCGGCTGCTTCAGGTTCCCACTTCGGAACCAAATGACCCGCGCTACAAGTCCGGGGAGCAGTGGAACCTGAAGATGATCAATATGCCGCAGGCGTGGGCGCTGCAGAAGGGCGCGCCCAACACCAATGTGGCCATTATTGATAGCGGCGGCGATCCCCAGCATGAAGACCTCATCGGCCAGTACGATCCCGGCAGCTTCGATTTCGCCGATAACGATCCCGATATCACCGCGGACGGCACCGGTCCCGAAGCCCAGCACGGCGTCT
>Ga0209810_1000964_pt1 | contig 49667 bp, 45 predicted proteins | sample Coa_R1_7_FD_187159 | JGI IMG/M metagenome (GOLD analysis project Ga0209810, IMG submission 187159) | Surface soil microbial communities from Centralia Pennsylvania, which are recovering from an underground coalmine fire - Coalmine... | ecosystem: Environmental > Terrestrial > Soil > Unclassified... | reverse complement strand
CTGGATCGCGAGGGTCGCCTCAAGGCGCTCCGCGATTCCGCAGGCCGCCGGTTCTACACGCGCGACGCTGTGGAGGCCTTCAGGCGCGTGCGGGAGCAGGTTCGCAAGCAGCAGACGCAGCGATAGCACACACAAAAGCCCGCCGGTCAGGGCGGGCCGAAAAGGAGGACTGTCGGGATGTCTCACTATCAGGGTAGCACGGAAGACACATCGATACAAGACCGTCAGGCCATCGGTCCGCAGACACCCGGCGTGGAGAGGCCGCCGTTCCTGCGGAGCGCGCCGCCTTCTGCGCGGCCGGTGATCGTGCGCGCGTCCAGGCTGTGGGCAGAGCGGGAGATCCTTCGCTCCCTGGAGCAGAGCGTGGAGCCCGCCGGCTCATCCCCGCACGAGGGCGCGCTGCCACTCGACGACGTGCTCGCACACCTCAGACGCCACCCTCGGCAGGAGGGCCCGTTCTGGCGGCGCATCGCGAAGGGCGTGTGGCCTACCGCGCGGGAGATCAGCGGCTACGGCCCCTTCGCATCTCTCTGTGGTTGCAAGGGGTATCTGACCATCCTGCTCTTCCCCACCGACGACATGGCGCGGGAGGCTCAGGACGCCATCAGGGACCACGCGATGACGCCCGACGGAGCGCCGATCCCGTGGGCGGAGGCGGGCTCCCACGGCGTGTCCGATCTCCGGGTGTACATCGCCCGGGGGTGGGTGCGCGTCACGCGGCGGAAGCGGAGCCTCGTCCCTCTCCCCGCTCCCCGCGAGCCGGTGCCCCTGCCGCCCGAGTCGGCCTGGCGGATATGGGAGATCATGCGAGATTACGTCCTCGGGGAGCGGGAGAAGTTCGTGCAGCACTACGCGGGCGGGATCCGCAACAGGAGAGTCCTGCAGCGCCTCGGTCTCGATCCGGGCACCGCCCTGTGGGCGCGGTTCCTGAAAAACGTGTGGGCCGAGCTCTCCCGCGCCGTCGCCCTCTGGGAGGCGCAGCGGCAGCCATGAGCGCGATCACTGCGATGCCGACAGTGCTTCAGCCCCGCTTCGACGCGATCCCACAGGAGCTGAGAAGCCGCCCGCACTGGGTCGTCTGGCGCGCCGAAGAGCGGGAGGGGAAGCTGACGAAGATCCCGTACTGCACGACGGATCAGAGGGCCAGCACGACAGACCCCTCCACGTGGCTGACGTTTTTCGACGCTCGCCGATTGTATGAGGCGGGCGGCTTCGACGGCATCGGCTACGTCTTCAGCGGCGACGACCCCTATACGGGCGTGGACCTCGACGCCGGGCTGTCGGAGGAGGAGCGCACGCAGATTGTCCGGCACTTCGACTCCTACACGGAGCTCTCCCCGAGCGGCACTGGAGTCCACATCCTCGTTCGCGCGAAACTGACCGGCGCGGGCGGCAGGCGCCGGGGGCCCGTGGAGGTCTATTCGAGCGGGCGATTCTTCACCGTCACGGGCCGCATCGTGGACGGAGCGCGCCCGACCATCGAGGACCGCCAGGCCGTGCTCGATGCCTGGGTGGAGGAGACGTTCGGCCCCGACCGGTCGTCTGCCGGACCGTCCGCGCCCGTGGTGTGGGAGCCCGCGGAGCTGACGCCCGAGGACGAGCAGGCCCTCGAGGAGAGGCGGTCCCGCGATCCACGCTTCGATGCGCTGTGGCAAGGCAAGTGGCAAGGCGACACTTTCGGCTATACGTCCGCCAGCGAGGCGGACCTGGCGATGTGCAACACGCTGAAGACGGTTCTGGGGGCCATCCCCGCGAAGATCGACGCGGCCTTTCGACAGTCTGGCCTGTACCGAGACAAGTGGGACGAACCCCGTGGACAGCGGACCTACGGCCAGATGACGATTGAAAAGGCGCTCCGTCCTCCGGGGACTGCCGCTGCCGACGACGGCCACAGGGCCGACGGAGACGCGCCGTTCGGCGAGCGGGCGCTCGGAGACGACCACATCGACAGGCTCGTCGAGATCCTGCGGCCTTTCTGGAAGGACAAGGGCGCAGACATTGTGAAGCCGCTGGCAGGCTACTTCGCCGTCCAGCTGAAGGGCTCCGGCGACGTGGAGGCCGTCATCCGGCGGCTCACGGAGCCCGACTGGCAGGCCAACTACATCGGTGCCGCCCGCGATGTGTACCGCCGCTTCCGCGGCGGCACGTCTCCCGTCCAGGGGTTCACGTCGCTCAGGCTTCTGCTCGGCGAGCCGGCGGCGGCGCTCATCGAAGCCGTCGTAAAGGCCGCAGGAGGGAAGGTCGAGACACTGCCCTCTCGGGAGCCGCTCGATCAGATGTTCGCTCGCGCCAGAACTCTGGAGGACCGCCTCTCCCGCCCCCTGTCTACACCGACGCCCCTCCTCCCCCATCTCGCCTGGCCACAAACGATCACGATGCTCTTCGGCCCGACTGGCATCGGAAAGAGTTCGCTTCTCGCACAGATCATGCTGGTCGCCTGCCTCGGCAGGTGGCCCCACAGGCACACGCTGGGAGTCATCGCGGACGCGGGTCTGCCGGTTCCCCCCCGGCCCCTGCGGGTCCTCTACATCGGTCCGGAGGACAGTCGGGAGATGTTCGAGGACGCTCGGCTCCCGCTCCCGGTGGTCACGCCTTTTGCGGAGGTCAGCCGGAGGTTCGTCTACTTCAATGAGCGGGTCATCGTCGCGGGGGAGAACGAACGGCTCCGCGAGTTCATCGCGTGGCTCAAGACGCGGGACGACCCGTTTGACATCGTGGTCTTCGATACGGTCTCCCGCGCGCACCTGGGGCTCGACGAGAACAAGAACAGCGACATGGCCAGGGTCATGGCGGCCTTCGATGCCATCCGGCTGGAGACGAACGCCTCGGTGTTCTTCACCCACCACATGAACAAGTTCGGCGCGCGGTCGATCCGGCACGACACCACAGTGCGGAGGGATCCGACGCAGGCTCGGGGGGCGAGCGTCTTTGCCGATCAGTCCCACGTCGTGGTGTCGCTGACGAAGGGGAAGGACAAAGACACCCTCGTGCTGACATGGACGAAATCCAACTACGCGCCACTTCGGTCACCGCTCGGCTTCAAGCGCGACAGCTCGGGGATGTTCATACCGATCCAAGCTGACAGCCAGGTCTGGACGGTGCGGGAGACGCTCCAGACGATGGGGGGCACCATCCCCCGCAAGGACTTGGCCACGCAGGTCCAGAGCCGTCTCGGGGTCAGCCAGAAGTGGGCCTATAAGGTCGTCAACCGGGCCATTGACGCAGGGCTCGTCGTGCAGGTCAACGAGGAGGGAGAGCCGGACGACAGGGGAACCCATGTGGCACTCCCTCAGGACTGAGACTCCGGGACGGGGCGCCCCGGATTTTAAAAAGTTTACCGAAGACTCCCAGTGCAGAGTCGTGGCAGCCATGGCAGCCACGTGGCTGCCATGGCGGGCACTGTGGGAAGTCGCTTCAGGGCCAGGCGACAACTTGTCGCTTCCCCCACAGGCGACTCGCTGCTGTCGCCTCCAGTCCGTCGCGCGGAAACGCAAGCAAGACAAGGCTTATCGAGGGAACTGAGGGTGAGGCGACAAGAAGCGATACTCAGTCGCTTCATACTGTAATCTCTAGGAGGCGACAAGGCGACTCGTCCCGTGTTGGGGGACGGGTCCACGGGCGGGGGGGGGAGGACAGCGGGAAAAGTTAATCTTCCTGCGAGGGAGATAGTGAACAATTTCCTCCCCGCGCCGTGGTTTTGGGCCGCGGGGATTCGGCCTCCGGACAGGACCGGGCAGATCGGGCCTCCACGGAGCCGGATGCACGCCAAGAGATGCCGGCAGGGTGCACCACTCGGATCGTGGGGCGCAATACACCAGCCTACGGTTCGGGGCCCGCTTGCGGGCGGCAGGGATCCTGCCGTCCATGGGCCGCAAGGGAGACGCCTACGACAACGCCCTGTGCGAGGCGTTCTTCGCCCCCCTGGAGCGGGAGGCCCTGGATCGGCACCGGTTCCAAACCCGGGAGGAGGCCCGTTCCGTGCTGTTCAGCTACCTGGAGGGGTTCTACAACCGCCGGCGCCGGCACTCAGCTCTGGGTTACCTATCCCCTGAGGAGTTCGAGAGGAGGTGGTGGACCGGACACGAATCTCTCAGCGCTACACTCTCCACGAAAGCGGGGTAAGTCCAGTAGACTTTCGGAATGCCTCGTGCCACTGGGACTTGAAAGCATTCTCGAAAATCAAGACCAAAAATCAGGATTGAAATCGTCGATTGACAATCGGGATCGGCGATCATATAATGGCTGTGCGGCCACCTGAGGCTGCTACGACAGTGAGTAAAGGGGAGGCGAGCTCATCATGGCCAAGACGGTAGCGACAGTCGCGGAGGTAGTAGAGTTGCCGGCGATGAGGCTGGAGCAGGCTGGGACGAAGCTCTACGTGACTCACCTGACCGCGGGTGACCTGTCCAAAGGGTCGATCCAGGTTGATGCCTGGTCGCCGACCAACACGACGGGATACCAGCGGATGCCGATTAAGGCTAGGTTCCGCAAGATTGCACGATACGCCATGGGCAAGGAGGGAGGTCGGCCGATCCTTCCGCAGGCCATCGTGCTTAACGTCCGGGAAGTCGGCGTCCTGGAGTTTGAGGACTCGGGCACGGGCCTGGGTCGGCTCCGGATACCCCACGGGACTACCCTTTGGGAGGTAGACGGCCAGCATCGCATTGGCGGCCTCCGGTATGCGGTCGAGCAGAATCCAGACTTCAAGGACTATACTGTTCCCGTTGTGATTACTGAGGGCCTCAGCCGTCTGGAGGAGGCAGTACTGTTCTTTGTGATCAACACTACGCAGAAGCGGGTCCCAACCGACCTGGCGCAGAGGATCATTGAGCAGGAGATGGGCGACGAAGTTCTCAAGCTGAAACTCGTGGCGGAGGGCAAGGACTGGATCCCCCTTGGTACGAAGATCGTGGACGTACTGCTCCAGACGCCGGGGCATCCGTGGTACGGCAGGATCGGTGTCCCCGGCACAAGGCTGGCGGGCGTCCAGATCAAGCAGGTCTCGTTCGTCACGTCGCTCAAGCCGATCTTGGTGAACAGCATTTATAGCCAGCTGGAACCGGAAGAGATCGCGCAGTTGCTGATCCGCTACTGGCAGGCGTGGGAGGAGGTCTGCCCCGAGGCATTCCAAGCGCCGGACGAGTACGTCATCCAGAAGACCGTGGGCGTCTTCCCGTTGCACATGATCGCCGCGCAAGTCTTCGATATGGTCCGGTCTGAGAAGGGTCGGATCACGAAGGACGGGATCGTTGAAGTCATCCGCGCCCTTGACCGGAGTCTCGGTGAGAAGTACGAGAGTGGCAGCGCCTTCTGGCACGCCAAGGTAGGCGAAGCTGGAAAGTATGCGGGGGCGAAGGGCTTCCGGATCATTGCGGAGATTCTGCGGGAGCACCTCCCCGAGACGAAGAAGATCAGGGTCTTGTAGGACTGCGACGCGGAGATGCGAACTCCCTGAAGAGGGGGCTCTCCAAGGGCCTCCTCTTCAGCGGTAAGGGGGACTCCAGGAGGTCGTGATGCACGCAATTGACGTCCAAGGCCCCAAGACGTTCGAGATCGTTAGCGTGGATGGCAAGCGCTTTGTGCGGTGCGAGCACTGTCGGGAGCTGGTGGAGAGGTCAATCGTCACCCACCTAAAGAGAGATCACCGGGACGTCTGGAAGCAGTACGTCGCCGCCTTCGTCGGGCTGAGGCGGCAAGGCTATAGCTGCAAGAAGATCATGTGGCATTTCGGTCGCGCCTTCAGCTGGACAGTAGTCGAAAGGGCTCTGGCCGAAGCTGGCGTACCACCTAGTCAGCGACTCCGACGGTTACCCCTGGAACCCGAGAACTTTGAATTGGAGCAGACGACCATCTGGTCATTCCCGAATCGGGGGAAATGGGCGGTCCATGACAGCTCTTATCGGGGGAACTGGGGACCTGAGGTTCCCCGGAATCTCATCCTCCGCTACACAGAGCCGGGAGACTGGGTTCTTGATCCCTTCCTCGGGGGCGGTACTACCGCGATTGAGGCGACCCTGCTTCGGAGGAATTTCGTCGGACTGGACGTGAACCCAGCGGCACTTCAGGTTGCACGGCGCAAGATCAGGCGGCTCAAGGCGAGACTGCGACGGGAGAAAGCCCTGGAGGGCGGCCTTCCGGTCGTGCGAGTGCTTCATGGCGATGCTAGGCGCATGAAGCAGGTGGCGTCGGAGTCCGTGAAGCTGGTGTGTGCGCATCCACCGTATTTGAACATTGTCGAGTACACGCGCACGGATCCAGCGGATCTTTCCACAATCACAGACCCGGACAGATACATGAGGGAGATGCGTAGGGTGGCGCTTGAGATCTTGCGCTGCCTAAGGCCAAGTGGCGTCCTTGCCATGTTGATAGGCGACGTGCGGCGCAACGGGAAGATCATACCGTTGGGTATGAAGGTGTTGCATGCACTTCTGGACATGTTCGACCTGGAAGAGATCGTGATCAAGACGCAGCACAATGCCTCCAGTACACATTTCTACGAGGGGAAGAGCCACAGCTTCCTGAGGATCGCGCATGAGTACCTGCTTATCATGCGGAAAGCGCCTGTCGGGCGGTAAGTTCTTCAAGCCGGAGCTGATGCCTCAATGGATCTGGCCGAGAGATCGATGGAACGCCATATTGCGGTCTTCCAGAAGAACTCGCGGGAGCAGATTCGCGTGGTGGTCAAGGAGTACCGAGGCCACGAGATCGTAGACATCAGGGTGTACTGGACAAAGGATCGGGCGGAGTGGTTCCCCAGCAGGAAGGGGCTAGCCATCACGACAGACAAGCTTCCAATGCTTCTCGGGGCTCTCCACAAGGCGGCCGAGATGGTCGGTGAGGACTTGGAGCCAGCCATGGGCGAGGATCCGGACGCCTTGCTGACGACCTTGGAGCGCGCTGAACTCGCTAAACTGTGTGGCGTCGAGGCTGATCGCGTGGAGGAGTTCATATTGGAGTGATCCGGGGGGTAGGCATTCGTTTCTCCTCCGGGGACATGAGAGCCATTTGTCCCTGATCTCCGCGGAAACCCTTATTTATCAAGCCCCAGCGTGGATTTTGATTGGGGACGCACGCTGTCCCCAATTGTCCCCAATCACCGCGCGTGGAGGGGCGGGCAGATAGTCAACAATTTCCACCCCGAACGGTGCCGGGTGGGAGACAGATTATTGCCGACGCGCTCTCCCGGTCCCGGGGAAAGTTCATTTTTCGACGAGAGGGGCGTCAAAAGTAAATAATTTTCACTGAGCCTCGTGCCCGCCGCCGATGAGTGATATGTTGATCTGCCCCCGCTGTGGACGGACGGTCCGCCCCGGCTCCGCCCTCGTGGGGATGGGACACCGTGCCTGGTGAACTTTTCCGCAGAAAACATCTCATCAGAGACGGGTTCTGCAGGGCTCAACCGGCGGAAAAGCGCATCTCGCCTGCTCCACCACCCCACCGTGGGCGGGAACGGGTGTGGGACGAGTCCGCGGCGGGTCCCGAACGTGTGTGCGGTCCGGGACCGCCTCCACAGTGGCCGCAGACCCCCGAAATTTGGCTGCAGAGGCGTTCCGAGGGCCGGGTCCGAGGAGGAGAAAGGGGACGACGCCCATGGCGCAGAACCCGAGCCCCGGCGGGGGTGGCTGACAAAGAACGGGCTGTTAGGTCCACTGCGGCGGAAACAGCGCCCGCTCAATCATTCGAGCTCACTTCTCGGCACTTCGGGCGCTCCTGCTCCTTCGCCCCCCGCGTGGTGGCCAGGAATCCTTCTGCTATCGGGTCGGCTTGGGCGTGGACGAAGGCACGGTTCTGAACACATCGCTGAAATCGGCTAAAGGGGGCCACTGTCGTGTCTGGAAGGGTCACAGTCGGTCATATCGCTGTCATCTGTGCATTCCTGCTGGTGGCCGGCGCAGTCTTCTGGCCCGGACTCTATCGGTACTCCGAGCTCAAAGAGTCGACCACAGGCCTTGGCAGCACGGTGACGGTGCTCAGGACGAACCGGCTCACGGGAAAGGTTGAAACGCTCGACCGCCAGAGCGGCCAGTGGGTCGGGTCGACTCCCGCTCCACGCCACGCGACACCCCAGTCACTGCCCGCGGGCGAGCAAGCACAAGTGGCGGGGTTCGCGAGTTTTCGGTTGTCGGACGAGAATTTTTCGGGCAAGATCTACAACGGCAGCAGGTGGACAATCACGCGAGTCATTGTCCGGATCAGCACCGTTCCGCCGCCAGGGATCGAAATCACCAAGATCGCGGGTCCGCTTGAAAAGGCTCCGCGTCACACGGTCACAGGAGGCGCGCGGACTCGCAAGTTCGTCATTGACGTGCGCGTGAAGCCTTTTTCAACGTCCTTCTTTAGCATTGCCGTCTCATTGCCGTTCTATCGCTCTGTAAATGACTGGGCTATTGAGGATGTGATAGGGTGTCCACCCGGGTCTGACCCCGGCCCGTCGGATGAGTGTATCCCCTGAGACGACCGCGCGATCCCGGTGGGGGACGGCGACACAGGAATCGCCAGGGGGAAGGGAACACGGTGACGCCTCCTCCGGGGCTCACCGCCCCGCCCGAAGATGGTCGAGGGGCGAGGCGCGGCGGAATTTCCGGCTGACCTCGGGCGCGGCGATGTGCGCATACCGCAGGGCCATGTCCAGGGTCGCGTGCCGGAGCACCTGGCGGACGAGCTCCAGGTCGCCGGTCTGCCGGAGGATGCTCGTGGCCGCGTAGTGGCGCAGCGCGTGGGGCCCGATCTTGCGCGCGAGACCCGCCCGCCGGGACAGGCGGTGGAGGATGTGGCACGCCGTGGAGCGGCTCAGCGGCCTCCCCTGCCGGTCGGTGAACAGGTAGTCCTCGGGGCCCGCGCCTGGTCGCACGGCGAGCCACGCGCGCAGGAGGGCGGCGGTCTCGGCCCCGAAGAAGCCGGTGCCGTCCTTCTGCCCTTTCCCTCCGTGGACGGCGAGCGTCCGCTCACCGAACCGCACGTTTTCGATGCGGAGCCGGAGTGCCTCGCTGATGCGCAGGCCGCTGTCGGCGAGGAGCGCCACGAGCGCCCGGTTCCGCCGGCCCTCGACGGTGGTCCCACAGGCCCCCAGGAGCTTCCGCACCTCCTCGTCCTCCGGCACCCGCGGGAGGACTCGGGGGAGCTTCATCCGGAGGCTCCGCAGGGGCGTGTCGTCCCGCAGGCCCGCCTCCACGCACCACCCGAAGAAGACCTTGAGGGCGCGGTAGTGGGCGTGGGCGCTCACCGGCCGCATGGAGGCGTGGAGATGGGTGAGGTAGCGCTGGATCACCAGGTCACCACAGCGGAGCGCGGCCCCGGGAAAGCGGGCAAAGCGCGCAAGACAGTCGCGGTAGAACCCCACCGTGCGGGCCGTGCAGTTCCCCACCTGCCGGGAGAGCAGGAACGCCTCGATGGCCTCCTGCAGGTGAGCATCAGACTCGCAGGCCGCGTCGGGGTCCGTGTGGGGCGGTGCGTCGTGCGGGGAGGGTAGCCTCCACCCCTCGGTCATGGCGCTCTCCTCCTTGTTTTTCACGGCTCTGCTGAGGCTGGACCGTCCGGCGCTGCGGGTGCTACAATCCTAGGCGCACGGTGGCCGTAGCTCAACGGCAGAGCACCAGACTGTGGCTCTGGGGGTTGGGGGTTCAAATCCCCTCGGCCACCCCACAGGCGCGGAGGACGGAGGACGATGCTTCCTGAGGACCGCGTGGCCATGACCGGCGTCGTCGTGACGTATGATGCGCAAGCGGGGCGGTGGGTGGCGGCCTGCGACGACCCCGGGGGAGAGGAGCGCCTCGTCGTCCGCGCGGAAACGCGGGAGAGGGCCCAGCGTCTCCTCCACGAGCGCTGGCGCGCCCGCGTGGAGGGGCTCGACCGGGAAGAGGAGGACGACCGGTAAGCCCTGATCCCCACGGGTCGAGGTACTCTAATGGCCGGAACCGTGGACGCGCCCCCTGACCTCCTGCGTGTCGTGACCGCCCCCAACCCCTCGCCCTTCACCCTGGACGGGACCAACACCTACGTCCTGGGGAGGGGCCAGGTGGTGGTCATCGACCCCGGCCCCGAGGTCGCCGAGCACGTGGAGGCGGTGCTGGAGACCGCAGGCCAGGCCGGGCGGGTGGCTCTCATCGTGGTCACCCACAGTCACCGCGACCACACGGGGGCCGTCTCCCCTCTGGTCGCTGCCACGGGAGCACCCGTGAGGCAGTGGGGGAGGGGGGAGGGGCCTCTTGCGGACGGGGAGGTCCTCTCGACCGGGGGCGCGACCCTCCGGGTCCTCCACACCCCGGGGCACGCCCCCGACCACGTGGCCTTCTACTGGGAAGAGGAGCGGGTCCTGTTCTCCGGGGACCTCGTCCTGGGCCGGGGGACCGTGGTCGTGGCCCCGCCCTCCGGGTCCATGGAGGACTACCTCCGCTCCCTCGACCGGGTGGCTGACCTGGATCTCCGGATGATCGCCCCGGGTCACGGACCGCTCATCTGGGATCCCGCCGGGTGGATTCGGGGGTACGTGGACCACCGGAGGGAGCGGGAGCGGCAGATCCTCCAGCACCTCGCCGACGGACCCCGGACGCCCGCCGAGCTCGTGGGGCTGATCTACGTCTCCCTCGACCCCCGGCTACGGGGGGCGGCGGAGGCGACGGTGGAGGCCCACCTCGTGAAGTTGCTCCGCGAGGGCGCCGTCCGGCGGGAGGGGGACCGGTACGCGCAGGTGTGAGGGACCCTCCTCCTGGAGGGAGCAGGGACCGGAAAGACGACGCGGGCCCGCACGGGCCGCGGCTACGGAGGGAGTCTCTATGGCGGTTCCGGTGTACGCGCCTCACGAGCTTGTGGACCCGAGAGGAAGGCCTATCCGGGTCGGCGGGAAGGTCAGGGTGGAGGGCATCGCGGCGCCCGTGGAGGTCCACGCGATCGACCCGCGGTATGGGGTCCTCGTCGTCCTCGTCCCCGGCCGGGCCGGCCAGCAGATGGGGCGGATGCTGAGGGCCTCCGAGGTCGAGGTCGTCGAGGAAAGGTAAAGGGCCGGGGAAGCGTCCCCGGCCCTCCTTCGGCCACCTTCCCTGCGAGACATTCCCTACTCGAAGTCCTCCGGCGTGCTCGGGGTGGCCGGAGCCTTCTTCTTCTCCCTCTTCTCGACGACGACGGCCTCGGTGGTCAGGAGCAGGCTCCCCACGCTGGCGGCGTTCTGCAGGGCCAGCCGGGTCACCTTCGTGGCGTCGATGATGCCGGCCTTGACCATGTCGGTGAACGTGCCCTGGGCCACGTCGTAGCCCACGCCCGGCTTCTCCGCCTTGATGCGCTCCACGACGACGGCCCCCTCCATGCCGGCGTTGTTGGCGAGCCACTTGGCCGGCTCCTCGAGCGCCTTCCGCACGATGGAGACGCCGATCTTCTCGTCCTCGCTTTCGGTCTGGACGTTATCCAGGGCCTTGGCGATGTTCAGGAGCGCCACACCGCCCCCGGGGACGATGCCCTCCTCCACGGCCGACTTGCTGGTGTTGAGGGCGTCCTCGAACCGGTGCTTCTTCTCCTTCAGCTCGGTCTCGGTGGCGGCCCCCACCTTGATCTGGGCCACACCGCCGGACAGCTTGGCGAGGCGCTCCTGGAGCTTCTCCTTGTCGTAGTCGGAGGTGGTCGTCTCGATCTCCTTCTTGATCTGGGCGATGCGGCCCTGGATGTCCTTGCGGTCGCCCTTGCCCTCGATGATGGTCGTCTCCTCCTTGGCGACCCGCACCTTGGCGGCCCGGCCCAGCATCTCCACCTCGACGTTCTCCAGCTTCACGCCGATGTCATCGCTGATGACCTTCCCGCCCGTGAGGACCGCGATGTCCCCCAGCATGGCCTTCCGGCGGTCGCCGTAGCCAGGGGCCTTCACGGCCACGCACGGCAGCACCCCCCGGAGCTTGTTGACGACCAGCGTGGCCAGGGCCTCGCCCTCCACGTCCTCGGCGATGACCACGAGCGGCTTGCCGAAGCGGATCACCTTCTCCATCACGGGGACGATGTCGCGGACGGCGCTGATCTTCTTCTCGGTGATGAGGATGAAGGGATCCTCGAGCACGGCCTCCATCTTGTCGGTGTCGGTGATCATGTAGGGCGAGATGTAGCCGCGGTCGAACTGCATGCCCTCGACGACCTCCACGGTCGTCTCGATGCCCTTAGACTCCTCGATGGTGATCACGCCGTCCTTCCCGACCTTGTCCATCGCCTCGGCGATGATCTTGCCGATCTCGGGGTCGTTCCCGGCGATGCTCGCCACGTGGGCGATTTGCTCCTTGCCTTCCAGGGGGATGCTGATCTTCTTCAGCTCGGCCACGAGGGCGTCGACCGCCTTATCTATGCCCCGCTTGAGGATCATCGGGTTCGCGCCGGCGGCGACGTTCTTGAGGCCCTCGCGCACGATGGCGTGAGCCAGGACTGTCGCTGTGGTCGTCCCGTCCCCGGCCGCGTCGTTGGTCTTGCTCGCGACCTCCTTCACAAGCTGCGCGCCCATGTTTTCATAGGGATCTTCCAGCTCGATCTCCTTGGCGACCGTTACGCCGTCCTTGGTGATGGTCGGAGAGCCCCACTTCTTCTCCAGCACCACGTTCCGGCCCTTGGGCCCGAGGGTGACGCGGACGGCACTCGCGACCTTCTCCACTCCGCGTTCCAGAGCTTTACGGGCCTCTTCGTCGTAGAGCAGCAGCTTTGCCGGCATACGCGAGCATCCTCCTCTCCTGGTGTTTAGCACTCTCCTGTCGAAAGTGCTAACTACTCCTTATTCTCGAATCCGTCCCCTCCGTCTTCAAGGCCTTCTAACCCATATGCACGCTCGAATCGCCGTGTATCGGGAATTTTGCGGCAATTCTCTCTGGTTTTCTTTGCGTCTCTCGTTTCTTCTCTTTCTTCCTGGGAATCACCATCCCACAGAGGAGGCGGCCAAAAATCCGAACACCTGTGTGATACGCGACTTTCCTCCCTGGGCAGCTTCCCTCCGGTGGTACCATTGAAGCGGCGTCCAGCACAAGGGACCGGTCAAGGGAGGCGGCGGCCCGTGGAGAGGAAGCACCCAGGCCCAGCGGACTACGCCCTCGCCGTCTTGGCGCTTCTCGCTGGGTTCTTGGTGGCGGTCCAAGGGAAGGCGAACTACAGTGTGCGGGCCACCGCGGCCCTCCCGTCACGACGCCTCGAGGAGCTGACCGTCCTGATCCGCCGGCAGCAGGAGTCCGACCGGATGCTGCACGACGAGGTCACGACCCTCCGGTCCCAGCTCCGCGCCTACCGCTCCGCCGAGGCGCGCGGCCAGAGCCTCGCCCACGAGATGCAGGCGGAGGTGAGGCGCCTCCGGGACATGATGGGCCTGGCCCGGGTCCACGGGCCGGGGCTCCTGGTGCGGCTGGCGGCCTCTCCCAATGGGCTCTCCGTGCCCCAGGCCCAGGATGTGGCCTCCGTGGTGAACGATCTCTGGGCGGCCGGGGCTGAGGCCGTGGCCGTCAATGGCGTGCGCGTGCTCGCCACCGACGGCTTCGTGCAGGACGCTCAGCGGATCCGCATCGGCGACGCGCGGCTCTCGGAACCGTTCTCCATCGTCGCGATCGGCGACCCCGTGAACCTGCAAGGGGCGCTCGCCGTCCCGGGGGGGACTGTCGACGGGCTGCGGGGGGTGGGCGTGAGGGTCGAGCTGTCTTCGGTCGCCGACGCGACGCTGCCTGGGTACCGCGGCCATTTTCGATTCCGCCTAGCCCGTCCGGACCGCGGCCCCTAGGAAAACCATCGACGGCCGCCGCCGAGCGCGGAACTGCACTTCCGCCCTCGGCCGTCGCAGCCGTCGCCTTCCCGTCCTGGAGAAGAGACCCGCCCTTCGGCCGGGAGGCATTGGATACTTGAACGGGCCTCCCCGGCGTTGCAGGCCGCTCTCATCGAGACGGGAGTTAACGGTAGCACACGATCGCGAAACATGTCAAGAGCGACCACGCGGTACGCGGTAGACTCGGGAGGCAAGGGAGACCGGGAAGATCAGGCGGGCGAGGAGCCGCGCGGAGGGCTGAGGGGGCGCTCCGGGCGTGGACTCCCCCGACTCCCCCAGGAGGAACAGCCCTGCGGTTTCTGGGCTCGATGCGCTCCCGCGACGCGTAGAGGTAGCGCACGCATCGTGGTAAGATGCATGACGTGAGGCTGAGTGGTCGGGCCCTTCTCCCCTGGGCGCTCTTGGTCGCCCCGGTGGGCGTTCTCCTCGCCGTGCTGGCCGCCGGGACGTTGCGCTCCCAGCAGGTGCATGCGATCGGAGAAGCGCTCGCGCGGGGGGAGCAGCCTCCGGTCCCCGCGGTCACGCTCCCGAGCATGACGGGGCGTCCCGTGGACCTGTCGAGCCTCCGGGGCCACCCCGTCATCCTGAACTTCTGGGCCTCCTGGTGCATCCCGTGTCGGGATGAAGCGCCGCAGCTCCAGAGGATTTGGGAGACCTACCGGGGCCAGGGCCTTCTCGTCGTGGGGGTCAACACGCAGGACCTCGAGGGGCCGGCACGGGATTTCCTGCGGCAGTACCACATCACCTACCTGAATCTGCGCGATCCCGACGGGAAGGTCGCTCGCCTCTTTGGCACCACGGGGGTGCCCGAGACGTTCTTCATCGGGGCTGATGGCCGCATCCGGGGAAAGTTCCCGGGCGCCCAGCTAGACCCCGCGGCCTGGCAAGACGCTGCCCACGCCCTGTTGACAGGGCGGGCCCGCGTCCCCTGAGGGTCCCGCGTCTCGGCTCACCGCCCGAATCCTCGAGGTTTGACGTCCACCCCGTCCGGTTCCCGGAGGTAGCCCGGGGACCGTCCCGGCACCCCGGTGACTCCGTACTGCCAGAGGATCCGCTTGGTCCGGCGGCTGAGGACGATGACGCGATGGTTCTGGTCGTCGTTGAGGAGGATGTTCCCGTTGGGCAGCTCCACGGCGAGCGACGGGTGGTCCAACCTCCCGGGCCCGTGAGTGGGGGCGTACTGCCACACGACTCTCCCCTGGCGCGTAACGATGACGATCTTTCCAGGGCGGCTGTAATCCGCCACCAGGTAGTCCCCGTCCCGCGTCAGCTGGGTGTCCGAGGGGTAGCGGACAGGGAGGGGGACACGGTAGAGGATCCGTCCCGTCGCCAGCTCGAGTTCTAGGGCGCTGCGCGTCCCGATCTCGGTGACGAGGAGGTTGCCATCGGGAAGGGGCGTGTCGCCGTTGGGGTAGAGGAAGTGGCCGGGGGCCGCCCGGCAGTCCCGCGTCACCCCGAACTGCCGGCGGATGCGGTGCGCCGGCGGTGGGTCGAAGACGAGGATGCGGCAGTTGCGGATATCGGCCACCACGATGCGGCCATCGCGGAGTTGGTAGGCGTCGTCGGGGGTGTTCAGGTAGCCGGGCGCGCTGCCCGGGTGGCCCGGGTGGCCGTACTGCCAGACGATCTTGTGGGTCCGGTAGTCGATGAGGGCTATGGTGTGGTTGTCCTCCTCATTGGTGATGATCATCCGGCCCCCGGGAGTGTAGAAGGCGTCATCGGGGTCCTTGAAGGTCTGACCGGGGACGAGGTCCCCAGGCCGGGGGAATTCCCAGACGATCCGCTTCTCCGGGGTGACTTCGATCAGGCGGTTGTTCCCCGCGTCGGCGATGAGGATGTTGCCCGGGAGCCCTGCCCGTTCCGGGGGAATTCCTGCGCTCCCGGACGGACGCATACCGACAAGGAACGGGCTCACGGCGACGAGGGCGAGTGCAAGGACGGTGCGGGCAGGAAGGATGCGAGGTCTCACGCGGACACCCCCTTCGGCGGACGCGATCTCACGGCCACGCATGCCAGCCTAGCAAGAGTGGGGGAGGTGTGCAACTCTCCCGACCGGCTGCGTGTCCTGGTCCTCGTCCCCCCGCACGCGGTGTCCTGCCCCGCGGCTCGTGGAAGGCGCAGGGTCGCTTGGCCCGGCGCCCGTTATGGCCACCTCTCGGTGGGCGCGACGTGTGGCGGAAGCCCCTCAGGGGGCCCCCGGGCGGTGAGCGTCCTCCGGGGGCGCGCGCACGCCGGAAGGGGGAACGAGGCACCGAGCCCACGCGCCGCGCGAGGCCCCGGGCCGGGTTTCGAGAGAAGAGTCCTTCCGGAGGCCCCAAGGGTCACCCGGAGGGCACCGCAGGACCGGGGCGAGGGGAAAGGGCGCGGGAATTGCGCGCTTGACAGGGGCATTGTAGACCCCTAGAATGTAGGACAGGTTAGTCCTATTACAGGCGCACGATGCCTCGAGACGTAGGAAACAGAGAGAAGATTCTTGATGCGGCCACTGCTCTTTTCCACGAGCATGGGTTTCGGCCGACGTCTCTTGATGATATCCTCGGTGCCACAGGCGTGTGCCGGAGCAATTTCTACTATCATTTTCGCAGCAAAGAGGATCTCGGCTTGGCTGTGCTCGATCGGCAGACTGAGCGGTTCGAGGCGGAGGTCCTGCGAGGAGTGCTCGGAGACGAAAGTCTTCCCGCTAGACAGAGACTCGTACAGATGTTCGGCATAATCGACCGGGAGCTGGGGCAGGCTGCCTACAGGCGCGGATGCCCCTTCGGGAACCTTGCGGCAGAGCTCAGCGGCATCCACCCGGAGTTTCGCAACCGCCTGAGCGCCTTCTTCCGGCGGTGGGAGGAGGCCGTGGAGGGATGCCTGCGGGACGGCATTGCCCGGGGCGAGTTTCGGGATGATATAGATACGCAGAAGGTGGCCACCGCCATCGTCAGCCAGATTGAAGGGGCGGTCCTCCTCGCCAAGGCCCACGCGACAGGGGATCCCCTCATCGCCGGAGCCGAGATCCTCTTGAGGCTCCTGGAAAGCAGGTGAACGGGTCGTGGAGAACGCTACGCGGCGGGTAACTGCAGTCGTCGAACCGCAGCTGCCGGTAGACTCGGGCCGGCTCGGGTCTCCGTCCCCCGAGACATCGCCAGAGGCCGCGCTGTTCGAGCAGATGGTCACCGCGCACCTGGACGCGCTCTACCGGACCGCGCTGCGGCTGACGGGGCGGCGCCAGGACGCCGAGGACTTGGTCCAGGAAACCTTCCTCCGGGCCTGGCGGTCGCTCCACACGTACCGCCCTGGGACGAATCCCAAGGCGTGGCTGTTCCGGATCCTCCACAACGCCCACATAGACCGGTACAGGGCGTCCACGCGGGCCGTCGCGACCGTGGATGAGATGGAGGGGCAGGACCCCGCCTTCGTCGTCCACGACACGCCCGAGTCGCTGGTCCTCCAGGGGGTCATGGACGCCGAGGTCCGCGAGGCGCTCATGTCGCTGCCCGAAGTGTTTCGGACGTGCCTCATCCTCGCCGACCTGGAGGGATTCACCTACCAGGAGATCGCCGAGATCCTGGGGATCCCTCGGGGGACGGTCATGAGCCGTCTGTTCCGAGGGCGGCGGGCCATGCGGAGGGCGCTCTCGGAGTACGGTCGCGCGCATGGCTACGGCCGGTCGGCCAACTGACGCCCAGGGGGAATCGGGACCCCCACCGCGAACCCTCCTCTCGAGAATGGCGGACGTCCCGGCCGCGATCCAGGTGCTGGCGAGCCGCCGCACTGTTCGCTTCTATCGCGCCGAGCCGGTGCCCGATGCCCTCGTCCGCGCCGTGCTGGAGGCGGCCCACATGGCCCCCTCCGCCCACAACGCCCAGCCCGCACGGTTCGTGGTCATCACGACCCCCGACGTCAAACGGAGGCTGGCGGAGGGCATGGCGGCCCGGTGGCGCCGAGACCTCGAACGCAGCGGGGTCCAGGAAGCGGCCATCCGCGTGCAGCTCCGGTTCTCGGTGCGGCGCTTCAGCGAGGCCCCTGTCCTGATCCTCGCGGGGTACACCATGGAGGACATGGACCGCTACCCCGACCGCGCGCGCCAGGCCGCCGAGGTCACGATGGCCGTCCAGAGTACCGCGGCAGCCATCGAGAATCTCCTGCTGGCCGCCTCCGCCTACGGGTTGGGCGCCTGCTGGTGCTGCGCTCCCCTCTTTTGCCCGGGGATCGTGCGCCGGACCCTGGGCCTCCCCCGTTCCTTTGTGCCCCAGGCTCTTCTGACCGTGGGGTACCCGGCCCACGTGCCCCCGGCCCCGCCCCGGCGTCCCCTCGAGCAGGTCGTGACCTATCTGTGAAGGGAGGCGAGGGGGCGTGATTACGGTCCTCTCGGGCGGGGTGGGGGGCGCCAAGCTGGTCCACGGGCTCGCCACGGTCCTCCCCGACCCGGGATCCCTCACGGTGGTCGCCAACACAGCCGACGACTGCGAGATCTGGGGCCTCCACGTGAGCCCCGATGTCGACACCGTGCTCTATACCCTCGCGGGACTCGCCAGCCCGGAGCGCGGGTGGGGGATCGAGGGCGACACGTGGGCCGCGCTGGAGATGCTGGACCGCTACGGGGCGCCGACGTGGTTCCAGATCGGGGACCGGGACCTGGCGACCCACCTCGCCCGCACGATGTGGCTGCGGGAAGGGCAGCGGCTCACCGAGGTGACGGCGCGGCTCGCCCGCCGGCTCGGGGTCCGGTCGACAGTCCTGCCCATGAGCGACGATCCCGTGAGGACCGTGGTGCACACGCCGGCGGGGAGACTGCCCTTCCAGGAGTACTTCGTCCGGCGGAGGGCGGCCGATCCCGTGCTCGGCGTCGAGTTTGACGGCCTCGCGACGGCGCGTCCGTCCCCTGAGGTCCTGGCGGCCCTTCGGGACGCGCGCGTCGTCATCGTCGCCCCGAGCAACCCGGTCGTGAGCATCGGTCCGATTCTGGCCCTCCCCGGCGTCCGGGAGGCCCTCCGAGGGACCTCCGCGGTCCGGATCGCCGTGACCCCGCTCGTCCAGGGGCGTGCGATCAAGGGACCCGCGGCGGAGATGCTCCAGGGACTGGGGATGGCCGCCACACCGGCGACGATCGCCGACCTGTATCACGACTTCCTGGACCTGTTCGTCCTGGACGTCCGCGACCAATCCGCCGCCGCCTCGATCGAGGCGGCCCACGCGTCCCCGCGGCACCTCCGGGTGGTGTGTGTGGACACGGTGATGCCCGACATCCCGTCCCGCACGCGGCTCGCCCGCGACCTCCTGGAGCGGATTCTCGCCCTTGGCGTGGACCTCCCGATACCCAGGTCGGTCCTCCCGGGGTGACGGGCTCGTCTCCCTGAGCAGGGGCGAGGGGCGGGTCGCGCGGGGCGGGATGGCCCGCTCCGTTCCCCGGGAGAGGAGCTCTCCGTGAGGGTGCAGGCCATCGTCCCGCAGAAGGCGCTCGCGCAGGCCAAGAGCCGCCTGGGGAGCGTCCTCAGCGCCCCGGAGCGTGCCTCCCTCACCCTCTCCCTCCTCCGGCACGTGTGGGCGACGCTCCGTGCCGTACGGGACGTGGACGAAGTCCTCATCATGACCCCCGACCCCGAGGTGGCATCCCGCGCTCGGCGGTGGGGGGCGCGTGTGGCGCCCGACCCGGCTCCCACGTTGAACGCCAGCCTGGCCGAGATGATCCGCCGGTCCGCCAGGGACGGACGGGGGACGCTCATCATCGCCGCCGACCTCCCCTACCTCCGGCCGGAGGACGTGGTGGCCCTCCTCGCATCGGGAGGCGACGGGACGGCGGTTCTCGCGCCGTCCGCCGGGGCGCTGGGGACAAACGCGCTCCTCCTCCCCCCGGGGGCGGTGCTCCACCCGGCCTACGGTCCCGCGAGCCTCGTGGCCCACCGTTCGCGGGCCAGGGCCTCCGGCCTGCACGTGGTCGAGGTGATCCGCCCCGGGCTGGCCTTCGACCTCGACACGCCCGCGGACCTGGGGCTCTGGAGGGGGAGGGGATTCCTCCCTGGGGACCGGTAGCCGTGGCAGCGGCCGGGGGTCCGAGCGGGGGCCGGCGACGCACCCGGGGCGGGGGTGGGCACCGGCGGAGGCCCGAGGCCTCAGCGACGCTCCCCGACTACCTCACGCCCGGGATGCGCCTGCTCTTCGTCGGCATCAATCCCTCTACTTTCTCCGTCCAGCGGGGGCACTACTACGCCAGGCCGACGAACCGGTTCTGGCGGGCCTTCTCGCGCTCGCTCCTCAGTGCGCCCCTCCGGCGCGCGCTCGGGCGGGAGGAGCTCAGCCCGGAGGACGACCGCGCTCTCCTGGAGTATGGGATAGGCTTTACCGACGTGGCCAAGGTCCCAAGCCGCCAGGCGTCCCACCTGCCGCGCCGGGCCTTCGCGGCCTGGGCTCCCCTCCTCCGCGACCGCATCGTGTCCTACGAGCCGGCTGTCGTGTGCTTCCAGGGCCTCACGGCGTGGCGATGGTTTGCCCGGTACGCCCTGGGGAACGCCGGCGGCCCCTGGTCCCTGGGACTCCAGCGGATCCGGGTCGGAAGGAGCCGGCTGTTCGTCGTCCCGAGCCCGAGCCCCGCTAACGCGCGGGTGACCCTGGGAGAGCTCGTGAGCTGGTACAACCGGCTGGCCCGGATCCTCCCTCCGGGGGCAAGCTCGCGGGGAACGCGAGAGCGATAGATGGTGGGCCGTGCAGGACTCGAACCTGCAACCTTGGGATTAAGAGTCCCCTGCACTACCAGTTGTGCTAACGGCCCGGCTGTCATTCTACCAGACGCCCGCGCGTCGTGGGAAGGGGCTCCGGCGGAGGTGCCACCGCCTGTCGCGTGCGTTGACGCTCCCTCCCGCGCAGCGTAGAATCGAGGCGGCCGCGCGGGCGTGGCGGAATCCGGCAGACGCACCAGGCTTAGGACCTGGAGGGTCGAGAGGCCCGTGGGGGTTCGAATCCCTCCGCCCGCACAGGTCCTCTCCCTCCCGTCCCCCCGCCTTGACACTGCCGAGTGCGCGTGGGTATATTGCGCGTGGCGAGGGCCTCGGCGGGTGTCCTGCCGGGGCTCTCTTCCGTCACATGCCCCAGGAGGCGCGTGCGGTCGAATGAAGGTGGAGTGGCGGACCGAGCCGGGGAGCCGGGCCGTTCTCGAAATCGAGGTGGCGGAGGAGGAAGTGGCCCAGGCCATGGACCAGGCCTACACGGCCCTGGTCCGGCGCGTGCGGATCCCCGGGTTCCGGCCGGGCAAGGCCCCCCGCCCCATCCTGGAGCGCCACGTGGGGACGGAGACCCTGCGGGACGAGGCGCTGCGCCGGTTGATCCCGCGGCAGTACGCGGAGGCCCTGGCCCAAGCGGGCCTCAACCCCGTGGACACGCCCACCATCGAGGTGAAGGAGGGGCCGGGGGGGAAGGGGCTCCGTCTGACCGCCACCGTGGACGTGTACCCGGAGGTCACGCTCCCGGACTACCGGGCTCTCCGGGTCCCCCGCGAGAGCCGCGAGGTCACGGAGGAGGACGTGGACCGGGCCCTCGGCGACCTCCGGAGCCGCCACGGGCGGCTGGTCTCCCTGCCTCCCGGGGAGCCCGCACGCCGCGGGGACTTCGTGATGATCCGGGTGACGGCGTCCCCGCCCGGCCTGGAACGGCTCCAGCCCGGGCGCGAGCTGCTGGTCGAGGTGGGCGGGGGCCTCCTCCCCCCCGAGCTGGAGGAGACCCTCGAAGGGGTCCGCGCGGGGGAGGAGCGGACGGCCACGCTCCGAGATCCGGAGGGGAGCGTGACGGTCCGCGTGGAGGACGTCCGGCGCAAGGAGCTCCCGTCGCTGGACGACGCCTTTGCGCGCGCGGTGTCCGACCAGCCGACGGTCGCGGCCCTCCGGGAGCAGCTCCGGGCCCGCCTGGCCCAGGAGCGGGCGAGCGAGGAGGCCCGGGCCTTCCGGAACCGGGTCATCGACGCGGTCCTCAGCCACACGGCCGTGGACGTGCCCGAGAGCATGGTGGAGCACCAGGTCGAGCACATGGTGGAGGAGCTCCGGGAGCGGCTCCGGGGCAGGGGCCTCACCCTGGAGTCCTACCTCGCCGCGGCCGGCAAGGACGAATCGGCCCTTCGGGCCGAGATGAAGCCGGAGGCGGAGCGGCGCGTCCGCGTGCGCCTGGTCTTGGATGCGGTGGCCGCCCGCGAGGCCTTGACGGTCAGCGAGCAGGAGATGGCCGCGGAGGTCGAGAACCTGGCTAGCGAGCTTCACCAGGACGTGGCCAAGGTCCAGGCCTGGCTCGCTGAGGAAGGCCGGCGGGAGGCCCTGCGGAGGAGCCTGCTGCGACAGAAGGCACTGACCTTCCTGGTGGACGTGGTGTCCGGAAGTCCTCCGGCCGCGGGTGCGGCGGAGGCACCGGCAGCGGATCCGGCCACGCGCACCCCGGGGTAGATGGCGGAATCCGGTCCCCCGGGGTATTTGTTTCGTCCGCCAGGAGGGGGATCGAGGAACAGGGAGGCGAGGGTCCAAGTGGCGTTCTACGTCCCGATCGTGGTGGAGCAGACGGCGCGGGGAGAGCGCGCCTACGATATCTACTCGCGTCTCCTCAAGGAGCGCCTCATCTTCATCGGCGGTCCCATCGAGGACGAGATGGCGAACCTCATCATCGCGCAGATGCTCTACCTGGAGTACGAAGATCCGGAGAAGGAAATCCAGCTCTACGTGAACAGCCCCGGGGGCTCGGCCACCGCAGGGCTGGCGATCTACGATACGATGCAGTACCTGCGGGCTCCGGTGTCCACCATCTGCATCGGCCTCGCGGCCAGCGCGGGGGCCATCATCCTGGCGGGGGGGACGAAGGGGCGGCGCTTCGCGCTGCCGTACTCGCGGATCATGATCCACCAGCCGTGGGGGGGCGCGCAGGGGTCGGTGTCCGACATCAGCATCCAGACGAAGGAGTTCCTGGCCATCCGGCAAATTCTCAACGAGATTCTGTCCAAGCACACCGGGCAACCCCTGGAGAGGATCGAGCGGGACACGGAGCGCAACTTCTGGATGAGCGCCGCCGAGGCGAAGCAGTACGGGCTCATTGACGACGTGATCCAGCCGAGACGCTAGCGGGGCTGGCGGGAGCGCGGGCGCGACGAGGAGACGGAGCATGTTCAAATCCGGGGACGACCGGGACCGCCTGAAGTGTTCCTTTTGCGGGAAGACGCAGGAGCAGGTCCGGAAGCTGGTGGCGGGTCCAGGGGTGTACATCTGCGACGAGTGCATTGAGCTGTGCAACGAGATCATCGAGGAGGAGCTGAGCGCTCCGCAGCCCGCGCACCCGAAGCCGCGGAGCATCCCGAAACCCCACGAGATCTACCAGACCCTCTGCCAATACGTGATCGGGCAGGAGCGGGCCAAGAAGGCCCTCTCGGTGGCCGTCTATAACCACTACAAGAGGATCACGTCCCACGCCAAGCGCACGGGCGACGTCGAGCTCCAGAAGAGCAACATCCTCCTCATCGGGCCGACCGGGTGCGGGAAGACCCTGCTGGCGCAGACCCTGGCCCGGATCCTCGACGTCCCCTTCGCCATCGCCGACGCCACGTCGCTGACCGAGGCGGGCTACGTGGGCGAAGACGTGGAGAACATCCTCCTCCGGCTGATCCAGGCGGCGGACTACGATGTCAAGCGGGCGGAGCGGGGGATCGTCTACATCGACGAGGTGGACAAGATCGCGCGCAAGTCGGAGAACCCCTCCATCACGCGCGACGTGTCCGGCGAGGGCGTCCAGCAGGCCCTCCTGAAGATCCTCGAGGGGACCACCGCCAACGTCCCTCCCCAGGGCGGCCGCAAGCACCCCCACCAGGAGTTCATCCAGATCGACACCACCAACATCCTCTTCATCTGCGGGGGGGCCTTCGACGGGCTGGACCGGATCATCGAGGCGCGGACCCGGGTGGCCAACATCGGGTTCGGCGCCGAGATCCCCCCGAAGCGGGAACACCGCGTGGGGGAGCTCCTCCAGCAGGTGATGCCCCAGGACTTGCTCCGGTACGGGTTGATCCCGGAGTTCATCGGCCGCCTCCCGGTGGTGGTGCCCCTCGAGCCCCTCACCGAGGACGACCTCGTGACCATCCTCGTGGAGCCGCGGAACGCCCTCGTGCGTCAGTACCAGCGGATCCTGGAGATGGACGGCGTGGAGCTCTCCGTGACCGACGACGCGCTCCGGGCGATCGCCCGGCAGGCCATGGCGCGGAACACGGGCGCCCGGGGACTGCGCACGATCATCGAGGAGATCATGCTGGACATCATGTACGAGATCCCGTCCCGGGCCGACGTGAAGCGCTGCGTGGTCACCCGGGAGACGGTGGAGAAGCGGACGGAACCTCTCCTGCTGACGGCGGCGGATCTGAAGAAGATGGCCAAGGAGAAGCCCGCCTGACCAAAGACCTCCCCCCAGCCGGGCGGGGGCCAGGGGCCCTCGCCCGGTTTTTTGCTCTCCGGGGGGAAGCGGGCCGTGGAATCCCCGGGCACCCGGGGCACGTATACATTAGTAGGTAGGGAGGAAGCAGGAGTGCCACGCGCACCGGGCCCCAGGTCCTGTCCTTCCCGGGCCACACAAGGAGGCATCTCATGGCAGAGCACACAGCCGAACACCAGTCGCAGGAGCCGCTGACCCTGCCCACGGTCCTCCCCCTCCTCGCCCTCAAGGGGACCGTGGTGCTCCCCACCATGGTGGTCCCCCTGGGCGTGGGGCGGCCCAAGTCCCTCGCCGCCCTCGAGGCGGCGCTGAACGGGGACCGCGTCATCCTGCTGGCCGCCCAGAAGAAGGACGACGAGGAGAACCCGGAGCCCGACGGGCTCTACCAGATGGGGACCGTCTCCCGGATCCTCCAGGTCGGCAAGCAACCCGACGGCACGGTCCAGGTCGTCGTGGAGGGGATCGTCCGCGGGCACATCCTGGAATTCCTCCAGACGGCGCCCTTCTTCCAGGTGCGGGTGGAGCTGCGGCCGGACCCCAAGGAGAAGTCCCTCGAGGTCGAGGCCCTCATGCGGGGCGTGACCTCGCAGTTCGAGCGGTACGCCCGCCTCTCCCGGTCGGTGCCGCCCGAGGCCTTCATGCTGGTCATGTCCACGGAGGAGCCGGGCCGTCTCGCCGATCTCGTGGCCCAGCACATCCAGATGCGGGTCGAGGAGCGGCAGCGGTTCCTGGAGTCCTCCCCTCGGGACCGGCTGGACTACCTCAACAGCCTGCTGACCAAGGAGATCAACATCCTCGAGCTCGAGCGGAAGATCCAGAACCGGGTCCGCAAGCAGATGGAGAAGAGCCAGCGGGAGTACTTCCTCAAGGAGCAGATGAAGGCGATCCAGCAGGAGCTCGGGGAGAAGGACGAGCGGACCGCGGAGGTCGACGAGTACCGCAAGAAGATCGAGGAGGCGAACCTGCCGGACCACGTCCGGGAGAAGGCGCTGGAGGAGCTGGGCCGCCTGGAGAAGATGCCGCCCATGGTGGCGGAGGCCGTGGTCGTGCGCACCTACCTGGACTGGATCCTCGCCCTCCCCTGGACGGTGCGCACGGAAGACCGGTTGGACATCAAGGCCGCCCGGTCGATCCTCGACGAGGACCACTACGGGCTGGAGAAGGCCAAGGACCGGGTGGTGGAGTACCTGGCGGTGCGCAAGCTCGCCCCGGAGTCCAAGGCGCCCATCCTGTGCTTCGTCGGCCCGCCGGGGACGGGGAAGACCAGCCTCGGCAAGTCCATCGCGCGCGCGCTCGGCCGGAAGTTCGTGCGCGTCTCCTTGGGCGGCGTGCGGGACGAGGCGGAGATCCGGGGCCACCGGCGGACCTACGTGGGCGCCCTGCCCGGGCGGATCATCCAGGGGATGCGGACCGCGGGCAGCAAGAACCCCGTGTTCATGCTGGACGAGATCGACAAGCTGGGCGTCGACTTCCGGGGCGACCCCTCGGCGGCGCTCCTGGAGGCCCTGGACCCCGAGCAGAATTCCGCCTTCAGCGACCACTACCTGGAGCTCCCCTTCGACCTCCGCGAGGTGATGTTCATCACGACCGCGAACATCCTCGACACGGTGCCGCCCGCGCTGCGGGACCGTCTGGAGGTCATCCGCTTCTCCGGGTACATTGAGGAGGAGAAGCACCACATCGCCACCCAGTTCCTCATCCCCAAGCAGCTGCGGGAGAACGGGCTCCGGGCCGACCAGCTGGCCTTCACGGAGGAGGCCCTCCGGCACATCATCCGGGAGTACACGCGGGAGGCCGGCGTGCGCAACCTGGAGCGCGAGATCGCGACGATCTGCCGCAAGGTCGCCCGCGAGGTGGCCGAGGGCGAGCTGGCCTCGGAGAAGGTGACCCTCCAGAACGTCCACAAGTTCCTCGGCCCCCCCAAGTTCCGGTACGGGAGCGCGGGGAAGCGCGACGAGGTGGGCGCGGCCACGGGGCTCGTGTACACGGAGCAGGGCGGGGACATCATCACGGTCGAAGCGGCGCTGCTGCGGGGGGAGGGGAAGCTGATCCTCACGGGCCAGCTGGGGGACGTGATGAAGGAGTCGGCCCAGGCCGCCTTGAGCTACGTCCGCGCGCGGGCCCGGAGGCTCGGGGTCGACGACGGCTTCGCGTCCCGGTATGACGTCCACATCCACGTCCCCGCGGGTGCGGTGCCGAAGGATGGGCCGTCGGCGGGGATCACGATGGCCACGGCCCTGGCCTCCGCGCTCACGGGCCAGCCCGTCCGGAAGGACGTGGCCATGACGGGGGAGATCACCCTCCGCGGCAACGTGCTCCCCGTGGGCGGCGTGAAGGAGAAGGTCATCGCGGCTCACCGGGCGGGGATCAAGACCGTGATCCTGCCCAAGGAGAACGAGAAGGACCTGCACGAGATCCCGGCCAACGTCCGGAAGAAGCTACGGTTTGTCTTCGTGGAGCACATGGACCAGGTGCTGGAGGAAGCGCTGGGGGAGGGGACCGGGCTCCCGGTGCTCGTCCCCCCTCCGAGCGACCTGCCGCGGCCCCAGCCTTCCATCCAGGCCTGAGCGGAGGCGGTGGAGCTGAGGGCGTGCGGCGCGCGGCGGGCCGCCGCTCCCCTCACCCCGCTGGCGGGACCGACGCGAACCGCGCGGAGCGGCGGCGCTCCCGGCGCGCCAGCAGGACCCCGTAGGGGCCCACGTCGATCAGGGTGCCGTTCCGAAGGGCGAGGGCCGTGTCCCCGTGGGGTGGCACGCGCTCGCCCGGGAGCAGGAGGCCCGTGAGGTTCAGCGGATCCGCGCTGGAGAGGATGACCTCCTCCGGGTCCTCGGGCCCGCGGCGGAGCTCCCGGAGAGTGCTCACGGCGTCGGGGAGCGCGAACTGTTCCCCGGCGACGCCCGCCACGAACCGTCCCCCGCGCACCGTGCCCTGGGCTTCCCACCGGCGGTAGGTGGCGAGCAGGTCGCGCCAGGGGGGAGCGTGCCGCTCCCGGGCCGCCAGCTCCCGGACCACCACGCCGTACCGGCGGAGGAGCTGGCGCGCGTAGACGGCCACCCGCTCCTCGCGGCTCACCGGTTCCGCCGGGACACCGAGGAGTGCCCACCGTCCCTGGAGGTTCCGACGTCCCCCGGCGTCTCCTCGCCGCCTTCGCCCCCGACGTCGGCGTCCCAGGAGCGCCCTCAGGCCCGAGACCCCGTCCCCCGTCACGACCCCCGCCGCCACGAGCTCCCACAGGACGGCTTCCACCTCCGCCGGGAGCCTCCGGAGGCCGCGGGCGATGTCGGCGAGGAACGAGGCCCCGTGGGCCTCCAGGTACCGGACCACGTCCTGAGCCGCGCCCCGGAGCCGCCCACCCCCAGGGGCCGCTCCGCCGTCCTTCAGGAAGGCCGGGAGGTCCTCCCGCAGGAGGAAGCCGATGGGGAGCGCCCGCGAGACGGAGCCGGGCCTCCGGACCCCTCCGGGCTCAGGGGGGGCCGGGCCGCCGGGCCCGAGGCGCCCCCAGACGACGAGCCCCGCAAGGCACAGGGCGTCGAGGTCGGCCGGGTCGTACCGGCGGAGGCGCGCCGGGAACACGTAGTCCTCCCAGGCGGCCGCCGCGATCTCCAGCCCCTGGAGCATGCCCACGACCTCGAGGAGCCCGTCCCGCCCGGCCAGCTGGGTGCCGGGGTAGACGTGCTGCCACCGCAGGAGGAACCGGAGGAACACACCGGGAGGGACGGGGTCGATCTCGCGTCGGAGCCGTCCCAGGGTCAGGCGGTGGATCCTCGCCAAGATCCGGCGGTCGCACCACTCCACGGCCCCGACCCCCGGCGTGAACTGGCCTCGGAGGACCGCCCCCTGGCCTTCGAGGAGGTGCAGGGCCGCCTCCACGAGGGAGGACTGGAGTCCCAGGCGGCGAGCCAAGGCCTCGGCCGTCACGGGGCCCGTGCACTGGAGCCACCCCTGGACGATCCGCCGGGCCACCTCCTCCGCCCCATCGGGCCCCTCGCCCGCGAGGAGAGCCCGGACATGGGGGAGCCGCTCCCGCGCCACGTAGGCGCGGCGGGCGCGGCCGGCCTCATCCTGCCACGCGAGGAGGTCCGCCCGTCCGGCGGCGAGGAGCTCCCGGGCCCAGCCCGCCCATGGTCCCGCGTCTCCTTCCGGCAGGAGGCCGAGCGTGAGGAGCGCGTCGTGGAGGTCCTCCGGGGTGCGCACGTCGGGCCAGGCCTGGGAGGCCACCTCGTCGATGGCGGCCCGGTCGAGGACGCCCGGCCCGCGGGCGAGCTCGGGGTCCGTGTGCCGCAGGACGACCGCGCGGGCGCGCCGCTCCTCCAGCGGCGCGTCGTCGAGGAAGGCGTAGGGGTTGGCGTGGAGCAGTTCCTGCGCCATGGGGGAGGGTGAGGGCGTGTCCACCGCGACGGTCCGGATCTCTCCCCGACCGAGGGCGGCGAGCACCTCCTGGACGCCCGGGAGGTCCAGCGCGTCTTCCAGGCAGTTGCGCACCGTCTCCCGGACGAGGGGGTGGTCGGGCGGGGTGATCGGTCCCACCCTGTTGTCCTGGCACGCCACCTGCTCCGGGAAGACGGCGGCGAGGAGGTCCTCCGCGCGCATGCGCTGGATGGGCAGGGGCACGCGGCGTCCCCCGTGGTGCCGCAGGACGGCGAGGGCGCGCGTCACGTTCCACCGCCACCGCGTCGTGAACAGGGGGGAGGCGAGGACGGCCTGGAGGAGGTCGTCCCGGACGGTGGAGGGGGAGAGGAAGCGGAAGACGGCGTCCGCGGGGAAGCTGTGCTGGGGACCCAGGGAGAGGACGATCCCGTCGTCGGTGGCCGCCGCCTGCAGCTCGAAGTCGAAGGTGAGGCAGAACCGCTTTCGCAGCGCATAGCCCCACGCCCGGGTGATGCGCGCTCCGAAGGGGGCGTGGAGCACAAGCTGCATGCCGCCGGCTTCGTCGAAGCACCGCTCGGCCACCACGGTGCGCTGGGTCGGGACGCACCCCAGGGCGGCCACGGTGGCGGCTACGTAGTCGACCAGCTGGGCGGCCCCCTCCTCGTCGAGCCCGCAGTGGTCCCGGAGCCACCGGACGGCCTCCGGCCGGTCGCCCAGGCGCCCGGCGATCTCGGACCGCAGGTCCGCGACGGCCGAGGACAGCTCCCGCGTCCGCGGCGGGGCCTCCCCGAGCCAGAAGGGCACCGAGGGGGGAGCCCCGTGGGCGTCCACCACGCGGACCTGTCCTGCCTCCACGCGCCGGATCCGCCAGGGCGTGTTGCCCAGCAGGAAGACGTCCCCGGCCAGGCTCTCCACGGCGAAGTCTTCGTGGACGCTCCCGAGGACCGCTCCGTCGGGGTCGTGCACCACCGCGTAGTCGGCGGTGTCGGGAATCGCCCCGCCGGAGGTGAGGGCGGCCATCCGGGCCCCCCGGCGGCCCCGGAGCACGCCGCGGGTGCGGTCGCGGTGGAGGAGGGCCGACGCCCGCCCCCACCGCTGCGCGATCCCTTCGGAGAGCATCTCCACGACCTGGAGGAACTCGCGCCGGTCGAGAGACCGGTACGGGTAGCTCTGCCGCACCAGGGCGAAGAGATCGTCTTCGGGGATCTCCTCCGCGGCGGCGGCGGCCACGATCTGCTGGGCCAGCACGTCGAGGGGACACTGGGGGATGGCGACCGCGTCCAGCTCGCCGGCGTGGACCGCCCTCACGGCGGCCGCGCACTGGAGGAGCTCGTCCCGGGTGAGGGGGAAGAGGATGCCCCGCGCCACTCCCCCGACGCCGTGGCCCGACCTCCCCACGCGCTGCAGGAGGGTCGCGAGAGACCGGGGGGCTCCCAGGTGGCAGACGAGGTCCACGTGGCCGATGTCGATCCCGAGCTCCAGCGAGGCCGTGGCCACGACCACGGACGCCTGACCCGCCTTGAGGCGGCGCTCGGTGTCGTACCGGACCTCCCGGCTCAGGCTGCCGTGGTGGACCGCCACGGCCCCCGTCCCCAGGCGAGCGGTGAGGTGGTGGGCCACGCGCTCCGCCAGGCGCCGCGTGTGGACGAAGACCAGCGTCGTCCGGTGCTGGCGGGCGAGCACGGCCAGGCGGTCGTACACCGCGTCCCACATCTCGTGGGTCGCGAGAGGGCCCCGGGGGGGTCCCGGGACGTCGACGGAGAGCTCCCAGGGGCGCCGGTGCCCGATGTCCACGATGGCACAGGGGCGGGGCCGTCCGTCGGGAGTGACGCCCGTGAGCAGACAGGCGATCTCCGCCAGCGGCTTCTGGGTGGCGCTCAGGCCGATGCGCTGGGCCCGCCTCCCCGCGAGCCGGTCCAGACGCTCCAGGGAGAGGGCCAGGTGGGCCCCGCGTTTGTCCGGGGCGACCGCGTGGATCTCGTCCACGATGACGGTCCGGACGGTGCGGAGGAGCTCGCGGCTCCGCTCTGCCGTGAGGAGGAGGTAGAGCGACTCCGGGGTGGTGATGAGCACGTGGGGCGGCCTGCGGAGCATCCGGGCCCTGTCCCCGGCCGGGGTGTCGCCCGAGCGGACCGCGACCCGGAGGGTGGGGAAGGGGGCGCCGTGGGCGGCGGCCAGGCGCCGGATCTCCTCCAGCGGGTCCTCCAGGTTTCGGCGGATGTCGTTGCCGAGGGCCCTGAGGGGGGAGACGTAGAGGACGGCGAGCTCGTCCCGGAGGGAGGAGCGGGCGGCGTCCTGAACGAGGGTGTTGATGGACCACAGAAACGCCGCGAGGGTCTTGCCGGATCCGGTGGGCGCGCTGATGAGGGTGTCCTCCCCCCGTGCGATGGCGGCCCACCCCGCCGCTTGGGCGGGCGTGGGCTCCCGGAACCGCTCCGTAAACCAGCGCCGGAGGAGGGGGTGGAAGAGGTCCAACGACATCCTGGAGGGGGGTACGGCGCGGCAGGGGGCCGGTCCTCTCCCCGGCGGAGGCCGCGATCGGTGCCGGAGGCCCGCGGCGTGACTCTCCTCCGGCGGTCGCGTGTCGGGCACCTCGCCACCGCCGACGCGCGCGGCAGGCCCCACGTCGTCCCGGTGTGCTTCGCCTTCGACGGCCGCAGGATCGTGACCGCCCTCGACGAGAAGCCGAAGCGGGTCGGCCCCCGCCGGCTGAGGCGCGTGCGGAACATCCGGGTCAACCCCCACGTGGCCTTCATCGTGGACCGCTACGACGAGGACTGGCGGAGGCTCCGCTTCGTCCTCGTGCTGGGTGTGGCGGACGTGCTCGAGCCCGGGACCCGCGCCCACCGGGAGGCCGTCGCGCGCCTCCGCCGCAAATACCCCCAGTACCGGGGCATGCGGCTCGGGGAGCGGCCGGTCCTGAGGATCACGCCGCGCCGGATCGTCGCCTGGAGCGCCGGCCGACGGGCGAGGCCGACGACCGTCCGGTGAGGGCGATCGCTACCGCTGGGAGAGGGAGCGAGACGCGCCCGGTGGCGCCTCCCCGCCGGGAGGACCGCCGGCCCAGGCGCGGCGGAGGCGCCACAGCTCGCGCAGGTACTCGGCGATGGTCCGCGGAATGCGGACGCGGCTGTCGCGGTCCTCGATCCAGCGGACGGGGATCTCGGCGATCCGGTACCCCCGTCGTTCCGCCAGCAGGAGGAGCTCGGTGTCGAAGAACCACCCGTCGCTGTGCACTTCCGGGACGACCTCCCGGACCACGCGGCGGCTCACGGCCTTGAAGCCGCACTGGGCGTCGGTGAGGGCGGTGCGGAAGGCCGCGCGCAGCAGGCGGTTGTAGCCGCGGGAGAGGACCTCACGCTTGAAGCTGCGGGTCACCACGGCCCCGGGCAGGTGCCGCGACCCCACGGCGATGTCGTACCCCTCGGCGATGCGCTCCAGGAGGGGGAGGAGCGCGCCGAGGTCGGTGGAGAGGTCCGCATCCATGTAGGCGTGCACGTCGGCCTCCCGGGCGGTCCACGCGTGCCTGAGGGCGAGCCCGCGCCCGCGGCGCTCGAGGCGGAGCGCCCGCACCCGGGGGTCGCGGCGGGCGAGGTCCGGGAGGAGCGCGGGGGTGGCGTCGGTCGAGCCGTTGTCGGCGATCTCCAGGGTCCAGGCGTAGGGGCACTCCCGCGCGAGGAACGTCACGACCCTCTCCACGGTCGCGGGGAGGACGCGGGCCTCGTTGTAGACGGGGATGACGATGTGGACGGAGAGGGGGCGGCTCATACCGACCAATTCCCGCCGCGGGGGCTCCCACCCTCCCGCGGTTGAAGCGGGGAGCCCCGGATTGCTATAATACGCGCAACCTGTCTTGCCGTGCGCGATGACGGGGAGGAGTAGGCCTGCGGCCTGTGGCCGGGGCTGGCGAGCGAGGGGAGGGCGGGTGCGAGCTCCCCCAGCCCGGGGCCGAACGTCGCCCCCGAGCGGTCCGGCCGACGGCGAGGCGTGCTAGAGGCCCGGACGGGAGCGCCCGAGAACGCGCACAGAGCCGGCGGACCCCCAGGAGGGTCGGCCGGGAACCAAGGTGGTACCGCGGAGCGCCGCTTCGCCCTCGGGGCGGGCGGCGCTCCTGTTCACGAAGGAGGACGCGGACCGTGGCCGATCTGCCGAAGGTGTACGACCCAGCCGAGACCGAGGCGCGGTGGTACCAGGTGTGGCTCGCCCGCGGCTACTTCCGGGCGGTGCCGGACGCGACACGGCGCCCCTACGTGATCATGATGCCCCTGCCGAACGTGACGGGCGAGCTCCACATGGGCCACGCGCTCAACAACAGCCTGCAGGACTGCCTCGTCCGTTGGGCCCGCATGCGGGGGTACAACGCTCTATGGCAGCCCGGGACCGACCACGCCAGCATCGCCGTCCACGTGGTCATGGAGCGGCGGCTCGCCCAGCAGGGCCTGACCCGGTTCGACCTCGGGCGCGAGCGGTTCCTCGAGGAGACGTGGAAGTGGAAGGAGCAGATCGGGAACACCATCCTGGCCCAGATGCGCCGGCTCCTCTTCTCCTGCGACTGGGAGAGGACGGTCTTCACGATGGACCCGGGCTACTACCGGGCCGTGCAGGAGTGCTTCCTGAGGCTCTACCGGAAGGGCCTGATCTACAAGGGCAAGCGCATGATCAACTGGTGCCCCAAGGACCAGACCAGCATCTCCGACCTGGAGGTGGAGTACGTCGAGGAGCACAGCACCCTCTACTACCTCCGGTACCGGGGCGAGGACGGGGGCGAGGGGGTCGTCATCGCCACCCAGCGGCCCGAGACGATCCTGGCCGACGTGGCCGTCGCCGTCCACCCCGAGGACGAGCGGTACCGGGCCCTCGTGGGGACGCGGGTCGTCGTGCCCCTCGTCGGCCGGCCCGTGCCGGTGATCGCCGACCGGCGGGTGGAGCGGGACTTCGGGACGGGCGCCGTGAAGATCACGCCCGGGCATGATCCCCTCGACAACGAGATCGGCTCGGACCACGGGCTCCCGGTGCTGGTGTGCCTCGACCCCCACGCGCGCATCACCGACCTCGGGGGCCCCCGGTACCGGGGGCTGGACCGGGAGGAGGCCCGGCGGCGGATCGTCGAGGACCTGCGGGCGGCCGGGGCCCTCGTGAGGGAGGAGCCCTACACCACCCACGTGGGCCGCTGCGACCGGTGCAAGACCACCATCGAGCCCTACATCTCGGACCAGTGGTTCTGCCGGATGTCGGAGCTGGCAGGCCCCGCCATCCGCGCGGTGGAGGAGGGCCGCGTGCGCTTCGTCCCGGAGCGGTGGACGAAGGTCTACCTCGACTGGATGGCCCACATCCGCGACTGGAACATCAGCCGCCAGCTGTGGTGGGGGCACCGGATCCCCATCTGGTACTGCGGCGCCTGCGGGGAGGTCGTCCCCGCGATCGACCCGCCGTCCCGCTGTCCCCGCTGCGGGGGGCGCGTCCTCGAGCAGGACCCGGACATCCTAGACACGTGGTTCAGCTCGGCCCTGTGGCCCATCGCGACGCTCGGGTGGCCGGAGGAGACGCCCGACCTCCAGTACTTCTACCCCACCGACACCCTCGTGACGGGGCGGGACATCATCTTCCTCTGGGTGGCCCGGATGATCATGTTCGGCCTGGAGTTCCGGGGCACGGTCCCCTTCCGGCACGTGTACATCAACCCCACGGTCCTCAACATCGAGGGGAAGCGGATGAGCAAGACCATGGGCACGGGGATCGACCCCCTGGAGCTCGTGGACCGCTACGGGGCGGACTCCCTCCGGTTCGCCCTCATCAACCGGTGCACCGGCGAGCAGGACCTCCGGTTCTCCGAGAAGATGGTGGAGGACACCCGCAACTTCGCCAACAAGATCTGGAACGCGGCGCGGTTCGTCCGCCTCCAGCTCGGGGAGACCCCCCGGCCCCTCGCCCGCCCCGATCCCGCCGGGCTTGCCTTCGCCGACCGGTGGATCCTCAGCCGGTTCGCCCGGGCGGCCGCGGACGTCAGCGAGGCCTTCGACCGCTTCGAGTTCCACACCATCTGCCACCGCCTGTACACTTTCATCTGGAACGAGTTCTGCGACTGGTACCTGGAGATGGCCAAGGCGGACCTGGCGGGAGGCCCGCAGCCGGAGGGGACGCGCCAGGTCCTCGCTTGGGTGCTCGCGGAGACCATGAAGCTCCTCCACCCCGTCATGCCCGCGCTCACAGAGGAGGTGTGGCAGGCGCTGCCTCACGAGGGCGAGACGATCATGCGGGCGCCCTGGCCGTCCCCGCCGGCGGCGTGGATCGCGCCCGACACAGAGGCCGACATGGAGCTGCTCGTGGGCGTGGTCCGCACGGTCCGGGCCACGAGGCTCGAGAGCGGGCTGGCGGCCACGCCCGTCCCCGTGGCGCTGTACGCCCCCGCGGACGCCTACGGGCGTCTTGCGGCCCTCGTGCGCTACATCGCCGAGCTGACCCGCGTCCGTCCTCCCCACCTCACGCTGCACCGGGACACGGAGTTTCGGCCCCACGGGGCCCTCTCCACGGTGTGGGGGCCCGTGGACGTGGTCATCCCGGTGGAGTCCGCTCCCGCGCGGGCGGCCATCCGGGAGCGGCTCCGCAAGCAGTTGGCCCAGGTCGAGCGCGAGCTCGACCGCCTCGAGGAGAGGCTCGGGCAGGCCGAGTTCCTCGCCCACGCTCCCCGCGACGTGGTGGAGGCCGAGCGCGCCCGCCGCGACGAGCTGGGGGATCGCAGGGCGCGTCTCGCGCGACAGCTGGAGCAGCTGGTCCCGTGACCGGCCCCGCAGGACGGACGGCCCCGTGACCTCGCCTCCCCGCTGGGTCAGCGTGCTGCTCGCGGCCTGTGGGGTCGCCATCCTCGGCGTGCTGGCGGCCACCCTCAACGTCGGCCAGCTGGCCTCGGCCCTGCGCGATGTCCAGCCGGCGCTCCTGGGTGTGGCGGCCGCGGCCGTGGCCCTCCAGGTGATGGTGAAGGCCCTGCGGTGGCGCTACATGATCGGGCAGCTCACCGGGACACGGATCTCGCTCGGGTTCGCCGCGCTCTCGGTGGTGGCCGGTGTCGCCGCCGGGAGCCTGACGCCCGGGAGGAGCTTCGAGATGGGGAAGGCGCTCCTCCTCAAGGGGACCCAGGGGATCAGCCTCGCGGTGTCGACCTCCGCCATGATCGTGGAGCGGGTGCTGGACCTCGTCCTCCTCGTCGGGACCCTCCTCGTGGCGGCCCTCTTCCTCTCGCACCAGCCGCTCCCCGGCTCGCGGGCTCTCGCGACCGTGGCCGGGGTGTTCATGACGGGGGTGGCCCTGGCGGGGGTCGCGCCGCTCTGGATCCGGGGATGGGCGCGCACGGTCGTGGGGGGCATGCCGGTGTCGGGGTCCGTGCGCACGAGGCTTGTGGGACTCGTCGACACCCTGTGCGAGAGCTTCTTCCTGTGGCGCACGCGCGGGACCCTCGGAGCCCTCCTCGGCCTGACGGCGCTCTCGGCGGCGCTGGAGGTCGCGCGGGTGTGGGCGGTCTTCTGGGGCATGGGGGCGCACCTGCCGGTGGCGCTCATCGCCTTTTCCTACGGCGGCGCGGCGATCCTGGGGATGGTCTTCCTGATCCCGGGGGGGATCGGCGTCACGGAGGTCTCCCAGGTGGGCCTCCTGGACGTGCTGACGAGCGGGGCGGTGGCCTCGGTCGTGGTGAGGAGCGCGGTCCTCGTGGACCGGGTGCTCTCCTACTACCTCCTCATGCTGGGGGGAGCGGTCGTCCTCATCGGGTACGCCCGGGCCCGGAGGACCGCTCGGTAGAGGTGCAGGAGCTTTCCTTCGGGGTGGGCGAACAGTGTGGGGGAGGAGCGAGGTGGATGCCTGTGAGGACCGGGTCGGTCGTTCTGTCGTTCCTCTTGGCTGTGGGCCTGTTCGCCGGCGCCGCGGGCGTCGGCTACCTCCTCGGCCAGGGAACCCTCCGCCGGGCCGCGGTGTCCACCGCGGCACCGGTTCCCGTCCCGCCATCCCCTCCCCCGGGGCCGCCTGCCGGACACCAGCCCGGCGGGGCCTCTCCCAGCGCCGGGGGAGCGGGCGTTACGGAGCCGAGTTCCCCACCGTCACAGCCCGGGCCCTCGGTCCCGGCTCCTGCCGGGCAGGGGACGTCCCCGGACCAGGGTTCTTCCGCTGTGGGTCCCGAGGCCCAGCCGAGCACGCCGCCCTCCGCTCCCGCTTCACCCCTCCCCGCGCCTGCTCCTGCGCCCGCCGGGGTGCCCGAGCCGCCGAGGCCCGCGCCTTCGGTCCCTCCGCCCCAGCCGGCCTCCCCCGCTCCGGGGCCCGAGCGCTACCACGTCCAGGTGGGGGCTTTCGTCCAGCGCCAAGACGCCGAGGCTCTCGTCCTGCGGCTCAAGTCCCTGGGGTACGCTGTGACGCTGACCGAGGGACCGCCCTACCGGGTCTGGGTGGGAGGGTATCTCGACCGGTCGACGGCGGAGAAGCTGGCGGCGTACCTGCACGTCCGGGGCTTCGATGCGGTCCTGACCCCACGGTAGGGGAGGCCCGTAGACCCCCGCGCCTCCCATCGGAGGTCGTAGGAAGCGGAGGTGAACCCATGGAGGATCGCCAGGTCGTGGTGACCACCGAGGACGCGGTGGCCGTGGTCACGTTGAACCGGCCCCAGGTCCTCAACGCGCTGAGCCAGTCCATGATGGAGGATCTGGCCTCGGCCCTCGAGGCCTGCGACCGGGATCCCCAGGTCCGGTGCATCGTGGTGTGGGGAGGCCCCACCGTCTTCGCCGCCGGGGCGGACGTCCGGGAGCTGGCGGACGCCTCCGTGGCCTCCATGGTGCGCTCCTACCGGTTCCAGCAGTGGGAGCGGATCCGGCGGGTCGCGACCCCGCTCATCGCGGCCGTGAGCGGCTACGCCCTCGGGGGCGGCTGCGAGCTGGCGATGGCGTGCGACATCATCGTGGCGTCCGAGACGGCCCGCTTCGGCCAGCCGGAGATCCGGCTCGGCATCATTCCCGGCGCGGGCGGGACCCAGCGTCTCACCCGCGCCATCGGGAAGTCGCGGGCGATGGAGCTGATCCTCACCGGCCGGCCCATGACGGCCGAGGAGGCCTACGCGGCCGGGCTGGTCTCCCGGGTCGTGCCCCCCGAGGTGTGCCTGGAGGAGGCGACGCGTCTCGCCCGGGAGATCGCGTCCCGGCCCCCGGTGGCCGTGCGCCTCGCCAAGGAGGCCGTGTTGCAGGCCTTCGAGACCCCGCTCGAGGCGGGCCTCCTCTTTGAGCGCCGGTGCTTCCACCTGCTGTTCGGGACGGAGGACAGTCACGAGGGCCTCCGGAGCTTCCTCGAGAAGCGCACCCCGCAGTTCACGGGGCGGTAGGGTGTCCTCCTCGGGCCGGCGTGCTGGGGCGGGGACGGGGCGGGAGGCGAGGGACCGCAGGGAGGGGGAGAGCCTCGCCCGCCTGGCGCGGGAGGTCGTCGCCTGCGCGGCCTGCCCGCGGCTCCGGCGGTATTGCGAGGAGGTCGCCGCCCGACGCAAGCCGGAGTTCGCGGGCTGGACCTACTGGGGGCGGCCGGTCCCGGGCTTCGGGGACCCCCGGGCCCGCGTGCTGGTGGTGGGCCTCGCGCCCGCCGCGCACGGGGCCAACCGGACGGGCCGGATGTTTACGGGCGACTCCTCCGGCCACTGGCTCGTGAGGGCCCTGTACCGGGCGGGGTTCTCCACGCAACCCACCTCCGTCCACCGCCGGGACGGGCTGCGCCTCCGGGAGGCCTACGTCACGGCGGTGGTGCGCTGCGCCCCTCCCCAGAACCGGCCGACGCCCGCGGAGATCGCCCGCTGCCTCCCGTTCCTCGAGCGGGAGCTCGCCCTGCTCCCGCACGTGGAGGTCATTGTGGCGCTTGGGCGGGTGGCCTTCGACGCCTGCAGGGCGCTCCTCCGGCGCCGGGGCGCCCGGGTGCAGGGACTGCGGTTCGCCCACGGGGCGGCCTACCGCCTGGGGCCGGGGCTCCCCGTCCTCGTGGCCTCCTACCACCCGAGTCGGCAGAACACCAACACGGGCAAGCTGACGGAGGCGATGCTGGACCGGGTGTTCCAGAGGGTCCGGGACGTCCTGGAGAGAGGGCGTCCCGCCGCAAGGGCCCGGGAGAAGACCCGCTGAGAGAGGGGGGGGACAGGTGTACGAGGCGCTCCTCGTGGACACGGAGGAGGGGGTGCGGCGCATCACGCTGAACAGGCCGGAGGTCCTCAATGCCATCGACGGTCGGCTGGCGCAGGAGCTGCACGACGCCCTCCGGGACGCTGAGCAGGCCGATGACGTCCGGTGCGTGGTCCTCACGGGCGCGGGGCGGGCGTTTTGCTCGGGTGCGGACCTGAGGGACCACGTCCCCGGCGAGACGTCGCTCGGAGAGGTGGTCCGGGCCCGGTACAACAGGATCATCCTGCGGCTCCGGACCATGGAGAAGCCCACCCTGGCGGCCGTGAACGGCGTGGCGGCCGGGGCGGGAGCCAACCTGGCCCTCGCCGCCGATCTGCGGATCGCCAGCGATCGGGCGTCCTTCATCCAGGTGTTCACGCGGGTCGGCCTCGTGCCCGATTCCGGGGGCACGTGGTTCCTGCCGCGCCTCGTGGGGATGGGGAAGGCCCTCGAGCTGATGTTCACGGCGGAGCCGGTGGACGCGGTCACGGCCGAACGCCTCGGGCTCGTGAACCGCGTGGTCCCCCACGACGAGCTCCCGGCCCGGACCCTGGAGTGGGCGCGCCGCCTCGCCCAGGGGCCGACCCGCGCCTTCGGCCTGATCAAGCGGGGCGTCAATCGCGCCCTGGCCACCGACCTGAGGGAGGCCCTCGAGTACGAGGCCTTCCTCCAGGACATCGCAGGGAGGACGGAGGACCACCGCGAAGGGGTGGCCGCCTTCCTCGAGAAGCGCTCCCCGACCTACCGGGGGCGGTGAAAGGAGGCGAAGGCCCGGTCCGGGAGCCGGCTCCCGCGGAGCACCGGGGAGCCTGGCCGTCCGGGCCCGGCGCGCGAGATGCGTGAGGTGGTGATTCTCGACGCCATTCGGAGCCCGATCGGCCGGTACGGCGGGGCCCTCCGGGACGTGCGCCCCGACGACCTGGCCGCGCACATGATCCGGTCCATCGTCCAGCGGAACGCCCTCGACCCCAACCTCATTGAGGACGTGGTGATGGGGTGCAGCAACCAGGCGGGCGAGGACAACCGCAACGTCGCCCGCATGGCCGTGCTGCTCGCGGGCCTCCCCCACGACGTGCCCGGCCAGACCGTGAACCGCCTGTGCGGATCGGGGATGCAGGCCGTGCACGCGGCGGCCCACGCCATCGCGTGCGGGGACGGCGACGTCTACGTGGCCGGGGGGGTGGAGAGCATGACCCGCGCTCCCTTCGTGGTCGGCAAGCCCTCCACGGCCTTTCCCCGCGGGGCGATGCTCCTCCAGGACACCACCATCGGCTGGCGGTTCCCGAACCCGCGGCTGGAGGAGCGCTACCCGCTGTACAGCATGGGCGAGACCGCCGAGAACGTGGCGGAGCGGTACGGGATCTCGCGGGAGGCCCAGGACCTCTTCGCCCTCGAGAGCCAACGGCGCGCGGCGGCCGCCCAGCGGGAGGGGCGGTTCGCCGAGGAGATCGTGCCCGTGACGGTCCCGCGCCCCCGGGGGGACCCCGTCCTGGTGGACACCGACGAGCACCCCCGGCCCGAGACGACGCTTGAGGCGCTGGCCGCCCTGAAGCCGGCCTTCCGTCCCGGGGGCACGGTCACGGCCGGGAACTCCTCGGGGATCAACGACGGCGCCGCGGCCCTCCTCCTCTCGTCCATGGAGTGGGCGGAGCGGGAGGGCCGCCGCCCCATGGCGCGCGTCGTGTCCACGGCCGTGGCGGGGGTCGACCCGTCCTACATGGGCCTGGGGCCGGTCCCGGCCACCCGCAAGGCCCTCCACCGCGCGGGCAAGTCCCTCGAGGAGATGGACCTCATCGAGCTGAACGAGGCGTTCGCCGCGCAGGTGCTGGCCTGCGTGCAGGACCTGGGCATCGACCAGTCCCGCCTCAACCCCAACGGAGGAGCCATCGCGCTCGGGCACCCTATCGGGGCGAGCGGGGCGCGGATCCTCGTGACGCTCCTGCACGAGATGCGCCGCCGCAAGGCGCGCTGGGGGCTGGCCACCATGTGCATCGGCGTGGGGCAGGGCATCGCCACCGTCGTCGAGGGGCTGTGGTGATGCGCGCGCGGTCCATGCTCTTCACCCTCTTCGGCGACTACGTGCGCCACTACGGGGGCACCATCTGGATCGGGAGCCTCATCGCCCTCATGGCCGAGCTGGGGTTTTCGGCCCAGGCGGTGCGCGCGGCCGTGTCCCGGATGGGGCGGCAGGGGTGGCTCACGCCCCGGCGAGTGGGCCGGGCCAGCTACTACCTGCTCACCCCTCGGGGCCGGGACCGGATCGAAGAGGCGGCCCAGCGCATCTTCAAGCTCCACCCCGAGCGGTGGGACGGGCTGTGGCGGGTCCTGGTCGTCGCCACCGGCGGGCGGGACAGGGGACACCTGGCCGCCCTCAGGCGGGAGCTCACGTGGATGGGGTGGGCCCCCCTCTCCCGCGGGGTGTACCTCACGCCCAACGACCTCCTGGACCGGACGGCGGCCCTTCTAGAGCGCTACGGGCTCGGGGACCGCTGGGAGTCCTTCACGGCCCGCCACGAGGGCCCCGCGCCTGACCGGTCGGTCGTGGGCCGGTACTGGGACCTCGAGGCGATTGATCGCGCCTACGGGGCGTTCGTGGACACCTGGCGGCCGCGCCTCGAGGAATGGCGCCGGGCCCAGTCTGCCGGCGAGGTGCCGGCCGACGCGGCGAGCTTCCGCGAGAAGACGCTCCTCGTCCACGAGTTCAGGAAGTTCCTGTTCGTGGACCCCGGCCTCCCCCAGGAGCTCCTTCCCCCGCGGTGGAACGGGCTCGAGGCGCGGGCGGTGTTCTCGGCCTCCTACCACCTGCTCGCCGAAGGGGCGGTGCGGTTCTTCGAGCACCACTACCGGCCCGCGCCGGGCCACGACGCCGACTTTGCCGAGGGCCGCCGCGCCGCCCGCCGCGATCCGTTCCGTCCGCTCACCTCGGTGGGGTGAGGCGCGGGGGTCGCGTGGGACGCGGGCGGCCCTGTCAAGCCATAAATAGGTGTTACCGGAGAGGGGCATCGTCTTGTCATTATTCCTGTGACCGGGCCGCTGATCCCCGGGACGGGGCGCCGGTGTGGCGGTACCCTGATCTCGGCGATCACGAACCGGGGACAGCTGGCCTTTATGGTGGTCACCCAGCGGTTCACAGCCCCGGTGTTCCTCACGTTCCTGCGGCGGCTCCTCCAGCACGCCCCCCCCGGCATCAGGGCGAGATGGTCGACGCGGTCCGGCGGTACCTGTGGGGGACGCAGCGGACGCCGCAGAAGGTCCAGCGCTATTTCTCTCACCCGCGCGTGCGCTATGCTGCATCCTGATAGTCAGATATTACCTGCTCCAGGTAATATCTGCTCCCCTAACAAGTCCCCTCGTCAGAACGGCAATGGGAGTCCGAGATACACAAGAGGGGGCAGGCACTGCGAGGTGGTGCTCAGGTGCTTGACTCGGGTGCTGGCGTTCCGCGTAGCAGTCCGGCCACGCTTAGGTCCTCGTCGAGTTGCGGCCAATGGATGCCCTCGCCGTCACCGAGGAGTTCCCACTCGCGCCGCTGCTCGGGTGTCGCATGGAGAAGACGGGGGAACCATGCGAGCGGTGCACTGACCTTCCGGCCGTCCCGCAGGTGCACCACCAGTTCATCCTTGGTGACCTCCACGTGCTGGGCCCGAGGGTTTGGTTCAGCCGCCAAAGAACGCATGCCACGCCTCCAGGAATCGATCGCGATGCTCGCGACCATCTGCATCACGACTCTCAGTTCATGAGCAGCGAATCCGGTCGAGGACACCAGCCTGACTGGATCCAGGTAGGGCTTCGCCAGCCACCGTTCCCGCTGGACATGAATGTGAGGCGACTCGGTGCCTTCGTTGCTGAAGAAGAAGAACCGGTACGGCCCAATTCTCGCAACAGTTGGTGCCCGCCGTCCTCCAGAAGAGGCATTCGCGCGACGGACAGGTAATGCCTGCTTGCCACCGTTGGGAGAGGCGGCTGCCGACTGAGGTCGCAGTCGCAACGGTGATACGAAGTCAGGCGTCAAGCCTGCGAGTAGCCTCAGCGGGCTTCTCTCCGCGGCTTCGAGCCCACGTGAGTATGCGTCGGTGGCCCCAGGTATCGCTCTTGGCCTGCGGAGGATGTCTGGGGAGCCGGGAGCAGGAGGGCGAGCAGGCAGCAAACGGGGACGCGGGCCTGGAGCGGATGGTGGTGAGGGGTGAACAGGTCATAGGGGATGTGCGCGTGATCTCCTCCGTGGGAGCGGCAGGCTGGACTTCTCAGCGGAGGTGCGCTGTGTGCGGTGGCCAGCGCGTGTGGGATGTCCTGGCTTCCCGGTGTGGGCGGTCTGGTGTCTACGTCGACCTGGGCCTCGAGAGCCCAGTGGAGGGGGACAGCGCGGACGGAAGAGGAATAACGGAGGATCGTGACGACGACTCTAGCCGTGGCGTTGTGGCCATCGCCCCCCACGTCGCAGACGGGAAGGCGGCCGATGAACCGGAGGATGGCGTCGCGGGCGGCGAGTTCGGCGGCGCGAAGCTGCGGAGGAGACGCCATGGAATTCACCTCTCGGGGACGGGAGCGGATGTTCGCGTGTCAGTAAGGTGGAGGCGATGACGGCACGGTGAGAACGGCATCCGGAGGGGCGTCGATGTGCGATTAGAGTCCCAGGACGTGGTGTAAAACCGGTAGCGGTGGAGGTCCGCTGAGAAGGCGCTCGTGACAACGGAGGGCCACCGGTGCTCCCCTTCGGGGATGAGGAAACCCAAACCGAAGGGAGGGATGAGCTATACCACCGGTGGCCGACACTGTGAAAGTAGCACTTCAGGAGCTCCTGCGCCAGTACCAGGATGACGCGCAGATCGATGCCCTCCGGGAGGGGGTCCGGCTCCTGGCCGAGGCCCTCAGGGAGCTGGACGTCCGGGAGCAGGTGGGGGGCCGAGCGCTCTGAGCGCACCCCGGGGCGGAAAACCTCCCGGACCGGGGATCGGGAACGGGCCTGGGACACCCGGGTGGGGACCAATTCCCCTGCGCATCCCCACGCTCCGGACGGGGAGCTCCTTCCCCAGCCTCCTCCAGCCCCGCCGCCGGGCAGAGAGGGCCCTGGGGAGCGTAGTCCAGGACGCCTCTGGGGCAGGGGGGAGTACGCGGCGGGTGGACGATCTGGTCCGGGCCTTGGGGCTGGAGGGGGTGAGCCGCAGGGAGGTCTCCCGCCTGTGGCGGGAGCTATCGAGTCACGGGACGAGGCGGTGGTGCCACCTTGCCAGCTGGGCCGCGGCACGTTCGGCCGTTCGCCGGACCCGTCGGATCGCTCCGCTGAGGCGGGAAGGTCAGGCGCCACGTTTCGAACTAGTTGCCGAGGCCTGGCACACGCTGTCTGCCGCGGGCATCTCGATCCAACGGTCCGCCCAGGCCTGGATGGCCTGGACCACGGGCTCGAGGCCCCGGCCCTTCGCGGTCAGCCGATACTCGACGGCCACGGGCTTCGATGGGTGGACGATCCGCTCGACCAAGCCCTCCCGCTCGAGTTCCTGCAGCCGTTCCGACACGATGCGGTCGCTCAACTGGGGCGCGTGGGCGCGGAAGTCGCTGAACCGCCGCGGGCCGTCCATGAGGATGCGCAACATCAGACCGGTCCACTTCTTGCCGAGCAGCATCGCCGCGCGCTCGTACCGGGGGCAGATGCGTGCGTCCATCGAAGGCGACACCTCCCGCGACGATTGTACCGCTAGCGACTTGACAAGAGTAAGCGCCTTATCTAATTTTTTAGTAGTTACTAGAGAATCGTAACTCTTTGGGCATTGGGGCATGACTCAGGTGCGTCTGGGGTTCCGCGCCCTGCGCGACACTTCGGCGCAAGGCCGCGGCGCGTCGGGCTCGGGCGCGGACCGGTCCGAGCCACTGCGGCTGACGGTTCGGCGGGGTATCCGCTCGGACGCCGTCAGATCCGCTTCCCGAGGGAGGGGTCGGATGCAGGTCCTGTGCGACGTCGCACGCGTGGTGCTTGCCCTGTTCTTCCTCTTCCACGCCGCCAACCACTTGACCCAGGTCAAGGCGATGGCACAGTACGCCGTTTAGAAGAGGGTGCCGGTACCGGTGTTCTTCGTCGTCTTGACGGGGCTTATGCTCGTGGCGGGAGGACTGTCCCTCCTCGTCGGCTACCAAGTGCTCGCGGGGCCGTCATCCTAGCCGTGTTCCTGGTTCCGGCGGCTTTCTGGATGCGCGACTTCTGGGCCGAGTCCGACACCATGGCCCGGGCCAATCAAATGGCGCACTTTTCCAAGAACATCGCTCTGGCGGCGGCGTCCTGATGTTGTCCGCCGTTGGCAGCTGGGCCTGGTAGGCGCCGGAGGGGCGGTGGCGGAATCGGGCAGCCCGGTCATGGGCCCCGGGGATTCAAGTACCCCATGGCTGAAGCCAGGGGCTTGTGAGGAGGAGCGGAATGCCATCCACAAAACCACAAGACGCCGCTTCGGGCGGCGGGAAAGACTAACCTGGCCGAGCAATCGGGCCCGGCAACGGGGGACCGGGGGCGCTCGAAGGCAGCTGAACGATCGGGGCGTGGCGGCCCGCGCACGCCGCGGATGCTCCCCAAGTCTGCGGCCCCTTCGACAAGGGCGCGGTGGGGGTGGAAGCTCCGGATCGCCCGCCTCCTGACGGAGCTTTACCCAATCGGTGTATTCGTGGTCGAGGATGTCAAGGCGGAGACACGGAAGGGGAGGCGGAAGTGGAACGCCTCCTTCTCCCCCTGGAGGTCGGGAAGGCGTGGTTCTACTCCACGCTCTCCCGGCTCGCACCGGTGATTACGATGCCCGCCTACGAAGGTAAGGTCCTGCGCGAGGCCCTGGGCCTCCGGAAGTCGTCGCGGAAGGACGAGGAGACGTTCCGGGCTCATTGTGTGGACTCCTGGGTGCTGGCGGCTCACGCCGTCGGGGGATCCGTACCGGACGACACGCAAATCGTTCGAATGGTCCCGCTGCGGTTCCGGCGGCGGTCCCTGCACCTGCGGCAGCCCGCAAAAGGCGGAGTACGCAGGCGGCATGGAGGAACGGTCAGCCTGGGGCTTCGACGTGGGGCACAGGTCCTTCACCCGCGCTTCGGGTTCTGCTGCGTCGGCGGGCACATGGGCAACCACCTCAGCCTGCATGCGATGCGGAGCGGCAGGCGGCTGACCCAGAGGGCCCGCCTGCAAGACCTCGTGATCCTCGCGCCCTGCCCATGGAGGGTGTGGGTGCCAGACAAAAGCGGAAAGGAGGGATGATGCGGGCCGTGCTCGACTGGCTCGGTGACGTCCTGGCCCGGGTGGCGCAGGGCCAGCCCCTGTCCATCCTCGAGGTGGGGTGCGGGCCCCGCCCTCTCCTGGCCGAGTGGTCCGGGAGGTTGCCGGAAGGGTCGGAGGCCCTGGTTCTCGACTTGGACGAGGCTGCGGTCCAGGAGGCCGCAGCGCTCATTCCGTGGGCCCGGTGCGTCTGCGCCGACGCCGCCCGCCTGCCGACGGAGCTGGACGGTCGGTTTCACCTGGCCCTGGTGGGGCGGCCCGACTTAGCGCTGCGGCCTCTGGGCTGGCAGGGGACATTGGCGCGCCTTGCCCGCCTCTTGGCGCCGAACGGTCTCGTCGCACTGATCGCCACGAACGCCGCGGAAGTAGCGCTGGCGACCCGCTGGCTTGAAGCAGCCGGGTTCGAGGTGGTCGAGCGGCGCGCCGTCTTCTCTCCCTACGCGGGTTGGCTCATCCTGGCCTCCCGCGCGGCGCGTCCTGGGCAAGCCGGGCCCGAGCCCGATCCCGGCGTGTTGGTGTGGGAGGGGGGAGGCGCGATGTGCGACGCTGCCACGGGGCGATGCAGTGGTCCGGAGGAGGTGTGACGGTGGCGCCCCTGGTCGAGGTCACGTACTTCACCGACCCCTACTGCTCCTGGTGCTGGGCGACGGAGCCGATGATCCTGCGCCTGCGGGAAAGCTACGGCGAGCAGATCCGGCTGCGCTACGTCCTGGGCGGGCTGGTACGGGACATGGCGGAGTTCTACGACGCGGCCAACGACATCCGTACCACCGCCCAGGTGGCGCCCCACTGGCGGATGGTGTCGGAGCGGTCGGGCCAGCCCATCGACGAGCGGCTCATGGAGGAGATCACCGACCCCCACTTCTCCACGTGGCCGGCCTGCGTCGCAGTCAAGGCCGCCCAGCTCCAAGGTGAGGAAGTGGGCCATCGCTTTCTCCGGCGTCTGCGGCGCGCCGCACTGACGGAACGGCAGAACATCTCGCAGCGAGCCGTTCAAGAAGCGCTCGCGTCCGAGGTGCCAGGCCTGGACCTGGAGCGGTGGCGCCAAGACATGGAAGGCGGCGCGGCTGAGGATGCCTTCCAGCGGGATGTGGCCGAATGCCGCCGCTACGGCGTGACCGGCTTTCCCACCCTCCTCTTCCGCTACGCGGGCGCCGTCGCCCTTCTGGGGGCGGAACGGCCCGTCTTAGTGGGGGGCCACCGCAGCTTCGCCACGTACGAGCGGGTGCTCCGCACCCTGGTGCCCACTCTGCAGGCGCGCCCCGCCCGGGGCGTCCGGGAGCTGCTGCGCGATTACGGGCCCCTTACGACCCGCGAGCTGGCCGAGCTGCAAGGCTGGCCGCCAGAGGAGGCCCGGCACCATTTGGAAGGCATGGCCCGGAACGGGCACGTGCTGCTCCAGCCGGTTCGAGGGGGCGAGTTCTGGGAGCTGGGCTCCGGTGAGGGGGATGGCGGTGGAGATCGAGTTCTTCCATGACGTGCTGTGAGCGTGGTGTTACGCGATGTCGCCGCGTGTACGGCGACTGGTGAGAGAGCGTCCCGAGCTGCGCGTGGTGCACCGCTGCTTTGCCCTGGCGCCCACGCCCGCGTCGATTGCCTCCTTGTTCGGCTCTGCGGAGCGAGGCAAGCAGGAGATCCTGGGCCACTGGCGCGCCGCCAACCAGAACGACGACGAGCACCGCATCAACGCCGAGCTCATGGCCAGCCGGCCCTTCGACTACCCGTATTCCCTGCCGGGTCTGCTGGCCTGCAAGGCAGCCGAGGCGCTGGGCGGGCAGGCGGCCCACTGGGACATGTTCGACCGGGTGCAGCGGGCACACCTGACCGAGTGCCTGAACATCGCCGACATGACCACCCTGCAGGCGTGCGCGCGCGATGTAGGGCTGGATGTGCCAGCCTGGGAGCGAGCCTACCGCAGCCCGGAGGTGCGCAGGGCGGTGGAGGACGACCTGGCACGCGCCCGTCGCCTCGGAGTCACGGCGGTGCCCACGCTGGTCCGAGCTGGCGTCCCGCCCCTGGTCGGTGCGCGCGGGCTCGCGGACCTCAGAGCGTGGGCAGGGGACCAAGTGCCCCTGTGATCTCACCGCCCAAGTGGCTACCTGCATAAGGAGGCCCCGAGCGGCCTCCACGGCGGGCGCCGGGAGCGCAGCGCGGTCGGGTAGACGCCTGACGAGGCCGCGGCAGCTTCGGTGGGCCCGACGGACGGGTGCTCCCGGCGTGGTGCCTCAGAAGTAAGTGTTACCGAAGCGGAGGTAGGTGCCTCATAAAGGTGTTACCGAGCGAGAGCCCTTCTTCCTCTCTCGTCGCTCTCACGGCGCGGCCGGTCGGCGAGTTGCCATACGCGACGAAGGGCCTCGTGGATCTGCGCGCGGAGCGCGACCGGGTTGAGGGCACGGTACGTCGCAGCGAGCGCCTGCTGCTGCGCCTCGGAGAGGACGCCGGAGGCCAGCAGGCGTTGTAGGGGGTCTGGGCGCGGTCGTAGCGCTTGATGACCCGGGTGCCCCGGCGGACTTTGGCGGTGAGCTTGCGCAGGGGCTGGAAGAAGGTCCAGTACAGGCGCAGGACCTGGGAGAGCGCGTTGAGCTGGGCCAGCGCGGCGTGAGAGGTGGAGCGGTCGTAGCCGATGAGCCGCCGGACGAGGGCCCAGACCTTTTGCTCGGCATAAGCCTGATCGTTCTTCCGATGGGGCCGGCCGCGGGTGAAGCGGATGGGCTCGCGCTGACATCAGGGGATCAGGAGGTGGGTGAGGAACTCGCCGCCGTTGTCGGTGTGGAACTCGCGTAGCGGCATGGGGAGGCGCTGGCGGACGTGGTGGATCGCGGAGCCGACCCGGTGGTAGCCCTTGCCCCAGAGGGCCTGGCACTCGGTCCAGCCGGTGGCGACGTCGACGGCCACGAGGGACGTCAGGTAGAAGCCCGCGGTGGACTCGCCACAGTGGGCCACGAGATCGGCCTGGAGGGCCCCCGGCTGGACGTCCTGCCCGTCGCTGAAGGTGCGGAGGGGGACCTGCGCGGCGAGCGCGGGATGGCCGGGGCCGGGGGTCGCGAGGCCGCGGGGGGGGCGGCGGCGGTGCGGGCGGAGGAGACGGTCGATCGTGGCGGGGCTGAGCCGCAGGAGCGTCGGGCGCAGGGTAGCAGGGACCTGAAGGGCGCCGTGGCGCTCGAGGGCGTCCACGAGGGAGGGGAGGAAGGGCGCGAGGCGTTTGCCGCAGAGGTAGTCGCTGGCCTCCCACACCTGGTGCAGAAGGGTGGCGACCTCAGGGCCGTAACGGGGGGGCCGGCCTGGCGCGGCCGCGGCGGCCGAGGGGGCTGGCGGAGGAGACGGATCGCCGATTTGCGATGGCGCCCGGTGAGACGACAGAACTCTGTCAACAGACGGGCCTTCTCCGCCCGAGAGGCTGCGAGGTAGTGCGGACGCAGGGAGGCGATGTATTCGCGGATGCTCTGCGGGCTCATGATGCCTCCTCGGTTCGGTAACGGGGTTTTGAGGCATCACTTCGCCGCCCGGTAGCACTACTTATGAGGCAGACAGCCCTGAGGAATAGGAATTTGTCGCACTCCTAGGGACAGGCGCCCGGGCGCCTAGGGCACGGTCTTGCGGGCAACGTGGGGAGGGGCGGGACCCCCATGACAAATTGTGTTTGTCGCAGCAGGAGTTTTGGCCCTGGATGCTGAAAAGTGATAACGCTTTTCAGTCA
>Ga0209810_1000963_pt1 | contig 49703 bp, 48 predicted proteins | sample Coa_R1_7_FD_187159 | JGI IMG/M metagenome (GOLD analysis project Ga0209810, IMG submission 187159) | Surface soil microbial communities from Centralia Pennsylvania, which are recovering from an underground coalmine fire - Coalmine... | ecosystem: Environmental > Terrestrial > Soil > Unclassified... | reverse complement strand
GCGCTCGAGGGCGCGCGCCGACCGGCGTCGACCGGCTCAGGCCGCTGTCGGCGCCGCTGCGAGTTGCCCCGACCGGCGCGTGCGCGGGAGGTCGAACCGGTCGAGGTTCATCACCTTGTCCCAGGCGGCGACGAAGTCGCGGACGAACGTCTCCTTGGCGTCGTCGGCCGCGTAGACCTCCGCCAGCGCCCGAAGCTGGGAGTGGGAGCCGAAGACGAGGTCGGCGGGGGTGGCGGTCCACCGGAGCTCCCCCGTCCTGCGGTCGCGGCCCTCGTAGAGGTTCTCGCCGGCCGGCGTCCACTCCGTCCCCATGTCGAGCAGGTTGACGAAGAAGTCGTTGGTCAGCGTCCCGGGCCGGTCGGTGAAGACGCCGTGCCGGGCCTGGCCGAAGTTCGCGTCCAGGGCCCGCAGCCCGCCGACGAGCACCGTCATCTCCGGCGCGGTCAGCGTCAGCATGTACGCCCGCTCGAGCAGCCCGCGCTCGAGCAGCAGCGTCTCGCCCGGCCGGACGTAGTTGCGGAAGGCGTCGACCGTCGGCTCGAGCACGGCGAACGACTCGACGTCGGTCTGCTCCTGCGAGGCATCGGTGCGGCCGGGCGCGAACGGCACCGTCACCTCGTGGCCGGCGTCCCTCGCCGCCTGCTCGACCGCCGCGCAGCCGCCGAGCACGATCAGGTCGGCGAGCGACACCCGCTTGCCGCCGGTCTGCGCGGCGTTGAACTCGCCCTGGACGCGCTCGAGCGTCGCCAGCACGCGGGCGAGCTCCGCCGGCTCGTTCGCCTCCCAGTCGCGCTGCGGCGCGAGGCGCAGTCGCGCCCCGTTCGCGCCCCCGCGCTTGTCGGTGCCGCGGAAGCTCGCCGCCGCCTTCCAGGCCGTGGCGACGAGCTGCGGGACGGAGAGCCCCGACGCGAGGATCCGCGCCTTCAGCTCGGCGACGTCCGCCTCGTCGACGAGCTCGTGGTCGACCGGCGGCACCGGGTCCTGCCAGAGCTGCGGCTCCGGCACCCACGGCCCGAGGTAACGGGAGATCGGTCCCATGTCGCGGTGGAGCAGCTTGAACCAGGCCTTCGCGAACGCGTCCGCGAGCTCGTCGGGGTGCTCGAGGAACCGCTTCGAGATCGGCCCGTAGACCGGGTCGAGCCGGAGCGCCAGGTCGGTCGTCAGCATCATCGGCGCGTGCCGCTTCGCGGGGTCGTGCGCGTCCGGCACCGTCCCCTGCGCCTCCGGGTCCTTCGGCGTCCACTGCCAGGCGCCCGCCGGGCTCTTCGTCAGCTCCCACTCGTAGCGGTACAGGTTCTCGAGGAAGCCGTTGTCCCAGCGGGTCGGCGCGCTCGTCCAGGCGCCCTCCAGGCCGCTCGTCATCGTGTAGGCGCCGTTCCCGCCGTCGACGCTGTTCTTCCAGCCGAGGCCCTGCTGCTCGATCGGCGCCGCCTCCGGCTCGGGCCCGACGAAGCTCGGATCGACCGCCCCGTGCGCCTTGCCGAACGTGTGCCCGCCGACGATCAGCGCCACCGTCTCCTCATCGTTCATCGCCATCCGGCGGAAGGTCTCCCGGATGTCCTTGGCGGCGGCGAGCGGGTCGGGCTTCCCCTGCGGCCCCTCCGGGTTGACGTAGATCAGCCCCATCTGCACGGCGCCGAACGGGCTCGCGAACTCCCCGGGCGCCTGGTAGCGGTCGTCGCCGAGCCAGGTCTCCTCCGGCCCCCAGAAGGCCTCGTCCGGCGGCTCCCACACGTCCTCCCGGCCGAAGCCGAAGCCGAACGTCTCGAACCCCATCGACTCGAGCGCGACGTTGCCGGCGTAGACGAGCAGGTCGGCCCAGGAGAGCGCGCGCCCGTACTTGCGCTTGATCGGCCAGAGCAGCCGCCGTGCCTTGTCGAGGCTCGCGTTGTCGGGCCAGCTATTGAGCGGCGCGAACCGCTGGGCGCCGCTGCCGGCGCCGCCGCGGCCGTCGGCGATCCGGTAGGTGCCGGCGGCGTGCCAGGACATGCGGATGAAGAGCGGCCCGTAGTGGCCGTAGTCGGCCGGCCACCAGTCCTGCGAGTCGGTCATGAGCGCGAGCAGGTCGCGTCGCAGCGCCTCCAGGTCGAGGCTCTGGAACGCCTCCGCGTAATCGAAGTCCTCGCCCATCGGGTTCGAGAGGGGCGAGTGCCGGTGGAGAACCGACAGGTCGAGCTGGTTCGGCCACCAGTCCCGGTTCGTCCTCGGCCGGGCGGCCGCTCGGGCCCGGCCCGAGACGGCCGGGTTCTCGGTCGCGCTGATGCTCTCGGTCACGTCGCTCCTTTCTTCGCGTCGTCGGCACACGCGGGGCAGCGGCCCCAGTAGATCACCTCCGCCTCGTCGACCTCGTAGCCGCGGTCGTCGGCGGCCGTCAGGCACGGCGTCTCCCCCACCGCGCAGTCGACGTCGACCATCCGGTCGCAGGATCGACAGATCAGGTGGTGGTGGTTGTCGCCGACCCGGTCCTCGTAGCGCGCCGGCGACCCAGCCGGCTGGATCCGCCGGAGCAGCCCGCGCTCGGCCAGGGCGGCGAGCGCGTCGTACACCGCCTGCACCGAGATCGAGCCGATCTCCGCCCGGACCGCCTCGGCGACGGCGTCGGCCGTCGCGTGCGGGCGCTCCGCCACCGCGCGCAGCACCGCGAGCCGCTGCGCGGTGACCCGAAGCCCGCGCCCGCGCAGGAGAGCCGCCGGGTCGCTCGCCACGGCGCCGACTCTAGCGAAGACGCGACCGATCCCGACGACGGAATCGTTCGTCTCTTCTTGCTCGGGCGGGCCGACGTCCCGGCCGCCCGGAGGGGAGAATGGCCCGGATGGCGACGGTCGTCGTTCTCGCCGGCGGGCCCGAGCCGCCCGCGGAGGTGCCGCTCCCGGCCGGGGCGCGGGTGATCGCCGCCGACGGCGGCGCCGAGCGCGGCGGGGCGATCGACCTCTTGGTCGGCGACCTCGACTCGGTCTCCGCGGCGGCGCTCGCGCGGGCCGAGCGGGTCGAGCGCCACCCGGCCGAGAAGGACGCGACCGACCTCGAGCTCGCCCTCGCCGCGGCGCTTCGGCTCGGCCCGGAGCGGATCCTCGTCCTCGGCGGCGGCGGCGGGCGGCTCGACCACCTGCTCGCCGGGGTGCTCCTGCTCGCCGCCGAGCCCTACGCGGGCGTCGAGGTCGACGCGCAGCTCGGCGGCGCGGCGGTCCACGTCGTCCGCGGCCGGCGCACGATCGCCGGCGACCCGGGCGAGCTCGTCTCCCTGCTCCCGGTCAACGGGCCGGCGCGCGGCGTCGTCACCGACGGGCTCGCGTACCCGCTCCGGGGCGAGACGCTCGCGCCGGGCTCGAGCCGCGGCGTCTCGAACGTGTTCGCCGAGCCGCGGGTCCGGATCGGCGTCGAGCGGGGAGTGCTCCTCGCCGTCAGGCCGAGCGGCACCGTGCGGGCAGGAAGCTAGCGTCGACGACGGCGGCGGCCGGGACCGGCCGCTTCAGCAGGCCGTGCGCGAGCATCCATGCGCCGAACCGCTGCCAGGCGCGCACGCCGAGACAGCCGACCCCGTCCGGCCCGGCGAGCAGGCGGAGCGTCGCCGGGGTCGCGCGCTCGAGGAAGGCGGCCGGCGAGGCGGTCACCCGCCGTAGGATCGCGAGCGCGCGCGCCGGATGGCTGCGGGCGTCGGCCGTCCCGGCGAGGAAGGCGCGGACGAAGCGCCCGACCGCGGAGCGGTAGCCGGGGTCGTCGCGCAGCCGCGTCCGGTTGGCGACGAGGACGAGCTCGTCGTAGCTCGGGACGCCGGCGCGGTCGACCGGGATCACCGTCGGGTGCAGCCCGCGCAGCTCGAGCTGGATCCCCTCGACGTTGCGGTAGACGCCGAGCACGGCGTCGACCCGGTGCGCGAGCAGCGCGGGCAGCAGGTCGTAGCCGACCGTGACGACGCGCACGTCCTTGCGGCTGAGGCCGACGGTGGCGAGCGCGGTGTCGAGGGTCGCGTAGTCGGAGGGAACGCCGGTGATGCCGATCGTCCGGCCGCGCAGGTCGCGGAGCGACCTGATCGCCGGCTCGATCGCCATGAACGAGTTGAGCGGCTGGGGGACGACCGCCGCGACCGCGACGACCGGGAGCCCCTTCGCGGCGGCGAAGAAGAGCTCCTGCTCGTAGCTGACCGCGAGGTCGCTCTGCCCGGCGCCGACGAGCTTCAGCGGCGCGGTCGGGTCGGAGGGAGCCCGGATCGCGACGTCGAGGCCCGCCCGGGCGTCGAGGCCGGTGTCGCGGGCGTCGTAGAGGCCGACGTGGTCCGGGTTGGGCGTCCAGTCGAGGGTGAGCGTCAGCTTCTGCCCGCCCGCGCCGGCGGCCGAAGCGAGGGGGAGGAGCGCCGCGAGCGCGGCGAGCAGGGCGGATCTACGCACGGGTTCTGACCTCCGCTTGCCAGGGGACGAGGAGGCGCTCGGCGAGGGTGACGAGCGCGTAGAGGGCGAGCGCGAGCGCGCTCAGCACGAGGACGGCGGCGAAGATGCGGGCGGTGTCGAGCGCCGGCTGCGCCTGCAGGATGACGAAGCCGAGCCCGGCCGAGGAGCCCGCCCACTCGCCGAAGACGGCGCCGACCGCGGCGTAGGTGGCGGCGACGCGCATCCCGGAGAAGATCGCCGGCAGCGCGCCGGGGAGCTCGACGCGGCGGAAGCTGTCGAGCCGGCTCGCGTGCAGCGTGCGCATCATCCGCAGCAGCTCGGGCTCGGCCGAGCGCAGCCCGTCGACCGCGTTCACGACGATCGGGAAGAAGCAGACGATCGCGACGACGACGAGCTTCGGCTCGATCCCGTACCCGAGCAGGATCGCGAGGATCGGGGCGAGCAGCACGGTGGGCACCGTCTGGGACAGCACGAGGATCGGCAGCAGCGCCTGCCGGAGCGTCGCGGAGAAGTGCAGCGCGACCGCGAGCGCGAGCGCCACCGCCACCGCGAGCAGGTAGCCGAGCAGGATCTCGCGCACGGTCACGAGGGTCGCCTGCCCGAGCAGCCCGGCGTCGCCGCGCAGCGCCGAGGCGACCGCCGACGGGGCGGGGAAGAGGTAGTCCGGCACGTGCTCGGCGCGGACGACGAGCTCCCAGACGCCGGCGGCGCCCGCGAGCAGGGCGAGCGGCTGCCACCGGCTCCTCACCCGATCGCCTCCATCGCTCGCTCGCGCAGCTCGACGAACCGCGGGCTCGTCACGACCTCGCGGCGGGGGGCGTCGCGCGCCAGCTCGACGTCGAGCGCGGCGGCGACCCGCCCGCCGGCGAGGACGAGGACGCGGTCGCAGAGGAGCAGCGCCTCCTCGACGTCGTGGGTGACGAGCATGACCGTCCGCGGCTCCGCCGCGAGCGCGGCGAGCAGCCACTCCTGCAGCTCCGCCCGGGTGATCGCGTCGAGCGCCCCGAACGGCTCGTCGAGGAGCAGCACCGGCTTGTCGGCGAGCAGCGTGCGCAGGAACGCGACCCGTTGCCGCATCCCGCCCGACAGCCGCGCCGGCCGCAGCGCCTCGGCGCCGGCGAGCCCGAAGCGCGCGAACAGCGGGGCGGCGCGCCGGCGGGCGGCCGTGCGCGAGAGGCCCCGGTTCTCGAGCGCGAGCCCCGCGTTGTCGAGCGCCGTCCGCCACGGGAGCAGGCAGTCGCGCTGCGGCATCAGCGCGCAGCGCCCGAGCCGGTCCCGCGCCGCGGTCGCGCCGCCGACCGCGATCGTGCCGGCATCCGGCTCGTCGAGGCCGGCGACGAGCGAGAGCAGCGTCGACTTGCCGGCGCCGCTCCGCCCGACGATCCCGACCCGGGTCCACCCGGGGACCTCGAGCTCGAGCTCGTCGAGCACCCGCCTGCCGCCGAGGACGCGGACGATCCCGCTCGCCGCGACCGCGGCGCCGCCGAGGGGCGGAGCGTGCGACTCGGCTGTTCGCTGCAACGACTGCTCCCTTCGCCGGCATGACCCGGATCAGGTTCGGCGGGTACGCGCTAGGAAGCGCTCTCTCAGCCCCTCGCGCAGGGGCTCCCCGGTTCGGGCGGAAGCGTACCGCACGCGCGGCCCGCGCCGCGGACGCTCAGCAGACGACGCGCCGCTCGGCGGTGACCGCGTCGACGAGCCCGTCGGGGGAGGAGGGATCGACCAGGGCGAACGGGCCCGCGCGGTGCAGCTCGACGTAGGTCATGTTCCCGGGGGCGCGCTCGAGGCAGCCGCGACCGCGGAGCTCGAGGTACGGGTTGAAGTGCGAGCGGACGAGGTAGCGGCCCGGCCGCGAGGCGACGGCCGCGATCGCCGTGTGCGTGAAGGCGGTCACCCGGACGCGGCCCGGGCCGGTGACGAGCGCCGTCGGCGCCGGCACCCGGTAGACCGTGAGCTCGGGCGTGCGGAGGACGGGCTCGAGCCCCGACGAGGGAGAGGCGAGGATCGCCGCTTCCTCCGGGCCGTTCGTACTCGGGTCGAGCGGCGCCCGCGGCAGGACGACGTAGGCGACCGCCGCCGAGCGCAGCCAGGCGCGGTAGGCGGCGGCGTCCAGGCGCCCGCTGTAGAGCACCGGGTTCGCGAGCTCGTCCTCCTGCTTGTACCAGCCGCGCGCGAGCGGGATGCCGGCGTCCGGGATCCAGTACGACTCCCAGTGCCCGGAGGTCGGCACGACCTCGACGCGAAAGCCGGGCCGGAGGTGGTGGTGGAGGAAGCCGATCGCCGGCCGCCAGAACGCCGGCGAGGCGGAGCGGTCGTCGAGCCGGTAGGGGACGAGCAGGAGGTACGGCGCGAGGTTGTAGACGAGCGCCGCCGCGATCGCCACGACGACGAGGCGACGCGGCCGGAAGCCGGCCAGGCTGGCCGTGAGCAGCATGACCGGGAGGGCGAAGGCGGAGAGCCGCGTCCAGTTGTCGCCGACCGGGGTCGGGACGACGAAGACGGCGATGCTCGCCGCGCCCCAGAGGAGGAAGAAGGCGCCGAGCAGTCGCGCGCCGCGCGCGTGCCGGGCGACGAGCACGCCGAGGGCGGAGACGGTGAGCACGGCCGCGAAGTCGACCGCGTGGAACGGATACGTCCCCTGGCCGTCCGGGAACAGCACGATCGCCGCGAGCTCGAGCCCGGCCGCGCAGAGCAGCCCCGCGGCGGTGACGACGATCCGGCGCGAGACCTGCCGGTGCGAGGCGAAGATCGCCCCCGCGATCAGGCAGAGGAAGCCGAACGCGAGCGGGCTGAAGCCGACGGTCAGGGCTGCGAGCGCGATCGCGAGCGCGATCCGGCGGAGCTGGAGCGCCTTCACGGCCGCGAGCATCGCCGCGAACCCGAGCGAGTAGCTGTAGAGACCGGTGAAGAGCGGCGCCGCGGCGGCCACCCCGAAGGCACGGATGGGCCAGATCGCGGATGCGCCCCACTCGCGCAGCGCGATCGAGGCGAAGAGCGCGGTGGAGACGACCGCCGCCGCGAAGACGAGCGGGAGGTTGCCGACGGCGGCCGCGGGGAAGTAGTAGAGGAGGCTGTAGGGCGCGAGGGAGTAGGTCCCCGCGTACCAGAAGTTGTCCCAGATGTAGACGCCGTCGTGGACGAGCAGCGTCCGGTAGAGGTGGGCGGGCGCGTCGCCCGGCGAGGGGCCGACCGTCCTGATCGCCGCCGCGACCGCCGCCGTGATCACGGCGCTCCCGACGAGCTCGCGGCGGCGCGTCCGGACCGCGAGCGGGCCGACCGGCGCCGGGGGGCGAGGCGTCTCGAGGGCGAGCGAACGCGGTGGCGGCGGCAGCGCCGTCACGCTACTCGATCCGCTGCGCGCCGCGGCGGGCGCTCCTCAGCCGCCGGGCGCGGTGGCTCGAGGAGGCGGAGGGGGAGGGATTTGAACCCTCGGCCGACGGAACCGCCGGCAACGGTTTTCGAGACCGCCGCATTCGACCGCTCTGCCACCCCTCCGAGCGGAGAAGGAGGGATTCGAACCCTCGAGGCAGGGAACTCCCCACCTAACGCCTTAGCAGGGCGCCGCCTTCAGCCACTCGGCCACTTCTCCGGGCGCGGGAATGGTATCGGCTCTACGCGCTCGTCAGGAACGCGACCAGGTCGGCGACCTGTGCGCTCGAGAGCGGCAGCTTCGGCATCGCGTTCGTCGGGTACCCCGGGGGCACGTACGAGGGCGGCGGGTTCGTGATCGCGCTCTCGGCGAACGTCGCCACCGGCTGGTTCGCCTTCGCCGCGTACTGGGCGAGGTGGTCGAGGTCGGGGCCGACCTTGCCGGTCGACCCGGCGGGGGCGAACGTGTGGCAGCCCGAGCAGCCGACGCTGAGGAAGATCTTCTTGCCGTTGGCGGCGTTCCCGGCGGCCGCGGCCGGCGCCGTGGTCGTGCCGGTCGCCGCCGCCGCCGTCTCCTTCTTCTCCCGCGCGAACGCGACGATCGCCGCCATCATCGCGGCGAAGAAGCAGGCGCAGACGAGCAGGTAGAGGTTGCGCGCGCGGCCGGGGAAGTTCGGGTTCGCCCGCGGCAGCACGAACGAGGAGACGAGCGCGAAGGCGATGAACGCGGCGGCGACCGCGGCCAGCCCGATCTTGTGGCCGGTCGTGAGCCCGTAGAGCACCATCGCGCGCGGAACCTAGCGGAACGGGTACCCGGGTGCGGCAGTTCCCGGCCCGGCCTCCGGCCGCCGGGGGCGCGGGACCGGGCGCGGGGCGGATGAGGACGGGCCGGTCCGTCGTTTCTCAGAGCAGGGAGACAGAACGAGCCGGCGAGGGAGGTCGGAGATGGCAACGACGACGAGACGACTCAGCCCGGCGCAGCGCGCCTTCGTCCGCGACAACCCGTTCCCGGGCGTCGTCACCACCCTCCGAAGCGACGGCTCCCCGCACTCGACCGTCGTCTGGGTCGACGAGGAGGGCGGCGACCTCCTCTTCAACACGGCCGAGGGGCGGGCGAAGCCGCGCGAGCTCCGCGGCGACGACCGGGTCGCGCTCACGATCGTCGACCCGGGGAACATGTACCGCTGGCTCTCGGTCAGCGGCCGCGCCGAGCTCACCCACGAGGGGGCCCGCGAGCAGATCGACCGGCTCGCGAAGAAGTACCTCGGCCGGGACGAGTACCCCTGGTACCGGGGCGAGCAGCGCGTCACCGTCCGGATCCGGCCGGAGCGGATCGACAGCTACGGCATCGACTAGCCTCGACGGCGTGATCACGGTCTGCGACGTCGGGCCGCGCGACGGGCTCCAGCACGAGCCGACCCCGCTGCCGCCGGCGACGCGGGCCGAGCTCGTCACCCGCCTCGCCGCGGCGGGGCTGCCCCGGATCGAGGCCGTCTCGTTCGTCCGCGACGAGCTCGTCCCGCAGATGGCGGGCGCCGAGGAGGTGGTTGCCGGCGCCGACCGGGACGGCGCCGCGCTCGCCGGCCTCGTCCTCAACGAGCGCGGCTACGAGCGGCTCGCGACGACGACGCTCGACCGGGTCACCTGCACGCTCGCGGCGACGGACACGTTCAACCGGCGCAACGCGAACGCCTCGCTCGAGCAGGCGCTGACGCGCGTCCGCGCGATCCTCGCCCGGAACGAGCGCTCCGCCCGACGGCCCGCGACCGTGACCGTCTCGTGCGCGTTCGGCTGCCCCTTCGAGGGCGAGGTCGACCCGGGCGCGGTCGCCGACCTCTGCGAGCGGCTGGACGCGGACGAGCTCGTCCTCGCCGACACGATCGGCGTCGCGACCCCGCGGCGGGTGCGGCGGCTCGTCGAGCGCGTCGGCATCCTCGGCAAGGCGGTCGGCTTCCACGGCCACAACACGCGCAACACCGGCTACGGCGCGGCCTGGGCGGCGATCGAGGGCGGCGCGACCGTCCTCGACGCCTCGGTCGGCGGGCTCGGCGGCTGCCCCTTCTCGCCCCAGGCGACGGGCAACGTCGCCACCGAGGACCTCGTCTGGCAGCTCGAGCGCGACGGGGTCGCGACCGGCGTCGACGTCGAGGCGGTGGCCGGGACCGCGCGCTGGCTCGCGGGGCTCCTCGGGCACGAGCTCGACGGCATGGTCCACCGGGCGGCGCGCTGGCCATGACGAACCGGCTCGCGGGCGAGACGAGCCCGTACCTCCTCCAGCACGCCGACAACCCGGTCGACTGGTACCCGTGGGGCGAGGAGGCGCTCGCGCGGGCGCGCGCCGAGGACAAGCCGATCCTGCTCTCGATCGGCTACGCCACCTGCCACTGGTGCCACGTGATGGAGCGCGAGTCGTTCGAGGACCCGGAGACCGCCGCGCTGATGAACGAGCTCTACGTGAACGTCAAGGTCGACCGCGAGGAGCGTCCGGACCTCGACGCGATCTACATGGAGGCGCTCGTTGCGATGACCGGCAGCGGCGGCTGGCCGATGACGCTCTTCCTCACCCCGGAGGGCAAGCCGTTCACGGGCGGCACCTACTTCCCGCGCGAGGCCGGGCGCGGCCTCCCCGCCTTCCGCGACGTGCTCCGCGGCGTCGCCGACTCGTGGCGGAGCAAGCGCGAGACGATCGCCGAGCACTCCGCCAAGCTGCTCGAGCACCTCCGCGCCTCGGCGGAGGCGAAGCCGTCCGACGACCCGCTCGAGGAGGTGCTGCCGGGCGTGTACGAGGCGCTCGTCCTCGGCGGCTTCGACCACGAGTGGGGCGGCTGGGGGCGCGCGCCGAAGTTCCCCCCGGCCTCCACGCTCGAGTACCTCCTCCGCCGGGGCGACCGCGACATGACCGGGCGCACGCTCGACAAGATGGCGCTCGGGGGGATGTACGACCTCGTCGGCGGCGGCTTCCACCGTTACGCCGTCGACCGCCGCTGGCTCGTCCCGCACTTCGAGAAGATGCTCTACGACAACGCGCTGCTCGCCTCCGCCTACCTGCACGGCTACGCCGTCCACGGCGAGGAGCGCTACCGGCGGGTGGTCGAGGAGACGATCGGGTACATGCTGCGCGAGCTCGCGCTCCCCGAGGGCGGCTTCGCCTCGGGCCAGGACGCGGACACGAACGGGGTCGAGGGCCTGACCTACACCTGGAGGCGGGGGGAGGCGGGGATCCCCGACGAGCTGCTCCACCACTTCGAGCACGACCGGTTCGTCCTGCGCGGCGAGCTCGACCCGGCGCTGCGCGAGGAGCTGCTCGCCCTCCGCGCGCAGCGGCCGCAGCCGCTGCGCGACGACAAGGCGATCGCCTCCTGGAACGGCCTCGCGCTCGCGGCGCTCGCCGAGTGCGGCCGGGCGCTCGGACGCGAGGACTGGATCGCCGCCGCGACCCGGCTCGGCGAGTTCCTGCTCGGGCCGCTCTCGACGCCCGACGGCCGCCTCCACCGCCTCTGGCGGAACGGCGTCGCGAAGGGCACCGGGTACCTCTCCGACTACGCGGACGTCGCGAACGGGCTCTACGAGCTGCACGTCGCGACCGGCGACCTCCGCTGGCTGCGGGAGGCGCTCCGGCTCGCGAAGCTCGCGGTCCGGCTCCACGCCGACGACGAGCACGGCGGCTTCTTCGACACCCCCGCCGACGGCGAGGCGCTCGTCGTGCGCAAGAAGAGCTTGGACGACAACCCGGCGCCGAGCGGCAACGCCATGCTCGCCTACGTCCTCCTGCGACTGGCGCGGATCTACGGCGACGACGAGCTCGAGGCCCGCGCGGTGTCCGCCCTGCGGCTGCTACGCACCCCGATGGCCCGGATGCCGTCGTCGTTCTCCTGGGGGCTCGTCGCGCTCGACCTCCACCTCGCGCCCCGCCGCGAGCTCGCGATCATCGGCCGCCCCGAGGCTCCGGTCGCCCGTGCCGCCCTCTCTCGCTGGGACCCGCGCGCGGTCGTCGCGTTCGGCCCGGCCGACGACGTCCCGCTCCTGCGGGGGAAGACGTTCTTCAACGGCCGCCCCGCGGTGTACGTCTGCGAGCGCTTCGCCTGCCGCTCGCCGATCGTCGACCCGGCCGGCTTCGCCTAAAGCGCCGGCGCGCGGCGCGCGGCGCGCCCCCGGCTCGAGGGCCGGGCGCGGGAGGAGGAGGCGGCCGTCCTCCGAACTCCGCGGTTGCCGTGCGAGCGAGGAGTGTCCTCGGTCTTGCGCTCGCGACCTGGGCGACCGCGACGGCGGCGCCTGCGCTTGCGGGCCCGCAGCAGGCCGGCGTCCAGGTGGCGCTCCGCGCGCTCGGGCTCTACGCCGGCCCGATCGACGGCGTCGTCGGCCCGGCGACGGTCGCGGCCGTCCGCGCGGCGCAGGCCCGCTTCCACCTGCCGGCGACCGGCCGGATCGACGCCCGCACCCGGCGCGCGCTCGGCCCGCTCGGGCGGCCCCTCCTCGGCGCGCGGACGATCGGGCCGGGCGCGTTCGGGCTCGACGTCGCCGTCGTCCAGTACCTGCTCGCCCGGCAGGGCCTGTACGCGGGCGCGCTCGACGGGTACCTCGGCCGGCGGACGGAGGCGGCGGTGCGCCGCTTCCAGCGCCGGCAGCGCCTCGCCGCGGACGGGATCGTCGGGCCGGCCACCGCGCGGGCGCTCCTGCGCCTCCGCCCGCCGGCGCCGGGCGGGGGCGGCGCCCCGGCCGCGGAGGTGCGGGCCCGGCTCGACGCCTGGGCGGCGCGGCTCGGCGTCCCCGGCCACCTCGTCCGGGCGCTCGCCTGGATGGAGTCGGGGTACCAACCGGCGATCGTCTCCCCCGCCGGCGCCCGCGGCGTCCTCCAGGTGCTGCCGTCGACCCGGCGCTTCGTCCAGGACGTCCTCGCGGGCCGGAGGCTCCCGCCGACCCTGGACGGCGACATCGAGGCCGGCGTCCTCTACCTGCGCGACCTCCTGCGCAGCTTCGGCGGCGACGAGCGCCTCGCCGTCGCCGCCTGGTACCAGGGCGAGCGGGCCGTCCGCGTGGACGGGCTGTACCCGGAGACGCGCCGGTTCGTCGACGACGTGCTCGCGCTCAGCGCCCGGATGTGAGCCGGCCGCCACGCCGAGGCGTGCGCATACGATGGGCCGGTGGGGCTGCTCGACGCGACGCTCGACGAGCTCATGGCGGAGGCGCGCGCGGTGCGGGAGCGCGCGCGCGGCCGCCTCGTCACCTACAGCCCGAAGGTCTTCATCCCGCTGACGAAGCTCTGCCGCGACGTCTGCCACTACTGCACCTTCGCGCGGCCGCCGCGCCGCGGCGAGCGCGCGTACATGACGATCGACGAGGTGCTCGACCTCGCCCGCGCCGGCGAGCGGGCCGGGTGCCGGGAGGCGCTGTTCACGCTCGGGGACAAGCCCGAGCTGCGCTACCGGGTCGCGCGGGAGGAGCTCGCGGCGATGGGGTACGAGACGACGCTCGACTACTTGGCCGCGGCGGCGCGGGCGGTGCTCGAGCAGACGCTGCTGCTGCCCCACCTCAATCCCGGGCTGCTCCCACGTCAGCGTGTTACCACGCTGAAAGAGGTGTCGGCGTCGATGGGATTGATGCTGGAGACGACGGCGGAGCGGCTCTGCGAGCGCGGCGGGCCCCACTTCGGCTCCCCCGACAAGCACCCGGCGCGGCGGCTCGAGACGCTGCGGGCGGCCGGCGAGGCGCGGGTGCCGTTCACCACCGGGATCCTGATCGGGATCGGCGAGACGCGCGCCGAGCGGGTCGACGCCCTGCGGGCGATCGCCGCCGCGCACGCGCGCTACGGCCACGTGCAGGAGGTGATCGTCCAGAACTTCCGGGCGAAGCCCGGTACGCGCATGGCGGCGGCGCCGGAGCCGCCGCTCGAGGAGCTCCTCTGGACGCTCGCGGTCGCGCGGCTCGTGCTGCCGCCGGAGGTCGCGCTGCAGGCGCCACCGAACCTGACCGGCGATTTCGCCTCCCTCCTCGACGCCGGCATCGACGACTTCGGCGGGATCTCCCCGGTGACGATCGACCACGTCAACCCCGAGGCGCCGTGGCCGCAGGTCGAGTCGCTGCGCGCGGCGTGCGCGTCCCGCGGCCTCGAGCTCGCTCCACGGCTCGCGGTCTACCCGCGGTTCGTCGCGTCCGGCTGGCTCGACGCGCGGGTGCTGCCGAAGGTGCTGCGCCTCGCGGACGGGCAGGGGCTCGCCCGGGAAGACACCTGGGCGGCGGGCGACACCGGGGCGGTGCCGTTCGTCGTGCGCCGCGACCCGCTGCCGCTCGATACCTCCGGCGAGCTCGGGGAGGACGAGCTCGTCCGGCTCTTCGAGGCGCGGGGGGAGGAGCGGATGCGGGTGCTCGCCGCCGCCGACGCCGCCCGCCGCGCGGCGAACGGCGACGTCGTCACCTACGTCGTCAACCGGAACATCCAGTACACGAACGTCTGCTACTTCCGCTGCGGCTTCTGCGCGTTCTCGAAGGGCCGGCTGGCGGCGAACCTCCGCGGCCAGCCCTACCTCGTCCCGCAGGCCGAGATCGTCCGCCGCGCGGTCGAGGCCTGGGAGCGCGGGGCGACGGAGGTCTGCCTCCAGGGCGGGATCCATCCCGCGTTCGACGGCGACTACTACCTCTCCGTCGTCCGGGCGATCAAGGACGCCGTGCCGGAGCTGCACGTGCACGCCTTCAGCGCCCTCGAGGTCTGGCAGGGGGCGGCGACGCTCGGCCTGCCGCTGCGCACGTACCTCGAGCGGCTGCGCGACGAGGGCCTCGCCTCGCTCCCCGGCACGGCGGCGGAGGTGCTCGACGACGAGGTCCGTGCCGTGATCTGCCCCGACAAGATCTCGACGGCGCAGTGGCTCGAGGTGCACCGTGCCGCCCACGAGGTCGGGCTGCGCTCGAACAACACGATCATGTTCGGCCACGTCGACGGGCCGCGGAGCTGGGCGCGGCACCTCGTCGCGGTGCGGGAGCTGCAGAAGGAGACCGGCGGCTTCACCGAGTTCGTGCCGCTGCCGTTCGTCCACATGGAGGCCCCGATCTACCTGCGCGGCCGGGCGCGGCCGGGCCCGACGTTCGCCGAGACGCTGCTCATGCACGCGGTCGGCCGGCTCGCCCTGCATCCGTGGGTCGAGAACGTCCAGGCCTCGTGGGTCAAGCTCGGCCCCGCCGGGGTCGTCGAGGCGCTGCACGCCGGCGTGAACGACCTGGGCGGGACGCTGATGAACGAGTCGATCTCCCGCGCGGCCGGGGCGGGCTTCGGGCAGGAGCTGGCGCCCGAGCGGATGGAGGCGCTCGTCCGCGGAGCCGGGCGCGTCCCCCGTCAGCGCACGACGCTCTACGGCGAGCCGCCGCCCGAGCAGGTCCGCCGCTCGTTCGCCGCGGCGCCGCTCGCGCCGGTCTCGAACCCGCCCGTGAGCGACGCGCGCCTCGAGCGGCCGCGCCGACTCGTGCGGGCCTGACCGCCGCCGGCGCGTGCGCCCGGCGGCGGCGGGCGGCGCGTCAGGGCCCGGGGAGCTCGAGCGCGAGCAGGTCGTCGATCGTCTCGCGCCGGCGGATCAGGCGCGCCGACCCGTTCCGGACGAGCACCGCGGCCGGCCGCGGCACCGCGTTGTAGGTCGAGCTCATCGCCAGCGTGTAGGCGCCGGTCGCCGGGACGGCGAGGAGGTCGCCGCGCCGCGGCGCAGGCAGGGGGACGCGCTCGATCAGGACGTCGCCGGACTCGCAGTGCTTCCCGGCGACGGCGTAGACGCCGGCCGGCTCCTCGCCGGCCCGGTTCGCGAGGAGCGCCGTGTAGCGGGCGCCGTAGAGCGCGGGGCGGGGGTTGTCGGACATGCCGCCGTCGACCGCCACGTAGGTCGTCGCCGCGGCGACCCGCTTCACCGAGCCGACGGTGTAGAGCGTGACACCGGCCCGGGCGACGAGGGAGCGGCCCGGCTCGAGGATCACGCGCGGCGGCGGGAGCTGCCGCATCCGGAAGGAACGCTCGAGCTCGGCGAGGAGGCCACCGACGAACCGCTCCACCGCGAGCTCGCGCTCCTCCGGCGCGGTCGGGACGCCGAGGCCGCCGCCGAGGTCGACCGTCCTCGGCACCCAGCCCGTCGCGGCGCGGGCGCGCGCGGCGAAGGCGGCAAGCTCGCCGACCGCCCGGAGCGGCGCGTCGAGGTCGAGGAGCTGGGAGCCGACGTGGACGTGCAGCCCCTCGATCTCCGGCGCGCGCCGAACCGCCTCGATCGCGTCGTCCGCGGGCAGGCCGAACTTCGAGCCGTGGTGGGCCGTCCGGATCGCCTCGTGGGTGTTCGCCTCGATCCCGGGGGTGAACCGGAGGAGCATCCGCCGGACCCCGGCGCCGCGCGCGCGGTCGATCTCCTCCAGGGCGTCGAGGCAGACGAGCGCGTCGAGCTCGGCGGCCGCCGCCAGCTCCGCGTCGGCCTTGTTGTTGCCGTGCACGACGAGGCGGGCGCCGCCGATCCCGGCGGCGAGGGCGAAGCGAAGCTCGCCGAGCGTCGAGACGTCGGCGCCGATCCCCTCCTCCGCGAGCACGCGCATCACCGCGACGCTCGGGAACGCCTTCGTCCCGTAGCAGACGAGCGCCTCCGGCGCCGCCCGGCGGTAGGCGCGCGCCCGCGCGCGGACGGTCTCCTCGTCGACGACGAGGAGCGGCGTGCCGAACTCCGCCGCGAGCGCCGGGGCGGGGACGCCGCCGAGGGCGAGGACGCCGTCGACGACCGCGGCCGTGTCCGGGAGGAGCGCGAGCGCGCCGGCCGGCGCCCGGACGGCGCCGGGTGGGCAGTCGGCGGGCGCGGCCATGGGGCGATTGTGCCTGGGGCTCGCCGCGGTCGCGGCCGGTCCCGGCGGCGGTCCCGGCGGCCGAGGCCACCGGCGGCATCCGCGGGGGAGCCGGCGCGGAGGCCGAGCTGCCGGGAGACGAGGCGGCCCTCCGGCCCCGGCGGTGGACGATGGCGCCCTCCGGCGTCGGCGGTGGACGATGGCGCCCTCCGGCGTCGGCGGTGGGCGGCGAGGCGGCCCTCCGGCCCCGGCGGTGGACGAAGAGGGACGAAGTCGTCGCAGCCCGTCGCAGACACGTTCCGCTTTCGGCGGTAGCCTCGTCGGCATCGGGGAGGGAGGTGGGGTCCCGGTGTTACCCGGCCCGATGCGTCCGCGGCGCCCGCGGTCCGGCGCGGTCGCCGGCGCCCGTCGCCGCGCCCCGCGCGGCGCTACACTTGCCGGTCGTGAGCAACCTCCTTCGCTAGCGGCAGGGAGCGACCGCGGCGGCGCCGCGCCGGCTTCCCCACGGCCTCTCGTTCGAGAGGCTTTTTCGTCTCTAGGGCACGCACATGGACGCCTACGACCCCCACGCAATCGAGCGCAAGTGGCAGCGGATCTGGGAGGCCGAGCACGCCTTCGAGGTCCCGAACCCGTCGCCCGGCGCGCCGCGCAACCCGCGCAAGCGCTACGTGCTCGAGATGCTCCCGTACCCGTCCGGGTCGCTGCACATGGGCCACATGCTCGTCTACACGATCGGCGACGTCCGGGCGCACTTCTACCGGCGCAACGGCTACGAGGTGCTGCGGCCGATGGGGTTCGACTCGTTCGGGCTGCCGGCCGAGAACGCCGCGATCGCGGGCGGCGGGCACCCGCGCGCGATCGTCGAGCGCAACATCGAGGCCATCCGCCGGACGATGAAGACGATCGGCTGGGCGATCGACTGGCCGCGCGCGTTCTCCACCCACGAGCCCGCGTACTACCGCTGGACGCAGTGGCTCTTCCTGCGTCTCTTCGAGGCCGGGCTCGCCTACCGCCGCGCGGCGCCGGTGAAGTGGTGCCCGAACGACCAGACGGTGCTCGCGAACGAGCAGGTGAAGGACGGACGCTGCGAGCGCTGCGGCGCCGTCGTCGAGTCCCGCAACATCGAGCAGTGGTTCTTCCGGACGACGAAGTACGCCGAGGAGCTGCTCGACTTCTCCTCGCTCGACTGGCCGGAGCGGGTCGTCGCGGCGCAGCGGCACTGGATCGGTCGGTCGGAGGGCGCTGAGGTGCTGTTCGAGCTCCCGGAGCTCGGCGAGACCGTGCCCGTGTTCACGACGCGGCCGGACACCCTCTACGGCGCGACCTTCTTCGTGCTCGCGCCGGAGCACCCGCTCGTCGAGACGATCGCCGAGCGGAGCGCGCGCGCGGCGGAGATTCGCGACTACGTCCGGATCGCGGCCGCCCGTCGCGGCGAGGAGCGCGCCGCCGGGGGAGCGAAGAGCGGCGTGTTCACCGGCTTCCACGCCGTCAACCCGGTCAACGGTGAGCAGATCCCGGTCTGGATCGCCGACTACGTGCTGATGGAGTACGGCACGGGCGCGATCATGGCCGTCCCGGCCCACGACGAACGCGACTTCGAGTTCGCGAAGACCTTCGACCTGCCGGTCCGAACCGTGGTCGTCCCCCGCGGCTTTCCGGGCGGGACGCCCGAGGGCGCGTACTCGGCCCACACGGCCGACGAGGAGCTCGTCAACTCCGACCGCTTCAGCGGGATGAGCTCGCCCGAGGCGAAGCGGGCGATCGTCGCCTGGCTCGAGCAGCGCGGGAAGGGGCGGCCGGCGGTCAACTACCGGCTGCGCGACTGGGGCTTCTCGCGCCAGCGCTACTGGGGCTGCCCGATCCCGATCGTCCACTGCCCGCGGTGCGGGCCGGTGGCGGTGCCGGACGAGGACCTGCCGGTCCTCCTGCCCGAGGTCGAGGACTACCGCCCCAAGGGGGAGGCGCCGCTCGCCGCCGCCGAGGAGTGGATGACGGTCGCCTGCCCACGTTGCGGCGAGACGGGCCGGCGCGAGCCGGAGACGATGGACACGTTCGTCGACTCCTCCTGGTACTTCCTGCGCTACTGCGACCCGCACAACGACCGCGCGCCGTTCGACCGGGAGATCGTCGACTACTGGGGCCCGGTCGACTTCTACCAGGGCGGGGTCGACCACGCGACGATGCACATGATCTACGCGCGCTTCTTCCAGAAGGCGCTCGCCGACCTGGGCCTCGTCGGGTTCCGCGAGCCGTTCGCCCGCTTCCACGGGAACGGGTGGGTGCAGCTCGGCGGCACGAAGATGTCGAAGTCGAAGGGGAACGTCGTCGGCCCCGACGACTTCGTCGCGCAGTACGGCGCCGACCCCGTGCGGCTCTACATCCTCTTCATCGGCCCGGCCGACCAGGACATGGAGTTCACCGACGCGGGCCTCGAGGGGATGGTGCGCTTCGTGCGCAAGCTGTGGCGGGTCGTCAACCAGGTCGCCGAGGGGGCGCCCGCCGGCGGCGACGGCACGAGCCTGCTCGCCCGCGCCGCGCACGAGGCGATCGCGAAGGTGACCGACGACCTCGGCCGGCGCGAGTCGTTCAACACCGCGATCTCCGCCGTGATGGTCCTCGTCAACGAGATCGCCGCCGATCCGAGGGCGGCCGACGCGCGCTTCGCGGCCGAGACCGCGGTGTCGCTGATCCAGCCGTACGCGCCGCACGTCGCCGAGGAGCTGTGGCAGCGGCTCGGCCGCGAGCGCCTCTGGGCGACGCCGTGGCCGGTCGCGGACGAGGCGATGCTGAAGCCGGAGACGATCGAGCTCGTCCTGCAGGTGAACGGGAAGGTGCGCGACCGCATCCGCGTCCCGGCCGGCCTGCCCGAGGAGGAGCTGATCGCCCTGGCCCGTGCCTCCGAGAAGGTGCGGGCGCACCTGGACGGCAAGGAGCCGCGGGCATTCGTCGTGCCCGACAAGCTCGTGAACCTCGTCGTCTGAGCTCGCTCCGGGCCGGCGGCTGAGACGCGGCGCGCCGGTCGGGCGGACGGACGCGGAGCCGGCGCCGTGTCACGGAATTGGTGCGATGTCGTCACAGACGCGTCACGAGCGCTTCGGCACGCTTCGTCCATGTCGCTCAGCCGGACGCGCCTGCTCGCCGCCGCCGTGTGCGCGGTCGCCGGCGTGCTCGCCCTCGGCCGGCTCGTCCGCTCCCCGGGCGCGCCGCCCCCGGCGGCCCCGCCGATCGTCTCCACCCCGGCCGCCGGCGCGGGCGCGCCGCCCTCGCCGGCGGTGCTCGTCGTCGACGTCGCGGGCGCGGTGCGGCGACCCGGCCTCTACCGGCTCCGCGCCGGCGCGCGGATCGCCGACGCGCTCGCGCGCGCCGGCGGCGCGACCGCGCGTGCGGACACGGCGCTCGTCAACCTCGCCGCCCCGCTCGCCGACGGCGAGCAGGTGCTCGTTCCCGCCCGCGTGCCGGGCGCGGGCGGCGCGACGGCCGGCGGCGGGCCCGCCGCGCCCGGCGGCCCGCTCGACCTCAACGCGGCGACCGCGGCGCAGCTCGACGCGCTCCCCGGCATCGGGCCGGTCACCGCCCAGAAGATCGTCGACTACCGGCAGGCGCACGGCCCCTTCCGCTCGGTCGACGACCTCGCCGCGATCCCCGGGATCGGCCCGGCCAAGATCGACGACCTCCGCGGCCTCGTGATCCCGCCGTGACCCGCCCGCCGCTCGCCCTCTCGCCGACGGGCCGTGCGCTCCTCGTCTGGCTCCGGGCGCCCGGGCACCTGCTCGCCGCCTCCCTGTGCGCCGGGCTTGCGCTCGCGAACGCCGTCCGCGTGCACGAGGCGGGGCTCGACGGCTCGGTCCTCGCCGCCGCGGTCCTCGTCGCCGCCGAGACGCCGGCCGCGCGGGCGGCGTGCCTCGCCGCGCTCGCCCTGTGCGTCGGCTGGTGGTGGGCGAGCGCGCGGCTCGACGCGCTCGACCGGAGCGCGCTCGCCCCGCTCGTCGGCCGGGCCGGGCACGCCGTCGTGGTGGTCGCCTCCGACCCGAGGCCGGGGCGGTTCGCGGCGCGGGCGGAGGGGCGCATCCGGTCGTTCGACGGCGCGCCCGTCGACGAGCCGGTCGAGCTCGAGCTGCCGCTCGGGGCGGAGCCGCCGCAGGGGGCGGTGCTCGACGGGCTCGCCCGGCTGAAGGCACCCCGGCCCCCGGCCCACGGCTTCGACGAGCGGGCGACGCTGCGCCGCCGCGGGATCCACGTGGTCGTGCGGCTGGCGGCGTGGCGCGTCGTCGGCCGGCGGGGCGGGCTCGCCGGGATCGGCGACCGGCTCCACGCCTGGCTTCGGCGCGACGCGGCGCTCGGGCTCGCCGGCGAGCCGAAGGCGATCGTCGACGGGGTCGTGCTCGGCGAGACGCAGGGCATCGAGGACGGCCTGCTCGCACGCTTCCGCGCCTCCGGCCTCTACCACGTGCTCGCGGTCGACGGGCTGAAGGTGAGCGCGGTCGGCGCCGGCGCCGCCGGGCTCGCCTTCCTGCTCGGCGCCGGGCGTCGCCTCGCCGAGCTCGCCGCGCTCGCCGCGGTCGGCGCCTACGTGCTCGCGGTCGGCGCCCATCCGTCGGTGATTCGGGCGGCGGTCGCCGCCGGGCTCGTCTCGTTCGCCTGGCTCGCGGCGCGGCAGCGGGACGGCTGGCAGGCGCTGGTCGTCGCCGCGGTCGCCCTGCTCGCGTGGAACCCGTCCTTCGTCGGCGACCCCGGCTTCCAGCTCTCGTTCGCGGCGGTCGCGGCGATCTTCGTCGTGTCGCCGCGCGTCGTCCGCGCGCTCGAGGGCTACCCGGTCCCCCGCGGTCTGCGGGAGCTGATCGGGGTCTCGACGGCGTGCGGGCTCGCGACCGCGCCGGTCACCTGGTCCCAGTTCCGCCAGATCTCGCTCGTCACCGTGCCCGCGAACGTCGTCGGGGTGCCGATCGTGGCCGAGATGCTCGGCGTCGCGCTCGTCACGGCGCTCGTCGCGCCGGTCGCGCCGCCGCTCGCCGCCGTCCTCGCGCGCGCGGACGGCCTCGGCGCGGCCGCCCTGGCCGCCTGGGCGCGGCTCACCGGCGGGCTGCCGGCCGCCCAGGTCACCTCGCCTCGCGGGGCCGCGGCCGTCGCCGGCGCCGCCCTCGCCGCCGCCTATGCTTGGCGGCGATGGCGGACGGAGAGGCAGGGACGCCGGGGCTGAAGCCGGCCTACCTGCTCGCCGGCACCGACCGGCCGAAGGTCGACCGGGCGCTCGAGCGGCTGCGGCGGCGCTTCGCCCCGGACGCGGTCGAGCGCCTCGCCGGGGCCGAGACGCGCGGCGACGACGCGGTCGCGGCCTGCAACGCGCTCGGCCTGTTCGGGGGCGGCGGCCGCCTCGTCGTCGTCGACGGGGTCGAGGGGTGGACGGCGGCGGACGCGAAGGCGGTCGCCGCCTACCTGCGCTCGCCGGCGCCGGAGACGACGCTCGCGCTCGTCGGCGGCGAGCTGAAGAAGGACGCCCCGCTCGCGAAGGCGGTCGCGGGCGCGGGCGAGGTGCTCGTCTGGGACGCGCCGAGGAAGGGCCTGCAGCGGTGGGTGGCGGAGCAGTTCGAGCTGCGGCGGACGACGGCGGACCCCGAGGCGTGCCGTGCGTTGCTCGAGCTGGCCGGCGAGGACGTCTACGAGCTCGCGGCGGAGATCGACAAGCTCGCGACCTGGGCCGGGGGCGAGCGCGTGACGGCGGAGGCGGTCGAGCAGCTCGTCGCCGCGCGGCCGGAGGCGACGAGCTTCGCGCTCACCGACGCCTGGGGCGCACGCGACGCGGCGGGCGTGCTGCGCGCCGCCGAGTCGATGCTCGAGCGCTCGGGCGACCCGCGGTCGAAGACGATCCCGCGCATCGTCGGGATGCTCGTGAGCCACGTGGCGCGGATCCGCGAGTGCCAGGCGCTGGAGGCGCAGGGAGTCTCGGCCCGCGACGCGGCCGAGCGGATGAAGCGCAGCCCGTACTACGTCGGCAAGCTGTACGCGCAGGCGCGCAACTACAGCCCGGAGGAGCTGCGGGCGGCGACCGTCCGGCTCGCGCGCCTCGACCACGCGCTGAAAGGGGGCTCGCGCCTCGCGCCCGAGCTCGAGCTCGAGCGGGCGCTGGCCGAGATCACGAGCCGGCGGTGACCGCGCCGGCGGCGCCGATCAGGAGGAGCCTGCGACGAGCTTCGCCGCCTTCGACTTGCGCCGGGCGGCGGTGTTCCGGTGGAGGGCCCCGCGCGCGACCGCGCGGTCGAGCCACTTGACCAGGTTGCGGTGCTCGGCCTCGACGGACTCCCGGTCGCCGCGCTCGACGGCGGCGGCGAGGCGCTTCGTCAGCGTCTTCACGGTCGAGCGGTAGCGCAGGTTCTCGAGCCGCTCCTCGGCCGCGATCCGGATCCGCTTCCGCTGCTGCTTGATGTTCGCCATCTCGCGAAAACGCCCGCGTCTGCGGGCTCCGGCATCGTACCAGAGCAATGGACGCCGTCACCGCCCCTCCCGCGGCGCCCCGCCCGCGGCTCGCCTGGTCGACGGCGGTGTTCTCGCTCGCCACCGGCGCCTCCCGCGTCCTCGGGCTCGCGCGGGAGATGGTCGCCGCCTACGACTTCGGCGCCCGCGGCCGGATCAACGCGTTCACGGTCGCGTTCCAGCTCCCGAACCTCGTCCGGGCGCTCGTCGCCGACGCGGCGCTCTCGTCGGCGTTCGTCCCGGTCTTCAGCGAGCTGCTCGAGCGCGGCGAGCGCAAGCGGGCCTGGCGGGTGGCGTCGAGCCTCTTCTGGCTGATGCTGCTCGGGCTCGGCGCCCTGACCGCGCTGTTCGTGCTCGTCGCGCCGCTCCTGCTCCGCCCGTTCCACCCGGTCGACCCCGGGCTCGCCGTCGGCCTCGCGCGCGTGCTCTTCCCGATCGTCGCGCTGCTCGGGGTCTCCGGGATCGTCGTCGGGATCCTCAACTCCTACGACGAGTTCTCGGTGCCGGCGCTCGCGCCGGTGGCGTGGAACCTCGCGATCATCGCCGGGCTCGCGATCGGCGTGCCGAGCGTCCACTCGGCGAACGCGAAGCTGTACGTGTACGCGGCGTCGATCCTCGCCGGCACCGTGATCCAGGTGCTGCTGCCGGTGCCGTGGCTGCGCGGCAAGGACGGCCGCCTGCACGTCGTGATCGACTGGCGGGACCCCGCGGTCTGGCGGACGCTCAGGCTGATGCTGCCGGTGACCCTCGGACTCGGGCTGATCAACGTCAACGCGGTCGTCGACACCTTCTTCGCGTCGCGCCTGATCGACCCGCAGCTCGCGCCGGCCGCGATCGACAAGGCGTTCCGGATCTACATGCTCCCGCAGGGGATGTTCTCCGTCGCCGTCGCGACGGTCCTCTTCCCGTCGCTCGCGCGCGCCGCGACCCGGGGAGACATGGACGGCTTCCGCGGCACGGTCGCGCTCGGCCTGCGGCAGATCGCCTTCCTGCTCGTGCCGGCGAGCGTCGTCTCGGCCGTGCTCGCCGAGCCGATCGTGCGCCTGCTCTACCAGCGCGGCGCGTTCTCGCCGCACCAGACGACGGTCGTGGCGGCCTCGCTCGCCGCCTTCAGCCTCGGCCTCACCTTCAACGGGACGATGCTGATGCTGAACCGCGCCTACTTCAGCCTGCAGGAGAACTGGGTGCCGACGCTCGTCGCCTTCGGCAACCTCGGCGTCAACGCCGGTCTCGACGCCGCCTTCTACCGGCTCGGCACGTGGGGGATCCCGCTCTCGACCTCGGTCGTCAACGTCGCCGGCAGCGCCGCGCTCCTGCTCGTCCTGCGGCGCCGGCTCGGCTCCGTCGAGGGGCGCGGGCTCGCTCGCTCGCTCGCCGGGGTGACCGTCGCCGCGGCGCTCGCGGGCGCGGCTGCCTACGCCGTCTGGCGGCCGCTCGACGCGGCGGCGGGTCGCTCGTTCGGCGGGCAGGTCGCGTCGCTCGTGGCCGCGCTCGTGGCTGCGCTGCTCGCCTACCTCGTCGCCTGCCGCGCCCTGCGGGTCCGCGAGATCGGGACGCTACTCTCACTCCGAGGGCGCTTCCGCGGCGCCTGATCCTTCCATGGACCAGCACGCGATCCGCAACTTCTCGATCATCGCGCACATCGACCACGGCAAGTCGACGCTCGCCGACCGGATCCTCGAGCTCACGCACGCCGTCTCCGCCCGCGAGATGCGCGAGCAGGTGCTCGACTCGATGGAGCTCGAGCGCGAGCGCGGGATCACGATCAAGGCGCAGGCGGTGCGGGTGTCGTGGAAGGGGCACGAGCTGAACCTGATCGACACCCCGGGCCACGTCGACTTCACCTACGAGGTCTCCCGCTCGCTGCAGGCGTGCGAGGGCGCGCTGCTCGTCGTCGACGCGGCGCAGGGGATCGAGGCGCAGACGCTCGCGAACGCGTACCTCGCGATCGAGAACGACCTCGAGATCGTCCCGGTCGTGAACAAGATCGACCTGCCGCAGGCGGACCCCGACGGGACCGCGGAGCAGCTCGCCGACCTGCTCGGGGACGACCCGGCGCGCGTGCTGCGCATCTCGGCGAAGACCGGGGAGGGCGTGGAGGCCGTCCTCGACGCGATCGTCGAGCGCATCCCGCCGCCGTCCGGGGACGAGTCGGGCGCGCCGCGCGCGCTGATCTTCGACTCCTCCTACGACCAGTACCGGGGGGTCGTGGCGTTCGTGCGCGTCGTCGACGGCACGTTCCGGCCGCGCATGGAGCTGCGCGCGATGGCGCTCGGCACGCGCTTCGAGGCGCAGGAGATCGGCTTCATGTCGCCGGCGATGAAGCCGGTGGAGGCGCTGTCCGCCGGCGAGGTCGGCTACGTCGTCACCGGGCTGAAGGAGGTGTCGGAGCTCCGCGTCGGCGACACGCTCACCTCCGACAAGGGCGGGGCGCGCGAGCCGCTGCCGGGCTACAAGGACGTGAAGCCGATGGTGTTCGCCGGGCTCTTCCCGACCGACTCCGACGACTACCCCGAGCTCCGGGACGCCCTCGAGAAGCTGAAGCTCAACGACGCCGCGCTCTTCTACGAGCCCGAGACCTCGCAGGCGCTCGGGTTCGGCTTCCGCTGCGGCTTCCTCGGCCTGCTGCACATGGAGATCGTGCGAGAGCGGCTCGAGCGCGAGTTCGACCTCGACCTGCTCGTCACCGCCCCGAACGTCGCCTACCGCGTCCGCGCCCGGAACGCGCCGGCGTGGACGGAGGTGCACAACCCGGCCGAGATGCCGCGCGCGGTCGACGAGGTCGAGGAGCCGTACATCAGGGCGTCGGTCATCGTCCCGAAGGCGTACGTCGGGACGGTGATGGAGCTCTGCGCCGAGCGGCGCGGACGCTTCGACCGCATGGAGTACATGTCGGAGGACCGCGTCCACCTCACCTACGAGCTTCCGCTGGCGGAGATCGTGCTCGACTTCTACGACGCGCTCAAGTCGCGTACCCGCGGGTACGCGAGCTTCGACTACGACTACGTCGGCTTCAGGCCCGGCGACCTCGTGCGGGTCGACATCCTCGTCGCCGGCGAGCCGGTGGACGCGCTCTCGCTCATCGCCCACCGCGACTCCGCCTACGACCGGGCCCGGATGCTCGTCGAGAAGCTGCGGGAGGAGATCCCGCGCCAGCTCTTCGACGTCGCGATCCAGGCCGCGATCGGGTCGCGCGTGATCGCCCGCGAGACGGTGAAGGCGAAGCGCAAGGACGTGATCGCCAAGTGCTACGGCGGCGACATCACGCGCAAGCGGAAGCTGCTCGAGAAGCAGAAGGAAGGGAAGAAGCGGATGAAGCAGGTCGGCGCGGTCGAGGTGCCGCAGGAGGCGTTCCTGGCCGTGCTCAACCTCGGGGAGGGGAAGCGGTGACGGGCGCGCGGCACCTCTACGTCCACCTGCCCTTCTGCGCCCACCGCTGCGGCTACTGCGACTTCGTCACCGCGGTCGGCCGGCTCGGCGAGCACGACAGCTACGTCGAGGCGCTGCTCGCCGAGCTCGAGCTCGAGCGCGAGCTCCTCGCGCCGCGCCCGGAGACGATCTTCCTCGGCGGCGGCACCCCGACCTTCACGCGCCTGCCGGCGCTCGAGCGGCTGCTCGCCGCGCTGCCCGACGCCGACGAGGTGACGGTCGAGGCGAACCCCGAGACCGTGACGCCGGCGCTCGCCGCCCTGCTCGCGCGCAACCGCGTCAGCCGGGTGTCGCTCGGCGTCCAGAGCTTCCAGCCGCGCCTACTGGCCGTCCTCGAGCGCGCCGCCGGCCCCGAGGACGCTCGCCGCGCGGTCGGCGTCCTCCGCGACGCCGGGTTCGCCAACCTGTCGCTCGACCTGATCTACGGCATCCCGGGCCAAGGCGTGGCCGAGCTCGAGCACGACCTCGAGGAGGCGGTCGCGCTCGCGCCCGAGCACGTGTCGGCGTACGAGCTCGAGGCGAAGCCCGGCACGCGCTTCGCGCACCGCCACGGGACCGAGCTCGCGGCGCAGGCCGAGACGATGGAGACGTACCTCGAGCGGGTCGTCGCCGTCCTCGCCGCCGCCGGCTACCGCTGGTACGAGACCGCGAGCTTCTGCCGCCGGCCCGACCGCGCCGGCGGCCGCGACCTGCGGGCGCGGCACAACCTCGGCTACTGGCTCGGCCACGACTACCTCGGGCTCGGGGTCGGGGCGGTGAGCACGGTCGGCGCCCGCCGCTGGCGGAACGAGCCGTCGCTCGCGCGCTACGTCGGCGCGCTGCGCCGCGGCAGGCGCCCGCCGCGGGCGCTCGAGCCACTCTCCGCCGGCACCCGCGCCTTCGAGCGGGTGATGCTGGGGCTGCGCCTCGACCAGCCGCTCCCGGTCGGCGGGATCGAGCACGTCCTCGACCCGGCCGGCCTGCGGCGGGTGGAGCGGCTCGGCCTCGTCCGGCGCGAGGGCGGCGCGCTCGCCCTCACCGACCGGGGCCGGCTCCTCGGCGACGCGGTCACCGCCGAGCTGCTCGCGCCTACGATGGAACGATGAGCGTCGAGCTCTCGGAACGACAGCGCGAGCTCCTCTTCCGGGTAGTCGAGGAGTACGTCGCGACGCGCCAGCCGGTCGGGTCGCGGACGCTCGTCGAGCACGGCGGGCTGCCGGTGTCGCCCTCGACGGTGCGGGCGCAGCTCGCGGAGCTCGAGCGGGTCGGGCTGCTGACGCATCCGCACACCTCCGCCGGACGGGTCCCGACGGAGGCCGGCTACCGGGTCTACGTGGACGCGCTGCTCGCCCGGCAGGAGCCGCGGCCGCCGCGGTTCCCGCTCGGGCTCGAGAGCGCCCGGGCCGAGGTCGAGGAGGCGCTCCAGGCGACCTCGGAGGCGCTCTCGAAGCTCACGCGCCTGCTCGCGCTCGTCTCGGCGCCGCCGCTGCGGGCGGCGACGGTCCGCCACGTCGACGTGATCCAGCTCCAGCCCTCGACCGTGATCGTGGTCACGATCACCTCGACCGGCGGGGTGGGCAAGCACCGCTACGCGTTCGAGGTCCCGGTCGACCCGGGCCTCGTCACCTGGGCGGGGGACTACCTGCGCGAGCGGCTGACCGGCGTGCGGCTGCGGTCGCGGCTGCTCGCGCAGGCGTTCGAGGACCCGGCGCTCGCGCCGAGCGAGCGGCGGTTCCTGGCGGCGATCCGCGGCGCGTTCGAGGAGCTCGAGGACGAGCGCCAGCTCTACGTCGGCGGGGCCGCCGGCCTCCTCGACGAGCTGCGCGCAGAGGAGATCGGGGCCTACCGCAGCCTGATCGACGCGCTCGAGAAGCGGGCGGCGCTCCTCGACGTGCTCGCGCAGTCGCTCGCCGAGGAGCGCGCGTTCGCGCGCGTCGGCGACGAGCTCGGGGCGTCCGGCCTCCGCGACGTCGCGCTCGTCGGGGCGACGTACGGCTACCGTAACCAGACGCTTGGCACCGTCGGCCTGCTCGGCCCGCTCCGGATGGACTACGAGAAGGCTCTCCGCTCGGTGCGCTCGGCCGCGCACGAGCTGTCGCGCTTCGTCGAGGAGGTCTACGCGGAGGACTGATGGCGACGACCGACCACGACTACTACGAGCTGCTCGGCGTCGGCCGCGACGCGGACGAGCAGGAGATCAAGCGGGCGTTCCGGCGGCTCGCCCGCCGGCTCCATCCCGACGTCTCCGACGAGCCCGACGCGGAGGCGCGCTTCCGCGAGATCTCGGAGGCCTACGAGGTGCTCTCGAACGCCGAGACGCGGCAGCTCTACGACCGCTACGGGCACGCCGGCCTCCGCTCCGGTGGGTTCACGCCGCGGCACTTCGGCCTCGGCGATCTCGGCGACCTCTTCAGCGCCTTCTTCGGCGACGACCTGTTCGGCGGCGGCACGCGGGGGGCGGCCCGGGGCGGGGACGTCGCCGCGGAGGTCGCGATCGACCTGGTGGACGCCGCCCGGGGCACGGTCGTCCCGGTGACGATCTCGGTCGCCGTCCCGTGCCCGACCTGCGGCGCGAGCGGGGTGGAGCCGGGGACGGCGGTCTCGACCTGTCCCCGCTGCGGCGGCAGCGGCCGCCTGCAGCAGGTGGCGCGCAGCGTCTTCGGCGAGCTCGTCCGCGCGACCACGTGCCCCCGGTGCGGCGGCGCCGGCCGCGTCGTCGACCACCCGTGCGCGACGTGCGAGGGATCCGGGCGCACGCTCGAGCAGCGGACGCTCGAGGTCGAGATCCCGGCCGGGATCCACGACGGGCAGCGGATCCGCCTCTCCGGGGAGGGCCACGCCGGCGCGCTCGGCGGCCGGGCGGGCGACGTCTACGTCCGCGTCCACGTCCGCCCCGACCCGCGCTTCGTGCGCGAGGGGAACGACATCTTCTCCCAGGTCGACCTCACGATCGTCCAGGCGGCGCTCGGCGCCACGGTGACGGTCGAGACGCTCGACGGCCCGGTCGAGCTCCGCTTCGACCCCGGGACGCAGCCGGGCGAAGTGCGGGTGCTGCGCGGCCGCGGCATGCCGGTGCTGCACGGGTCCGGCCGCGGCGACCACCGGGTGCTCGTGAACGTCGTCGTCCCGCGTCGGCTGACCGAGGAGCAGCGGCGCCTGCTCGCCGAGTTCGAGCGGCGGAGCGGCGAGGACACCTACAGCGCCGAGGACGGGTTCCTCGGCCGGCTGAAGAGCGCGTTCCGCTGATCCGCGCGTCGATCAGCGCGCCGGCCGCCGACGCCGAGCGCGCTCGGGCGCGGCTCGTCGAGCTCGCGCCCGAGGGGTTCGAGGAGCGGGAGGACGGCGACAGGCTGATCCTCGCCGTCTACGGCCCGGCGGCCGAGCGCCTGCTCGCCGCCTGCCCCGGGGCGGCGCTCGACGAGGTGGCCGACGACTGGGCCGACCGCTGGCGCGCCTTCCACCGCGGCGTGCGCCTCGGGCCGCTGTGGGTCGGCCCCCCCTGGGAGGCAGCGCCGGCGGGGGCGCTGCCGGTCGTGATCGACCCCGGTCGCGCCTTCGGGACCGGCGCCCATCCGACGACGCGGCTCTGCCTCGAGCTCCTGCTCGAGCAGCCGCCGGGCGCGCTCGTCGACGTCGGCTGCGGCTCCGGCGTGCTCGCGATCGCCGCGGCGAAGCTCGGCCACGGCCCCGTCGTCGCCCTCGACGTCGACCCGGCCGCGGTCGCGGCGACGGCGGCGAACGCCGAGCGGAACGGGGTGCGGCTCGACGTCCGTCTCGTCGCGCCCGCCGGCGAGGAGCGCTGGAGCGGGGAGCTTGCGCTCGCCAACATCGCGCCGGAGGTCGTCCGGCCGCTCGCGCGGCGGCTCGACGTCGAGCGCGTCGTCGCCTCCGGCCACCTGGCAGGGGACGCGCTCGAGCTGGACGGGTTCCGCCGCGCCGGCCGCCGCGAGCGCGACGGCTGGGCCGCGGAGCTCTTCGTCCGTGGGTGAAGGCAGTACGATCCGGCCGGTGGCGCGCTTCAGGACCGCGTTCCTCGGCTGCAAGGTCTCGTACGTCGACGCGCGCGAGGTCGGCGAGCAGCTGCGCGCCGACGGGCACGAGGAGGTCCCGGCCGGGGCGCCCGCCGACATCGCCGTGATCAGCACCTGCTGCGTCACCGGCGAGGCGCTCGCGAAGAGCCGCAAGGCGGCCGTCCGGGCCGCCCGGGCCCACGCGCGCGTCTTCCTCACCGGCTGCGGCGCGAACCTCGCGGGCCGGCCGTTCGCCGGCCTGCCCGCGAACGTGCGCGTCGTCGACCGCCCGGCCGAGGAGACCGCCGCCGCCGTCGCCGCCGAGGTGGGCGCGCTCGGCTGCGTGCAGGCCGCCGCGGGCCCGGCCCGGGTCCGCGCCTTCGTGAAGATCCAGGACGGCTGCTCGTTCGCGTGCGCCTTCTGCGTCGTCCCGCTCGTGCGCGGCGCCTCCCGCAGCCGGCCCGCGGCGGCCGTGCTCGCCGAGGTCGCCCGCCGCGTCGAGCAGGGCCACCGGGAGGTCGTCCTCACCGGGATCAACCTCGGCTGCTTCCGCGACCGCGAGGCGGGCTACGACCTCGCGCGGCTCGTGCGCGACGCCGGCGCGACGCCGGGCCTCGCGCGGCTCCGGCTGTCGTCGATCGAGGTCAACCACCTGAGCGGCGACCTCGTCGCCGCGCTCCGCGAGACGCCCACCGCCGCCCGTCACCTCCACGTCCCGCTCCAGTCGGGCGACGACGGCGTCCTGCGGGCGATGCGCCGCCGGTACACGAGCGCCGGGTTCCTGCGGAAGCTCGAGCCGCTCGCCGGCGAGTTCAACCTCACGACCGACGCGATCGTCGGCTTCCCCGGCGAGGACGAGCGCGCCTTCCGCCGCACGCTCGCGACCGTCGAGCGGGCGGGCATCTCGCGCGTCCACGTCTTCCCGTACTCGCCGCGGCCGGGGACGGCGACGGCGGCGGACGACCCCGTCCCGCCGGCGGTGAAGCGGGAGCGGAGCGCGCGCCTGCGCGCGCTCTCCGGCGAGCTCGAGCGCCGGCGCTGGCGCCGGAAGCTCGGCACGCGCGACGTCGTGCTCGTCGACCGGCCGGGCCGCGGGTACGGCGACGACTACTCGCCGTTCCTCGTCGACGCGCCGGTTGGCGAGCTCGTCGAGGTCACGGCGACCTCGGTCTGCGAGGAGGGGATCCTTGCCGTCGCAGCGTGACGAGTGCCTGTTCTGCAGCATCGTCCGCGACGGCGTCCACGTGCGCAAGACGAAGGGGTTCGTCGCGATCGACGACATCGACCCGAAGGCGGACGTCCACCTGCTGATCATCCCCGAGCGCCACGTGGAGACGTTCCGCGACATCGGCGTGTTCCCGGCCCGCGAGGCGAAGCGGATGCTCGAGTTCGTCGCCGACACGGCGCGCGAGCAGGGTCTGCAGGACTACCGGATCGAGGTCAACGTCGGGCCCAGCGCCGGCCAGACGGTCTTCCACCTGCACTGGCACGTGCTCGGCAGGCACGGGCATCCGAACCTGACGCCGCACCGCGAGACCGCGGTGGTGGAGCTCTGACCCCCGGTGGGGCGGGCGGCATGACGCTCGTCGAGCGGATCGAGGGAGAGGTGCGCGCGGCGATGCTCGCCCGCGACGCCGCCCGCCGGGACGCCCTCCGGCTGATCCTCGCGAGCCTGCGCGCGGCCGAGAAGGAGCTGCTGCGCCCGCTCTCCGAGGACGAGGAGCTGCAGGTGCTGCAGCGGGAGCGCAAGCGGCGCATCGAGGCGGCGGAGGCCTACCGCGCCGGCGGGCGCGAGGAGCAGGCGAGGGCCGAGGAGGCCGAGCTCGCCGTGCTCCAGGAGTTCATGCCGGAGCCGCTCTCCGAGGAGGAGCTCGAGCGGATCGTCGACGACGCGATCGCCGAGACCGGCGCGACGAGCCTGCGCGACATGGGCCGGGTGATGGCCGACGTGATGCCGCAGGTGGCGGGGCGCGCCGACGGCTCGGCGGTCGGGCAGCTCGTGCGGGAGAAGCTCGCCTAGCCGGGGCCGCGCCGCCCAGGCCGGGGCGGGCGTCGCCGCGGCCGCGGCCTACACTGATCCCGGTGCAGGAAGTCCTCGACGTCTCGAACGCGGTCGCCGCGGAGCTCGCGAGCGTCCGCGACGGCGTCCTCGATGCGCTCCGCGAGCGGCTGAAGTGCACGATCCGCCTGCGCGGGAACCAGCTCACGCTCGAGGGCGACGACCGCCACGTCGAGGAGGCGCGGGAGGTGATCGACGAGCTCGTCGAGCTCGTCGAGGGCGGCCACCAGATCGGGGCGCACACCGTCGACGCCGTGCTCGGGGCGCTCGAGGCGGAGCGGGACGTCCGCGACGTCTTCGAGGACGTCGTCTGGCGGCACCGGGGCAAGCAGATCGCGCCGAAGACGGTGACGCAGAAGGCCTACGTCGACGCGATCCGCCGGTGCACCGTCACCTTCGGGATCGGGCCGGCCGGTACCGGGAAGACGTACCTGGCGATGGCGCTCGCCGTCGCCGCGCTCCACGAGCGGCAGGTCGCGCGGATCATCCTGACGCGTCCCGCGGTGGAGGCGGGCGAGCGGCTCGGCTTCCTGCCCGGCGACCTGCTCGCGAAGGTCGACCCGTACCTCCGCCCGCTCTTCGACGCGCTCTACGACATGCTCGACCCCGAGCGTGCGAACACCTACATGGAGCGCGGCACGATCGAGGTTGCTCCGCTCGCGTACATGCGCGGCCGGACGCTGAACGACAGCTTCATCATCCTCGACGAGGCGCAGAACACCTCGCCCGAGCAGATGCAGATGTTCCTGACGCGGCTCGGGTTCGGCTCGAAGGTCGTCGTCACCGGTGACGTCACCCAGGTCGACCTGCCGCGCGACCAGGCGTCCGGCCTGATCCAGGTGCAGGACATCCTCGCCGGGATCGACGGCATCGCCTTCATCCACTTCGGCCACCAGGACGTCGTCCGCCACAAGCTCGTGCAGCGGATCGTCGAGGCCTACCGGGCGCACGCGGAGGAGACCGGGACCGAGCGTCGGAAGTGACGTCGATGCTCTCGGTCGAGGTCGACAACCGAAGCGGGGTCGAGGTCGACGAGGCGGCGGCGGTCGAGCTCGCGCGCGCCGTCGTCCGCGGCGAGGGCGTCGACGACGGCGAGCTCGGGCTGGCCTTCGTCGCCCCGGAGGAGATGCGCGCGCTGAAGCGGGCGTACCTCGGGGTCGACGAGGCCACAGACGTCCTCTCGTTCCCGATCGACGCCCGGGACGAGCTGCCGGAGGGGATGCCGCGCGCGCTCGGCGACGTCGTCCTCTGCCCCCAGGTCGTGGGCGACGCCTGGCGCCGTCCGCTCGCCCACGGGCTGCTCCACCTGCTCGGCTACGACCACGGCGCGGAGATGGAGCGGCGCGAGGAGCGATACGCATGACCGCGAGGCGCCCGACCATCCTCGACTCCTTCAACTACGCCTTCGAGGGGATCGTCCACGTGCTCCGCACGCAGCGCAACATGCGGATCCACTTCCTCGTTGCGACGGCCGTGCTCGTGATCGCGGTGGTGGTGAACGTCTCGAAGCTCGAGCTGATCGCGCTCATCCTCGCGATCGCGTTCGTCCTGATCGCGGAGATGATCAACACCGCGATCGAGGGCGCGATCGACGTCGCCACCACCTCCTTCGACCCGATGGCGAAGCTCGCGAAGGACATCGCCGCCGGCGCGGTGCTGCTCGCGACCGCCACCGCGGTCGCGATCGGCTACCTCGTGTTCTCCGGCAAGGCGGCCGAGCGCTCCTCTCGCCTGCTCGAGCGCGTCCGCGAGGCGCCCGCCGAGCTGACGATCGTCGCGCTCGTCGTCACCCTCGCGACCGTGATCTGGCTGAAGGCGTGGACGGGCAGCGGGACGCCGCTTCGGGGCGGGCTGCCGTCCGGGCACGCGGCGCTCGCCTTCGCCGCCTGGATCGCCGCCACCTACGTCGCGGGCGCGGACCACCGCTTCCTCGTCTCGACGATCACGTTCGTGCTCGCGCTGCTCGTCGCGCAGACGCGGGTCGAGTCCGGCGTCCACTCCTCGCTCGAGGTGCTGCTCGGCGGGCTCCTCGGCTCGCTGACCACGCTCGTGCTGTTCCAATTGACGGGATGAGGGAGCTCGTCGAGAAGGCGGAGGCGGCGGCCGTGAACGCCTACGCGCCGTACTCGAAGTACCTCGTCGGCGCCGTCGTGCGCGCGCGCGACGGCCGCGAGTACACCGGCGTCAACGTCGAGAACGCCGCCTACCCGCTCGGAGTGTGCGCCGAGAAGAACGCGATCGCGGCGGCGGTCGCCGCCGGCTGCCGGCCGGGCGACCTGGCCGCGATCGGGATCACCGCCTCGCCCTGCGGGGGCTGCCGGCAGTGGCTGTACGAGTTCCGGGTCTCAGAGGTCAGCTACCGGGGCGCCGACGGCGAGATCCGCACGGTGTCGCCGGAGGAGCTCCTGCCGGACACCTGGGACCTCCCGGTGTGAGGTCGGGCTTCGTCGCCGTCGCCGGCAGGCCGAACGTCGGCAAGTCGACGCTCGTGAACGCGCTGACGGGCGCGAAGGTGGCGATCGTCTCGCGGGTACCGCACACGACCCGGCACCGGATCCGGGGCGTCTGGACCGGCGAGGACGCCCAGCTCGTGCTCGTCGACCTGCCCGGGTGGCAGCGGCCGATCGACCGGCTGACCGAGCGGATGCAGGAGCGCGTGGTCGAGACGATCGGCGACGACCTGGACGCGATCCTGCTCGTCGTCGACGCCCGCGCGCGGATCGGCGCCGGCGACCGCTACGTGGCGCGGCACGTGTTCGCGGCCGGCGTCCCGGTCGTGATCGTCGTCAACAAGGTCGACCGGCTGAAGCCGGCCCACATCGCCGCGCAGATGAAGGCCGCCGCGGCCCTCGGCGACTTCCACGCGCTGCACCCGGTGAGCGCGAGGACCGGCGACGGGATCGCCGAGCTCCGCTCCGACCTCGTCTCGCTGCTTCCCGAGGGGCCGGCCTACTACCCCCCCGGCGAGGTGACCGACATGCCGCTCGAGGCGCGGATCGCCGAGCTCGTCCGCGAGCAGGCGCTGCGGCTGACGCGCGAGGAGGTGCCGCACGCGCTCACCGCGGAGGTGGTCGACGCCGACGACCGCCGCGTGCACGTCAGGCTCTACACCGAGACCGAGAGCCAGAAGCAGATCCTGATCGGCAAGGGCGGGCGGATGGTGCGCGAGATCGGCCGCTCGGCCCGTCCGGCGATCGAGCAGCTCCTCGGCCGTCCCGTCTACCTCGAGCTCCAGGTGAAGACGGCGCCGAAGTGGCGCCGGGACGAGACGATGCTCGAGCGTCTCGGCCTGTAGCGCTCAGCCGCCGGGCGGCGACACCCGCGCGCCGTCGAGCGCCCGGGCGCAGACGTCGTCGGGCTGTGGCCCGATCTTCGGGATCGCGGCGACGAGGAGCTCCCGCAGCCGCTCGCCGGCCTCGGCGAAGACGCGCATGACCGTCTCGCCGCTCACCGGCTCGACGCCCTCGACGCCGGCGTCGTGGTCGGTGACGACCGAGACGTTCGCGTAGCAGAGCTCGAGCTCGCGCGCGAGGTGCCCCTCGGGGTACGCGGTCATGTTGACCACGTGCCAGCCCATCGACTGGTACCAGCGCGACTCCGCGCGCGTGGAGAAGCGCGGCCCCTGGACGACGACGACGGTCCCGCCGTCGCGCACCGGGATCCCGAGCTCGCGCGCGGTCTCGACGAGGACGCGCCGCAGGTCGGGGCAGTACGGATCGGCGGAGGACACGTGCACCGTCTCCGGCCCCAGGTAGAACGTGTCCGCGCGCCCCGAGGTGCGGTCGACGAACTGGTCGCAGACGACGAACGAGCCGAGCGCGAGGTCGGGCTGCAGCGCTCCCGACGCGCACGGCCCGACCACCCGCCGCACGCCGAGCTCGCGCATCGCCCAGACGTTCGCCCGGTAGGGGACCGCCGCCGGCGGGTACTCGTGCCGCCGCCCGTGCCGCGGCAGGAAGGCGACGCGCCGGCCGCCGACGGTGCCGATCGCGACCGGGGCCGACGGCCTGCCGTACGGGGTGTCGAGCTCGACCTCCTCGACGGCGTCGAGGAACGCGTAGAAGCCGGAGCCGCCGAAGACGCCGATCTCGGCCTCGGCCACCGGCGCCTACCCGCCGATCTTGTAGCCCCTGCCCTGGATCGCGGCGGACGCGGCCTGGATCTCGGCGAGGCCCTTGAGCGTCGGCACGGCCGAGAGCGCCGAGAGCTTCCCGGCCTGGAGCTGCGCGATCACGCTCGAGAGCTCGTCGGCGAACTCGCGCACCGCGCGCACGAGCCGGGCGTGCAGCGCCGCGACCCGCGCCGGCGCGGTGATCGCCCCGAGCTTCTCCGCCGCCGCCCGCAGGTCGTCCTGCACCTGCTTGAGCGCCTTCGCCGCGTTCGCGGCGGTGGTCGCCTTGCCGAGCGCGGTCAGCGAGGCGCTGAGGCTCCGGCCGATCGCCCGCATCTGGGCGACGTAGGCCGCCTTGCCGAGCGCCTGGGCGGCCGCCGCGCCGGTCGTCGTCGCGGCCGCCGTCGTCGCCGGCGCCGTCGACGAGCCTCCGCCGCCCCCGCCGCAGCCGGCGAGGAGGAGCGCCGCCGCCAGCGCGAGGAACGGGACCTGTCTCTTTGCGCCTGCCATCACCGACACCCTACACTCGGTCGCGATGGCCGTGAGCCAAGCGCCGCCGCCTCCGTCCGGCTTCGAGCTGGCGCTGAAGCAGCGCCTTCCCCGGATCGGCGCGGTCGACCAGGTGGCGGTCGAGGCGCGGGCGGCCGAGCTCGCGAAGCGGAGCATCAAGCGCGAGTCGAAGCTCTGGGCGCTCGAGCTCGCGATCCGCTGCATGGACCTGACGACGCTCGAGGGGCAGGACACGCCCGGCAAGGTCGCGGCGCTCTGCTCGAAGGCGCTCAGGCCCGACCCCGCCGACCCGGCCGTGCCCGCGGTGGCCGCCGTCTGCGTCTACCCGAACCTCGTCCCGGCGGCGAGGGCGCGGCTCGGCGGCTCGGGCGTCCGGGTGGCCGCCGTCGCCACCGCGTTCCCGTCGGGGCAGAGCCCGCTCGCGGTGAAGCTCCGCGAGGTCGAGGACGTCGTCGCGATGGGCGCGGACGAGGTCGACATGGTGATCGACCGTGGGGCGTTCCTCTCCGGCCGCTACGCGCAGGTCTACGACGAGATCCGGCGCGTGAAGGAGGCGTGCGGCGGAGCGCGCCTGAAGGTGATCCTCGAGGTCGCCGAGCTCGGCACGTACGACAACGTGCGGCGCGCGTCGCTGCTCGCGATGGCGGCCGGCGCGGACTTCGTCAAGACCTCGACCGGGAAGCTCCCCGGCGCCGCCACGCTCCCGGTGCACCTCGTCATGCTGGAGGCGATCCGCGACGTGTACGAGGAGACCGGGCGGCGGGTGGGGATGAAGCCGGCGGGCGGGATCCGCACCTCGCGGAACGCGATCCAGTACCTCGTGCAGGTTTACGAGACGCTCGGCCCCGACTGGCTGACGCCCGACCTCTACCGGATCGGCGCGTCGTCGCTCCTCAACGACGTCCTGATGCAGATCCGCAAGGAGAAGACGGGGGCCTACCAGTCGAAGGACTACTTCACGGTCGACTGATGCCGGTCTGGACGCACGGCATCTGGAGGGTTCGACCCGGCAAGGAGGACGCGTTCGTCGCCGCCTTCGACCGCCTCGTGCGCGACGTCGGCGCCGAGCTGGGATCGGACAGCCGGCCGACGCTCCTCCGCGACCGCGAGCAGCCGAACGTCTTCGTCACCTTCGGGCCATGGGAGGACGAGGCGGCGGTCGAGCGCTTCCGGCGCGTCCTGGGCCCGCGGCTCGGCCCGGTGCAGGAGCTGCTCGAGCGCTTCGAGCCGGCGACGCTCGACCAGGTCTGGCCGGAGTGAGCGTCGAGAAGCGACGCGGGCAGGCCCCGGTCCCGTCGGGCTTCGACTACGCGCCGGCGCCCGAGGCGCGCGAGATCGTCCAGCTGCGCGAGCGCTACGGCTTCTACGTCGGCGGCCGCTTCCTCGAGCCGGCGGAGACCTACACGACGATCGCGCCCGCGACCGAGGAGCCGCTCGCCGAGGTGGGGCAGGCGAGCGCGGCCGACGTCGCTGCGGCGGTCGCCGCGGCGCGCCGGGCGTTCGACGGCGGCTGGTCGTCGCTTCCCGGCAGCGAGCGGGCGAAGTACCTCTTCCGCATCGCCCGGATCCTGCAGGAGCGCTCGCGCGAGTTCGCGGTGCTCGAGTCGCTGAACGGCGGCAAGCCGATCAAGGAGTCGCGGGACGTCGACCTGCCGCTCGCCGCCGCGCACTTCTTCTACTACGCCGGCTGGGCCGACAAGCTCGAGTACGCGTTCCCGAACCGCCGGCCGCGACCTGTCGGCGTCGCCGGGCAGATCATCCCGTGGAACTTCCCGCTGCTCATGCTCGCCTGGAAGGTCGCGCCCGCGCTCGCCGCCGGGAACACGGTCGTGCTGAAGCCCGCCGAGACGACCCCGCTCACCGCGCTCCTCTTCTGCGACGTCCTCCGCCAGGCCGAGCTGCCGGACGGGGTGGTCAACATCGTCACGGGCGACGGGCGCGCCGGCGCGGCGCTCGTCGAGGCGGACGTCGACAAGGTCGCGTTCACGGGCTCGACGGAGGTCGGGAAGGAGATCCAGCGGCGGCTCGCCGGCTCCGGGAAACGGCTGACCCTCGAGCTCGGCGGGAAGGCGGCGAACATCATCTTCGACGACGCCGCGCTCGACCAGGCGGTCGAGGGCATCGTCAACGGGATCTACTTCAACCAGGGGCACGTCTGCTGCGCCGGCTCGCGCCTGTTCGTGCAGGAGTCGATCGCCGAGCCGCTCGTCGAGAAGCTGAAGCGGCGGATGGCGACGCTGAGGGTCGGCGACCCGCTCGACAAGAACACCGACGTCGGTGCGATCAACTCGCGTGCGCAGCTCGAGAAGATCGAGGAGCTCGTTCAGTCGGGTCGCGACGAGGGCGCGGAGATCTACCAGCCGCCCTGCCGCCTGCCCGAGCGCGGCTACTGGTTCCCGCCGACCGTCTTCACGAACGTCGCGCAGAGCTACCGGATCGCGCAGGAGGAGATCTTCGGTCCCGTGCTGAGCGTGCTCACGTTCCGCACGCCGGACGAGGCGGTCGAGAAGGCGAACAACACGCCCTACGGGCTCTCCGCCGGCGTGTGGACGGAGAAGGGCTCGCGAATCCTCTGGATGGCGGAGCGCCTCCGGGCCGGCGTCGTGTGGGCGAACACGTACAACCGCTTCGACCCGGCGAGCCCGTTCGGCGGGTACAAGGAGTCGGGCTTCGGGCGGGAAGGCGGGCTGCACGGTCTCGAGCCGTACCTTGCCTTCGATCGCGATTAGGCCGGCCCGCCCGGCGGACGGCCGGGCGGTCGCCCGCATCGACCGCGCGACCTGGACGAGCGCGACGAGCCCGGCCCCGCCCCCGTCGCCGCCCGACTGGCGCGTGTTCCGCGCGAGCCTCGACCTGCGCGACGTCCTCGTCGCCGAGCTGGACGGGCGGGTCGCCGGCTACGTGCGGCTCGGCCGCAGCTCGCCGCTCGAGGCGACCCGGCACGTCCAGCACGTGCACGGGCTCGCGGTCGACCCCGCGCTGCAGCGCCGGGGGGTCGGCTCCGCGCTGCTCCGGGCCGCCGTCGCGGAGGCGCGCTCGCGCGGCGCCCGCCGGATCACCCTCCGCGTGCTCGGCGGGAACGAGGCCGCGCGGCGTCTCTACGAGCGCGCCGGCTTCGTCGTCGAGGGGGTGCTGCGCGGCGAGTACCTCCTCGACGGCGAGTACGTGGACGACGTCCTGATGGCCCTAGACTTGACGCGGTGAGCCGGCTTCCCGTCCGGAAGACGTACAAGCTGTTCGTCGGCGGCGGGTTCCCGCGCTCCGAGTCGGGGCGCACCTACGCCGCCCAGGGCCGCAACGTCGCGCGCGCCTCGCGCAAGGACCTGCGCGACGCGGTCGTCGCCGCCCGCGCGGCGCAGCCGGCGTGGGCGGGCGCGAGCGCCTACAACCGCGGGCAGGTGCTCTACCGGGTCGCGGAGATGATGGAGGCGCGCGTCGAGGAGTTCACCGCCCTGACCGGCGACCGGCGCGAGGTCGAGCGCGCGATCGACCGCTGGGTCTGGTACGCGGGCTTCGCGGACAAGCTCGCGCAGGTGCTCGGCTCGGCGAACGCGGTCGCAGGGCCCTACTTCAACTTCACCGTCCCGGAGCCGACCGGCGTCGTCGGGATCGTGGCGCCGGAGGAGCCCGCGCTGCTCGGGCTCGTCTCGCGGGTGGCGCCGGCCCTGACCGGCGGCAACGCCGTGGTCGCGCTCGCCTCCGAGCGCCGGCCGCTGGCCGCGATCGAGCTCGCCGAGGTGTTCGCGACGAGCGACGTCCCTCCCGGCGTCGTGAACGTGCTCACCGGGTACCGGGCCGAGCTCGCGCCGTGGCTCGCCTCGCACATGGACGTGAACGCGATCGACCTGACGGGCGCGGACGGGCTGCGTGCCGACCTCGAGCGGGCGGCGGCCGAGAACGTGAAGCGGGTCGTCCTCGGCTCGCCCGACACGCAGGGCCTGGACGAGATCTCCCGCTTCCTCGAGCTGAAGACCGTCTGGCACCCGATCGGCGTTTGAAGGTCGAGATCCTCGGATCCGGCGGGGCGGTGACGATCCCGCGCCCGGGGTGCGCGTGCCGGGTGTGCGTCGAGGCGCGCGCGAAGGGCCGACCCTACGAGCGCACCGGCCCGAGCGTGTTCGTGCACGGGCCGGACGTCCTGATCGACACCCCGGAGGAGTCGAAGCAGCAGCTCAACCGCTCGCGGGTGACACGGATCGCGGCCGGCCTCTACTCGCACTGGCACCCCGACCACACCGCCGGCCGGCGCGTGTGGGAGGCCCGCAACTTCGACTTCCGCTCCTTCCCGCCCCGGTTCGAGACGACGCCCGTCTACGTCCCCGAGCGCGTCTGGGCCGACTTCGAGCGGCACTACGGCCTCGCCGACCAGTTCCGCTTCCTCGAGCGGCAGGGGACGATCTCGATCCGCCTGCTCGCCGACGGCGAGCCGCTCGAGCTCGACGGCACGCGGATCACGCCGATTCCGCTCGAGGCGGAGAACGCGCACGCGTTCCTCGTCGAAGGCGAGGGTAGGCGCGTCCTGATCGCGATGGACGAGACCCACGGCTGGTCGCCGCCGGCGCTCGGTCCGCTCGACCTCGCCGTCCTCCCGGTCGGCGTGTTCGAGCACCACCCGTACACGGGCGAGCGGCTGATCCCGGAGGAGTTCTGCCGGCCGCCGGTGCGGAAGGCGCGCTACCGGACGACGCTCGAGCAGGTCCGCGCCCTCGCTCCGCGCCGGGCCGTGCTCGCCCACGTCGAGGAGATGGACCGGCTGTCCCACGACGAGCTCGTCCGGCTCGGCGCCGCGGACGGCTGGGAGCCGGCCTGGGACGGGATGCTCCTCGAGCTCTGAGCCGGCGCCGTGCCGGGCGCGACCGCCGGGTCTACGATGCACGGCGTGAAGGCTTCGCTCGCGCTTGCCGGCCTCGCCGCCGCGCTCGCGCTCGTCGCCTCCGGGTGCGGGAGCGCCGCCGCCCGGCGGGCCGCGGCCGCGAAGCCGGCCGCGCCGCGCTGCGCCTACCGCGCCGGCTGGCAGCGGCTCGCCGACCGGATCCGCGCCCCCGTCTACTGCCCCGGCTGGCTCCCCGACCCGCTGACGGCGCAGATCGGCGGCCCCTGGAACAACATCGACGAGGTCAGCCCGGATCGCAGCTACCTCGAGAGCTTCGTCTGGCAGGAGACCGAGGTGGGCGCGAACGGCGCCGGCGGCGAGCTGCACGTCAACCTCCGCGGCTACCCCGGGCGGACGACGATCCCGACCTGCCCGACCGGCGCGAACGACACCGGCCTCGAGCCGTGCTTCGGCGGCCCGCACGGGCACGTGCTCGAGAACGGCATCCGCGCCACCCTCTACACCGTCAACCAGGGGGCGGACGAGTGGCACATCGCGCTCCTCTGGCGGCACGCCGGCTCCCTGTACACGATCTCCGAGCACCTCGCGCCGCCGCTCGACTACCGCAAGGTCGTCGACTACCTGCGCCGGGAGCTGCGGTCGCTCGTCCTGATCCGGCCCGCCGTCTCGACATGAGCCTGACGCGGCGCGCGTTCCTCGCCGGCGGCGCCGCCGCGGCCGCGGGCGGAGCCGGGATCTACGCGCTCGTCGACCGGCTCGCGGGCCGCGCCCCGAAGCGTCCGTCGGCGCACCTGCGGCCGGAGCAGCACCTGCTCGATGGGGTCCGCGTCGTCGCCGAGGACGGGGTCGAGGTGATCGTGCCCCCGCTCCACCACCAGGTGGTCACCGCGCGCGTCGCCGTCGACCGCGCCGACCTCCGCGACGCCCAGCGCGTGCTCGAGCGGGCGCTCGCCGGCCTCGAGGCCGACTACCCGCCCTCGCCCGCCGGCCTCGGGATCACGGTCGCGTGGGGGCTCCCGTACTTCGAGCGGCTCGTGCCGGACGCCGCCCGCCGGCTGCTGCCGCGCGACCGGCGCGCCGACGCGCCCGTCCTCCTCCCGGCCCGCCGCTTCCCGAGCGATCCCGCCGAGACGGTGCTCGAGCGGAACGACGTCGCCGTCCTCCTCCGCAGCGACGTGCTCGCGCACGTCGAGGACGCCGTCGCGCGCGTGCTCGGAACCTCGGTGCTGCAGCCGACGAGCAGGAGGGCCGGCTTCGCCGGCGGGGGCTTCGACGGCACGCGCTCGCTGCCCAAGCAGATGGCGATGGCGGCCGGCGTGCCCGGAGCCGACCTGATCCCCGACACCGCCGAGCTCTTCCTCGGCTTCACCTCGACCCAGCGCGGCGCGATGGGAGCGGGCAGGATCGCGAACTTCGAGACGCTCGGCCTCGTCGACCTGCGCGGGAGCGACTACTTCGCGCACGGGACGCACCTCCACCTCTCCCACGTCACCGAGGATCTCGAGGCGTGGTACGTGAACTTCGACTTCGACGAGCGCGTGACGACGGCGTTCAGACCGGGGCTGAGCGTGCCCGCGAGCGTCCAGACGGTGGAGATGGGGCCGAAGCAGGCGCAGACGAGCGCCGACGTCGAGCGCGAGTACCGGCGCAGCGGGCGCATCGGCCACAGCGGCGCGATCCAGGTGACGTCGCGGCTTCCCCACGACGTCGTCGGCCCCGACGGGACGCGGTACCCCAAGGGCGCGGCGATCCCGATCCGCGCCGACTTCAACACGCTCGACAACCCGTTCGCCTGGCCCGACGCCGGCGAGGGGCCCGCCGCAGGGGTGCACTTCCTCTCGTTCAATCCGTCGAGCGACGACTTCGCCCGCAACCGGCTCGCGATGGACGGCGTCTTCCCTGGGATGACGATCCCGCTCCCGCCGCGCGACCGCAACCAGGGCTTCAACTCGATCCTGCGGACGACGCACCGCCAGAACTTCCTCGTCCCGCCGCGCCGGCATCGCAGCTTCCCGCTCGCGGAGCTCTGAGCGGATGCACGTCGCGGAGATCGTCGTCTACGGGGTCTCGGTGCTCGTGCTCGCCGGGCTCGTCGGCGCGGCCTTCGTGTGGGCAGCGAGGAAGGACGGCGAGGAGGACCTCGCGCTCCAGCGGCGGCTCGGCATCCGCCGCCGCACCCGGCTCGGCCGGTAGCGGGCGCGTCCGGGCCGGGCCGGGGCGGGCCGGGGCGGATGCGGGCGGTGGGATTCGAACCCACATGGGCTTTCGCCAGACGGTTTTGAGCCGCCCTCCTGCTACCAATTCGGATACGCCCGCTGGCTCCCGAGATGGTAGGCGACGCGGCGCCCGCGAGCGACGGCTCGGCGGAGGGGCGGGCGCCTCCGGGTTGAATTGGGGGGAGCCGGGGCCGGATACTCCGGCGAACTCGTGACCGCCGACGCCTCGACCTCGACGCCCGTCCTGGCCCGCATCGCGGCGCGCCGGCCGAGCCTGATCGGCATCCTCGGTCTCGCGCTCGTGGCGCTCGTCGTCGTCTGGCTCGTCGTCAACTTCACGAAGGCGCCGAGCTACTTCGCCGAGGTCTTCCTGATCGGGCTCGCGCTCGGCTCGATGTACGCGCTGATCGCGCTCGGCTACACGCTCGTCTACGGGATCCTCGAGCTGATCAACTTCGCGCACGGCGACGTCTTCATGCTCGGGAGCATGTTCGCGCTGACGTTCGTCGGCCCGCTCGGGCTGAAGGCGGGGACGTTCTCGCTCTGGCCGCTGGTCGTCGTCCTGATCGTGATCTCGATGGTCTGCTGCGGAGCGATCAACGCGGCGATCGAGTTCGTTGCCTACCGCCCGCTCAGGAGCGCGCCCCGGCTTGCGCCGCTGATCACGGCGATCGGCATGAGCTTCATCCTCGAGGACGTGGGGCTCCTCTGGAAGGGCTCGGCCCCGATCAGCTTCCCGACGCTCCTGCCCCAGCACGACGCCTTCGTGCTCTTCGGCATCGACGTCACCTGGGACAAGCTGATCGTCCTCTTCATCACCGCGCCGATGCTGCTCCTGCTCGTCTGGCTCGTGCAGCGGACGAAGCAGGGGAAGGCGATGCGGGCGGTCGCCCAGGACAAGGACGCGGCCGCGATCATGGGCATCGACGTCAACCGGACGATCTCGTTCACGTTCCTGATCGCCGGCTGCCTCGCGGGCGCCGCCGGCGCGCTCTACGCCCTCTACGTGACCGAGCTCAACTACCTCCAGGGGTTCCAGCTCGGGCTGATCGCCTTCACCTCGGCCGTCCTCGGCGGCATCGGCAACCTGCCGGGCGCGGTCCTGGGGGCGATCCTGATCGGCTGCATCCAGGCCTTCAACGAAGGGCTCACCTGGCACGCGCCCGGGTCGGACTGGACGGAGGCGATCGTGTTCTCGATCCTGATCCTGATCCTCGTCTTCCGGCCCGAGGGACTCCTCGGCGAGCGCACCCCGGAGGGCGGCTGAGGTGGCGGCCCGACAGGTCGGGCTCCGCAACGAGCTCCGGGCGCGCTGGCGCGCGCGGCCGCCGGAGCAGCGCTTCGCCGCGACGATCGTCCTGCAGGTCGGCTTCGCGCTCCTCCTGTGGCTGCTCTCGCTCTCCCTGACCTACGCCGCCCTGCTCGCCTTCGCGCTCTCGTGGCTGCGCAGGGTGCCGCCGCTCCCGTGGCGGCTCGCGCTCCAGGTCGCGATCGCCGGCGTGTTCGCGATCCTCGGGCCGCGGTCACTCGCGATCCTGCTCGCGATCGTCTTCGCGCTCCTCTGGGCGCCGCCGCGCCACCGCCGCTGGCTCCTGCCCCTCGCCGGGCTCGCGGCCGCGGTCTTCTACCCGTTCTTCGGCGACCGCATGTTCACGATCCCCGTGTTCGGGCCGTTCCCGGACGTCGGGAGCGGCGTCTACATGGTCGTGTTCGTGATGATGGCGGTCGGCCTCAACATCGTCGTCGGCTACGCGGGGCTCCTCGACCTCGGCTACGTCGCCTTCTACGCGACCGGCGCCTACACCGCGGCCTGGTTCGCCTCGCTCCAGTTCTCGAACCGGAGCATCCACTTCGGCGCTGTCGGGCTCAACCCGCCGAACGTCGCCGGGATCCACATCTCGATCTGGCTGCTGCTGGTGCTGGCCGGCGTGTTCACCGCCGTCGCCGGGATCGTGATCGGCCTGCCGACGTTGCGTCTGCGCGGCGACTACCTCGCCATCGTCACCCTCGGCTTCGGCGAGATCATCTACGTGCTCGCGCGCAACGGCGACAACTTCGGCGGCTTCAACCTCACGAACGGGCCGAACGGGATCACGCCGATCGACTCGCCCGGGTGGGGTCACACGCTCTCGAGCTGGACCGGCGGCTTCCTGCCGTCGAACTACCTGACCTGCTGCAAGGCGACGGTGCTCGGGCACCACCTCAGCTCGGCGGACGTGTTCTTCTGGACGGCGCTCGTCCTGCTCGTGGTCACGGTCTTCTGCTCGATCCGGCTGCGCGACTCGCGAATCGGCCGCGCCTGGATCGCGATTCGCGAGGACGAGACGGCGGCGGCGGCGATGGGCATCCCGCTGATGCGGACGAAGACGTGGGCATACGCGAGCGGCGCGTTCTTCGGCGGGGTCGCCGGCGCGTACTACGCCGCGTTCAAGAGCGCCACCTTCCCGGGCGACTTCTTCTTCAACATCTCGGTCTTCATCCTCTGCATGGTGATCCTCGGCGGCATGGGCAACGTCTGGGGGGTCCTGATCGGGGCGTCCTTCCTCGCGTACCTCAACATCGCGGGCCTCGCGAACATGGGCGCCTGGATCAACTCGCACATCCACTTCATCGGGAGCTTCCAGTTCCCGGGGGAGACCGCGCCGGGGCTCGACGTGCCGGCGATCGCCTCCGGGATCTACGGGCTGATCATCGTCGTCGTGATGCTGCTGCGGCCCGAGGGCCTGCTGCCGTCCCGGCGGCGGGCCGCCGAGCTGCACCGCGGCGTCCACGACGAGCCGCTCTACGACGCGACCCACGCCGGGGGCGGCCAGCCGTGACCGAGGACGGCAACGTCCTCGTCGCCGAGCGGGTCCGGAAGGAGTTCGGCGGCCTCGTGGCCGTGAACGACGTCGACTTCACCGTGCCCCGGGGCAAGGTGGTGTCGCTGATCGGCCCGAACGGCGCCGGCAAGACGACCTTCTTCAACATGCTGACCGGCGTCTACAAGCCGACCGCCGGCCGAATCACCTTCCTCGGCGAGGACGTGACGGGCAAGCCGCCGCACGCGATCACCGCCCGCGGGGTCGGCCGCACGTTCCAGAACATCCGGCTCTTCCAGCACATGACCGCGCTCGAGAACGTGCTCGTCGGCATGCACGCACGGCTGCGCGCGAGCCTGTTCGCGTCGATCCTGCGCACGCCCGCGGTCAAGCGCGAGGAGGCGCGGGCGCGCGAGCGGGCGCGGGAGCTGCTCGCGTTCTGCGGTCTCAAGCGCGACGAGGAGGAGCTGGCCCGCAACCTGCCCTACGGCGACCAGCGGCGGCTCGAGGTGGCGCGGGCGCTCGCGACCGAGCCGAAGCTCCTGCTGCTCGACGAGCCGACCGCCGGGATGAACCCCCAGGAGTCCGCCGAGTTCACCGCCTTCGTCGCGCGGCTGCGGGACGAGCACGGGCTCACGGTGCTGATGATCGAGCACGACATGCGCGTCGTGATGGGCGTCTCGGACCGGGTGTCCGTGCTCGACTACGGCGAGAAGATCGCCGAGGGGTCCCCTCACGAGGTGCAGCGAAACGAGCGGGTGATCGAGGCCTACCTCGGCAAGGCCGCGGTCGAGGACATGAAGAGGCAGGGGCTCGCGTGAGCGCGACCGGGAAGATCCTCGAGCTGCACGACGTCCACACCTACTACGGCTCGATCCAGGCGCTGAAGGGGATCTCGCTCGACGTCTCGCAGGGCGAGATCGTCACGCTGCTCGGCGCGAACGGCGCCGGCAAGACGACGACGCTCCGCTCGATCAACGGGCTCAACCGGCCGCGGCAGGGCTCGATCCGCTTCGAGGGCCAGGAGATCACCGAGACGCCGCCGCACGAGATCGTCGCCCGGGGCATCGCCCAGTCACCGGAGGGCCGGCGGCTCTTCCCGCGGATGACCGTGCTCGAGAACCTCGAGATGGGGGCGTTCCAGCGCACGGACCGCGCCGGGATCAAGGAGGACCTGGAACGCGTCTTCGGGCTGTTCCCGCGCCTCCACGAGCGCCGCTCCCAGAAGGCCGGCACGCTCTCGGGGGGCGAGCAGCAGATGTGCGCGATCGGGCGGGCGCTGATGGCGCGCCCGAGGCTGCTGCTCCTCGACGAGCCCTCGCTCGGGCTCGCCCCGATCTTCGTCGAGCGGATCTTCGAGATCGTCGAGACGATCAACAAGCAGGGCACGTCGATCCTGCTCGTGGAGCAGAACGCGCTGATGGCGCTCGACGCCGCCCACCGCGGCTACGTGCTGGAGACGGGCCGCATCGTCCTCGCCGACAGCGCCGCCGCCCTCAAGCGGAACGAGCAGGTCCGCAAGACGTACCTCGGGGAGAGCTGATCGACCTCGGGTGGAGCTGATCGGCCGGCCGCCGCCGGCCGGGGCCTACCCGCCGGGGCCGACGAGCAGCGGAAAGTAGGGCGGCGAGAGCAGGAACCCGATCCGCTCGGCGCCGGCCGCGCGCGCCATCCCGAGCGCGGCGCCGACGCCGTGCACCGGCACGAACCCGAGCTGGCGCGCCGCGGCCGCGTCGCGGCAGCCCGCGACGAGGACCGTGCCGAGGCGCGAGATGGTGGCGTCGCAGGCGCTCCAGGCCTGGAACGGCTCCAACGGGTGGACCGCGCGGCCGGCGCGGTAGGCGGCGAGCGCGTGCGCGTCCGCCGCCGCCGCCCGCTCCGCCTCGCGTAGCGCCGCCGGGTCGCGCGCGGTGCGCGGGTCGCCGAAGAGGACGCGGTACGGCGTCTGCGCCGGCGCCGGGAACCGGCGCGTGAAGTCGTGGAGGAGGACGGCGGTGCCGCCGGGCCGCAGCGGGAAGCCGTTGCGCCACGAGCGGAGCGCGAGCCCCAGGCCGAGGAAGGCGGCGGCGAGCGGGTTCGGGCGCCCGCGGGGGACGAACGCGGTCGTCGGCGGGATGCCGATCACGATCGCGTCCAGCGGCTCCTCGAGCCCGGCGCCCTTGAACTCGATCCCGCGGAGGAGCGCCTCGGTGTGCGCGGTCGACGGCCGTCCGCCGAAGACCGCGGCCACGGTCAGCTCGCGCGGCACCCGCTCGATCGCGCGTGCGCGCGCCACCGACGGCAGCAGTCCGAGCACGCGCCGCAGCCGCGAGCGCGCGAGCCGCTCGAGGATCCGCTCCTCGTACGGGTAGCCGCCGAACACGTGCGGCAGGTTGAGGACGAGCGACGCGCCGTAGAGCGGGACGCGCGCGGCGAGCAGGCGCTCGAGCTCGACGGCGAGCTCCCAGCCTCTCGACCCGGCGGTCTCGAGCAGCGAGGTCGCGCCGGCGGCGCGGATCGTCCGGCTCGACGCGCAGCGGACGAGCGAGGCCGGGCCGCCCGTCACCACCGTCTCGGCCGCACCGACGGTGACGACGAGGTCGGTCTCGACGAGCGCCCGCGCGACGCGGAGCGGCGCGCCGCCGCCGAGCTCGGCGAGGTCCTCGGCCTCCGCGTCGTGCACGATCACGCGGCCGCGGAAGCGGCGCCGGAAGTCCGGCCGGAAGAGCTGCCCGATCTCGCGCGGCGGCAGCCGCTGGTGGA
>Ga0209810_1000961_pt1 | contig 49754 bp, 59 predicted proteins | sample Coa_R1_7_FD_187159 | JGI IMG/M metagenome (GOLD analysis project Ga0209810, IMG submission 187159) | Surface soil microbial communities from Centralia Pennsylvania, which are recovering from an underground coalmine fire - Coalmine... | ecosystem: Environmental > Terrestrial > Soil > Unclassified... | reverse complement strand
CGAGCGGCGCGCCTGGTAGTCGGTCGTGTTCGAGCACGACGTGATCTCGCGGTAGCGCTGCTGCGACGGGAACCACGCCTCGATGTCGTAGCGCTTCGCTGCCGCTGCCGAGAGGTCGCCCGCCGCCGTGTTGACGACGCGGTACGGCAGGCCGACCTCGCGCACGAGCGACTCCTCGATCGCGAGCAGCCGCTCGTGCTCGTCCCAGGACGCGTCGGGCGCCGTGTACGACACCATCTCGACCTTCTGGAACTGGTGGACGCGGAACATGCCGCGCGTGTCGCGGCCGGCGGCGCCCGACTCGCGCCGGAAGCACGACGAGAACGCGCAGTAGCGCAGCGGCAGCTCGTCGAGGATCTCGCCGAGGTGCATCGCGATCAGCGGCACCTCCGACGTCCCGACCAGGTACAGCCCGTCCTCGGGCACCGCGTAGTAGTCGTTCTTCTCGGAGGGAAAGAAGCCGGTGCCGTACATCGCCTCCTCGCGGACGAGCACCGGCGGCAGCACGGGCGTGAACCCTTCGCGGACGAGGCGGTCGAGCGCGAGGCGGTACAGCGCGAGCGAGAGCAGGGCCGCGTCGCCGACGATCACGCCGAAGCGCGAGCCGGAGATGCGGGCGCCGCGCTCCATGTCGTACTCCGCGAGCTCCAGGTGCTCGGGCCCCTCCGGTCGCCGCTCGCCCCACTCCCGCACGACCACCGCGTCCTCGTCGGTCATCCCCTCCGCGGCCGAGGCGTCGGGCAGGTTCGGGACGCGCGCCAGCGCCGCGTCTCGTTCGCCCTCCGCGGCCGCCAGGTCGTCCTCCAGCGCGCGCAGCTCCTCCTTCAGCCCGCGCAGCTGCTCGAGCTGCTCGGGCGTCGGCTTGCCGTCGAGCTTCTGTCGCGCGCGCAGCTCGTCGACGCGCGGCACGAGGGCGCGCCAGCGCTCGTCGGCGGCGAGCAGCGCGTCGAACGCGTCCGTGGCGCCGCGGCGCGCGAGCGCGGCGCGGAAGCCGTCGGCATCGTTGCGGGCGGCGCGGAGGTCGATCACGGCTTCGAGTCTAGAGGCTTGGCTTCGGAGCTCAGGTGCCCGCGGGGATGCCTCAGACCGAGCAGCTCAGACGGGACGGGTGCAGCTCGTAGCGGTGCCTACGGGCAAGCCCGTCCCGGCTGAGAAGCGATGCGTCTGAGGCACCATCCGCGGGTGCCGGAGCTCCGAGGTCACGCCTCTAAAAGCGCCTCGAGCACCTGCGCGACGCCCTCCTCGGTCACCGGCGGACACACCCAGTCGGCCACCGCCTTCACCCGCGCGTGCGCGTTCTCGACCGCGACGCCGTACCCGGCCCACTCCACCAGCTCGACGTCGTTCTCGCCGTCTCCGAACGCGATCGTCTGCTCGGCGGTGAAGCCGAGGTGCTGCGCGAGGAAGTCCAGCCCGGCGCCCTTCGTCACCCCCGCCTGCGCGAACTCGAGGAACTGAGGCAGCGACTTCGAGATGTACGCGCGGTCACCGAAGCGCTTCTTCATCTGCGGCTCGAGCGCGTCGAGGGCGGCCGGGTCGCCGACGCAGACGAGCTTCGTGGCCGGCGCGGTCAGCCATTCGAGCAGGTCGCCGACGACGTGGAAGGGGATGCGGTTGAGGCTCGCGTAGGCGCGTGCCTCCTGCGTGTCGGCCGCGACGTACAGCTCGTCGTCGACGTACACGTTCGGCGAGAAGCCTTCGGCGGCGAGGGCGGCGATCGTCTCGCGCGCGAGCTCGAGGGGCAGCGGCTCGTGCCGGAGCCACGTGCCGTCGGCCTCCGCGACGACCGCCCCCTGGTAGCAGATCACCGGGTCGCGGAGCCCTGCCGGCCGGAGCGCCTGCAACACCGACCGCACCATCCGCCCCGTGACGACGACGACCCGCAAACCGGCGTCGCGCGCCCGCCCGAGTGCCGCGAGCGTGCGCGGGTGGAGCGTCAGGTCGGGGCCGATCAGGGTGCGGTCGAAGTCCGTCGCGACGACGCGCACGTCGCGCGGGAAGCCCTGCGGAAGCAGCAGCGAGCTACCCGTTCGGGTTGCCGCCGGTCGCCTTCACCACGAAGGCGGCCACGTCGGCGATCTGCTTCGTCGACAGCTGGCCCGAGAAGTTCGGCATCGCTCCCGCACCGTGGGTGACGCGCTGGATCACCAGCGAGAGCGGCGGCTGCGCCTGGTCGAGGTTCGGCCCGACGGTCCCCGTCGCGCCCGCCTCCTTGAGCGTGTGGCAGCCCTTGCAGCCGGCCGTCTCGAACACCTGCTTGCCCGCGGTCGGGTCGCCGTTCTTGTATTTCGCGGGCACCGTCACGGTCTGCGCCTTCGGCACCGTTCCGACCACCGTCGACGGGAGCGGGGAGATCGTCTTCTCGCCCGGCTTCGAGGTGTCGCAGCCCGCTGCGAGCGCAGCGAGGACGAGCAGGAGTGCCGGCAGGGGGAGTCGGCGCACGAGCGCGAGTCTATACAGCACCCCCGCGACCACCCCCTGTTGAGCGGTGGTTAAGCGGAAACGGCCATCCGCACGGGGCGCTCTACAATGCGGCGGATGAAACGCAGGTCATACGGGCGCGACACGGGACTCACGCTGCGGATGCTGCTGACGAGCGGCCTGCTCGGCCTGCTCTACGTCGTCTTCGCGGTCGTGCTCTTCTCGGTGCTGAACGTCGGCCTCGCGCCGATGCTCGTGATCGTGATCGGGATGGCGTTCTTCCAGTACTACACCTCCGACAAGCTGGCGCTCGCGGCTGCGGGGGCGAAGGTCGTCTCGCGCGAGGACGCTCCGGCGCTGCACGACATGGTCGAGCGGCTGTGCGCGATGGCCGACCTGCCGAAGCCGAAGGTTGCGATCATGGACACGCCGGTGCCGAACGCGTTCGCGACCGGGCGGTCGCCGAAGCACGCGGCGATCTGCGTCACGACCGGGCTCTGGGAGCGCCTCGAGCCGAAGGAGGTCGAGGGCGTCCTCGCGCACGAGCTCTCCCACGTCGCCAACCGCGACGTGCTCGTGATGACGATCGCGAGCTTCTTCGCGATGCTCGCCGCGATGCTGACGCGGTTCGGCCTCTACGCCGGCATGTGGGGCGGCGGCTTCGGGGGCGGCTACGGCGGCAACAACCGCAACAACAACAACGGGCCGCCGGTCTGGCTGATCATGCTCGTGGTGTCGATGGTCGTCTACGCGATCAGCTTCGTGCTGATCAGGACGATCTCGCGCTACCGCGAGTACGCCGCCGACCGCGGCTCGGCGCTCATCACCGGCGCGCCGGAGTACCTGATGAGCGCGCTGCAGAAGATCTCGTCGCAGATGACGCTGATCCCCGACCGCGACCTGCGCCAGGTCGAGGGGATGAACGCGTTCTTCATCGTGCCGGCGAAGCTGCGCACCGCGACGGCCGAGCTCTTCATGGATCACCCGCCGCTCGAGAAGCGGCTGGCCGCCCTCGCCGCGATCGCGCGCGAGATGGGCCGCCCGGTCGCCTGAAGCTGTTTCGCGACGAAGTCGCGAAACAGTTTCGAGGTTCTCGCTAGCCTCCGCCCGTGGGCATCCGGGACGTGCTGTTCGGCCGTAAGAAGCTGGCCGAGCCGAAGGAGGACAAGCTCTTCGCGCTGACGACGGCGGCCGTGACGCTGCAGACCGAGCTCGGGCTGAAGTCGGCCGGCGTCGCCGCCGTCGCCTTCAAGCCGCAGTCGTCCGGCGAGTTCCGGAGCGCCTTCGACGACGTCGACAAGCTGATCGAAGCGGTGGCGCAGCAGTGCGGCTCGACGGTCGAGCGCTCGAGCGACGAGTACGGCTTCGACTGGGTGAAGATCCACGATCCCGACCTCGAGGACCTCGTCACCACCGTGCACGCGCTCGCGGCGGAGCTCACCGCCCAGGGATTCGGCGCCCAGCTGCTCGCGGCGGCGTTCCGCTTCGACGGCGGGGCGAATCCCGTCTACTGGATCTACGGCTTCAAGAGGGGGGCATTCTGGCCGTTCGTCCCGACCGGGGAGAAGAAGAGAGACAATGCCTTCGAGCTGGAGCTGAAGTCGAAGCTCGAGGGCGAGCTGCCGATCGAGCCAGACCTGACCCGCTGGCTCGCGCTGTTCGACGCGCCGATCTAGCGCTCGCCCGCAACGGCTCGGCGGCGCTCGCGGCGCTGGTCGCCCTGTCGACGCTGCTGCACTGGCTCGCCGTGCGCGGCTTCGAGGGGCCGTGGATCATGCCCGACGAGGCGATCTACGCCGAACGGGGAATTGCGCTCTGGCGGCACGGCTCGCTGCCGCTCCTCGGCGGCCAGGGCGCCGGCTACGGGCTGCTCTATCCCGCCCTCGCAGGCGTGACGCTCTCGTGGGGCAGCTTCGCGCACGGCTACGCGTGGCTGAAGCCGCTGCAGGCGCTCGTCGTGTCGCTCGCAGCCGTGCCGGTCTACCTCTACGGGCGCCGCCTGATGCCGCGCCGCCACGCGCTCCTGGCCGCCGCGCTGACGCTCTGCTACCCGCTGCTCCTCTACGCGGGCTTCGTGATGACGGAGGTGCTCTTCTACCCTCTCGCCACGCTCGCGCTGCTCGCCGTCGCGCGCGCGGTGCAGACGAGCGGCCGCCGCGACCAGCTGGTCGCGCTCGCGCTGATCGCCGCGGCGGTGCTCACGCGCGTCCAGGCGGTGGTGCTGGTCGCGGCGTTCGCGCTCGCGGTGATTCTCGACGCGCTGCTCGCCCGCGACAGGCGAAGGCTGCGCGCGTTCTCGCCGCTGTGGCTCGTGCTGGTCGGCGCGGCGGTCGTGGCCGTCGCGCAGCCCGGGGTCTTCGGCTCGTACGCCGGCACGCTGCGCGGCTCGTACCCGCTCGGCGCCGCGCTCCGGCTCACCTACGACCACGCGGCGTTCCTCGTCCTGAGCACGGGCGTCGTCCCGATCTTCGCGCTCGTGTTGCTGCTCCTTCGCGTGCGCGACCCGGCCGGCCGCGCGTTGGTCGCGACCGCGGCGAGCGCGACGGCGCTCGTCGTCGTGCAGGTCGGCTTCTTCGCGGCGCGCTACTCGCCGCACGTACTGGGACGCGACCTCGCCGCGCTGCCGCCGATCCTCTTCCTCGTGTTCGCGCTCTGGCTGGCCCGCGGGGCGCCGCGGCCGCTGGTCGCGTCGGGTCTCGTCGCGTTCGGGCTCCTCTGCGTGCTGCTGCCGGCGCCGTGGGGACGGCTCGCCTCCTCGACGGCGCTCGCGGACACGTTCGATCTCGCGCTGCTGTACCGGCTGCGCGGCCTCGGCGCGGCGAACGTCGTTCTCGTCGTCGCGCTCGTGCTCGCCGCGCTCTGCCTCGCCGCGCGACGGCGCTTCACGCCGGTGCTCCCGCTCGCGGTGCTCGCGCTGCTCGTGGCCGGTACGGCGGTCGCGGCAGTCGAGATCGACGGCAGGTCGGACGCCGACCACGCGGCGATCGTCGGGTCGGCGCCGGGCTGGATCGACCAGGCCGCCGGCGGCAAGGTCGCGTACGTCTACGCCGGCGAGGCGTACTGGAACACGGTCTGGGAGGAGCGGCTCTGGAACCGCCGCATCGACCACGTGCTCTCGCTGCGGCCGAGCCTCGTTCCGGGGCCGATGCCGCAGACGCAGGCGAACGTGCCCGTGAGCGGTCGGCTGCCCATCCGCGAGCAGTATGCGGTCGCAAGCGATCGTCTGACCTTCTTCGGCAGCCCGGTCGCGCACCTCGCGCAGAGCGGGCTCGACGTGAGCGGGCTGACGCTGTGGCAGCTCGACGCCCCGGCACGCATCTCGACCGTCGAGCACAACGTGCTGCCGAACGGCGACATGGTCGGCCCGGCGACGGTCGACGTCTACGACTGCACCGGCGGGCAGCTGGAGCTGACGCTGCTGCCGAAGGCGACCACCAGCCTCTCGATCCTCTACGACGGCGTGCCCGTCCTGCACACGAGCCTGGCGGGGCTGTCGGTGTGGCACGGATCCGTCCCGGTGCGGCCGTCGAAGGTGCCGCGCCTCTGCCGACTCACCATCGTCGGCGGATCGCTGCTCGGCTCGACCCGCATCGCCTTCGTGCGGCCGTCGTGACGATCAGTCGGGACCGACGCGCACGAGCATCTTGCCGACGTTGTCGCCGTGGAACAGGCCGGCGAACGCCGCCGGCGCCTGCTCGATCCCCTCGACGATCGTCTCCCGGTAGCGCACCTCGCCGCTGCGCACCCATGGGCCCACCTCTGCGAGGAAGTCGCGGAACCGAGCCTGGTGGTCGGTGACGATGAAGCCCTCGATCCGCAGCCGCCTGGTGACGACGAGGTTGAGGTTGCGCGGGCCGGGCTCCGGGCCGGCGGCGTTGTAGCGGGAGATCGCGCCACAGGCGACCACGCGGCCGAACGGGTGCAGCGCGGAGAGCGCCGCCTCCAGCTGCTCGCCGCCGACGTTGTCGAAGTAGACGTCGATGCCGTCTGCGAGCGCCTCCTTCGCGGACGTCTCCCGGTAGTCGAACGCCTCGACGCCGAGCGAGCGCAGCCACTCCACCTTCTCCGGCGAGCCTGCGCTGCCGAGCACACGGCAACCCTTCAGCCGTGCGATCTGCACCGCCGCGCTCCCGACGGCGCCCGCGGCCGCCGACACGTAGACCGTCTCGCCCGCCACGATGCGGCCGATCTCGAGTAGGCCGATCCACGCCGTGAACCCCGGCATGCCCAGCACGCCGAGCGCGGTCGACGGCGGCGCCGCGTCGGGATCGAGCCGGCGCAGCGCGTCGCCGGGCGCGACGCCGAGCTCCCGCCAGCCGAGCGCCGTCCGCACCCAGTCGCCGGCGGCAAAGTCTTCGTGCAGTGACTCGACGACGCGTCCGACCGTCGCCCCGTCGACGACCTCGCCGATCTCGTACGGCCCGACGTACGTGCGCAGGCCCGACATGCGTCCACGCATGTACGGGTCGACGGAGACGAGCACGTTGCGCACGAGCACCTCGCCCTCGCCCGGCGCTCGATCCGGAACATCCCGAAGCTCGAAGTCGCTCTCGCGCGGCTCGCCCTGCGGCCGGGCCGCGAGGACGACGACCCGACTCACTGCGTCGGTGCGCTGCTCTCGTCGTCGCCGGAGGCGCTGGCGGCGGGCTCGCCGGCGGCAGGCGCGTCGGCCGGAGCGGGCTCGGCGCCGCTCGCGAGCTCCTTCGGCTGGCTCCCCTGCCCCAGCTCGGCCTTCATCTGCTCGAGCTCGCTGTCCACCTGGCCCGTCTGCTGGATCTGCGCGAGCTGGCGGTCGATGTCGTCGCCCGTGGAGGTGAAGTCCTCGAGCGAGCCGGCCGCGGTGAGCTCGCCGATCGCGTCCGCGCGGGCCTGCAGCTGCTGCGTCTTGTCCTTCGCACGCTCGACCGCCATCCCGACGTCCTCCATGTGCTGCCCGATGCCGGTGGCGGCCTCGCCGATCCGCACCTGCGCCTCGGCGGCGGAGTACTGCGCCTTGATGATCTCCTTCTGCGTGCGGAACGACTCGATCTTGGCCGACAGCTGACGCTCGCCCTCGACGAGCTTCTGCTGCTGCGCCTCGAGCTGCTGACCCTGCTGCATGATCCCGTCGAGCTGGCCCTGGACCGCCGCCTTGCGCGTCAGCGCCTCGCGGGCGAGGTCCTCGCGGTTCGCCTTCAGCGCGTCGCGCGCCTGGCCGTCGAGCTTCGCCACCTGCTGCTGCATGCTTGTGTACTGCAGCTCGAGCCGCTTCTTCGCCGTCGTCACGTCGGCGATGCCGCGCTTGACGTTCTGCAGCTGCCGCAGCTGCTCCTCGTAGGAGTAGTCGAGAGTCTCGGCGGGATTCTCGGCGCGGTCGAGCAGCTTCGAGAACTTCGCCTTGATGATCGTGGACGTGCGTCCCATCAGGCCGGGCATGTCGGGAGTCTCCTCGCGTCTCGGGTGTGCCCGACTAGGGTAGTCCACTGTGCTGCTGGCCCGAAGCATGGATCGGCGATGGCTCTCGAACGCCTACCTGGTCGCGGACCGGGAAGGCGGCAGCGCCGTGTTCGTCGACTCGGGCGCGCCGCTCGAGCCGCTCACGCGGGCGGCGGAGGAGTGGCGGGTGCGGCCGGAGGCGGTGCTGCGCACCCACGCCCACGGCGACCACGTCGCGCACGAGGACGAGCTGGGGCTGCCGGTCGTGCGCGAGTCGACGCGGATCGGCGCCCTCGAGATCGAGGCGATCCCGACCCCGGGACACTCCGACGACATGATCTGCTTCGTCGTCGACGGCGAGGCCGTCTTCTCGGGGGACACGCTCTTCCGGGACGCGGTCGGCGGCGGCGACTTCGCGCAGATCCGCTCGGCGGTGATGGACGTCTACATGGCGATGCCGCACGAGCGGCGCGTCCTGCCCGGCCACACCGAGGAGACGACGATCGGCCGTGAGTGGGAGCACAACCCCTTCGTGCGCGTCTGGCGCGGCGTCGAACCGGAGGGCACGGAGCGGGTGACGCTCGGCGGCGCGCCGGCGACGCTGGTCGTCTGGTCGCCCGACTACGACGGGAAGGGCAAGGCGTGGGTGCGGTTCGACGACGGGACGGACGCGATCGTCGGCGGGTCGCGCGTCCAGCGCTCGTAGATGGAGATCGTCGACCAGCGGCTGGCGGAGTACGTCGAACGGCTGACGTCACCGCACGAACCGTTGCTCGCCGAGCTGTCGCAGGAGACGGTGCGCGAGCTCGGGCACGAGTCGATGCTCACCGGCCCCGTCGCGGGCAGGTTCCTCGAGCTGCTGGTCTGGTTCGGCCGGCCGCAGCGGGTGCTGGAGATCGGCACGTTCAGCGGCCACTCCGCGCTGTCCATGGCGGCGGGCTTGCCGGAGGGCGGCCGCATCGACACGTGCGAGGTCGATCCCGAGCACGCCGCCGTCGCGCAGCGTGCGTTCGATCGCTCGCCGCTCGGCTCGCGGATCACGCTCCACCTCGGCCCGGCCCTCGAGACGATCGCGCGCCTCGAGGGCGACTTCGACTTCGTCTTCCTCGACGCCGACAAGGACGGCTACGTCGACTACTACGAGGCGGTACTGCCCCGGCTCTCGCCGCGCGGGTTGATCGCCGCGGACAACACGCTCTCCAGCGGCCGCGTGCTGGACGGCGAGGGCCCGATCGTCCGCTTCAACGAGCACGTCGCGGCCGACCCGCGCACGGTGCAGGCGATCCTGAGCATCCGCGACGGGATCACGTTGATCCGGCGCGCGTAGCCGGGTCAGACCTGGAGAACGCGAAGCGCCGGATGCGCCCCCGCCATCAGGGCGAAGTCGTCGTCCTGCGTCACCACCGGGAGGCCGTGTCGGCGACGGCTCGCCTCAAAGCTCGTCGATCGTCCCGCCGGCGAGGCGTTCGAGGTCGCGCGCGAGCCCGGGGTCCGCCTGTCGCGCGCCAAGCTGCGCCCGGAGCCAGGTACCGCGCAGCCAGGGCGTCCGCGCCCGGTGCGAAACGATGTCCGCCACGGGTTCGCCGTTCACGGTCAGCGTCACGGTCTCGCCCGCACGGACGGCTGCGACGACCTCGGCGGTGTGATTGCGCAGCTGCCGGATGCTGACGTGCATGTGCGACATCGTGGCACGCCATTTACAGGAGCCGATTCTCCGACTGGGCCATGTCCGAAAGGGACAGTAGGGTGCGCGACCGTGCGCCTGATCGTCGCCCGCTGCGAGGTCACCTACACCGGCCGCCTCACCGCCCACCTGCCGGAGTCGACCCGCCTGCTGATGCTCAAGGACGACGGCTCGGTGCTCGTGCACGCGGACGCCGGCGGCTACAAGCCGCTGAACTGGATGACGCCTCCCACGGTCGTCGAGGACGCAGGCGACCTCCTCGTCGTCCGCAAGCGGGCGGGCCGATCGGAGGACAGGCTCGAGATCAGGCTCGTGGAGGTGCTCTCGGACGTCACGCACGAGATGGGCGAGGCGGCGGCGCTGGAGAAGGACGGCGTCGAGCGCGACCTGCAGCTCCTCCTGGCCGACCGACCGGGTGCGATCGAGGAAGGGCTTCGCCTGGTGAAGCGCGAGTGGCAGACCGAGGTCGGCCCCGTCGACCTGATGTGCCGTGACGCAGACGACGGCTGGGTCGCAGTCGAGATCAAGCGGATCGGAACGATCGAGGCAGTCGAGCAGCTGACGCGCTACCTCGACTGCATCCGTTCCGATCCGGCGCGGGCGGCGTGTCGGGGCATTGTCGCCGCGCAGACGATCAAGCCACAGGCGGTCGCGCTCGCGGAGCAACGCGGCATAGCAGCGGTCGAGGTCGACCTGGCGGTGCTGCGCGGCGAGCGCGAACCCGAGCTGACGCTGTTCGCGGTCTGACGCCGTTCGACTGCGTCACGTCTCGACCGCGGCCTTCACGGCCACGAAAACGCAGTTGCGCCGCGTCGCGCGGAAGGGATACGGCCCTGCCGGCGCCTCGAGCGGCCCGAGCAGCTCGCGGTAGCCGTCGAGATAGGTCTGGAGCGTTTCACGCGTCTCCCACGACACCTCGCCTGTCGTGTCGCGGCGTTCTACCGAGACGAAGTGGTGAGCGAGGTACTCGGCGCCGTTGTGTCCGTCGAAAGCATCCGCTCCTTCTCCCGCTGAGGGATCGCGTCGAACGGCTGCCCACAGCTCGCCGAGGTGTTCCGGGAGCGTGTAGGCACCGACGAAGCGACCGCCGAGGCGCAGCACCCGCGCGAGCTCGCTCAGCGCGCGATCCAGCTCGCGGACGTGATAGAGGACGTAGTTGCACATGACGACGTCGAATGAGCCGTCCGGGAACGGGAGCTCCTGCAGCCTCGCTTTGCGAGCGTCGAGCCCGCGCCGGCGAGCCACCTCGACCGCAGCGTCCGACTGATCCACGCACACGACCTCGGCGGCTGCCAGCAGAGACGCCCAGTCACCCGAGCCGCAGCCGGCGTCGAGCACGCGTCGCGGCCGCGCTTCGGCAATCGCGCCGAGCAACACGAACACGTCGTCGAGGCCGCGCATCCAGGCGCTGCGATCGAGGCGCCGGGACGCCAGGCGGTCGAGTGCGACGTACTCCCGCTCCACCAGTTCCGGATCGTCGAACCGGCTCACATGACGACCGCGGCCTTCAGCAGGTCGCGGGGCGGATCGGCGAACAGACCCGGCAGCTGCTCGAGCGTCACGCGGTGCGTGATCAGCGTCTCCCAGGGATAGGCGCCGCTGGCGAGGAAGCCGAGCGCGGCGCGCACGGTCGAGGGCGTGTGGTGGAACGAGCCGCGCAGCGTCAGCTCCTCGTAGTGGAGCCGGTAGGCGTCGACGGGTGGGCGCGCCTCCCGCCCGAGCCCGCCGAACAGGACGACGACTCCGCCCGGACGCACGAGCCGCACCGCGTCGACCCAGGCCTCCTCCCCACCCGCCGCCTCGATCACGACGTCGGCGCGTTCGCCGATGCCGACGTCCGCGCCGAACCCACGCGCGAGCTCTTGACGCTCGGGGCGTCCGCCGACGATCTCCGGCCGGCCGCCGGCGTCCGCGACGCACGCGGCGAGCATCAGCCCGATCGGTCCCGCCCCGAGGATCGCCACACGCTCACCTCCGGCGATCCCCGACCGCTCGACGCCGCGGAGGCAGCAAGCGAGCGGCTCCACCATCGCGGCGACCTCCGGCGCGAGGTCGCGCGGAACAAGCAGCAAGTTCGTCTCCGCGATCCGCGCCGGCACGACGAGCCACTCGCCGTACGCGCCGCCGAGGAACTCGAGCTCGAGGCACTGCTCACCCCGTGCGCACCCCGCGCAGGCCCCGCACGGAGCCGAGTTCGCCGCGACCACGCGCCGCCCGTCGACGATCCCGCAGAACTCATGCCCGAACGGCGCCGGCAGCCGCTGCGCGAGCAGCGGATGCCCGCGGCGGAACGTCTTCAAGTCGGTGCCGTCGGTCAGGGCGACCTCCACCTGCACGAGCACGTCGCCGGGCCCCGGCTCCGGCCGCGGCACGTCCTCGACCCGAAGATCGCCGGGCGCGTGGAGCAGTGCGGCTCTCACGGGGCGAAGACGACCTTGAGCGCCTCGCCGCGCCGGTACAGCTGCACGCCCTCCGCGAAGCGGTCGAGCGGCAGCCGCGTCTGGGCCGGCAGCTCGAGCGAGGGCACCAGCTCGATCGCCCGTGCGAAGAACGCAGGCGCCGCCGAGCGCGAGCCGACGACCACGAGCTCCTTGCGGTAGACCGCGCTGAGGGCCGTCGGCACCGGCCGCGGCGGCGCGGCGAACACGAGCGCCGTCCCGCCCGGCTCGAGCCGCTCGAGAGCCTCGTCGAGCCCAGCGGCGGCGGTGATCACGGCGGCGTCGACCGGCTCGTCGCCGTCCGCCGCGCCGAGCTCGCGCGCCCGCGCGAGCCGCTCCGGGCGCGGGTCGCTCGCCCAGACCTCGTGGCCGTGCCGCGCGAGCACCTGCACCCACAGCTGTCCGATCGCGCCGCAGCCGACCACCAGCACCCGCCCGGCTGGCAGGCGGAGCTCCGCGCGCAGGATGCACGCCACGGGCTCGACCCAGACGCCGTCTCCCTCGGGGAGCGTGTCGGGCAGCGCGACCACGTGCGTCGCCCGCAGCTGCTCGGCGAAGCCGCCGGGACGGATCCGCGGAAGTGCGAACTCCTCGCACGTGGACTCGTGCCCGTTTCGGCACCGCTCACAGGCTCCGCACGGCACCCGGTGGACGACGGTCACCCGACGGCCGTCGGCCGTCTCGCCCTCCACCTCGTGCCCGAGGATCGAGCCCGGGCCTGCGCTGCCGAGCTTCTCGACGTCGGAGCCGCACAGCCCGCAGGCGCGCACGCGGACGAGCTCGCCATCGCCGTCCGGGACCGGCAGCTCGACAAGCTCGCACCGGCCGCCGGCGCCGAGTACCACCGCCCGCATGCGGCGTATCGTATGGACGTGGCCGTCAGGCTCCACCGCTGCAGCACGAGGTGGGTGAAGGGTCCGCACCCGTGCTGGCGCGTCGAGAAGGCGCTGATCGACGCGGGGGTCGACTACGAGGTCGTCGAGGGGTCAGGCCTCCCCTGGCGCCGGTCGCAGCGGCGCGAGCTGATCGAGAAGACGGGGCAAGACCGCTTCCCCGCGATCGAGCTCGAGGACGGGACGTTCTACCGCGAGGAATCGAAGGACATGGTGGCGCGAATCCGGGCCGGCGAGCTCGGATCGAGCTCACCGACCCGGTAGGCGCCGCTTAGCGGCTCAGGTCGACCGGCAGCGACACGAGGCGGCGGGTCGAGATGCCGCCGAGCACGTTGTCGCCGGGCTTCCGAGCCCGCACGAACACGGCGAGCAGCTGCTGATGCGAGGCAGCCGGATAGCCGGACTGCTGATGCATGGTTTCGGTGACCCAGCCGTCGCTGCCCGTGGCGGCTTCGGTCGGGATCGAGAACTGGTTGAACGGCACTGCCGTCACGTAGACGAGCGCACCGCTCACGTCGCGGCCGCTACAGGCCGACACGTGGATACGGACCGTCACGTCGCCGGGGCTGCGCCCGAGCGTCGACGGGCTCGACTGCTGACCGTCGATGAGCAGCCGCGCCGGCGGCGACAGCTGCGAGACGTTCACGCCACCGTTCCCGCTCGGGCAACCCGTGGCGGGCGGCGGGGCGGCCGCGGCGGTCACGACCGCGGTCGGCGCGGAGGTGTCGGACGCCGAGCCGTCGGTGTTCTTCACCGTCACGTGCACGCGCAGCGTGTGGCCGACGTCCTGCGTCACGACGTCGTAGAGCCGCGCGTTCGCGCCGCTGATCCCGGCGCACTTGCCGCCGCTCGCGTCGCAGCGACGCCACTGGTACGTGTACGTGAACGGCGTCGAGCCGTTCCACTTGCCGTGGTCGGCCTGCAGGCTCTTGCCGACCTGCGGCGTGCCGCTGATCGTCGGCGGCGACGCCTCACTCGGCTTCTGCGTGCTGGCCGCCTGGCCGTTCCGCGCGACGCCGAAGACGGCGCCGATCGCAATCGCGGCGAGGGCGAGGATGGTTGCCGTCAGCGCACGCTGCGACAACCGCTTCCGGTGATTCATGGCTTCGTCACTCCCCTTCCTTCGGGTGCATGCCGGTGTCGTTCCGGTGCATGGCTGGGGTCGTTCCCGCCGGCCGGGGTGAACGCGTAAGACCTTTGTGAGGTTCCGGTTAAGCCAGCAGGCGGCTAGACTGGCGCCGCCCGGGGCTATAGCTCAGTTGGGAGAGCGCCTGGATCGCACCCAGGAGGTCGGCGGTTCGAGTCCGCCTAGCTCCATCGCATGGTTGACACGAAAAAGGCCGCTCGCGCGGCCTGTTTCGTCTCGGATTGTCACTCTGATTGTCACTTGCGCGCCGACGTGCGGCGAAGCCTCACGCGTTCGAGACGGATTCGTCGCGCTCGGCCCGCTCGCGCGCCTCGAACGCGTCGAGCGCGGCAACCGTGCGCTCGACGTCGTCCGGCGCAAGGTGCCCGTACCGCTCGTCGATCATCCGGCTCGATGTACCCATATGAGGAAGACGCCGATCCGGCCGACCCGGCGAACGTCGCCCGCCGCGCGACTGCCGCGAAGCCGAAGCCGGAGGTCGCGCGGCCACGCCGTCCACACGCTTCCCTCGTAATCCGCCGCTCCCGACTGGGGTGAGCAACCCATTTCGCTGGCCGCGCGAGAGCGTGAGGCTTCAGCGAGTTCCCACCCCCAACCGACGAAGGAGCACGATGAAGACTCTCTGCCTCACCTTCCCTGATAGGAAGACAACCGGCGTCACGACATTGATTCTCCCCTACCTCGGCTTCGATCTGCGTAGCCGCGTCAACGATGACGGCGAGACGTTTTCGGTCTACGCCACTCCGACCTCTGCAAACGAGCAGGACGTCGAGGCGGCGCGGCGGCTCACGGAGGCGCTCGGCGGTGACGACGCAGGATGGGTTGCCTGGCTCGACGAGTCGGCCGATCTTGCCGACGTGGACGGGTCGCTCTAGAGTCATTTGTAGTGCGGCGGGCTGTCTTTTGCGCGTTCATCGCGTTCGCGGTCATCCTTGCCGGGGCAGCAGGCGCGGCGGCCCCGTCGCCGCACGCCCTCTATCAGCGGCTACTGATCCGATCCTTCCCGGACTCGCAACTCCCGTCCGGGTTCTTCAGCGCGAAGGTCGGGCTGAGCAAGCCGAGTAAGAACGCGACGAAGCTGCACGTTGTCGGAGAGGTCGAGGTTGACGTCGACGGGCCTGACGTGGCAGACGCCCTCCTCTACGTCATATTCCCGACGCGATCGGCCGCGCTCGCTGACCTGAAACACACGCAAGCCCCTCCGGGTGGCAAGGTCGCGGTCGAGGGTAAGGTGCCCGGCTACCGCATCCCGAGCCAGTGGGTCGTCGGGTCGGTCACCGGCAACAACGCGTTCGGTCAAAAGGTGACGAACGGGATCACCGGCTTGTTCGTCGTCCAGCAAAACGTGCTGATCGGAGCGGTCACGGTATCGAGCGACAACACCGACAGCGGCAACACCCCTGGCGCGCTCGCACTGCTGAAGGCCGGACTCCGGCACCTGGCGGCTGCCAGCCGCTAGGCGCGACCCTGACGCCCACGCGGCGCGAGCGCGGCGCGTGCCGTTGCGTCAGGTACAAGCTACGTCGGTGGATCGGGAAGCCACCACAGCTTTCGCTGCAACCAGCCCAGCACCGCGTCCATCAGCTGCCACAGCTTCAGCGACCACGCGGCCACAGGACGAGTGTAGGTAAATCCCTCGCTGACCTAGCGGCGGGCGGACTTCTCCAGGCTCCAGAGACGTACCGACGTCGTTGATCGCGCTGGCTCCGACGCTCGCGGTGCTCGCGCCGCCTCACTTCCCCGGCGGCCGGGGGTGGCATGTCGGGACAACCGCTCCCCGCGCCTGCGTCGGCGTACCTGCCGCGCGCTGCACGGAGGCGGCCGGGTGGGCGGCCACGGTTCCCCTCCGAGACTGCGCCGCATGCCTGCCGCATCGCACGCTCGCGACGCTGCCGCCGAGCGGAATCATCATCCAGCTGAAGAACGTGCACGAGCGCCCGTCGCGGGCCGCTCCGGGCGCATGGCCCCCGAGGATCACCGGTGCGGACGTCTCGGCCGGATTCGAGGGCGTACCGCGCCGCTTCGGGGTGGTGCAGAAGTTCGTCCGTTCGCGCGGCATCGAACATGTGCTCTGGATCTGGTTCGGCCGCGCGAAGCCGACGACCTCGCAACTCGCGGCCGCGAACGGTCAGCTTCGCCACGCCACCTAACGCGTCCGGCACCGGAACGAGGCGCGAGAACGCGCAGGAGCGCCGTGCAGGCAACGCGAGCGCCCACGCGAGCCGCAGGCAGGACGCGAATCGCGAGCCGCGAGCGGGCGACTCAGCGACCGGTACACCGGATATGGGGGTCGAGATCCGCTCAGCGAAGCCGATCCACCCCTCGCATCGCTGGACGGCCTTTTCATTCGTCCGCGACGATTGCCACTCGCCCGCTCGGATCGCGTAGGGAGCGGCTTCGCGCCGACTGAGGGCTGCCGATCTGCGACGAAATCGACCGCCGCCGCGACGACACCCGGAGATCCGCCGATGTACCGGAATGATGGGCCGCCGCCGCCTCAGCCTGTTCGAGCGCGTCACCGAGGGGAGCTTCCGGCCGCGCCACCATGCTGACCTGCTCGACGGGGATCTCCTCACCTCGCAGCCACCGCCGGGAACGCCAAGGAAGGCGGTTGCGCCCTGGCGGGCGCTCCGGCACGCGCAGCTGGACTACCAGGGCGCGGCAAGCGCCGCCGAGCGGCGCGAAGCCGCCTTCACCTTTCAGGCGGCGGTCGAGGCGTTCAAGGAGGCGTCCTCGTCCGTGTACACGATCGCGCAGGTGCTTCACGCGACGATCGGGCCGGGCGCGCTCCCGTACCACGGCCTCACGATCTCCCGCGCCGACTGGTATGCGCAGGTTGTCGAGCCGTGGGAGGCGTGGGAGAACGAGTACGGCCCGGCGTGGCGGTTGCGCCACTCGCTCGCGATCGACAGCGACGAGGAGACGGCGGCAGACCTCCCGGCCGACTTCGAGGCACCCGATCCGCCTGGCCTCGACCTGGTCGGCGAGATCGGGTGACGGACTCAGGCGCGCCGAGGCGCGCGAAGACGATCGACCGCCGTCTCTATTGCTCCACCTGCTCGATCCGCATCGACGAAGAGCCGCTCACCTTCACGGTGTGAGCGCAGCGACGCGAGATCACCCTCGGAGGGTATTGCTCAGACCGCTGTTTAGCCGTCGGCCGCCTGATCGTCCGTCTCGCGGCTGCCCCGCCTGCGAGCCGTGAGATCGAGGAACACCGCGCGCGAGTGATCGCTGCCCTCCGCATCCGCCGCTAGCCGACGCGGCACGGCCGCCATCCGAGCGCGCGAGGCAAGCACCGCCTCAACCGTCCGCTTCGCCCGCTCGATCGCCTCGCGCGCTGCCTCGCGGCGGGCCTCCATCTCCTCCGGAGTCAGCATCCAGGAGACATGCGCGCGCGCGCGCGGTGAAACCCCCCTGGTCGCCAGCCCAGGCGACGATGCGGCGGCTCAGATTGTCACTTAGTTGTCCTTACGCGGTTCGATCGCGCACGCAACCGTGCGGGTTTCGTGCGCCTCACCTGACGCAACCATGCGGGATGCACGTACATAAGCCGCATGGTGCAACGGCCGGACTTCCATCGCACCCAGGAGGTCGGCGGTTCGAGTCCGCCTAGCTCCATCTCGTTTCTTCGTCTGTGCAGCGGATTCGGCCTGTGCAGGGCGTACCGAGCGCAGGGCGAACCGCGCTCAGGCGAGGTCACCTCGATGCTGCAGCGCGATGCACGGGACGGCTCCGAGTCTCTTCGTAGAGTGGCTCCGGCGCCATATCGAGGTCGCCCGGCCAAGCGATGGTGCCGGCCTACGGATCGACAGCTACGCGTGCGAAGAAATCAGGGTCACGCAAAGGCTCGAACACGCCTCCCCAGTCATGCTCGGTGAAATCCACGTCACCAACCGTTCCGTCATCGAATGTGAGCCGGAGCAGGTATTCCCGATTACCTCGACGCCGGTGATGGCGACAAGTTCCATCTCTTTCATGTTAGGGCAGCGGGTCGATCGGTCGGAGCCGCTCTTCCCGACGTGCTCTCTCCCAGTTGTCTTGAAGCTCGTCCTCATGGAGAGCGGCCCATTCTGCGACGAGCGCCGCCGCGGCCGCGGCAAGGAGCCGGCGATCACTCGCCTGCGAAGTCCACCGATGCGGCGGTGGACGAGGCATGGTCAGGCCATTGCGCGAGCCGCGCGAATGCCTTGGCCTTGTCAGGCCTGACAGTCGACGGCGACCTCGAGCGCTTCGCAGATCTGGCGCATGCGGTCGTCGCCGAGGCGGCCCAGGCGTTCGACCAACGTCCCGACGGAAACGCTCTCGAGCGAATCGAGGTTGACGACCGAGACGAGCGGGACCGGGTCGTCCGGCGGCTCGAGGAGCACTTCGGTCGGAATCCCGCGGATGGTGGTCGTGCAGGGTCCGATCAGTGCACGCCGGAGACGTGGAATTGCGGCATCTCGAGAGAGCACGACCACGGGCCGGCGCCCGATCCCCGGAAGTTCGCACCACCAGACATCACCACGCGCTGGAAGCGTGGTCACGACGCGCCGGCGGCCGCCCGGAACGACGCGAGGTCTCCCCACTCGTCGGCTTCGTCGAGTGGGTGTGCGTCGTAGGCGGCGTATGCGGCGTCGTACTCCGCTGCACGCCGGCGGGCCATCAGCGCAGCGAGCGCCTCGTCGATCAACGCCGAGTCGGTGAGACCTGAGCACGCATGGCGCGCACTCTCGAGCAGCTCGGCATCGACGGTCGTGCTGATCCGCGTGCGTGCCATGCCACGATCGTACCATGATCGTGGCATGGCGTTCCAAGAGCTGAGCGCATCAGCAGACGCGTGGAAACGCCCACAGCTGGCCCGGCTTTGCTGACATCCGTGACAGGCGTATCGTGCGTCCGAAGAGGCGTCGAAAGGAGGGCTCGGATGGCACTTGCACGGGTGGTCGCGTTCGAGGGCGTGACGTCGGAGCGGATGGAGCAGCTGCGACGCGAGATCGGCGAGTCGGGCGGGCCGCCGGACGACGTTCCGGCGACCGAGCTGATGATCCTCCACGATCCCGCCGGCGAGAGGTCGCTGGCGATCGTGCTCTTCGAGAACGAGGACGACTATGCGCGCGGGGACGCAACGCTCGACGCGATGCCGACCGATGGCACGCCGGGGCGTCGCGCCTCGGTCGCGAAGTACGAGGTGGCGGTGCGGATGACGGCGGAGGGCGCGGAGCGATAACCGGGGACGGGCGGCCGCCCCACCTCCTCAGGGAAGGGGCGACGCGGTGACGACGATGTTGTCGAGGTAGTGCCTGGTCGCGGCGTCGAACGGGCCGCCGCACGTCACGATCACGAGCCGCGCGCGACCGGAGCGCGAGAAGACGCTCGTCGGCAGCTGCGCCTTCGGGTATGTGCGGACCGAGTCGATCCGGTACCTGAACGTCCGCCCTCCTCTGGCGGCGATGGCGACGAGCTCGCCGGGGCGCGCTCTCGGCAACGGGGACAGCGCGCCACGGCCCTGCCGGGCGCTGTCGACGTGTCCCGCGACGAGGATCGCGCCGCTCCGCGCGCCGGGAAGGGCCCCGTCGCGCCACCAGGCAAGCCGGTGGACGTCGACCGGAACGCCGAGCACGCCGTGCCGGAGATCGATCTCCGTTGACTCGATCGGCGCGTCGATCGCGAGCGCCGGAATGCTCAACCTGACAGGGACCGTGTCGCCTCGGGCGCGTGCGAGCGCCTCCGCAGCCACATCGCCGCGGCCGGTGACAATGCCCGGCGCTACGAGGAGCGTCTCCGGCGCGGCGGCGCACGGCGCGGTGACGGCGGTGAAGCCGGTCCCGAGCAGACGCTCGCGGAAGACGTAGAAGCCGGAGCGGTCGACCCGCACCGCCGGCGTGCGCACCTCGCGGTCGCCCGCGACCGGAATGCGGCCACGCCAGCGCGACGCAGCCTCCTTGCACCGGACCGCCGTGAGCGACGCGAACGGGCCGTAGAGCTCCGCCTCGACGACCCCCCGCGACTCCCCCAGCCCGCGGACGCGGACACGGTCGCTCACCCTGGCTCCCGCCCGGACGATCTGCGCCGACGCGACCGTCGCGAGCGTCGGGCGGAGACGCACGAGCGTCGTCTCGCTCACCGCGCCGCACGGGGTCACGAACCCCTCGCCCGTGGACGGGAGCACGATCGACTCGCGGTAGACGTAGTAGCCCGCGCGCGTCAGCCGAACGGGCGTCGTCGTCGTCGTGCCGTCACCCGCGGCGACGAACCTCCCGGCCCAGAACGGCACGCCCGCGCAGCGCACGTCGGTGCGCCGCGGGAACGGCCCCCACAGCTCGACGTGCACGGGAGCGCGCGAGCCGCCGAGCCCACTCACCGTCACCGTGTCGTGAATGCGTGCGCCGACAGCCGCGACCTGGTTGCTGACCCGCGTGGTGATATGAGGCGCCGCTTTGACGTCACGGCGAACCACCGTCGAGGCGACCGCGGCCGTGGCGGGAATCGCCAGACGCTGCCCTCTCGCGCGCGCGAACGCGGCGGTGGCCGCGAAGACGTGCGGCTCCGGCGAGGCGAGCCCGGTCGCACGCAGCCGCAGCCGCAGCCCGGAGATCGTGCTCGGGGTCACCGCCAGGTGCGCGACGCCCGCTCCGTCCGTGGTCACCGCGGCCGGGGCGTTCCCGGTACCCGCAGCCCCGAGCGTCACACGAGCCCCGGGCACGGCGACGCCGGCCGCCGAGAGCACGCGAACCGTCGCCGCCGCGCGACGGTCGACGAGGAGCCGCCGCGGCAGCCCGACGACGATCCGGTAGGGCCCGTGGTAGCGGCTCGCGTCGCGCGCGATCCGCTCGTACAGCGACGCGACGTCGGCGCCGAGCGACGCAGGGTCGAGCTCGCCCGGCCGCGCGCCGCCGATCAGCGAGTGGACGTAGAGCATCACCGCGGCCTGTCGCCGCGGCTGCATGCTCCGGCCGAAGCGCCAGATCGCGTACGCGAGCTCCTGCCGCCGCGCGGCCGGGACGAGCTCGCCGTTGCGAGCGCGAAGCGGCCCGGGCTGTGGCCGGTAGCGGTAGCGGCGGCCCGCGTACCAGTAGCCGAGGTCGACGCAGAAGCCGGGTGCGCCGGGAATCACGCCGCGGTAGTCCCCGAACCAGCGCACGCCGTAGGCGGTGCGGCGGTAGAAGCCGACGCCCGCGGTGCCGCAGACGTCGCGCCCGTTGCGCGCGCACGGGTCGTGTGGCCCAGGCGGCGCGCCGGAGGCGCGCGGCCCTACGACCAACCCCCCGGCGACCGCGGCGGCCGCCAGCGCGATGCGAACCCCCCGCACCACGTTTCGTGCTTCGCGGCCGCTCCGCCCCCTCCTGCCCCACGAGCGATACTGTCGGCAGCGGTGTCCGCCGGCTCCTCCCCGCTCCACGCCCGTCTCCGGCACCGGTCGCCCAGCTCGTGGCTCGTGCTGGCTGCGCTCGCGCTGGTCGCGGTCGCCGCGGGCTCGCTGATCGGCTTCCTCGCGACGCGGAGCTCGAGCCCCGCCGTGCCCGCGGCGTCGGCCGCCGAGCCCCCGCCGGCGACGTGGGCCGCCGGCGCGCGCCGCGCGCCCGGCTTCCGCCTCGTCGACCAGACGGGACGACCCGTCTCCCTCGCCGCGCTGCGCGGCCGGCCGGTGATCGTCACCTTCATCGACCCGCTCTGCCGCGACTTCTGCCCGCTCGAGGCGAAGCAGCTCAACCGGCTCGTGCAGACCCTGCCGGCTGCGTCACGGCCCGCGATCCTCGCCGTGAGCGTCAACGTCTACGGCAACGCGCGCTCCAACCTGCTGCAGGACGTGCGCAAGTGGCAACTGGTGCCGGAGTGGCGCTGGGCGGTCGGCACGCCGAAGCAGCTCGCGCGCGTGTGGCACGACTACCAGATCGGCGTGCTCGCGACGGCGAAGAAGATCGCGGGCGTGACGGTGCACCAGATCACGCACACCGAGGCCGCGTACGTCGTCGATCGCAACGGCTACGAGCGCGCGCTCTTCCTGTGGCCCTTCAAGGCACAGGACGTCTCGGCGGTGCTACGCCAGGTTGCGCCGACGACGTCGTAGCGCGAACCGGACGCCCACCGCGACCAGCAGCGCCGCGATCGCGATCACGATGATCACGAGCCGGTCGTGCGACGTCTGCGAGCCGGTGGTCTTGACGTTGGCCGGCGCAGCGACGTGCACGCCGTCGGCCGCGGCGAGACGTTGCACCGCCGTCTGCGCCGACGACAGCAGCCCGGTTGCGCCGGACGAGATCGGGATCCGCTGCAGCAGCGCGTACTCGTGCGACACAGCGTGGCCGGTCCAGTTGAAGCCGAAGCCGTTCGGCATCACCACCAGCAACCGCTGCTTGTAGACGAAGGCGAGCTCCTGGCCGAGGAAGCGCGCGTACAGGCGCGGCCGCTTCCACAGCGCCGTCACCGAGCCGAGGTCGTAGCTGTCGGCGATGATCGCGACGCGGATCTTGAAGCCCGCCTTGTTCGCCGCCCCGACCACGGCCGACAGCTCCGCCTGGTCGCGCTGCGGGAGCTTCACGTCGTACGGGAAGAAGACCTGCTGCCCGATCAGGTAGTCGCTCGCCGGGTCGGCGTCCGCGCGCGCCGAGCCGGCCCACGTCGCGGCACCCGCGAGCGCGAGCAGTACCGCGGCGAGCCGCACGGTCCTCACGAGACGTGGAGCGTGAACGGCGCCGTCACCACCTTTCCGTCCAGCCGGCATTGCAGGAACAGCCGCCACGTCCCCGGCACGGGCACGAGCACGCCGACGTGGAGCTTGCCCGGCGTCGCGGACGTTCCGGTGATGCGCGCCCCGCCGAGCACGCTGGCGCAGCCGCTGGCACCCGGCGCGCAGACGTGCGTGTGGAAGTAGTCGAGCGAGCCGCGGCGGAAGAAGATCGCATGGGCGAGCGCGCCGAACCACGGCGTGAAGCGGGCCGGGGTTCCCTGCGGGCTCGTGACGGTGAAGTCGAGCAGCGAGGCCTGGATCGCATGCAGGTGCGGCGTCCCGTGCAGGACGAAGTGGTAGCCGTCGACCGTCTGGCTCGCGTGGAAAGGCGGCAGCGGCTGCGGCCGGTAGGTCCCCTTGACGTCGATCGTGTCGAAGAGCTGGAAGTTCGGCACCGGCCCGTTCGCGTTCTTCGGGTACGCGTCGATGACGACGCGGTACGGCCCCGGCAGCGGGAACGTGATCGTGTCGCTGATCCTGCCGTCGGCGCCGACCGGCGGATGGTGATGGATGATCACGGCGAGGTCGCGCCGGACGATGATCAGGTGCACGCCGTTGTGCGGGCCCGCCCCGTGGCGGTAGGCGGTCAGCGGCTTGCCGTCGGGCTGGACGATCGTGAACGCGACGGTCGTCGGCGTGCCGGCACGCACCGCGCGTGCAGGCGCGAAGTTGCCGAGGCGGTAGACGCGCGCCGCCTGGACGGTGACGGTCGGCGTGGCCGAGCCGGCGCCCGAGCCGCCGCAGCCTGCGGCGAGAAACGCGAGCGCGGCGCCGGCGACGGCGGCCGCGGACACAATGGAGCGGTTCATGTGGAGCCTCCCGGGACGAGGGACGTGAAGGCTGCGCTCGCCGTGGCGGCGACGGTCGCGCTGGTGCCGGTGCCGGTCGGGGTCGGCCCCCGCTTCCAGCCCGCGCCTGCCGCGCACGGCGCCTGCCGCGCCGGCTCGGTCCAGGCCGGACGACGGATGCACCTGGAGCTGTTCGCCGCCGGGCGAGTCGTGCTCGTGCCTGCCGGGATCGGTCTCCGCGGCGCCCGCTTCCGCTACGGCCGGGCCGTCGGCGCACGCTGCCGCACCGCGCTCTGGACGACCGATCCGAGCGGCATCGTGCGCTTCACCGGCACCCGCACGCTGGGCGATCTCTTCCGCGTGTGGGGACGGACGCTCGCCCCGAACCGGCTGCTCGACTTTCCCGGACGCGTGCGTCTGTACCGCAACGGCGACCGGCTGCCGCTCGATCCGCGCCGGCTCGCGCTCCGCGACGGCGACGAGCTCGTGCTCGAGGTGGGGCCGTACATCCCGCCGCACCGCAGCTATCTCTTCCCGCACGGATAGCCTGCGTCCGAGGAAGAAGGGAAGCACGAGCTCGGCGAGCGCGCGGTGGAGCTCGAGCGCCGCGACCACGGCCGCGACCGTCCCCGCGGCGAGCGCGAGCAGGGCGGCCACGAGGAAGAGCAGGCGCCTGTTCATCCGTTCGCGCGATCGACGACGAGGACGTCGAGGGGCGGCCCGCCGGGCGGCGTGACGCTGTAGCGCAGGCCCCAGTGGCCGACCATCACGAGCGCGGGCGCCTTGCGGCGGTAGACACCGGGCGCAACCTCCGCGAGGCGGTACTCCTGGTTCGGCATCTCCATGTCGAGCATCGCGAACTGCACCGTCACGTTCGCGCCGCGAACCGGGCGGCCGCCGCGCTGCACCTCGAGCGCGAAGGTGTTCGGCGCCGCAGCGCGGTTCGGATCGACGAGCACCTTCAGCGTGTAGCCGCCCTGGTGGATCGTCTCCGCGACCGCGCCGGGGCCGACGCGCGCCTGCGCCGCGCCCTCCTCGGCGAACGCAGGCGGCGGCGGCGCGAGGCTCGACAGCAGCGCGGCCGCGAACACCGCGCCGGCGACGATCGCCGCCTCCCCGCCGACGAGCCCCCGCAGGAGCCGCGCCGGTCGTTCGCCGAGCGCCGCCTGCTCGCGCGCGGCGATCAGCCCCGGCCGGTTGCGCAGCAGGTTGAGCGCGGCGAGCGGCATCGTGCACGCGAGCAGCCCGAGCTTGAGCACGATCACCTTCCCGTACGACGTCTGCCAGAGCGCGGAGACGACCGGCAGGTGGATCACCGTCGCGCCGATGCCCGTGCCGAGCAGCAGCAGCACCGAGCCGAACGCGACGTTCGAGAAGCGCGGCACGCAGACGATGAGGCTGGCGACCCGGCGCGGCGAGGGCAGGCTCCACCAGAGCACGAACAGCCCGACCAGGCCGCCGAGCCAGAGCGAGCCGGCGATCAGGTGCAGCCAGTCGAGCAGCACCGAGACGCCGCGCGGCGCCGTCTGGGCGGCGTGCCCGGCGGCACCGGGCAGCACGAGCACCGCCGCCGCGGCGATCCCGGCCCCGACCAGCGCGAGCAGGGCTGCGACCGTCCGCCGCGCGAGCTCCGGCCGGTCGACGCGGATCGCGACCGCGGCGGCGAGGCAGAAGAGCGCGAAGCAGAGCCACATCTCGAGGTACCCACGCCCGAACGCCGTCGTCCGCCAGAGCGGCACGAGCGTCGAGACGGCGGAGAAGGAGCGCAGCGAGTCGACGGCGGTCGACTCCTCCAGGTACACGGGGAGCGCGATCAAGCCGCACGCCGCCGCGACCGCGAACGCGATCGTGAGCCCGCGCAGGCTCGCGCCCTCGACGCGCCGCAGGACGGGCCGTGCGATCAGCATCCGCAGCACGAACAGGCCGATCGCGCTCATCACGCTCAGGAACACCGCGAACCGCGCGAGCAGGAGCGGCGTCGTGGTCGCCGTCTGCGAGAGGTGCGGCACGGTGAACTGCGGCGCGGGGCCCGCGTTCGGACCGACCGCGAAGGTGAACGCGCCCTGCACCGGGTGGCCGTCGATCGAGATGGCGCGCCAGTAGACGAGGTACCAGCCTTCCGGCAGCCGTTTCAGCGGCACGACGAGCGTGTCGGGATTGCCTGCGGCACGGTGCAGCGGGCCGGCCGCCTCGGAGTGCGCGTCGACGTCGGTGACGGAGATGAGCGCGAACCGCGGCTCGACCGCCTCGTCGAAGGTGAGCGCGACGGACGGCGGAGGAGCGTCGAGCGTCACGCTCGCCGCCGGCGCCGTCCGGATCAGGTACGCGTGCGCCGACGCGACCGCGGGCAGCGCGAGCGCCGCGCAGGCGGCCGCAGCCGCGACGAGCGAGAGCCGCGCTCGCGTCACGCGAGCTCCCGTCCGCCGCGCGCGACCAGCGCGATCCCGGCCAGCAGCAGCCCCACCGCGCCGACGACGAGCGCCGCGATCGCGAGCGTGGACGAGCCGCCGCCGCCCCCGCCGCCCAGCGACGTGCGCGCCTCGATCGACGGCGCGGGATCCTCTGCCGACTCCGGGCCCGACCAGTTGACGATCGAGCCGTCCGAGTACGTCTGCTGCACCTGGAACGCGTACGACCCCGCCTTGCCGGCCTCGCCGAGGAACTGGAAGAGCGCGTCGTCGTCGGTCGGCACGTGGCCGCCGGTCCAGGTCACCTTCTGGATCACCGCGTTCTCGCCCGCACCCTTCGACTGCTCGACCCGCCGCCAGCCCGGGCTCGGCACGAACGAGTCGATCGAGAAGCCCTTCGGCACCGTGAGCACGACCTGCGTCGTGGTCACGCCTTCCTTCTCCGTCGGCACGGCGAGGCTGTAGAGCTCGAGCTGCCCCGAAAGCGAGACGGACGGGCTCAGGCGGGCGTGCGCGGACGCGGACGCGGCCGCCGCAAGCGCGCCGACGGCGACGACGGCGACGACGACTGCGAATCGGGACGTGCGTCCGGGGACGGGCATGGTGTCGAAGCTCCTGTTCGCGGAAGGGGCAGGCGCCGCGCCTCGGAGGCGCTCGGCCTGGACGGCTTCGGACTAGCGGAGCGCGAACGGAGGTGCTCGCCCGGCGGCGGCCGTGGCGAGCGGAGCCGGCCGCAGCGCCTCGGCGGCGACCGGTCGAAGCAGACACACGGCGAGGTCGAGCGGCACGGGCACGTCGGAGCCGGCGCCGACGAGCCGTCCGACGGCGGTCGCCGTGCGCAGCAGCAGGCGAGCGGTGAGGTACGCAGCCGCCGCGAACGGCACCTGCAGCACCAGGCCGGGCAGGAAGGTCGGCGTCTCCACCGCCTGCCACACGAACGTCCCGGTCAGGAGCGATCGCTCGAGGATCTCCTGCAGCACGAACACGGCAGGCGGCAGCAGCGCGAACGACCAGGCGGGGAGAGAGCGGACGCCGCGGCCGCACGCGGCGTCCACCGCGGAGACGACGAGAGAGAGGAGCGCCGCTGCGCCGGCGATCGCGAGCACGAGCGGCAGGTGGCTCATGTAGCCGTGGCCGGTTGCGACGAGCGTGTGCAGCCGCACCCCGGCGGACGGGTACACCCAGCGGTAGGCGAGGACGTGCGCGGCCTGCGAGCCGCCGAGGACGAGCGGCAGCGCGAGCAGCCAGGCGAGCGCGCGGCGCATCGGCGCAATCCTGCCAGAAGCGCCCGCGCGCCCCGGGGCGGCGCCCGCCCGTTCGGGCGGACGCCGCGATTGTCCATATCAGTGCGCCTTCTCTCCGGCGGACCTTCGACTTGCAAAAAGGTGTCTGACACCAACGGTGTCAGACACCTTTTCAGGTCGCGTTTCTGGTCGAAGGTTCGGAGAAGCGGTACTAGACCCTCTGGGTCGTCCGGGCGCCCTTCAGCTCGGCGAGCAGGCCCTTCGCCTTCTCGAGCGCCTGCTCCTCCTGGTCGAGGTTCTTCCGCAGCAGGTCGGCGACGTCCTCGCGCCCCATGCCGGACGCCTCGATGATCAGGCCCTCGTACACGCCGATCTCGTGGTGCTCGGTCTCGATCACCCCGGCCAGGATCACCGAGTCGACGAGCGGCTCGTCCGCCTTCTTGACGTTCGCCTTCCCCTCCTTCTGGAGCCCCTCGATCGCCGGGCACGGCGACGTGTCGGCCGCCCACTCGAAGTGGCCGAAGGCCTGCTCGACGTTCTCGACATGGCGCTTCGACTCCTCGAGATGGTGCCGCAGCGCCGACTGCAGCCGCTCGTCGTGCGCGTGCTCGAGGTTCTCCTCGAGCATCTCCAGCACCGTCTGCTCCATCTTCAGCGTCGCGCCCAGCTTGTACTCGTAGGCCTCCTCGGGGGTGTTCAACCGCTCGAACATCGGTCTCCTTCCGCGTCGTCTTTGTCCGGTTGCGGCTACCCGAGACGACATCCGGGAAACGCCGTACCCTGCGAGCGTGCCGGCCCTGCTCGCGCTCGCCCTCGCGCTCTCGGCGGGCATTCACGCGCCGCGGCCGCCGATCGTCTGGAAGCCGATCCCGTTCGGCGCCGCGCGACGGGCACAGACCGCGGCCTACGCCGAGCGCCACTACGGCCTGCGCACGTGGCGGCTCGTCCGGCCGCGCGTGATCGTCGAGCACGTGACGGCGAGCGACTCGTTCAGCTCCACCTGGAACGCGTTCGCGTCCGATGCGCCCGACCCGGAGCTGCACGAGCTGCCGGGGACATGCGCGCACTTCGTCGTCGACCGCGACGGCACGATCTACCAGCTGGTGCCGCTGACGACGATGTGCAGGCACACGGTCGGCCTCAACTGGACGGCGATCGGGATCGAGCACGTCGGCACGAGCGACGCGCAGGTGCTCGCCGATCCGGCGCAGCTCCGCGCGTCGCTGCGGCTGACGCTCTGGCTGATGAGCCGCTTTCACATCTCGCTGCCGAACGTCATCGGTCACGCCGAGAGCCTCACCAGCCGCTACCACCGGGAGCGCTATCCGTCCTGGCGCTGCCAGACGCACGCCGACTGGAGCCACGCCGACATGGACGGCTATCGACGGCGGCTCCTCCGCCTCGCGCGCGCCGAGCACGTCGCGCTTTCGCGGGCAGGCGGGCCCGTGCGCAGCCGCTGCTGACGCGGGGTTTTCAATCAGGCCAACACGGCTAGACCGTTTGCCGTGCGGGCGCCGGAGCGGCAGTCGGGCTACGCGCCGATCGCCGACTACGCGGCGATCGGCGACGGCCGTTCGCTCGCGCTCGTCGCACCCGACGGCTCCATCGACTGGTTGTGCCTGCCCGAGCTCGACGCACCGCCCGTCCTGGCGCGGTTGCTGCAGGCGGACGGCGGGGGCTACTTCGTGCTGCAGCCGCGCGAGTCGTTTCAGGTCGAGCGCCGCTACACCGACGACAGCAACCTGCTGGAGACCGTCTTCAGCACGTCCTCCGGCACGGTCAAGGTCACCGACGGCCTGCTCACCGACGGTGGCGCGCTGCTGCCCTGGACCGAGCTCGTCCGCAAGGTCGAGACGGTCGAGGGCGAGCTGGAGCTCGAGTGGCGGCTCGAGGCGCGACCGCGCTGGGGGCGCGAGCAGACGAGCGTCTCGACCCGCGACGACACCGCCTTCGTCGAGTGGGACGACGACGTCCTCCTCGTCATCAGCTACGGCTGCGGCTCGCCGAAGCAGCACGAGTCGGACCTCTCCGGCCGGTTCCACGCCGGGCCTGCCGAGACCTGGCTGCTCGCGCTGCTCTACTTCAACGACGCGCCCTGGGCCATCCCGTCGCGCGGCGAGCTCGAGGGACGGCTCTCGCGCACGCGTTCCTACTGGCAGACGTACTCCCGCGAGATCCCCTACGACGGGCCGTGGCGCGGTGCCGTACGTCGCAGCGTGCTGGCGCAACGGATGCTCACGCACGCGCCGACGGGAGCGATCGCGGCCGCCGCGACGACGTCGCTTCCCGAGCGGATCGGCGGCGACCGCAACTGGGACTACCGCTTCTCGTGGGTGCGCGACACCTCGCTCGCGCTCGAGTCGCTGCTGGCGGTCCGGCTCTCGGTGGAATGCGAGCGCTCCCTAGCCTGGGTGCTCGACGCCACGTCGCACGGCGACCACCTGCAGCCGATGTACACGCTGCACGGCGAGACCGACCTGCCGCGCGAGGACATCGACGTCGAGGGGTACCTCGGCTCGCAGCCGGTGCGCGTCGGGAACGACGCGCAGGATCAGCTCCAGCTCGGGAGCTACGCGGACATCGTCGACGCCGCCTACCGCTTCTGCAACGCCGGACACGCACTCGACCCCCACAGCGCGGCGCGGATCGCAGAGGTGGCGGACGAAGTGTGCGCGCTCTGGCAGCGCGACGACGCGGGCATCTGGGAGCTCGACGACCGGCCGTACACGCAGTCGAAGATGGCATGCTGGTCGGCGCTCGACCGCGCGCTCGAGCTCGCCGACCGCAAGCTCGTCCCCGCGGGCGACACGAAACGTTGGCAGCGCGAGCGCGAGGCGATCCACGAGTGGGTCGAGACCGAGTGCTGGTCGGACGAGCTCCAGTCCTACGTGCTGTGCGCCGGCAGCCGCGCGCTCGACGCGAGCGTCCTGCTCGCGGCGCGCTGGGGGTACTGCGACCCGGCCGGCGAGCGCTTCGTGGCGACGATCGAGGCGCTTCGCCGCGAGCTCGCAGTCGGGCCGTTTCTCTACCGCACCAGCGAGCTGCGCGGCCGGGAAGGCTGCTTTCTCGCGTGCTCGTTCTGGCTCGTCGACGCCTACGCGCGCGGCGGCCGCACGCGCGAGGCGCGGGAGCTGATGGAGGAGCTGCTGGAAGCGGGCAACGACGTCGGCCTCTACGCGGAGCAGATCGATCCCGAGTCGCGCGCCTTCCTCGGCAACACGCCCCAGGCGCTCACCCACCTCTCGCTCATCCTCGCCGCCGTCTCGGTCATGCGGGCCGAGCGGGACGCGCTCTGAAACTGTTTCGTCGCGAAGCGACGAAACAGTTTCCCGGTTTATCGTGCTCGCCGCGCCAGCTCGTCCTCGACCTGCGCGACGTCGAGCCCGCGGGCGGCCAGCAGGACGTAGAGGTGGTAGACGAGGTCGGCTGCCTCGGCGACCACGCGCGCGTCGTCCTCGTCGAGCGCCGCGACGGCCAGCTCGACCGCCTCCTCGCCGACCTTGCGCGCGCACGCGCCGACACCTTCGGCGAGCAGCTCCGCCGTGTACGACCCGGCCGGCCGCGCGCGCGCACGCTCGGCGACCGTGCGCCAGAGCGCCGGTGCGAAGCAGGAGACCGAGCCCGTGTGGCAGGCGGGACCGGCGGGACACACGCGCACGAGCAGCGCGTCGCCGTCGCAGTCGTCGCGCAGCTCCTCGACGGCGAGCGTGTTCCCCGACGTCTCTCCCTTGCGCCACAGGCGCTCCCGCGACCGGCTCCAGAACCACACCTCGCCCGTCTCGCGCGTGCGCCGCTCCGCCTCGGCGTCCATCCACGCGAGCATCAGCACGCGGCCGGTCCCCGCGTCCTGCACGATCGCCGGCCTCAGCTCCATCGCAGCGCGACTCCCAGCTCGCGCAGCTCGGCCCGCAGCGACGCGAGCCGAGCGGGACGCTCGTGGAGGATCGACGCGAGCAGCGCCGCCTGCGCCACCTCGAGCGCGTCGGCGACGTGGCGGGCGCAGCCGGCGCCACCGGACGCGATCACCGGGACGCCGACGGCAGCCGCGACCGCGCCCGTCAGCTCGAGGTCGTAGCCGTTCCGCGTACCGTCCGCGTCGATCGACGTCAGCAGGATCTCCCCCGCTCCCCGCTCCTGCGCCTCCCGCGCCCACTCGACCGCGCCACGACCGGACTCCGCGGTGCCGGCGTGCGAGCGGACGCTGCCGTTCGACACGTCCATCGCGACGACGACCGCCTGCGAGCCGAGCCGCTCCGCGAGCTCCGTCACCAGCTCCGGACGCGCGAGCGCCGCCGAGTTGACCGCGACCTTGTCGGCGCCCGCGGCGAGCAGCGTCTCGGCGTCGTCGCCGCTGCGCACTCCGCCGCCCACCGTGAACGGGATCGCGACGCGCTCGGCGACAGCTCGCACGACGTCGACGAGCGTTCGCCGCTGCTCGACCGTCGCCGCGACGTCCAGGAAAACGAGCTCGTCGGCGCCGGCTTCCGAGTAGGCGGCGCCGAGCTCGACCGGATCGCCCACCTCGCGCAGCCCACGGAAACGGACGCCCTTGACGACACGACCGGCCGCCACGTCGAGGCAGGGGATCAGGCGCGGGAGAGGCAACGCACCTCCTCGGCGAGAAACCGGGCGCCGGCCGGACCGCTCTTCTCGGGGTGGAACTGCACCCCGACGAACGAGCCGTGTCGCGCCTCGGCGACGATTCCCTCCGACCACCGCGTCGCAGCGGGTGTCGACGCCGCGTACGAGTGGGCGAACCAGAACGCGTCGCGGCCGTCGACCTCGGCCCAGCCGATCCGCGGCACGCGACCCGCCCGGAGGCGCTCGGCTCGCCCGGGCACGAGGGCGAGACCCTCGACGCCGCCGTCCTCCTCCGTCCACTCGAGCGCGAGCTGCAGGCCGAGGCAGATGCCCAGCACCGGCCGGCCCGCCTCGACACGGGCGCGCAGCACCTTGTCGTGGCCGCGCGCCCGCAGGCCGGCGAGCGCGGCGCGCGCCGAGCCGACGCCCGGAAGAACCGCCAGGTCGGCGCGCTCGACGTCGTCGGCGATCTCGGCGCCGAGCCGTCTGAAGGCGAGCTCGACGGAGCGGACGTTGCCGGCGCCGTACGCGCAGATCGCGACGTTCACAGCACGCCCTTCGTCGACGGCAGGCCGCTCGACTCGGCGCGCACCGCAGCACGCAACGCGCGACCGACGGCCTTGAACGCCGCCTCGGCGACGTGATGGGCGTCGCGCCCGCCCGCCTCGACGTGGATCGCGGCACGCGCCGCCTGCGCCAGGCTCGCGAGCACGTGCTCCGCCAGCCCGGGGTCGCGGTCGAGTCGCAGCTCGGCGTGCGCACGGCCGCCCAGGTCGACGGCGGCACGCGCCAGCGCGTCGTCCATCGGCACGACCGCGTCGCCATAGCGCGCGATACCGCGCCGGTCGCCGAGTGCGCGGTCGAGCGCGGCCCCGAGCGCGAGCGCAGCATCCTCCGCCGTGTGATGCTCGCCCGTCTCGTGGTCGCCCGCGCCTTCGAGCACGAGATCGAACCCGGCGTGGAACGCGAGCTGCTCCAGGAAGTGGTCGTAGAGACCCGCTCCCGTCGCCACACGGACGCGACTCGCGCCGTCGAGGGCAAGCCTGACGGCGATCCTCGTCTCGGCGGTGGCACGCAGCGTACGTACACGGCGGCCGCCAGCCGCGGCGACGGGCGGCGGACGATCGAGGATGCGCGCGAGCGCCTCGACGAGGAGGTCGTCGTCCTCCGGGTCGAGCACCGAGACGCGAATCGCAGCGGCCGACGCCCGCACCACCATCCCCTGGCGCAGGAGCGCGTCGGCGAGCGCGGCGCCGTCCTCGACCGGAACGTAGAGGAAGTTCGCCTGCGAGGGCAGAGGCTCGAGGCCGAGCGCACGCAGCGCCGACGCGAGCCGCTCCCGCTCCTCGAGCACCGGCGTCACGTCGGGAGGATCCTCGAGCGCAGCCAGGGCGAGCGCCGCCGACAGCGTCGACACCGGCGCCGGCGCCTGCCTCGCATTCAGCTCCGCAGCGGTTGCGGCGGAGGCGAGCGCGTAGCCGATCCGCGCGCCGGCGAGCCCGAACGCCTTCGAGAACGTCCGCAGCACGACCACCCCGTCGTCCTCCGCGACCAGCGGCACGGCCGTATCGCCGCAGTACTCGAAGTACGCCTCGTCGACGATCAGCGGGCGCGCGCCCGGCAGCGGCTCGAGCGCCCCCGTCGGGTTGTTCGGCCGGCAGGCGAAGGTCAAAACCCGCGTCCTAAGTTCGCTTCGCGAACGTAGGACGGGAGTTGCTCCCACCAGCTCGGTGGCGATCTTGAAGAGCGGATACGTCGGCGGTGGCGGCAGCGCCACCTCGTCGCCGGGACCGGCGTAGGCACGCGCGCAGAGCAGGATCAGGTCGTCGGCGCCGGCCCCGAGCACGACGTTCTCGGGCTCGACGCCCGCGTAGCGGGCGATCGCTGCGCGCAGCGTCCGGTAGCCGCCGGCGGGATAGCCGCTGACGCGGGCGAGCGCGCCGGCGATCGTCCCAGGCCGCGTGCTCGGCAGCGGTTGCGGCGGCGTGTTCTGGTCGAAGCGCAGCACCTGCGACTCGTCGATCCCCGCGAGCCGCGCCACCTCGTCGCTCGGCGGCGCCCACGCGTAGGGCCTGAACTCGGGCGCGAGCGCCTTCATCGGCGCACCGCCTCCGCGTGCGCGGTCATCCCCTCGGCCGCGGCGAGCGCCTCCACGGTCGGACGCACGCGGGCGAGACCGGCCTCGGTGAGCCGCTGCACCGTCACCGGCTTGAGGAACGTCTCGAGCCCGAGCCCGCCGACCGAACGCGCCCAGCCGTTCGTCGGCAGGACGTGGTTGGCGCCCGTCGCGTAATCGCCGGCCGCGACGGGCGACCAGCGGCCGACGAATACGGCGCCCGCGTTCCGCACCTCGTCCGCATGCCGCTCCGCGTCCCCGAGCAGCACGAGGTGCTCCGGCGCCAGCGCCTCGGCTTCGGCGAGCGAAGCTGCGGTCGCGCACATCGCCTCCGCCGCGTGCTCGCGCTGCGCTGCCAGCTCCAGCTCGGCGACGTCCATCCCGTCCTCTCCGAGCACCACCACCACCACCTCGGACGGTCCGCCCGGCAGGTCGATCGCCACGTCCCGCGCCACCTCGAGCTTCGCCTCGTTCACGTGCGCGTTGCCGGGGCCGACGACCTTGTCGACGCGCTCGACGTATGCCAGGTAGCCGATCGCCTGCGGGCCGCCGAGCGCCCAGACCTCGTCGACTCCGAGCAGCTCGGCGGCCGCCGCGACGAGCCCTGCGCCGGCGGGCGGCGTGCAAACGACGAGCCGCCGCACGCCGGCGACCTGCGCCGGCACGACGCACATCACGAGCGTCGAGACGAGGCCGCGCGGAACGTAGACGCCGACGGTGTCGAGCGGCACCCACCTCCGCTCCAGCAGCACGCCGGGCTCGACCTCGAGCCGCACGTCCGCGGGCCGCTGCGCCGCGTGCCAGCGACGAACGCGGTCGGCCAGAGCGAGGAGCGCGTCGCGCGGCAGCGACCCCCGCTCGGGCTCCGCGCGTGCGGGCTCGACGCCGTCGAGCTCCAGCGCCCATTCGCGCACGGCCGCGAGCCCACGCGCCTTGACGTCGGCGACGATGCTCAGGCCGCCATCCGTTCGACGGGCACGACGAGGATCGACGAGCCGCCCGCCGCTTCGAGCTCGGGCAGCAGCCGCCACACGTCGGCCGACGGGACGAGCACGTGCACCGCGACGAGCCCCGGCTCGGCGAGCGGCAGGACGCTCGGCACCCGCGGGCGGACGAGCTCCGTGATTCGCGGCAGCCGTGATTCCGGCACGTTGAGCATCACGTAGCGGTGCCTGCGACCCTCGACGACCGCGCGCAGCATGGAGGCGAAGGGCCCCGCCTCGGCCCCGTCGCCGCCGATGAGCACCGCCTCGGACTCGAGCAGCGTCCCGAGCGAGCGGAGCCCGTTCGTGCGCAGCGTGTTGCCGGACGAGACGAGGTCGACGATCGCGTCGGCGAGGCCGAGCCGCGGCGCGAGCTCCACCGAGCCCGTGACGTCGACCAATTCGACGTCCACGGGCAGCAGCTCCCGCGCCAGCCGCGGATAGACGGTGGCGACGGTCGCACCCTGCAGGTCGGCCAGCGAGGCGGCCTCCGACTCGCCCGGTACCGCCGCCTCGAGCCGGCAGGAGCCGAAACCGAGCCGCGCAAGCTCGCCGACGCGTGCTCCCCGCTCGCGCACGAGGTCGAGCCCGGTGATGCCGCAGTCGACGGCTCCGTCCTGGACGTACTCGGGGATGTCCGCCGCCCGCACCAGCAGCACCTCCACCGGCGCATTACGGCAGGGGAACGCGAGCGCCCGCTCGCCGGGCTGCTCGGGCCCGAGCCCGGCGTCCTCGAGCAGCCGGAACGCCGGCTCCCGCAGCCGCCCCTTGACGGGAAGGGCGACTCTCAGGAGGCGCGGTCGAGGGCGAGGCGATATCCGCCCTCGCCGTGCCGCAGCCAGTGCGCCACCCGCGTCACGGTCGCCGTCGAGGCACCCGTGCGCTGCGCGACCTCGAGGTACGGCAGTCCCCGATCGACGAGCTTCGCCACCTGCCAGCGATGAGCCAGCGTCTCGAGCTCCTGCAGCGTGCACAGGTCTCGCAGGAAGCTCTCCAGCTCGTCCCGCGTCTCCAGCTGCAGGATCGCGTCGAAGAGCTGCCGCATCTCCCTGGTACTCCACTGATGTCGGCTCCGGCTCGCCATTCGGCTTCTCATGTTAGCACGTTAACATGGAGACATGTGGTACGAGCTGCCGATCGAGGTGATCGCCGCCGTCGACGTGCTGGGCGACCAGGCTGTGCGTCTCAAACGCGGCGACTACGACCGGGTGGTCGAGCGGGCGGACCAGCCCGTCGCGCTCGCGCGCCGGTTCGTCCGGGAGGGAGCACGGCGCGTCCACCTCGTCGACCTCGACGGCGCGCGGAGCGGCAGCGCGCGGCCGGAGCTCGTGGCCGCCGTCGCCGAGGCGATCCGGCCGGCGTCGCTCCAGGCCTCGGGCGGCATCCGCAGCCTCAACGACGCGCGGGCACTGCTGGCGGCCGGCGCCGATCGCGTCGTCGTCGGCACCGCCGCCTGGCCGGACCCCTCGCCGTGGCTGGAGCTCGGCGACGCGGTCGTGGTCGCGCTCGACACGCTCGAGGGCGAGCTGCGCAGCCGCGGCTGGAGCTCTTCGGCAGGAGTCTCGCTCGACGACGCCCTCGAGCGTCTCCCGAGTTGTCGCGTGCTCCTGACCGCGATCGACCGGGACGGCACGCTCGCCGGACCCGACCTCGAGCTCGTCCGCCGCGCCGCCGGCGCCGGCGTGCGCGTCCTGGCAGCCGGTGGCGTCCGCTCGCCCGCCGACGTCGAGGCGCTCGCGGTGGCGGGCGCCGAGGCGGCAGTGGTCGGCCGGGCGCTACTCGCCCGCGACGTCGCGGCGTAGGAAGACGAGGTAGCCCGCCGCGAGCGGCAGCGCGATGTAGAAGGCGCAGACCCAGAGCGCGCGCACGATCGGCACCCAGTCGGGCGGCGTGCGCAGGAACCCGTGCCAGGCTTCGAACTGTGTCCCGAGCAGGTAGGGGCGGATCGCCTCGGTGCCGGGCAGCACGCCCAGCAGCTGCATCAGCAGCGCCCACATCAGCGTCCCGACCACGGACGCCGCGCTGTTGCGCGTGACCGTCGAGAGCAGCAGCCCGAACGCGGCGATGCCGATCATCGGCACGACGTAGATTCCGAGGCTGGCCGCGAGCAGCCCGAGGCCGTGCGCGGCCGAGACCGTGCTCCCCGACAGCGACGTCAGGTCGTTGAAGCCCCAGGCGCTGCTCGCGGCGACGAGCCCGACCACGGCCATCGCGACTACCGCGACGACGGTGTACGTGACGGCGGCGAGGATCTTGCCGGCGTAGATCTCGCCGCGCTCGCGCGAGCGGGTGAGGATCGTCTTCAGCGTGCCGTTGTGCGTCTCCGCGGCGACGATGTCGCCCGCCACGAGCGCCGTGATCAGCGGGAACGCCCAGATCGACATGAAGAAGAGGACGACGAACGGGGTCGCAAGCCCGGTCTGGCGGATGTAGCGGCCGAGCGGGATGTCGTTCGGTCCACCCGCCTTGAAGACGAGCACGAGCACGAAGACGAGCGGCACGAGCATCGCCGCGCCCAACCCGAGATACGTGCGCTTCTGGGCCAGCAGCTTCGCCACCTCCCAGCGATACACCGCGGTCACGCGGCCGCCTCCTCGCCGGCGGCGCCGGTCTCCGTCAGGCCGAGGAAGAGCTCCTCCAGCGTCGCGGTCCGCGGCACGAGCGAACGGATGCCGATTCTCGCCTGGCCGAGCGCCACGGTCGCCGCCTCGACCGCGTCCGGCTCCGCCTGGAACCGCAGCTCGCCGCCGTCGAGCACGACCCCGGTGATGCCCGGCTGGTTCAGGAGGAGCGTCCGCGCGCGCTCGGCGTCGCTCGTCTGCAGGCGGTAGCCGCCGCCGGCGCTGCGCAGCAGCTCGGCCAGCACGCCCTCGTAGACGATCCGGCCGCGACGGACGATCGCGACCCGGTTGCAGAGCTCCTCGACCTCGGCGAGGAGGTGGCTCGAGAGCAGGATCGTGATCCCGTCCGCCGCGAGCCGCTTCACCAGCTGCCGCATGTCGCGCATGCCGGCCGGGTCGAGTCCCGTGGCCGGCTCGTCGAGCAGGAGCAGCCGCGGCGCGCGCAGCAGCGAGGCGGCGATCCCGAGCCGCTGACGCATCCCGTGCGAGTAGCCGCCCACGCGATCGCCGGCGCGGTCGGCGAGGTCGACGATCTCGAGTACTTCGTCGATCCGCGAGGACGCATCCGCGCCGTCGAGATCGGCGAGCAGCCGCAGGTTCCGGCGCCCCGACAGGTACGGGTAGAAGCGCGGGCCCTCGACGAAGCCGGCGACGCCGTCGAGGGCGCGGGCACCGTCGACGAGCGGGTCGCGGCCGTGCAGCACGACCGAGCCGGACGTCGGGCGGATCAGCCCGAGCAGCATCCGCAGGGTCGTCGTCTTGCCGGCGCCGTTCGGCCCGAGGAACCCGTAGACGTCGCCGTGCTCGACGGTCAGGTCGACGTGATCCACGGCGACGAGGTCGCCGTAGCGCTTCACCAGCTGCCGCGTCGCGACCGGCGGCGGTTCGCTCACCCGACGGCCGCGGCGTCGGCCTGCGCGACGGCCGCGGTGACCGAGCCCGCGAGCACGTACGTCACGCCGCCCCGCTGCCACGTCACGACCGTGCCGAGCGGCGTCGACAGCTCGTGGCCGGTGGCGCCGGCGATCGCGACCGTCGGCAGCGCCGTCCAGGGCCCGTTCGACGCGCCGGCCTTCGTGGCGTGCTCGAAGACGGCGACCGCACCGAGGCCCTCGCCGTAGACGAGCAGCGCGCCCTTCGAGTCGCCGGCGCCGACGAGCCGCACGTCGCTCCGCGGCATCGCACCCAGCTTCGCCGGCGCGGCGAGCCGGAACGGCACCGCCGCCTGCACCGCGCCGACGCCGGTGACCGGCGTCGTCTTCTGGGCGCCGTTCCCGCCTGCCGTCGGCACGTCGACGACGTGCGCGCCGGCCGGCGGCGTCACGGCGACGTCACCCATCGGCACGGCGCCGAACGACACCTGCGTCGCCTCGAGCTCCAGCACCGGCGCCGAGCTGCCGCGCGCGTAGACCGCCAGCTTCAGCGGCACACCGTGGGTCGCGTCCCAGGCGAGCTCGACGGCGCCGAGCAGACCGGCGGACGTCTTCGGCGTGACGCGAACGTCGTAGGCGGGCTGGCCGCCGACGTTGGTCGGCGTCGCGCTGCTCACCGTCCAGTACTTGCCGAGCTGCGTGAGCACGCTCGTGATCTGCGAGAGCGAGGGCATCGTCGTCGAGCCGTGGAGCGCGTTCGGCTTGACCGTTGGACGCGCGAACCGGTAGACGGTGTTCGACGAGGCGTCGTAGACCGTGACGAGCGACGGGGTCCAGACGATCTGGACGTCGCCCGCGTCGGACTGCAGCTCGAGGCGGCCGCGCCCGTCGATCCTCGCCCAGAGGCGACCCGACGCGCCGCTCAGGAGCGCCGACCCGGTCTGTCCCGTGAGCGCTCCCGTCGGCAGGAGGTTGTTCGTGAACCGGATGCGCGCGGTGATCCCCGCCGGCTGCGGCGCCGCGAGCGCGGAGTGAACCGCCTGGGCGAGGGGCTTCGCGGGCGGCTTCGGGCCGCCGCCCGTCGCGGCGAGCGCGATCGCGGCACCGGCGACGAGCACCGTCGCGGCCGCGGCGATCAGGGCCAGGAGTCGCGTGGTCGGCAGTGTCCGGAGAACTCTCACCTTCAACCCCCTTCGTGCCGGGTGCACCGCCCGCCTGGTCCGAGAGAGTAGCGCGTTCGGCTCACGCCGTGACGAGGGCGAGGTCGGCCTTCAGCGCCTCCAGGTCGAAGCCGTTCGGCGCCTTGCCCGCGTTCAGGAAGTCGTCGGAGAGGATGCAGTAGCACTCGTCGACGTACCTGTCCCAGAAGCTCCAGGTCATCCGCTTGAGCGCGCCCCAGGTGACGACCGTGAGGGCGTCGGCCGCGTAGCCGACGATGTCGACGGCGTGGCCGCCCCAGGAGCCGGGACGCGCCGGCCCCGCCAGCGAGCCGGTCCAGTCCCACTCCGCCTGCGTCTGCGCGGTCAGCGGCAGCGCGAGCCCGATGTAGAGGCCACCGAACAGGTAGGCGGCGCTCCGCACGAGGGTCGGGTCGTGCACTGCGACGCGCGCAAATGCGCCGATCTTGTGCTGCCCGATGCCGGACTTCCGCCAGTAGCGGAGCACGTCGAGCTCGACCGCTCCCTCCTCGCCGGTTGCCGGGTCGACGACCTTCACGTGGTCGAAGGCGTCGAGCACCGCAGCGTCGCTGATCTCGACCGCCTGCCCCCGAGCGGCCGCCGACCAGGCTTCGATCATGTGGCCGGCCGCGGCCGTCGTGCAGTCTCCGATCCGGTCGTTGCCGTACATCGGCCAGTCCGGGACGTGGGCAGTGAGGTCGAGCTGCGGCGGAGGGGGCGGCAGCGTCGCCGTGTCGACGTAGCGCCCGAGCGAGAGCGTGCGCACGTCGGTCCGAACCGGCAGCTTGCCGAGCTTCAGCGCCGCGATCGTCGTGGTTGCCATTGCGAGGCCTCCTCGTCGGATTTGGGCGCCGCAGATGACGGTGCAATCCTACCGGAACGCGAAACGCACGTCCTTAGTTCACGAAGTGAACTAAGGACGAAGGTCTCGACGCTCCGACGACCAGACCGCCAGCAGGCCGCGATAGTGCGCCACGAACTGCTCGTGCTCGTGCGGCGGGAAGGTGTCGCGGACGGTGCGGACGAGCAGGTCGTCGAAGTCGGCCGAGCTGAACCACTCTTGCGCGATCTCGTCGAGGTGCGCAAGGTGCGTCTCGCAGAAGTCGCGGTAGGCGTCGACCTGGAAGTACGCGTCTGCGAGCCTGCGGTACTCGCCGAGCTTCTGCTCGTAGCCGAGGTCCTCGCGGTCGCCCCAGGCGAAGTAGTCGCGCGAGTCCTGGTTGATCCGCATCTCGCGCCGCGTGGAGAGACAGAACACGCTCCAGCGGACGAGCGCGGTGATCGCCCACGGGAAGTAGTAGTGGAGCGACGTCAACGCCACGTCGGGCGACGCGTTCGCGTAGTCGATCGGATGCGCGACGCCGTCCTTCACGATCGTCTCGCAGGAGTTGAACTCCCAGCGGAAGAACGCGTTCACGAGCCGCGAGATGGTCGTGATCTCGTCGCCGAGCTCGGGGGTCAGGAAGTCGTGGCGCACGTGGTAGCGGTCGTGCATCGGGCGCGACGGGTCGAACCACATCGACATGGTCTCCGCGCCAATCGAGAGCGAACGGACGAAGACGTCGAAGCCTTCGAGCGCGGCCTGCACGTGCATCATCCGCTCGCCGGACTCGTCGTAGCGCCGCTGCAGCTCCTCCGGGGTCGCGACGCGGGAGACGCCGATCCACTGCCCGCCGTCGAACGGCTTCATGTAGAGCGGGTAGCCGACCGTCTCCCCGATCGCGGCGAGGTCGAACGGCGCGTTGTAGCGCTCGGCCGTCGGCTGGAAGCGCGGGTTGGCGGGCGGTTGCTTGTGCGGGATCAGCCACGTGTCGGGCACGCGCAGGCCGAGCCGGAGCATCGCGCAGTACGCGGAGTGCTTCTCCATCGCCTGGAACGTGAACGGGTTGTTGAGGAGGTAGACGTCGTCCATCAGCGAGACCTTCTTCAGCCACGCGCGCGGCAGGTCGTACCACCACGCGAGCCGGTCGATCACGAGCCCGTAGCGCGGCCGGTAGCGGAGGTCGAACGGCTCGTTGACGATCCGCTCGGTGCGGAACTCGTCGCCGCCGACGCGGCCGAGTCGCGCGACGAGCGCCTCGAACGCCGTCGGCCAGTCCTCCTCGGTGCCGAGCAGGAGGCCGATCAGGTGTTCCATCGTGCCCTCACAGGAACCGCGGCAGATGATGCGCGATCTGCCGACGCCACGACGGCCAGTCGTGCGGCACGTCGTGGCCCCACAGGTCGACCTCGTGGCGGATGCCCTTCTCGCCCAGCAGCCCCGCGAAGCGGCGCGTCGACTCGAGCGCTCCCGTCGTGTCCTCCCACTGCCCCTGCCCGCACACGAGGAGGAGCGAGGCGGTGCGCCGAAGCCACTCGAGGTGGTCGCCGTGCAGGTTCGCGACGTAGTCCATCGGGTTGTTGAAGTAGACGGCGTCGCCGCGCTCGCCCCCGCCCTGGACCGCCACGTCGTACACGCCGCTCAGGCAGATCGCGAGCGGGAACAGGCCCGGCCGCTTGAGGCAGAAGTTGGCCGCGTGGTAGGCGCCGAAGGACGCGCCGGTGACGACGAGCTCGTGCGTGTGGGAGTCGGACTGCACGAACGGCACGAGCCGCTCGACCACCCACCACTCGTAGTGACCGTGCCGGCGGGCACGTTCTTCGAGCGGCAGGTCGCGGCGCGTCCAGCTCTCGCGGTCGAACGACGGCAGGCAGTAGAGCTTGAGGCGGCCGTCCTCGAGGAGCGGCTCGAGCGCGCCCACCATCCCCCGCTCCTCCCAGTCCCACGGCTCACCGTCCTCGGAGGGAAACGCCAGCACCGGCCGCCCCCAGTGGCCGTAGGCGAGCACCCGTCCGCCGTCGACGTCGACCTCGCGCCGGGTCAGGTTCAGGAGGCGGCCTCGATCAGCGCGGGCAGATGCGGGTCGAAGGCGTCGCGCCAGCAAGTCCAGTTGTGCGCGTCGCGGATCTCCGCCAGCCACGCGGGGTAGCCCTGCGCGGCGAGCGCGGTGGCGACCGCGCGGTTGTTCGCCAGATTCTCCTCGGCGAGCCCGCAGGTGAGCGCGACCGGAATCGGCCGCTCGGCGCCCCCGTCGCGCAAGACCGCGCCGACGAAGCGCGTGATCCGCCGGTAGCGCGAAAATGCGGACTCGACCTTGTCCCAGCGCTGCTGGAAGTAGCTGCCCGACTGCAGGAACAGCGCGTCGAACGACCGCGGATGACGACGGTGCGCGTGCAGCAACGCGAGCGCGCCGAGGCTCGCGCCGACGCCGATGCGCGGGCCGTGCGGCGCGCGACGGGAGAGCTCCGGGACGAGCTCCCGCACGAGCGCGCCTGCATAGAGCGCGGATGCCGAGTAGGTGTCGTCGCGGTCGACCGGCTGGATCAGCGCCGCACGGAGCGGTGGGATGCGCTCCTCCCAGCTCATCGCGTCGAGGAAGCGCGTCAGCGCCGAGTACTCGGCGTACTCGGGCCCGTCGTGGACGACGAGGAGCGGCGCATCGTTCCCGGGCGGATCGGGCGTCGCGTACACCAGGACGTGCACGCGCGCGACGAGCCGGCGGCAGCGGATCTCGATCCACTCGGTCGGCCCCTCGTCGGCGATCGAGTCGAGCCACGCTGGCGCTTCGTACTCGGGCCACTCGAGCACCGACTTGTCGCCGAACGGTCCCGGCGCACGCAGCGGATTCGTCGGGTCCGGCTGCAGCTCGCCGTCGATCGCCATTAGGTACTCGAGCCGGTCGACGGGCGGCCGGGGCAGGCGCGCCCGCCAGACGCCGTCGTCGAACGCGAACCTCGGCCCCAGGCGAGGCCGCCGGACATCCTGCGCGAGCAGGACCTCGCGCAGCTGCTGCTCCGGGTCGGGCAGCGCGAGCTCCACCGCGTCCGGAAGGACGCGGTGCTGCGTCAGCGGCGCTTCCTGCGTCGATTCGCTCGTGCGCGCATCTTGTACTCCCGTACCCGCTCCTGCCGGGCAAGGTGGTCGCGCCGCGCCGCGAGCGCCGCGAGCTCGCGCTGCAGCTTGACGTAGCTCTGCCACCGCTCGCCCGGCAGCGAGCCGTCGGCGAGCGCAGCGCGCACCGCACATCCGGGCTCGCGCTCGTGCCGACAGTCGGCGAAGCGGCAGCGGGCGGCAACCTCCTCGACGTCGCCGAACGCCTGCCCGAGGTCGGCGTCCCACAGCTGCAGCTCGCGCATCCCGGGCGTGTCGAGGATCACCCCGCCGCGCGGAAGCACCAGCAGCTGCCGATGCGTCGTCGTGTGACGGCCGCGGCTGTCGGCCGCGCGGACGTCGTTCGTGGCGAGCACGTCGCTGCCGGCGAGCGCGTTCACCAGCGTGGACTTGCCGACGCCCGACGAGCCGAGCAGGACGGCGGTGCGGTTGCCGTCGAGGAACGCGAGCGGCTCGTCGAGGTTCTCGCCGGTGCGCGCGGACACCGCGACGACCGGGCAGGCACCGAGCGTCACGGCGTCGGCGGCCGAGAGCCACTCTGTCACGTCGTCGACGAGGTCGCTCTTCGTCAGCATCACAACCGGCTGTGCACCGCTCTCCCACGCCATCGCGAGGTAGCGCTCGAGCCGGCGGGGGTTGAAGTCGTGCGGCAGCGACTGCACGAGGAAGGCGACGTCGACGTTCGCGGCGAGCACCTGCTCGCGCGCAGCGTGCCACGCTTCCTTCCGCGAAAGCGCAGTGCGGCGCGGCAGCACGGCCTCGACGAGGCCGGTCTCGGGATCGAGCGCGACCCAGTCTCCGACCGCGGGGAGCTCACCCTCGCGCGCGAGCCGCGCGGCCGCGGCCGCGCGTGTCTCGCCCGTCTCCAGGATCAGGTCGTACGCGCCGCGGTGCTGGATGGCGACACGGGCCGGCGCGAGGCCCAGGTCGGCGTGCTCGGCGAAGGCTGCCGCCCAGCCGTCGTCCCAGCCGAGGCGTGGCAGCAGCGAATCCGTCAGCGGAGATGTCAACCGATGCTCCTTTGCGTGCAGAAGGTTCCGGAACGGGCGGGCGCCGGCCCGTCCCTGCACGCCTGGGCTTACGAGGCTGCGCGACGAGCGGCGGCGCGGAGAACGCTGTGTTGATCGGCTCGCTTCATCCGTGCACACCTCCTCGTCGTCGGACGACCTCGTGGTCTCTCGGCATTGTGCGGACAGCCGAGCGGCTGCGCAAGTCGGGCGCGGCTAGACTGTGCGCGCCCGCGGCGCGGTGAGATTCCGAACCGGGTCAGATCCGGGAGGAAGCAGCCCTAAGGATCCCTCACCGGTGCCGCGGACTTTCCGACGGTCAGCCCTGGAAGGTGGCGGTGAACGTCACCGAGCCGGAGCAGTCGTAGCTCGAGCCCTGGTAGGTGAGCTGGTCGGAGAGCGAGATCGTGCCGCTGATCGTGGTCGTCGTGAACGTCCCCGCGATCTTCCAGCTCTCGGCCGTGTACTGGACGCCGTTGTCCGAGGGCGGCCCGGATCCGCTGTAGTCGGCTGCGAGGGTGCCGTCGCTGCCGATCTGGAACGACTGCGTGCCCCAGTCCACGCTGCCCTGCAGCTCGGTGTCGTCGTTGCAGTTCTCGGTGAGGCTGTTCGAGCGGAAGAGCGTCACCGTTCCGTCCGCGTTGACGGTGAAGTAGACGTAGTTCCCTTCCTGCGTCGCCCCCTGCCAGTTGCCGGCCGAGGGGATGTTGTGGGTGTGGATCGTGCCGGTCGCGCTGCCGGTGGAGACGGTCGCGCCGACGGGGTTGGACAGCGTGACGGAGAACTGCTCGTCCGGCTCGATCGACTGGTCGCCGACGATCGAGACGCTGATCGTCTTCGTCGTCTCGCCCGGGTTGAAGGTGAGCGTTCCGCTCGCCGAGGTGTAGTCCGCCGGTGCGGTCGCCGTTCCGTCGCTCGTCGCGTACTGCACCGAGACAGGCTTGTTCGAGGCGCGTGAGAGGGCGACCTGGAAGGCCATCGGCGTCGTTCCGCTGGTGCCTTCCGTCGCGGATGCGTCCGCGATCGACAGCGAAGGCGGCGGCGTGACGCGCACCGAGTACGACACCTGCTTCGTCGAGACGGCCCTGCCGCGGCGCGCGGTGAGCTTGACCCGAAGCACCCCGCTCACGTTGGGCGTCACGAACGTCGTGCGCGCGGTGCCGGCGCGGAACGAGTCGCTGTGGCGGACTCGGGCGGCGCCGAGCGTGACGGAGAACGCCACCGTCCGTGCGCGTGTGACGTGGAAGGAGACGCTGAAGCGCTTGCCCGGGAGCGGCCTGACGGCCGACGCCACCGCTCTCCCGATCACCGGCTTCGCCGCCGCTTCGGCTGCGCTCGCGGTTCCGGCGACAACGCACGCCGTCGCCACCAGCGTCGAGATCAGCAGCCAACGCCCCCTCATCTGTTGACTCTCTAATCGATCGCGATGCGAACTTCAAGGGCCGTTCGGTCTACCTCGGCCGGTGGAGCAGGCATGGTTCCGGCACGGACCCGCGCGGTGTTTAGCCCTCGCGACCGGGGCTACCAAGCCCGGCATGGTCGTGTTGCTGGTCGCGAACGTGGCGCTGTTCCTACCGGTCTTCGCGTGCTTCGTCCTGATGATGTGGTTCGGCTGCAGGACGCACGCCGGCGACGGCTCGGACGGCGACACGCGCGGGGACGGAGGGGCGGGAGAACGTCCGGGCGGGCCGTTCTCCGGGCCGGGTGCGCCGAGCCGCGTCGTCTTCGCGGACCGTGACGACCTCGCCCGCTCCGCCTAGCGGCTGTCGTCGCGCTCCGAACGTTTCCGCTTCAATACGGGCTCCCGGGCGCATAGCTCAGCGGGAGAGCGCTCGCTTCACACGCGAGAGGTCCCTGGTTCGATCCCAGGTGCGCCCACTGAACTTGACGCCTGGCGAACTCGCAGTTCGGCCGATCAGGCGAGATCAAGAACGAGTTGCAGGGCGTCATCAATCGATCGCATCTCGTCGAACGTGAGATGACCGACCTGTGTGCCCAGCGCCCGCGCGTCGACCGCGGCGACCATCTCGCACATGACGCGCGTCCGCTCGTCGGCTACCTCAACCGCTGGGTGAAAGCTCGCGGGAGGGGTGGAACTCGACGTCGGGCAGACGACGATCGTCGAGAGGGCCAGGAGATCGTCGGCCTGCACGATCACTGCGAAGCGGCGTCCGTGCTGAGCATGACCGCGACCACGCGGAAGCGTGATTGCGTGAACGTCACCGCGAACCACGAAGCTGCTCCATGAGCGCCACCACCTGACGCGCCTCGCGCACGTACGCAGGATCCTTCGCAAGCGCTGCCGCCTCTGCGGCGAGCCCCTTGCGCCGGCGCTCGCGCTCGGCCGTCTCGGCGATCGCCTGACGCGCGGCCTCTGCACGGCTCACCCCGCGCCGACGCGCGATCTCGTCCAGGGCACGCAAACCCTCACGGCCGAGCCGCAGTGAGAGAGGCGGTACCGACGCCACGCCTCGAGTGTAGCGCATTTCGCACTACACCCGGCCTCAGGAAAGATCGAGCGGTGCCGCCTCCAGCGCTGGTTTGCGCAACGGAAAGTTCGGCCAATAACTGGCATCGCGCAAACCCGGCGACGAGGCTAGAGGTCGACGGCGGCGAGCGCCTGCGCGATGTGTCCCGCGGTGGCAATGATCAGGTCATCGTCGGTAATGAGACGTGTTTGGATGCCCTCGGCCACAGCCACATAGGCGGCGTCGTAGGCGGTGAGGCCGCGGGCTGTCCAGTAGGCAACGCGGACGAGATCGGGCTCGGTCAGTTCGAAGCCCAGCCCGTCAAGACCGATGGCGAGGTCCGTGAGCGCGGACTCATCCCAATGCCAGAGCCGTCCCGCAACGTTCACAATCTCCAACCGGAGAAGCGCGGGTGCGAACGCCGTCAGCTCCCCGGCCTCGAAGGCTGCGCGCAGCGAGCGCGCCGGCTGCACGTGGCGCTCGCCCTCGGCGCGGAACCACTTGATGACGACGGAGGCGTCGAGGACGACCTCGATCACCGGGCGTCGCGTTCGGCGCGGATCGCGACGGTCGAGTCCTCCGTGGGGCCGCCCGCGAAGAGCGCGTCGAGTCGGGCGAGCGCCCGCTGCGCCGTGCGGCTTGCGCCCGAGCCTCGAGAGAGAGCGGCATCTCGCTCTGCGAGCTCAGCGAGATAGGCGCTACGGGAGAGCCCGCGCGCCTTCGCGATCCGGTCGACGCGACGCAGAAGGGCGTCGTTCAGCGAGACGAGCACCTTGGCCATTCCACGCAGGATATCCTAGATCTCCCGCAGTCAAACGAGGCTGAGAGGGCGGCGAGCGGGCCGTCTCACGGGATGGACCCTCCCCTCACGGGAGGGTCAAGCTCGGGAGGCAGGAGCCCGTCGTGGCGTCGAGCTTACCTTTACCTCAGCGGTGCTAGAGTAAAGGCATGAGCGTCATCTCCCGCAAGAACCAGGTCACGCTGCCTGTCGAAGCCCTGCGTGCCGCGGGACTCGAGCCCGGGGACGACGTTCGAGTCGAGGCGCGAGGCCCTGGTCGGCTCGAGCTGGTCCGAGCCGACGACCTCGTCGAGCAATTCGCCGGCGTCTTCGACGCCACGGTTTACCCGAATGGCTACCTGGACCTACTGCGCCGCGAGTGGCCGTAGCTGTCTTCGATGCCGACGTCCTGATCGCGTATCTCGGGCGCGACGACGCCAACCACCTCGCTGCTGTCGATCGGATGCGTGGCGCACTCGAGCCGGGCATGCATCGCATGATCTCGGCTGTCAACTACACCGAGGTGTTGATCGGCCCGTTACGCCACGCGGGCCGCGCCGGCGCCGAGACTGTCGACGCGATGCTCGCCCGCTTCGGCATCGAGACGATTCAGGTCGATCTGGCTCTCGCACGACGCGCAGCCGCGGTCCGGGTTCGTACTCGTCTCAAGCTTCCCGACGCCTACGCCCTGGCTACCGCAATTCACGCGGAAAGGCGCGGGCATGACGACGTCCGTCTCGAGAGCTTCGACGCGAAGGTCCTGGCTGCGTTCGCGTCGCTCCATCCGGTGCTCGGGTAGCCGCAGTTCGGAGCACGGCAGCGGCGCTCGTGCGGATGATTGAATCCCGCGCGTGACCGGGGTCTTCCACGTCGGCGACGACGCGTACGACGACTTCATGGGCCGCTACTCGGTGCGCCTCGCGCCGCTGTTCGCGGACTTCGCGGACGTGCGTGAGGGCGAGCGCGCGCTCGACGTCGGCGCAGGCACGGGCGCGCTGACGCAGGAACTGCTCGCGCGCGGCGCGGCCGTCGTCGCGGTCGAGCCGTCGCCCCAGTTCGCCGGAGCGCTGCGGGCTCGCTTTTCCGACCTCGAGGTGCACGAGACACCCGCGGAGCAGCTGCCGCTCGCGGACGACGCCTTCGACGTCGCGCTGGCGCAGCTCGTGGTCGCGTTCATGAGCGACGCCGACGCCGCGATGCGCGAGCTGCGCCGCGTCGCACGACGGGTGGCGATCTGCATGTGGGGCGTCGAGGAGGTGCAGATGTTCGCGGCGATCGGCCGGACGGCGCGCCTGCTCGGGTCGGGCTCGGCGGAGCAGGGTGCACGGCGCTACCGCACCGCGCAGGAGCTGCACGACCTGCTCGCGGGAGCCGGGCTGGCGAACGTCGAGACGCGAGAGCTCGACATCACCGCGTCGTACGCCGACTTCGAGGAGTTCTGGCGCGCGCTCGGCCGCCAGGTCGGTCCCGCCGGCGCGTGGCTGCACAACCTCGACGACGAGCGTCGCGCGCTTGCGCACGACGAGCTGCACCGCCAGCTCGGCAGCCCGAGCGGCAGCTTCGAGCTCGCCGCCCGTGCCTTCGCCGCCCGCGCGACGCGCCCGTGACGCACGCCGCAGACGACCTGTCGTCGTTCATCGACGGCCTCCCCAAGGCCGAGCTGCACCTGCACATCGAGGGAACGCTCGAGCCGGAGCTGAAGCTCGAGCTCGCCGCCCGCAACGAGGTCGAGCTGCCGTACGCCTCCGCCGACGAGCTGCGTGCCGCGTACCGCTTCGACGACCTGCCGTCGTTCCTCGCCGTCTACTACGAGGGGATGGGCGTGCTCCGCACGGAGCGCGACTTCTACGACCTCGCAAGCGCCTACTTCCGCAAGGCGCACTCGCAGAACGTCGTCTACGCCGAGATCTTCTTCGACCCGCAGGCGCACACGAGCCGCGGGATCGACTTCGCCACCGTGCTCGACGGGCTGCGGCGCGCACAGCAGGACGCGGAGACGTCGCTCGGGCTGCGCAGCAAGCTGATCATGTGCTTCCTGCGCGACCTGTCCGCGGCGTCGGCGATGGAG
>Ga0209810_1000958_pt1 | contig 49846 bp, 58 predicted proteins | sample Coa_R1_7_FD_187159 | JGI IMG/M metagenome (GOLD analysis project Ga0209810, IMG submission 187159) | Surface soil microbial communities from Centralia Pennsylvania, which are recovering from an underground coalmine fire - Coalmine... | ecosystem: Environmental > Terrestrial > Soil > Unclassified... | reverse complement strand
TTTCATTTGAGACCTCCTTGTGTTTATTTATCCAATAATGATAGACACTAAGGAGGTCTTCTTTTATATCTCTCTCCTTCCCTCAAGTGTTAATCTCCAGCATCTTGTGAAAGCTCCTTTCTCTTTGCCATCAACAGCCGATTTAACTGATCCACGGTGTCCTGTAAAGCATCCCTGGTTTGTCTTATCTGATCGGGGGTTAAGTCAGGCATAGTCTCAGCCACCTCCATCCTTTCTTTATATCACCTGGCAAAAGCCTCTTTTATGCTGTTTATAAGCGGTATCAGCTGCTTGGCATAATCCTCAACTAATGGTATGAGCGCCTGGGAATTTAGCTGATCTTTGTTTTTATAAAGCTCTCCGTGCGTCTCGGAGATCTTCTTGAGTACTGTTTTGTAGTCCTCGACTGCCCTTCTCTTTGATTCTATAATCTCCATCTCACGCCTTGTCGCAAATAATCTCTCATCCATCTCGCGCTCTTGAATCCTACCTTTATTTTCGGGTTTCTCGCTCTCTATAACTAAATTCACCTGGACATTACGAACCTGTTGCTCTTCACCCCTCAGCACCGCCTGATAATCCCCGGAAACGGCAATTAGACCGTCTATCAGGTTTTCAAGGTATGGATTAGCTGTCTCAATCGTCTCCTTGAGTTCTTTCTGTCTGTATCCCCTCACAGCGGCATTGGATAAGAACCTTGCCAGTTCCGATACCGCCGTAGCCTTTGGGCCCTCAAAAGGCCTGTCGCCGCCTATGTTTATTCTCCTAAGGCTGGCCTCAAGCGTACCCATTTCTGACGTAAAGGTCACAGCCCCATCCGAGGCAAGCTGACCGATTGCCTGCGCGTAGCCTTTAAGGACGCCGTTAGCCACCGTAATTCCGTTGAGACTCTCTTTTAACGCATCGCACGTGCTCAGCTTATCCTTGTATTCCTTTGAAAATTCCACACTGTCATCAACTACAACGATTCTCGCCCCCTTGAAACCCTCCTCCGCGTCCACTCGCCGGATACAGCTCTTGGGGATGTCATCTGCTATAGTGTCAAATGAGCTGGATGCGGCTACGGTTGCTTGAGAAAATTCCCTAATGGCTGGCAAATTCTGAGCGCAGCCCTCCGCTAAGAGAACCACGAGAAACAGGCCTATTATCCACCCGACTGATTTGAAACCATTGGTCATATTTGCTCCTCCATCTCCCATTTTCTTGACAAACCCTCTCCATCGCCATTGTCTCACAATTAATAAGTCATTGTCAATTAAAATTTTCCTTCTAATACCACAATAAACCAACCCCTATCACTTATGATAAAATATAAGAATCTTAAAAATCGGAGATAACGATGAGTGATTCCAGAGTCGAAACACTAAAAGCCCTTGTTGCAAAGAATCCAAACAACCCCCTCGGCAGATACGGACTCGCAAACGAGTATTTGAAGCTAGAGATGTATGAGGAGGCGATTGATGAGATCAGAGCCTATCTGAAACTCAAAGACGATGAGGGGGCAGCATACAGGATGCTCGGAGAGGCGCTTCTCAAACTCGGAAGAAACGAAGAGGCAAGGGAAGCCTACAGAAATGGAATTGAGGCCGCAGAGCGTCACGGCCATCCGGGGATGGCGGCGGAGTTTGAAGAGACGCTTGAGCTTATTGATTGAGAATTCTTAGATGACATTAGAAGCCAAATGAGGTAAAAAATGATAACCGTACCCAAGCTCACATTAGAAGATGTAAAGATCATTCTCGAGGGGGCAGAGAAAAAGGCGAAGGAAATAGGGGTTGATATGGACATTGCGGTTGTAGATGATGGAGGGAATCTGCTCGGATTCTATCGTATGGATAAGGCTAAGATAACGAGTATTGATGTTGCGATAAATAAAGCATTCACCGCCGCAGGGGCTAGAAAGGGGACACATGAATACGCGGAGATCGCAGGGGCAGGAGGCCCCGCCTTTGGAATCCACGTAAGCAACCGCGGGAGGTTTATGATATTTGGCGGAGGGCTTCCCATTTTCGTAAATGGTCACATAGTGGGCGGTGTAGGATGCAGCTCAGGCTCCGTTGAAGAGGACAGAACCGTAGCTCAGGCGGGGATTGATGCCCTTTTGAAACACCTAAAGAAGGGCTAAGGCGCATTCCACTACGATGTCCTTTTTACCACCATACGGTAGAGGAGAAGGAGCACAATCGCCCCGACAATGGCTATGATAAAGCTGTGTAGGTTAAAACCAGTAACTCCTTGAAGCCCGAAAATCCTTGTTCCAATAAAGCCACCAATAAAAGCCCCAATAATCCCTATAATGATCTTTGCGATAATCCCCCCCGGGTCCTTTCCAGGAAGAATCCACTCGGCGAGAGTCCCAGCTATTAATCCAAATATTATCCAGGAGATAATCCCCATAAACATCCTCCTTTATCTATGTGCAACACTCTCTAAATATTATCTCACGAAGAGAAAACCTTTTCAATAAGATTTTTCATTCTGTAGGGGCAGGTTTGAAACCTGCTCCTACTTTGTGCTTTGTGCAAATAACCTGCTTCGCCTCTGCAAGAAAACTGTTTACGATGGATGTTATAATAATTCCATGAAGCCTAAGCGCATAGTTTCTCTCTGTCCGAGTAACACCGAGATTCTCTTTGCCCTCGGTTTGGAAGATCGGGTGGTGGGAGTAGACAGCCACTCGGATTATCCTCCGGATGTGAAAAAACTGCCAAGGGTCGGGCCAGACCTCAGAATCAATACGGAAAAGGTCAAGGCTCTGGAGCCTGACCTCGTTGTTGCGTCACTGACTGTCCCCGGAATGGAGAGGAATATAGAGGCGCTTGAGAGAATGAAACTGCCCTATGTCGTTCTAAATCCGCGGAGCATAGGGGAAACACTGGAGAGCATCTTAACACTCGGCGAGATTACAGGGGCATTAAAAGAGGCTTATACACTTGTCGAGAAAATCAATCACACGATAGAATCAATAAAATCAGAGGCAGAAAAGGTCCAGTATAAGCCCAGGCTTTACTGGGAGTGGTGGCCCAAGCCTCTCATTGCGGCGTGCCGACTTAGCTGGGTAAACGATATGAGCGAGATTGCAGGAGGAATTAACGTATTCTCTCACATTGAGAGAACAAGCTCCGTAGTGGAGGATTCGGAGATTCTTAATCAAAACCCGGACATAGCTCTTATCTGCTGGTGCGGGGACAAGATGCAAAAGAGAATGAGCGAAGACAAGATACTTACAAGGCACGGATGGGAAGACATAAGAGCCATAAGAGATAAGAGGGTCTATTGCATCCCCGAGTGCCTGTTTGGTCGTCCGGGGCCGAGAATTATATACGGACTGGAGATGCTTTCCAGAATTGTTCATCCTGAGATATTTGGAAGGTATTTTACAAAAGAACACCAGACGAGAGAGGCGTCTCTATAAAAGTCAGTTTATAAGCCTCTTTTTCGTGGAATAATCATTCAGGACATGCAATTGATAATAACACTAGGGAGTTTTTGTGAGGGAATGCCATATGGTTGTGATTCTCTTCGGTGTCGCCGGCTCCGGTAAAACCACAGTCGCCCGCTTATTGTCCCGTGAACTTGAGTGGAAGTTCTATGACGCTGACGATCTTCATCCCACCTCCAATATTGAGAAGATGAAGCAAGGCATTCCTCTCAGTGATGAGGATCGAAAGCCTTGGCTGGAGAGGGTTCGTGAACTGATCAGGACGTGCCTAGCTCAAAGGATAAATGCGGTGCTGGCCTGTTCCGCTTTAAAAGAGTCCTACCGACAGTTTCTGCGAATAGATGAAGAAGTAATATTCGTTTTCCTCAAGGGAGAGTTCGGTCTTATACAAGAGAGATTAAGGAGGAGACGCGGACACTTTATAGACCCGTCTTTATTGCGAAGCCAGTTTGATACCCTAGAGGAACCAAAGGAAGGGGCAGTCGTTGTTGATGTGACATCAAGCCCAAGTGCGGTTGTGGAGACAATCAGGAGGAGTCTTGGTATTTAGAGCCTTACCTAACTTATAATAGGATTAGTGTCCTGACAAAAATTGTCTATAATTGGTATTAATTACAAATCCAGAAGTCTTTATAATGCACAACTGATTAAAAACACTGATAAAACTTCTGGCATATATATTGCTAGTCAACTAGATAAGGACAATGAATAAAAGCACTCTTAAGCTCTACTCGTTGCTATCGCGATTTCCGTTTCCCAAGGGTTATACAGAGAAAATCCTATTAACTGCCTTCATCGGTATGCAACTCCCACTCCTCATTTTAATATTTTACTTTACACTCTCTAACCCTTTGGGTCTTGAGTCAACGTGGCACATTCTTGCTGTCGCTCTGCTTGCCACCCTCGTAGGGACGGCCTTTACACTTTACACACTGAATGGACTGCTCACACCAGTATTACTGGCATCACAGAAGCTACGCGAGTATATGACCAATAAGAGGATACCCGACCTTCCCGATTACTTCACTGATCAGGCAGGCCAGTTGATGGCAGATGTTCAGCATACGGTCAAATATCTGGACAAGGTCATTGACTCACTTGAAAAAGCATCCATGATGGATTATCTAACCGGAGTCTATAACCGCCATGCGGGCGAAAATCGGCTCATTGAAGATATTGCGCGTGTGCAGCGCAGTGATGATACAATATCACTGGTTATGCTGGACGTTGATGACCTGAAGCTCATTAACGATCAGTACGGCCATGATGTGGGAGATATTTGTCTAAAACACGTTGCCAGCACCATCAAAGACAATATTCGCAAGAGCGACTGGCTTGCAAGGTGGGGAGGCGATGAATTTGTACTCCTGTTATTCAATACTAAAGGAGAACCCTCAGCAAAGATATTAGAGCGTGTTTGTATGGCACTCAAACAAAATCCGGTACACACCCCTCAGGGAGATGAAATAAATCCCACGCTTAGTATGGGGGTATATCAGTATAACGGCAGGGATGATATAAAGACACTCCTTATTAAGATGGACAATGCCCTTTATGGAGCAAAACGAGGAGGAAAGAATCAGATAGTTTATTATGGGCAAGAGTATCCCGGCCCAGTTCAACTCGAATTCCCTGAGTTCTTTAAGCAAAGAAGAGCCCCGTAGGTTTTACCCTTCCTACAATTGCAATGGGGTGGAATTAAAATTATAAATCGAGTTTAATTCTGTTGACCCTGACCCGTATCGGAGCGTATCTCCTGATGGTGTATTTTTCCGCCTAAATCCGCAGTCCAGGCAACCAGTCCTCCGCTTATTATAAGAGCCAACAGGGTCAGGACAATCACCATCGAGCCTAATTTACTGGAATACCGCCGGGCAAATAGGGTTATAATGGCGAGTGCCCCGGCAGCCTCGATAGAGATAAATGCCATCTCTGCCTTTTCTTCATGCGTCTCAATTCTTTCCTTCGACACATCGGGCAAATGCAAATCCTCAAGAACCCCTTCTGCCAATGGTCCCGTCAGATAAACCGGAACTGTCGCTAATGATAACAGTATGGTAAAGCCCAGGGCTACGGTGATAAGCTCATCGCTCTTTCGCGCCAGAGCCACGATGAGGAGCAGGGTTACAAAGCCCACCCCAATTACCGGAATGTGATTGAGCATCAAATGAATGTGGGCGTAGTTTATATGAGTTCCCCCTTTTACTTATTCTTCTTTGGAGAGTTGGTTTTGTCAAGCGCCGCCCTTAGACCTTGAGCGAGTTTCTCGGGATCATCTACTCCCCAGAAATGCAAGAAGAATAGTCGTGGAGATTCGGTGAGCATGCGGTTGTGAATGGCAGTGACAACGATACCATGCTCCGTAAGAGCCTTGACAACAGGGTTCGCCTCACTCGCTAATAAAACGAAGTCCCCGGTGGTTGCCGCATTGTGCCCTGCCATCTGAAAATTGATTGCATTTGCTACTCCCATAGGGAGATTCCTTTATGTTTGCCAGCCTTGCCGAGGATTGACTCGACTTTTGACCAATCAACTTGAGTTGCTGCTGATTGAGCTGGTGGCGGAGAGGCTATCAGCGTTCCCGTTAATGAAAGCACAGACTTCATTGTCTCGGCAAGCCGCACCGGATCACCCCCCGCCCGCTGAAGTGCATATACATTATTTTAGGCAATTCACCAATGATATGATTATGCAACCCCGTAACTTCAATTCCGCTTGAGACAAGCTTCGAAATTACAGGAGTGACCTCTCCTTCAATCAGAACAAGATCGCCCATCATCATTGTTCGGCTTCCTATTTGCTTGAAAGCAATCCATGATGTGAGCGCAAGACCCGGCTCAATAGAAATTTCGCCAACTTTTACTCTCAAATCAGAGCGTGGAAATGTAATCTTAAAAACATCGCCCTGCACTACTCCCTTTTGGTCGAAAACCCCTTCAACCGCCTGCCAGTCAGATGCCTGTGCAGTCGCAACTGCGAAGAGGAAAAAAGCCACTATTACAGGCCATGCAATCTTCATTATAGCCCTCCTTAAAGTCAATTTTTAAACTACGGTTTTTCTCCTTTTTGTTTTGTGTCTGAACCCTGACGAATTTGTGGCTGATTATACATCTCTCCCCGCTAATGGGAATGAAGGGGCAAGCCGTCATGGCTGTGCTCGGCGATATGGTGGTGGTGCTCGCCGGATTCTTCAATCGGGTCTACATGGATTACAGCCGTAGATAGAGAGTTCAGATGGTGGAAGAGTTGATGGTGAACCTCCTTGGCGATTACATGACCCTCTGACACCGAGAGTTCTGGAGACACCGCAATATTAACCTCCGCATGGAGCCTATGGCCTATCCATCTGGCACGCACATCGGTCACTTCCTGAACCCCCGAAACATGGCGCGCCGCATGTCTAATCTCATCAATCACCTCTGGTTCTACTCCATCCAAGATACGTGTAAAGATGGCTTTTATAGATTGCCACATAATGCCGATTATCGCAGCGGTAATAAGGAGACCCACAACGGGGTCCGCGAGGGGGTAGCCAAGCCACACCCCTAACGCCCCGAAAAGCACGGCAAGGCTTGTCCACCCATCAACCCGCGCATGGTATCCATCCGCAATGAGTGCGGCACTCCCTATTTCCTTACCAACCCTGATGCGAAAGATAGCCACAACCTCATTGCCGAGAAAACCAATCACCGCAGCGGCAATTACAGCCCAGAGATTTTCTACCAAACGAGGGTGGATAAAACGGTTGATAGATTCATAGCCGGCGACGATGGCGCTAAACAGAATAATTAAAACAATCGCCACGCCCGCAATGTCTTCCACACGACCATAGGCGTATGTGAAGCGTTTGCTGGGTTTCCACCCCGCAACCATAAAAGCGATCCATAGAGGTATTGCGGTTGCAGCATCGCCAAAGTTGTGAATGGTATCAGCCATAAGAGCCACGCTTCCCGAAATCAAAACGACGATGACCTGTAATAATGCCGTCGCCATAAGTCCAACAAAGGACCATTTAATAGCCCAGATCCCCCTTTCGGATGCCGCAATCGAAGGGTCTATCACACCGTGCGTATGATGACCCTCCTCAATATAGTCATGTGCACTACTGCCCTCGTGAGAGCGAGAATCGCGCTTCCAAAACATTGATAGTTAACTCCCTTGAACTTTCAGATTGATAACATTCCAAGTATCTATTATAACATTTTCTATACCCCAGGACTCGTTGCGGATAAATTTGAATGGCAGCCGTTTAGGTTTTATAAAAGGGGTGGCATCTTCCCGGTTTTTTAACCCTAGTATACTCTTCTGGTTGGTGCAATATAATGATAAAATTCTAACGCTATAACCATGAAAAAGCTAAACAAGCCCGTACGAAAAATCCCGACAGTGAGAACAGGACTCAATATCAGAACCATTCCGGAAATGCTTGAGATGAGCGCGGAAAGATACAGGGATAGCGTAGCCTTTCTGACACCGAGGAACGGCAATATATACACATTGAGCTACGGTCAGGTCTTTGAGCGTGTGAAACGCCTGAGCAGGTATCTAAAAGATGAGCTTGGACTTGGAAGGGGAGACCATATAGCAATTCTCGGGGGCAACAGTCCGGAATGGGCAATATCCTATTTTTCGATTGCATGTATAGGTGCGATTGCCATACCGCTTGATGCCAGGGCGTCGTCGGATCTATACGAGTCCATACTCAGGTTTGCATCGGCCAAAGCAATAATACTGTCCGCCTCGCATCTCTCCGACATCCGCTCTATAGAGAAAGAACTGAAACACGTAATTCTGATGGAGAATCTTGATGAGATTTGCAACAAGTATTCAAACGGGGTTAGTATGGAAAATGTCTCCGCGGATGACATTATGGAAATTCTATTTACCTCAGGGACAACCAGCGATCCAAAAGGGGTAGTTCTCACACACCGAAATATCATGTCGAATGTTGATGATGTTTACAGGATTATAGAATTTACAGAGGATGACAGGGCATTTTCAATCCTTCCTATCCATCACTGCTATGAATGCACAATGGGACTTCTGACCCCGCTCTACAACGGCATGAGCATATTCTATGCCAGGAGCCTAAAACCCAATGAAATGATAGAAGACCTCAAGGCCGCACGCCCGACAATATGGCTCAATACACCCCTGATTCTGGAAAAACTATTCATACGGATAAATAGAGAATTATCAAACCAGAGGGGGATTAAAAGGCTCGCAACTAAATTCCTTTCCAAAACGTCTATAGGCAATCGGGTTAAGCAAAACCTGGGACTCGGTAGAATAAGGCTCATAGTTTCCGGCGGAGCGGCTCTACCTGTCTGGGTCTCAATGGGATTAGAAGAGCTGGGGTTTCCAATCCTACAGGGGTATGGCCTTTCCGAGGCGTCTCCATTAATCAGCGTAAACCCCCCTTCAAAACCGAGTAACGAAAGCATTGGCATGATAATACCAAGCGATGAGGTTGAAATAAGAGACACGGACGCAGAGGGCAATGGCGAGATCGTTGCCAGGGGCCCGAACATAATGAAGGGATACTATAAAAACGAATATGCCACAAGAGAGGTTTTAACCCCCGACAAGTGGCTCATGACGGGCGATGTCGGATATTTTGATGAGGAGGGTTATTTATACATAACAGGAAGAAAGAAATTTGTCATAGTCACAAAGGGTGGCAAGAGCGTGTTTCCAGAGGAGATCGAGGAGAAGCTAACAAAGTCCACATACATCGAAGAGGCTATCGTATTTAGTCCAGATGATAAAACCATACAGGCTGTAATCTATCCGAATCTCGATGAGATTAGAGGTGCATTAGTGAGATTGGGCAAGGACTTGAGTGATGAAAATATATGGGAGCTTATACGACTGGATGTAAAGAGGGTTAATGAAAATCTCGAACCCTACAAAAGGATAAGCCATTTCGCCATAAGGTTTGAAGAGTTCCCAAAAACAACAACGCGCAAGATTAAAAGGCATATGTTTAAAACGCTGGATTTAAAATCCGGCATAAAGGTGATTTAGGGATTAGTACCAATTTAGTATAACGCTACACCCTTATGGGCAATATAACAAAAGGAATCCCCTCCCGATAGAACCTTCTCTGCACAGCAAAGACAATGTAGTTGTGGAGCCAGCGTGAGGGAAATGAATCCTCTGGAAAAACGAGCTGTCCGCCGAAGAAGACGGAGTTGGGAAAACGCTCCAGGATTTTTGGTGTCACCTGAGTAATCTCATCAACAACATCAATGCCAATTGAATAGAAGCCCTCCGCATAATGGCCATGCCGCCTCATAAAATTCACATAACGGTCTAATTCACCCTTTACCTGGTCCCGGAGATGCTCAACATCCGCCGGGCCTTTAAAAGTTCTCGCATCAACAACCCCGATGTGAACAAAAACGAAGTTTTTGAAAATCCCTTCAAACAGGCGAATGACAGCAAATAGGGTATGGAGCCCCAGCCCATTAAAGCCGTTAACAAGCAATACCGCCGTCTTAGCCCCGGAATCAAACCGACCTTCTATCGAGCCGGGATTAAACTCAGGACTCGAAGAATCAGCCGCATAAACAAGGCTATCTAGCCTTTGAAGGAGCTGGGCGGTGTGGTTATAATGGCGCTTTATAAAAACCGCCACTCCAACCAGTGCCCCTGTAAGAACCAGGGTTATCCAGCCCCCCTCATGAAACTTGAGCACAACTACGGATATAAGGATAAAAGCGGTCAAGACCAGCCCAATACCATTAACGAGGAACTTTGTTGGCCATCCTTTAACGGTTGAGCGCGAGTTCCACCAATGGCGAACCATTCCCAGTTGAGAGAGAGTAAATGTGATAAAGACATTGATACTATAGAGCACAACGAGGAAATCAACTGAGCCTCGCGTAACCACCATCATGACCAGAGCCGCGCCGCCCATAAGCAAGATTCCATTCTGGGTCACTAAACGGTCGCTTAGCGTAGCAAACTTGGTTGGAAACCATCTGTCCAGTGCCATATTTGCCAATACCCTCGGACCGTCCAAAAAACCCGCCTGGGCTGCCACAAAAAGCAGCATTGCTTCGGAGATAAGCGTTACAAGCACAAATAAGTATCCCGAATCCTTTCCCCAATTCCCAGTAATCCGCTCGAAAAGAACCGCGTTCAAGGTCTTCCCCGTCTGTGGCTCCACCTTGTAGAGGAGATAAGCGAACATCAGCCCCACCACGGTAATGGCAAGCGAGGTTGCCATATATGCCATTGTGCGCTTGCCCGTCTGCACCCTAGGCTCTCTCAGTATCGGGAGTCCGTTGCTTACCGCCTCGATTCCGGTGTATGTTCCGGCTCCCAAACCGTAGGCACGAAGGATAAGGAGAGCCATTCCCACAAGCCCAATCTCGGAATGAGTCCTGTGAATATCAGTTACAGTCGTCCCTACCACCTCTGGAAAATTCCTCGAGTGCATAATGAGCGCATATACGATCGCAAAGGCGTGCGTGATAACAAATGTCAAAAATATAGGCACCAGAGGAATCACAGATTCCTTTACTCCCCTTAGGTTGAACAACGTGAGCATCAGAACGCCCAGAACCGCAAACTCAAACTTGAATGAATGCCACCCCGCAGGAAGAAAGCTAAAAAGGGCGTCCGCGCCGCTTGCGATAGAGATGGTAATAGTGAGCACGTAGTCAATGAGTAGCGCGCAACCGGAGAGCATACCAACGCTGGGAGACAGCAATTTACTGGCAACGAGATACCCACCGCCACCCGTAGGAAAAAGCTCAATAATTTGAGAGTAGCTTGCACTAATTACAAAGATTGTCAGTGCCGCACCCAGAGCCACAAAGACACTCAGATGCGTGTGTCCCTGCAATGCCAGAAAGGCCTCTTCAGGACCATAAGATGAAGAGGAGAGGCCGTCGGCCCCTAGCCCAACCCAGGCAAAAAAGGCTATAAGTGAGAGTTTATGAAAAACCGCGTGGTCTTGAGGATTGAGAGCGCTTCCTATGATTATGTTCTTTAAACGTTGAAATAGATATGGCTTGGATTCCATTTGCATGATTATTCCTCATTCAAGCAATTCCATATAATTCATGTTTGAATCGGTCGGGATAAATTTTCGGATTCGTAGCACATCCAAAATACATTGGACATATATGCCCCTGAGAGCCAACCCTATACGGCTCTGGAACCCCTGTTTTTAGTTTTATTTATAAAGGGAAAATCACTCAGAGTGGAAACGATATGCCTACCTTCGGCTTCGTTCTTAGGATAAGTTTCTTCAGGGCTTTCCATATCTTCCTTCTTCAAACGCCTGCGAGGTTAGCTGACGGGCTCGGGTCGAGAAGGTAACCCTACATTTATCACGATTCGCCCCAAAAACTCGGTTTCCCCGCTTTCCCATTTTGTGGAAAATTCGGCGATTTCACTTGATTAACAATTTAACACACTTCCCCCCCCTGTCAATTCCGTTTCTTATTCCTTGGGTCATCCGACGGGTTAACGTAATTTATCCCCCATGGGCCAATCCCGTGAACTTGAATTACGGTCTCTTCTCTAACCCAGGCAAAATGGTGCACCCTTGCAGGCATCAAACTGAAGCTCCCTGCCGGCAACTCCTTTGTTTTTACACGATCAAACTTGTCTCCCATTCCCATATTAAGAGCGCCAGAAATAACGGTGGCGTGCTCAACTGCCGGATGCCAGTGTGGCAGAATCTCATAACCAGCGGGAAACTTGATGCGCATCGTAAATGGACCGGGTTTTGTCGGGTCTCCCTCCAACACGGCAACCTTTGCCCCCGGTGGCAACGCCGACGGAGCGTCAACCCAATTCATATCTGATGGCGTGATCACGATATGACTAGGTTGACTAGTCTGTGGTTGCATTTTCTTCTCATGCGCCGCCCGCGCGATAGACCAGCCAATTAGACCCACCACAAGTACAACCATTAACACCACCCTACCACGTAAGGGTTTCATTTAACTTCCTCCTCAATGGTCTTTTTAACGCTATTATCTCACTTCGAATAACCCCTTGTCAACACGCATACCTTATCACTCTAAGAAAAGCGGAGTATAGCTCTACATATAAAGAAAAATGGAAGGGGATTAAGCTTTTCTAGCTCCAATTGGTATTATGGGAAGGTATTGAAGGATACCATTTGAAAAACTTGCACTTATTGGTTCGTTCTCTGTTGATAAATTCTTTTTATATCGTTGGTACGACTTAAGAACTTTATTCCCATCGCAGAAATAATCCCAGGCAAGGTAGGAGAGACCCATGCAACAACGCCTTCAAGCTTAATAATCTCATCCTCTATATAGATGTGAATTATAATTCTAGACTGAGGATGAAATACCCTATCTGCTTTAATCCCTACCCCACCCTCTGAAAGATTAAACGTATAGCCTACAAAGTTAGGCTCATATGACCCGTACTTAACCCTCTTTCTGAAAGGAATCCTTACTGACAGCCTTCGATTTGCCATTATGTTTATAATATCAATTTGATAGTATAAGGTCAATTGGACTTTGGTTATATACCCCAGTCATCTGGGATCCACTCCACTATAGACTTGTCTTTTTAGATACTACCATTATAATCTCAGCATGGCGGAAAAAGTGAAAATCACTCAGAAAGAACTCAAAAAACCGGATAAGTTTAGAGAGGCCATTGCTAACGCAATCGTTCTTGCATCCGAGAATTACAAGAAAATACTGGCTGCTTTCGGCGCTGTTATACTCATCCTCATTGTGGTTTTCGTTATAATGGCCGTACTTGAAAGGCGCGAGATGAGCGCCAACTTAGCATTTACGGAAGCAATGAAGATATACACGGGAGCGAGTTCAGGACAGAACTCTCAGGAGGCACTGAATAAATTCCTGGATGTAAGTAAGAAATACCCGCACTCCGGCGTATCAGATGTCGCGCTCTACTACGCAGCCGAGATAAACTACAATATGGGTAAGTACGATGAAGCAATAAAGCTCCTTAATGATCTTATAAAGAGTGGTTCTAAGAAACAAATAGTTGTAGATGCCGCATATCTCAGGCTTGGCACAGCGAGCTTTAACAAGGGAAATTGGCAGCAATCAATAGATTATCTATCCAAACTCGATAAAGAGGGAAATCCATACAGGGATCAGGCAGACCTCTACATAGCGCAGTCCCTTGAGAAACTGGGCAAGTCCGGCGAGGCAGAAAAGATGTACAGACAGATACTCAGTGGCTCGGAAGATAACATGAGACTCCAAATTCAGAAGAAGCTGGAAAGTATAAAAAATAATACCGGCTCCCCTACTGAATAGCAGCAAGTCCAAATTGTAGGGGCAATTCATGAGTTGCCCCACCTCTATCTCCGGAGGTTCCGGCAATGTTAATAATCGGCTCTATACTCATAGGTTTAGTGGCAGGCATAGCGAGCGGTTTTTTTGGAATAGGTGGCGGACTCGTAATGGTCCCAGCAATGGTTTATTTCTTCCATCTCACACAGCATCAAGCACAGGGGACATCCCTTGCGGTTCTTACTCCCCCAGTTGCAATCCTCGCAGTAATAAAGTATTACAAAGAGGGCAATGTTAACCTGTACATGGCGGCATTTATTGCGGGGAGCTTTATTCTTGGGGCTTATTTAGGTGGAACATATGTTCAATATGTTTCTGACCCTACGCTAAAAAAGGTATTCGGCGTTCTCTTGTTGGTCGTCTCAATAAAGATGATACTGGGAAAGTAGAGAAGCCTTTTGGATTTTCATGCAATTACCCACTATAAAAACCCTCAGCTTTATACACTATCCTATCCAAATCCTCAGGAATGCGATGCCAGTATATGTCTTTGTCCCTTCGTAGCCATGTCATCTGACGCTTGGCAAGTCGTTTTGTGTCGCGCTTTATCAATTCTATTGCTTTATCAAGCGTAATCTCCCCATCAATATATTGATTTATGTGGTTATAGCCTATTGACTGCATGGGTTTTAGGTCTCTTCCAAAACCCATATCCCGGAGCCTCTTTACTTCATACACGAGACCCTCTTCTATCATTCTACTGACCCTTTCATCTATCCTCTTTTTAAGAATATCCCTTTCCTCAGAAATCCCGATCTTTAGAACCTCATATTTATTATCCCTAAACCCGTGCTTCTCTTGAAGCTCAGACATCTTCGCCCCCGTGAGATAATACGCCTCAAGGGCGCGCTCGATTCTTACATAGTCATTCGGATGAATCCGATCCGCAGCTTCGGGATCAAGTGACTTGAGTTTCTCATAAACATAAGAAACTCCAAAATCCAATTTAAGCCTCCTGAGTTCTTCCCTGATTCCCCTGTCCGCTGAAATTCCCTCAATGAGTCCATATAGAAGAACCCGAACATAGAGATATGTACCGCCCACTAGTATAACCCTGATTCCCCTTTTATGGAGTTCTCGAATCACCTCCTGAGCGACTCTTTTATACGCCCCGGCGTTAAACTCCGCGTCGGGATCAACTATATCAATCAGGTGATGGGGAACCCTCTCTCGGTCCGCTCTTGATGGCTTTGCGGTGCCAATGTCCATGTATTTATAGACCTGAAGTGAGTCGGCATTCACTATTTCTCCGCCGATTCTTTTTGCAACCTGGATGCCGAGTTCGCTCTTTCCCGCCGCCGTGGGACCTAATATGGCAAGTATTTTGGGTTTATCCTTGATCTCTAATTGGCTGGTATCGCACATTCAGAGGAATGTATCATAAATTTAGAGGAATATCTGGTAGGGATAGAGGGTTGTCAGACAAGAATGCTTAATTCATGATTGATAAAACGACATTCCTGCCTGTTCTTTAGCTCTTTTTATAATTTTCTATGTTCTCCCCGAGCGCTTCTTTCCTGCTGAGCCTTACCTTACCGTCGTTCTCTATACCAATGCATTTTACAAGTATCTCATCGCCTTCTTTTACAATGTCCGAAACCTTTCTTACCCTGGTCGGGGCAAGCTCCGAGATATGAACAAGGCCGTCCGCGCCGTGGAATAGCTCAACTATCGCTCCAAAGTCTAGGATTCGCTTAACCCTCCCTAGATACACCTTCCCAACCTCCACTTCCTGAACAATCTCCTTTACCATCCTTGCAGCCTTATCACAGGCTTCCTTACTCGGAGATGCAATGTTCACCTTTCCCGTCTCATCAATGTCTATCGCGGCCCCCGTCGCTTCAATTATCTTCTTTATTACCCTTCCACCAGGACCAATTACGTCTTTTATCTTCTCCGGTTTTACCTGAACAGTAAGGATTCTTGGAGCAAAATGAGAGATCTCTGCTCTGGGATTCGAGATCATTTCATTCATCTTTCCAATTACAAAAACCCTCCCCTCACGCGCCTGCTCAAGCGCCTTTGAGAGTATATCCTTCGTGACCCCTTTAACCTTAATGTCCATCTGAACGGCGGTAACTCCAGAAGTGGTACCAGCAATCTTAAAATCCATATCCCCAAGCTGATCCTCATCACCAAGGATGTCCGAGAGAATGACGAATTTGTCTTCTTCCTTTATCAGTCCCATGGCGATTCCACCAACCGGCGCTTTTACAGGCACCCCCGCGTCCATAAGAGAAAGGCTCCCGCCACAGACCGTAGCCATAGAAGACGAGCCGTTTGATTCAAGCACATCAGAGACAACTCGAATCGTATAAGGGAAGCTATCCTTTGACGGAAGAACCGGAATAAGCGCCCTTTCCGCAAGAGCGCCATGGCCAATCTCCCGGCGTCCGGGACCAAGTCGGTTTCCAACCTCGCCTACAGAAAATGGCGGAAAGTTATAGTGAAGCATGAATCTCTTCGTCAGCTCTCCTTCAAGGGCGTCTATCTTCTGCTCATCATAACTCGTTCCCAATGTAGTTACCGCCACAACCTGTGTTTCACCCCTTGTAAAGAGGGCAGACCCATGGGTGCGTGGAAGAAAACCCACCTCCCCGCTTATCGGTCTTATGTCCTCATAACCCCTACCATCTATTCTCCTCTTTTCATTAACCACGAGTTCGCGAACCAGGTCTCTTTTCAGATTGTCAAATACCTTAGCGACCTGAGCGCTCATCCCCGGAAACCGCGGCTCCAGGGATTCAACCGTGTCTCTAAATATCTGTTGAATTCTTTCCCTTCTTTCAGATTTGGATGATACCCTTATTGCCTCTCTAAGTCGCTCTTTAGCAAATTCAAATACGCTCTGAGTAAGAGCCGAATTCTCGACCAGAATCGGAACTTCTCTTTTCTCAACGGTCAGCCCGCTTAGAAGGTCTTCTTGAGCCTTGATAAGCTCCTGAATGCATTTGTGCGCAAATAAAAGCGCCTCAACAATCTCAGGCTCGGGCACTTCATCTGCGCCCCCTTCAACCATAACGATTGCATCCTTTGTTCCAGCTACGACTATGTCCATGTCGCTCTTTTCAAGCTCACTCCTTGTCGGATTACATATAAATTCTCCGCCTATACGCCCTACCCTTACCGCCGCAGCGGGTCCCGCAAAGGGAACATCCGAAACGAGAAGCGCAGCCGATGCCGCCGTTACGGAAAGAACATCCGGGTCATTATCCTGGTCGGCTGATAGAACAGTAACCAAAATCTGTGTAGCATAGGTGAAATCCTTGGGGATAAGAGGCCTTATGGGTCTGTCAATAAGCCTTGAAGTGAGCACCTCCTTTTCGCTCGGACGCCCCTCCCTTTTAAAGTATCCGCCCGGAATTCTCCCCGCGGCATATGCCTTTTCCTGATAATTTACGGTCAAAGGAAGAAAATCCTCGCCCTCCGATTTCTCTTTCGCGGCTACAACTGTAGCCAGAACTGTAGTGCCCTCATAGCGGGCAAGGATAGCGCCATGAGCCTGTTTTGCAACCCTTCCAGTCTCAATCTCAAACTCCCTTCCAAAGACCTGGGTTTTTATACGCCTTATTTCATTAACCAATATAACACTACCTCCTTAGGTTAATGATACATGACACAAGATGCACGACATATCTTGTGCATCCTGCATCTTGTACCGTGACTCCTACTTTCTAAGTCCCAACTTCTCCAAAAGACTCTGGTATCTCGCAGGGCTTTCTTTTTTAAGGTAACGGAGCAGCTTCCTTCTCTTTCCAACCATTATAAGAAGTCCGCGTTTAGAATGAAAGTCCTTGGGAGACGCCTGAATGTGCCTTGATAGCTCTTCAATCCGGCGCGTGAGCAATGAGATTTGCACCTCAGGCGATCCAACGTCTTTTTCATGAATCCTAAATTGAGAAATCAAATGGTGTCTTTCCTCCTTAGCAAGTGCCATTTAATACCCTCCTTGCATCTTGAATCTTCTATCCTATCATTTCATTCGTTGCCATTCGTGTCAATTCGTAGCTAAATACCTCAATTAAAAACCCTTAAAAGCCTAAACACCACTTCTCTATCATCCAATTTGTCCAGATCATAATCCCCCACAAGTGCCTGCGCAATAGAAACCAATTTTCGGTTTTCACAAATTCTCAATCTGGCACCCACATCAAACGCCGGAACGCTCGCTGAATTCAAGTCGGATTTCCTGATCTGTTTTCCATCTCTTATTCCAGCCGCAACCCATTCTGTAATGTTTATCTCTCTCATATGAGAAAGAGCCTCATTCATGGAAATCAGATTAAAGTGGCCCCCTTCCACATTCTCCATGGAAACCGCACCCTCTATGCCAAAGGCCCCGCTCTTAATCCTTCTAAGCTCTAGGAGATGCCCGCCGAGGCCGAGTTCCTTTCCAATATCAGAACCCAGAACCCTTACATAAGTCCCGCGAGAGCACCTTACAAAAAATCTGATAAAAGGTGGATTTAAATCGAGCAGATTCAGTTCTCTGATTAATACGGTTCGGGGAGTCCTCGGAACCTCTCTTCCCTGCCTCGCGAGTCTGTACAACCGGACGCCATCTTTCTTGAGAGCGGAGAACATGGGAGGAATTTGCTTGATTTCACCTACGAATTTCATAAAAACGCGACGGACCTCATATTCATCCAAATCGCCTACTGCCTTTTCGTTTATAACGCTACCCGTCTCATCCATCGTATCGGTCTCGATGCCGAGTTTTAAGACAGCCTCGTACTCCTTAAAATCCTCATCTAAGAAAGGAATGACCTTTGTAGATTTGCCCAGACAGACTGGCAAAACACCCGTAGCAAACGGATCAAGTGTTCCCGTGTGTCCCGCGCACTTCGCCTTGAGTATCTTTTTGACCCTCTCTACCGCCCTCTGAGACGTCATCCCTTTTGGTTTGTCCAGTATCACTATCCCGTCCATTTAAGCGCTTCGTTTATAGAACCAAATATAGAGCGTTTTATATCCGTGAGCGTCCCGACAATTGTGCACCCTGCCGCCCTCTCATGACCACCGCCGCCGAATCTCTCGGCAATCCGCGCAGCATTAACCTTCCCTTTTGATCTCAGACTCAGTTTCCACCTTGAATCGCCATTGCGCGGCTCTTCTTCTCTAAAGAGGACGGCAACCTCAACACCCTTTATTGACCTTGGGAAATTCACAAACCCTTCGGTGTCTTCCTTACTTGTCCCGGTCATACGAAACATCTCCCTCTTTATGACAACCGAAGCGATTTGTCCATCTTCTGTAACCTCAAGTGTTGGAAGGACTAGTCCAAGGAGTCTCAGTCTCCGGAGAGGCTCGGCCTCATAAAGGGTCTGAGATATCTCCCATGGACTCGCACCGAGCCGGACCAACTCCGCCGCAACCTCAAATGTTTCGGGAACGGTGTTTGAGTATCTGAATGAGCCAGTATCAACAATGATCGTCGTGTAGAGGTTCTCGGCTATATCGGGTGTAATCTCCAATGCCTGCCCCCCGCTCAGCCGAGAGGACAGGATTTTTAAAAACGAGTAAACTATCATCCCCGTTGAAGAGGCATCTGGATTGAGAAGGTAGAGATCGGCAGAAGGCTTGGTTGTTTGATGATGGTCTATAATAATCGTAGTGCCACATCTCCCCGAATCTTTAAACCTCTCGAATTCTTCCCCAACCCTGCTCGTATCCGTACAGTCAACAATGAAAGTAACATCAAAACTCCCACGAATGTTATCTAAAGAGGAATTCACCTTCTCGGAGCCAGGAAGGAATTTGAGAGACTCAGTAGCTCCATCTCTGTTGTAGAGGACTACATCTTTTCCAATTCTCTCAAGACTCAGACCAAGGGCAAGGGTGGAGCCTATCGCATCCCCGTCGGGATTTTCATGGGATGCGACAAGGAATCTCTTTTGTGTCTGAACTAAGTTAATTATCCTCTCCAGATCGCTCACCTTTCACCCCTTTTAAAATATCGTCAATCCTGTAGCCTTCTTCAAGCACAGAATCCAATTCAAATTTCAGTTCAGGGACCCTTTTTATCTTCAATCTCCTCCAGAGCTCCCTTTTTATAAACCCCGACGCACTCTGAAGCCCGGCTCGAGTTTCCTCTTTTCCAACTTCCTCTGTCATCACGGTAAAGTATATACGCGCAAAAGATAGGTCATCTGTAACTTTTATTCCTGTAAGAGTAACGAAGCGCACGCGGGGGTCTTTTATCTCGCCCTTTAATATCATCTCGGAGATCTCCTTAAGGATTAAATCCCCAACCCTGTCTGCACGCTTATATCCGATTCCCAAATGTTCGCTTCCCTGTGATGAACTTGTTGAGTCCACTAGAAGTGAATAATCTCCATATCGCGGCTCACTATCTGGACAGTTCCCATAGACTCTATAAACCCTGAAACCTGGTCCAGGATAGAATTCACATAAGGCGCCTCATTGCTCACAAAAGAAATTCCAACTATCGCTTTCTGCCACAGGTCTTGAGAACCAACCTCGGAGATCGAAACATTACCAAACCTCGATTTTACCCTCTGAATTACACTTCTTAACGTATGCCTCTTTCCCTTTAAAGACCTATTTCCATCAATGTAAAGCTCGATCTTAAGTGCCCCTATTACCATCTATCAATGTCTTAGCTACAGAGGACACAGGGTGTATTATTAAAGAAGCCGGAGGGTTCACAAAGGGGATTTCTCTCTATCTTCCGTGTGCTCCGTGGCTAACATGGTTTTCTGCTTACCTTAAAGCTTCTGCTTGATCTGATCGAACGTATAGACTTCAAGCACATCCCCAACCTTTACGTCATTAAAATTCTCAATCCCGATTCCGCACTCATAGCCGCTCTGAACCTCTCTTACGTCCTCTTTAAACCGCTTGAGGGAAGAAATCTTTCCATCGAAAGCCAAAACCCCGTCTCTTATTACTCGGATGTTATTGCCCCTTACAATCTTGCCGTCCGTAACCAAACACCCCGCAATCGTCCCCACGCTTGATATGTGAAATGTAGCTTTAACCTCCGCATGTCCAATGACCTTCTCTTTCATAACAGGCTCAAGAAGCCCTTCCATTGCCTTTCTAATTCTATCAACGGCATCATATATGATTGTATGAAGCTCAAGCGAAACCTCTTCCTTTTCAGCAATATCAAGGGCCTTAGGATCAGGACGAACGTTAAATCCCACGACTACGGCATTGGATGCGCTTGCAAGAACTATGTCGGTTTCGTTTATGGCTCCCACCCCTGAGTGGATTATTTTTACGCGACACTTGTCTGTGCCAAGCCTTGTAATTGCCTCTCTTAACGCCTCAACTGAGCCTTGGGTATCGGCTTTTATGATTAATGACAACTCCTTTGTTTCTCCTTCTTTAAGGGCATCGAACAGGTCTTCAAGTGAAAGCTTTCTTGTTTTTGCGGCAAGCGCCTCCCTTCCCTTGAGCTCTCTATACTGAACTATTTCCTTTGCGGTTTTTTCGTCTTTGACAACATAGAACGGGTCTCCAGCGCCAGGCACTCCGGAAAGGCCCAGCACCTCTACAGGCATCGAAGGCCCCGCATCACCTATTCTCTCGCCCCTATCGTTTATCAATGCCCTTACCCTTCCATAATGAACCCCCGCAACCAGATAATCCCCAATTCTCAGGGTTCCCTCTTTGTCAATCACAGTCGCAACAGGACCCCTTCCTCTATCGAGTTTAGCCTCTATTACGACCCCATTTGCCCTTTTATTAGGATTTGCCTTGAGCTCAAGCACATCAGCCTGAAGAAGAACCAGTTCGAGCAATTCTCTAATCCCCGTTTTTTTTCTTGCGGATACCTCGGCAAAAAGCGTATCCCCTCCCCATTCCTCAGGCACAAGACCAAGCTCAGAGAGCTGTCTCTTGATCCTATCTGGATTTGCCTCAGGTTTATCTATCTTGTTTACGGCGACTACTATTGGAACTCCGGCAGCCTTTGCATGGTTTATAGCCTCTACAGTCTGAGGCATAACACCATCATCCGCTGCAACCACGAGTATTACAATATCAGTCACCTGAGCACCCCGCGCCCTCATTGCAGTAAAGGCTTCGTGGCCCGGGGTGTCAATAAAAACCACCTTTCTTCCATCCACAGCTACGCTATAGGCACCGATGTGCTGAGTGATGCCTCCCGCCTCTGTTTCCGCCACGTTTGTGTGTCTTATAGCATCGAGAAGCGTAGTTTTCCCATGATCAACGTGCCCCATTACTGTTACAATCGGCGGCCTCGGAAGGAGATCAGAGGAAACACCCGGTTCCTGTTCAGAGAGGAATTCCCTTTCTTCAAAGAACTCAGCCGTAACCTCGTATCCTAATTCTCCGGCGACGATGGCAGCAGCCTCATGGTCTATTGACTGATTTATTGTAGCCATCATGCCAAGTCCCATAAGCTTCTTTATAACATCCGCCGCCTTAACACCCATCCTCTTAGCCAAATCGCCAACAGTCACCGACTCGCCAAGCTTTATCACGCGTCTTGATGGCCGCGTTGGAAAAGGAATGACCTGAGCGGATTTTACCTCTTTTGTCGGTAATTCCTGGGACCTCGAGAACTCCCTTTGAACATTCTGGGTAGTCTTTGCCTGACCAAGGCTATCAGCAGGACGACTCCTTGATCGTCGGTCTTCAACCAGATATTCCCTCTTTCTCACAGGAAGCTTTGTTCTAAAAGCCCTGCGCAACTCTTCGAGTGTCTCTTCATCTATTATCTCTTCTCTCTTGGGTCTAACCTTATGCCCCTTCTTTTTAACCTTCTTTTCAACCTCTTCTCTCGGCTCCTCTTCTTTTATCCCCTCCTTCACCTCAGGTTTTTGTTCAACCTCAGGCTCCGCAGATTCAACTTCCAGAGGGGGCTTTTCCTCAATGGGTAATGTTTCCTCTTTTATAACCCTCTCAGATTCGAGTTTTGCTTCCTGAGTTTCCTGAACGGCTCGAAGGGATGGACTGGGTTCTATCGATGGTAGGGTCACAGGGATTTTTTCCTCCTGAATATGGACCTCTTCGGGTTCCGGCTCTTCTACTTTTTTCTTTCGCCTTATTACTACCGTGTTGCCTTTTCTTCTCTCTACTACCTCTTCGCCAGTTTCAGAGCGAAATACCTTTACCTCCTCTTTCACCTCTTTAGGCTCTTCGCGCGCGGGCAGTCGCCCATGGTTTTTAGATGCTCTTACCTTGTCCTTTATTCTTCTGGCTTCTTCTTCGGAGATAGAGCTCGAGTGGCTGCGTATGGATATTCCAACGTGTTTTGCCGCATCTATGACCTCTTTATTCGATACACCTAGCTCTTTTGAGAGGTCATAAACCCTTACATTCGCCATTCATTTCACCCTTACTAATATAGTTTATCTAATAAATATTACCCAATTTTTGATCTTATGCAAAAAACTGGACAGTATTTATTGTCCTTCGGGTTGAGCAGGCATAGTCATCTTTTCGAGCTTATTTTTGAGCGCAATCCTCGCTGCGGTCTGAATCTTCTGGGCATCTTCCTCATTTTTGAGTCCAGCGGCCTTCATCAAGGCCTTCGGGTCTGAAAACGCGATATCCTCTAGAGAACGAAACCCCTCACCATAAAGAAGGTTTGCCGTGACCTCACCGACATTGGGAAGCATCATGAGCGCGGAGATAATCTCCTGCTGCTCATACCTTACCTGAGAATCGGTCTTTATATCTATTCTCCATCCGGTAAGCTGAGACGCGAGTCTTACATTCTGCCCCTTTCTTCCTATTGCAAGCGAAAGCTGATCGTCATCTACGATGACCTCCATTGACCTGTTATCCTCATCAATTATCACTTTGCTTACGCGCGCCGGAGAAAGGGCATTGCACACGAACCTCGCAGGGTCCGACGACCAGGGAACAATATCAATCTTCTCACCTCTGAGTTCTTGAATGACATTCTGTACCCTTGAGCCTCTCATCCCTACGCAGGCTCCAACCGAGTCCACATCCGGGTCGTTTGAGGAGACCGCTATCTTTGTGCGGCTTCCGGGGTCCCTTGATATGCCTTTAATTTCCACCAAGCCCTCGGTGATTTCGGGAACCTCAGCTTTAAAAAGGCTCTTTACAAAGTCGGGATGAGCGCGGGAGAGGATTAGCTGAGGGCCTCTTTTATTTTCCCTTATATCAATGAGAATCGCTCTTATCCTCTCCTTCGGTTTGTAATACTCCTTGGGCACCTGGTGCTCGGCGGGGAGTATTGCTTCTGTCCTTCCCAAATCCACTATTACATTTCTCTTCTCGACCCTTCTCACAATGCCGCTTATAAGCTCACCCTTTCGACTCTTAAACTCTTCGGAGATCACCTTACCCTCGGCTTCCTTGATCTTCTGAAGAATCTTCTGCTTCGCGTTTTGAATCGCTATTCTCGTAAAATCGGGATTGATTTTTACGCCAATTACATCCCCCACCTCGGCTTCGGAGTCTAGCTCAGCCGCCTCATCAATGCTGATCTGCGTATCAGGGTCCTTTACATCCTCAGTAACAGTCTTAAACTCAAAAAGCTCAATCTCGCCCTCGTCTTCATTGTATCGAACCTCAAGCTCCTTGTTCTTATCCTGCATCCGAAAGAGCTTTTGCGATGCAGAGAGAACCGCTTCTTCTACGGCTTTAATAATCGCTTCCTTATCCACTCCCTTATCCTTACACACAGAATCTATTACGCGGCTTAGTTCGGTAGCCATATCAATTACCTCCTAAAAATCCAATTCCAGATTGGCTTTCTCGATCTTATCATACCCAATAAGGTAAGTGCGCCCGTCAACCAGAACAGTAGCAACATTATCCGCAAAATCGAGAAGCCTGCCCACAAAAACCCTTCTATCTTCAATGTCCATTTTGGTTTTAATCTTTACCATCTTCCCCCTGAACCTCTCAAAGTCCCTGGGCCTTTTAAGTGCCCTCGTAAGGCCCGGAGAAGAAACCTCAAGGTTATACGAGCCGGGAATTACATCGTGCACATCAAGGAGAGTCCCCAGTTCACGGCTGAGTTTGGCACAATCGTCAACCGTTACGCCGCCCTCTTTATCTATGTATATTCTAAGCACCCTTCCCCGGCCCTCTCTTCTATACTCAAGATCAACAAGCTCAAGCCCGCCTTCGAGAAGGAGAGGATTTAAGATCTCCCGGACACCCTCAATTACCTCTTCATCTAAAGAACTCATATATCTACTCCCGAAACCAAGAAGAAAAAAAGCGGGTCAAAGCCCGCTTTCATCAATTGGAATTTTACCTAAATAAGAATATCAGAGCAAGTTAAATAGAGATTAAATGTAGGCGCATGACGCGCCACGCTCCTTGCATTGAACAACTAGGTAGCCATTCCCCCAATCTTTGAATCACTCGATCCAATTTTCAAATATGCTTTCCCTACTGACTACTCCAATTGGGTAGGTTAAAATAGGTAGTGGGCATTAGGTGTTAGGTCTTAGGCATTGGGCCGCACTAATATCCAACACAAATAAAACGGAGGCTCGACTGATATGGCAAAGGATATAAACATGAATATAGAGAGGAAGAAGCCCTTCGATCCGAACTGGTATATCAAAGAAAAAAGAGAGGAATGGATACTCCCTCTTATTTTAAAAAGTAGGGCAGAAAAACTCAAGAATAAGCCGTTTCTTCAGTATCAGGGTGAAAAACCGCTCAGTTTCCAAGAGGTAAACACGCTCGCAAACAGAGTAGGAAACGGACTGATCGAACTCGGAATTAAAAAAGGAGACAGGGTAGCAGTCCTTATGCCCAACTCCTCCGACTACGTGGTAGTATGGTTCGGGATACTCAAAGCCGGGGGCATCATGGCTCCAATCAACACCGCATACAAGATGGATTTTCTCGAATACATAATTGATAACTCCGACTCCAGGGTCCTTTTCATAGCCGAGGAGTATCTCGAAAGAATAGCGCCGATTCAAGATAGAATCCCCAAGGTTGAAAAGATAATCGTATGGACGCGGAATAAAACGGGCGGCTTTCAAGATATGGGGGTCAGTGTAAAACCCCTCGTTTCGTATGGAGATTTCCTGGACAACTCAAGCCCCGCAGAGCCTGAGGTAGATGTCAGATTCATAGATACCGCGCGCCTCATGTATACGTCGGGAACCACGGGGCGCTCAAAAGGGGTTACCAAATCGCACGCCGCCGATTATTATAGCGCAAAGGGATACATAGAACTAATGGAGGTAGATGAAAATGATACCCTCTTTACGTGCCTTCCCCTTTTTCATTCCAACGCCCAGGTACTCTGCGTCTATCCCGCCCTAATTGCGGGAGCGAGGGTTGCAATATATGAGAGGTTTAGCGCATCCCAGTTCTGGAATTGGGTAAAGGAATCGGGAACAACTGCATTCAACCTCCTTGGCGCTATGAGCTACTTTCTCTGGCGTCAGTCTCCGATTCCAGAAGAGAGAGAACACAGGGTTAGGCTTGCATTAATATCCCCCGCGCCGCACGATATACTTGAACAATTTATGGAGAGATTCAACATAAAGGTCGTAGAAGGCTACGGGCTTACAGAGACCGGAGTGGTGACCTATATGCGCCCCAACGAACCATTCAGGGTTGGCTCATGCGGAAAAGAGGCTCCGGGGTATGAGGTGAAAATCGTAAATCCCGAAAGCGATGAAGAGCTAGAGAGGGGACAGGTCGGAGAGATAGTAGTTCGTCCCCGGATTCCTAACATAATGCTTTACAATTACCATAAGATGCCTGAAAAGACGGTTAGCGATTTCAGGAACTTCTGGTTCCACACGGGAGATGGGGGAAGAATGGATGAGGACGGTTATATCTACTTTGTTGACAGGGTGAAGGACTACATAAGAAGAAGAGGCGAAAATATCAGTTCATTTGAAGTTGAGAGAATTGTGTGCCAGTACCCGGCGGTGGCAGAGGCCGCCGCGATTGGAATTAAGGCGGGAGAGGGAAAATTTGCGGAGGACGATCTTATGATAGTGGTGGTAAAAAAGACCGATATGGATGTATCATACGAAGAACTCATTAAGCACTGTGAGGAAAGGATGCCCTATTTTATGATTCCAAGGTTTATAAGGTTCGCTGATGCGCTTCCCAAAACGCCTACCGAAAGGGTTCAAAAGCACATACTCAAAGAGCAGGGAATAACCCCGGATACATGGGACATGGAAAAGGCCGGGTATAAGATTAAGAGATAAAACAATCAGCACGGGTGAACATAACAAGAGGTCTCATACAAAAATCATTGCGAAATTCCCGCTGTCAATCGGTGTATAGAGCAACTGCTTAAAGGAGGTTGGAGAGATGGATATGAATCTAGCCGATAGGATGATAAGGGCGGCCAAGCTCGATACTCAGCTCTATGAAGAGGTTGAGAAGGATTCAGAAGCCACAAGAGAGGCCTTTTTAGTCGTTCTGATTGGTGCAATATGCAACGGAATCGGGAGCATAGGGGTTTTAGGGGCAAAGGGAATAATAGCGGGACTCATATCGGCGATTATAGGATGGGTACTTTGGAGTGTTGTTATTTTCCTCATAGGCGTGAAGGTTTTCAAGCACACATCCGACATGGGTGAGCTCCTTAGATGCCTCGGATTCGCCTATTCTCCAAATGCCGTGAGCATTCTTGGAGTTATTCCCCTAATTGGCGGCATAATAAGGTTCATCGTCTTTATTTGGGTCCTGGTAGCATTTGTCGTTGCCGTGCGGCAAGCACTTGACTGCGGAACGGGAAGAGCGATTTTAGTCTCCGTATTAGGCTTTATAGCCTTTTTAATTATCACCGCCATCTTCTTCCGCCTCTTTGCGTTTTAAAAAACGGTCGGGCATAATTCAGATTATTTGATCTCCCTTCTCAGATTATCCAGAAGCCTTTCTAATTCCTCAAAGTCGGATTTTATTCCCCTTCCTCCAAATCTCAAATCGAGGTACTTCTCCGTGAATTCCCCAAACGTCCGGAACCCCGCCCCGCCGCTCTGCACCACACTGTTGGCGAACTCCTTAGGGGCTACAAAGTCCTCTTTCTTAAAACCCTTTTTGGATAGGAGTACAAGGGCTTTTTTGTACAGAATCGAAGCCTTCTCGTCCGGCTTTTTCCTCGCGTATCTGAAAAGAAGCCTTGCCTCTGGTTTGGATAAAAAAACCCATGCAATGAGAGCCAAAATTATAGCGGCAATGCCCCACTTTCTATTAACCTTGAGATTAAAATCCACTCTATTTTGCACCCTGCTCTTTTGCCATCTCCAATTATCCTGAATCTGGGAGAGGATATGAATCTGATCCCTCTGTCCAAAATCCACAACGTATCTGCTCCATCTATATCTCAAATAATCAATATAAGAGGCGATGAAAGAGAACTTACCATTTGACGAAAACCCCGCATCCCCCGGCGGAGTGGGGTCAAAGAGGACCCATCCGTGATGCGGGAAAAAGACCTCAACCCAGGAGTGGGCATTGCTTTCGCGGATCAAGAAAAACTTCCCGTACTCGTTCCACTCTCCGCCAAGGAACCCGTTTACAATCCTTGCCGGAACCCCTACCTCTCTAAGCAGAACAACCATGGCCGTCGCAAAATACTCACAGTGTCCCGCCTTGTTTTTAAAAAGAAAATCCTCAAGCGGAAACCCGGCGGTTCCATTCTCAAGCGTCATGGTGTATTTCATATTCTCAATGAGATACCTTTTGATTGATTCAGCCTTATCATAAGCATTCGTATCTAGTGATGTAATCTTCCTCGCAAGCTCCTCGATTCTACTGCTGAGTCTTGGGAGCTGCAGATACTGCTTTCCTATGGACGCCGGATAATCTCCACTGTCTTCTCTCAGTTCCTTACTGGAGGGAACGCTTAAATCAGAATAAGCCACGTATTTCAATCTATTTGAGACCTTATTAGGAAGCATATAAGAGTCATTTATACCCTCTATCCTTTCCCATTCTGCCGCCTGGAATCCCACAGGAATGCTTCCTGCAAACAGCACGTATGTATCAATTGGCTCGGTTACCACCTCTTGATACACGGTTCTATTTTTAGGCTCTTCTTTTACGTTTATTATTCCCTCCCGATTCTTTACGTATACATTACGATCAGGATTTTCCGTTCTCCACACAGTTCCATCAAATTCATCAAGCGCTATTCCACGCCAGTAAATCGTCTGAGGGAGACTCCGCAGATCGCGATTCAGGATTCTTATTCTCATAACAGGCGATGGATCGAGTTTGATCTGCCCTACCTGACCCAGTTTAACCTCATCTGAAAACCCACTGCTTAGAGATTCCGGCTTAATAAAGTCCGTTGCCAGAAAGCCGCTCCCCAGCCTTGGAACCGAAATAAAGATTAAAGCCGTGAAAATAAAGATCACAAAGCTCGCTCCCCCCGTAATTCCAAGAAAAAGAGGAGTAACGACCTTTGGATCATCATTGCTTGAGGCTTCGATAGACTCCTTTCTCATATTAAATGCTATAATTGCCCAAAGGGCCAGGGCGACATAGACGATGAACGCCACTCCATAGGAGAAATCCACGGTGAGAATGGTTCCAGCGAGAAACTGAAAAAAACTCAGTATGTAGATCTGAATAATATCCCTCATCCCCTTTGGCCCCAGGAGCTTTAGCACCTGTGTATATATGAGAAAGGTCAGGATTTCATCAAAAAGCCCCATGCCGAGAAAAACTACGCTCGTAAAGACATAGATTACAAGTACAATAGCAAGGGCAGTTATAATTTTTTGGTTCAGGTAATAACTTTTATTAAACCTTTCATTTATGAAACTCAAAATTAACGAACCGAGGAAAACGGAGATGCTTATTGTGTCCGCCTGTCCCGTAATGGATATGGCAAAAAAACCCACGAGTGCAAGGAGATGTGTAAATAGATTGAGCGCCTGAGATGTTTTCATTTAATCTCTCCCGCGTATTTAACCTCAATATCGCGAAGCCTTTTTATCCTGTCCCTGATCTCAGCCGCCCTTTCAAACTCAAGCCTCTTTGCCGCTTCTTTCATCTCTTTTGTAAGCTCTTCAACCAGCCCGGGTATCCTCTCAGGTGAAACCTCAAGGTCTCTCACATCGCCTGTTGAAACAGTAAAGTAGTCCATTTCGTATATTGAAGACAGCGCGTCGCTTATCCCCTTCTTAACTGTCTCAGGGGTTATGCCGTAGGATTTGTTATACTCGTCCTGAATCCTTCTCCTTCTGTTCGTCTCCCCAATGGCGCGCGCCATAGAGGATGTGATACTATCGGCGTAGAGGATGACCCTTCCGCGAATGTTCCTTGAGGCGCGCCCAAAGACCTGAATGAGAGACATCTCGGATCGCAGAAACCCCTCCTTATCCGCATCGAGGACGGCAACGAGGGACACCTCCGGAATATCAAGCCCCTCTCTCAGGAGATTCACCCCAATGAGAACATCAAACTTCTGGAGCCTGAGTTCCCTTATTATTTTAATCCTCTCAAGCGTATCAATATCCGAATGGAGATACCGGACTCTCACGCCGAGGTCTCTGTAATACTCGGTCAGGTCCTCAGCCATCCTTTTTGTGAGCGTCGTTATAAGGACCCTGTCTCCAATACCCACCCTCTTTCTAATCTCTTCGAGAAGGTCATCTACCTGGTTCTCGGCTGATCTCACCTCAACCTCCGGGTCCGTAAGCCCGGTGGGGCGGATTATCTGTTCAACCACCGCACCGTCTGAACTCCTCATCTCATAAGGCCCAGGAGTAGCAGACACAAATATCACCTGATTTATCCTCTTTTCAAACTCAGGAAAGCTCAGGGGCCGATTGTCAAGCGCGGAAGGGAGCCTGAATCCGTGCTCAATGAGTGTGAGCTTTCTGCTCCTGTCACCATGGTACATCCCATGGAGCTGAGGCACCGTCTGATGGCTCTCATCAATTATAAAAAGGGAGTCCCGTGGGAAATAATCGAGAAGCGTCCATGGCGGCTCTCCGGCACTCCTCCCGGAGAGGTGCCTTGAGTAGTTCTCTATTCCAGGACAGAATCCCATTGTGGAGAGGAGTTCCAAGTCGTAGTTTGTCCTTTCTTCTATTCTCTTTCTCTCCACGACCATCCCGCGTGACTCAAGGTATTTTATCCTCTCTCTCAGCTCCTCTTTAATGGTTTTAATAGCCCTGATGAGTTTCTCCCTGGGCGCCACATAATGTGTGCTTGGATAGATTATTGTCTTGTCGACGGCTCTTATGGGTTTTCCCCTCAGTGGGTCAATCTCCTTTATTGACTCCACGACATCGCCAAAAAACTCGATCCTTATGGCAATAGACTCTACATGTGATGGAAATATCTCAACCACGTCGCCTTTTACACGAAAGGCCCCTCTATAGAGGTCAAAGTTGCTTCTTGCATACTGAGCCTGAGCGAATTTTCTCAGGAGGTCATCGCGGTTTAGGCTCATCCCTTCCTCAACGATTGTGAGCATCCCGTAGTAGTCCTCGGGCGAGCCTATGCCGTATATACAAGAGACGCTTGCGACTATGATCACATCTTTTCTCTCAAAGAGAGAGGATGTCGCTCCGTGTCGGAGCCTGTCTATGTGTTCATTTATCGCCGCATCCTTTTCAATGTATGTGTCAGTCTCAGGGATATAAGCCTCCGGCTGGTAGTAATCGTAATAGCTCACAAAGTAATGAACGGAGTTCTCAGGGAAAAGCTCTTTGAGTTCTCCGTAGAGCTGAGCAGCCAGTGTTTTATTGTGGGCAATGATAAGGGTCGGGCGCCCCACGTTTGCAATCACGTGTGCAACTGTAAACGTCTTGCCGCTCCCAGTAACCCCAAGGAGCACCTGATTTTTCACCCCCCTGAGCACTCCCTCTGTGAGCTTATATATGGCTTGAGGCTGGTCGCCTTTAGGCGTAAAATCGGTTTTTAATTTAAACATCTTAATAAGAAAAAAGGGCACATTTTATTCATCGGAACTGTCATTGCGAGGAGTAATAACGACGAAGCAATCCACAAAAAGATTGCTTCACATCCCTTGTGATGTTCGCAATGACTACCTCTTTTTCAATCCACTTTTAATCCACAGAATTGGTATTACAGTATAGTAGTTTAAATCAATCCCGCCTTTCTGTAAACGATTAGGATTTGAAGATACTTTATGATTGCTTGACAACAGATTACCCATTGTGAGACAATTTCTAGCAATAGAAAAGGCCAAGTGTAAATGGGATCATGCAAGGTCTTCTTAACTCCCAGATTAGCAACACAGTAATGAATACAGATCTAACATTTATCACAAACGAAAAAGATAAGAATCTCTTAGCAAGGTTCAAGGTTCTCATAAAGGACACAAAGTTTTTCGATGCCCTAGTAGGTTATTTCTACACGAGTGGCTTCCACGCCCTCTATAAATCGCTTGAGAAAACAGAAATTATTGACCAAATCCTCTCCATCACCAAAAACGACGACTATCTTCGCAATCCTCAAAAACAGGCGCAGGTAAAAGAATACGAACGGCAGATTGACCGGATGGTGTATGAACTCTACAACCTCACGGATGAGGAGATTGCGATTGTGGAAGGGAGAAGGGATTAGAAGATTGAAGATTAGAAGATTAGAAGATTAAAGATTGAATCTGTAAATCTTTCAATCTTCAATCTGTAATCTGCAATCCCTTTGTAGGAGGATTTATGAAGATTGAGAGATTCGAGGATTTGGAAGTTTGGCAGTTATCAAGGGAGCTAGTAAAATCAATTTATAAATTAACCTCAGGGGCAAAATTCTCGAAGGATTTTGGTCTGGCAAATCAAATTCAAAAAAGCGCGGTATCTATAATGTCAAATATTGCCGAAGGATTTGAGAGAAAGAGCAAAAAGGAATTTATCAGTTTTCTCTCTATTGCGAAGGGTTCGTGTGGGGAATTGAGAAGTCAACTATACATCGGATTGGATTTAAGTTACATTAACAAAGACGAATTTCATGAAAATTGTCAATTAGCTGAAAAAATCTCAAAATCCCTTGCCGGATTCATGAAATATCTCCAATCTTCCAATCTGTAATCTGCAATCTGGAATCCGTAGTCGGGAGTTTTATATGAAAAAAGAAGACATTAAGAAAATTTTGGTGGAAAACAAAGAAATCCTCAAGAAATACAAGGTGAAATCAATAGCGCTCTTTGGCTCGTATGTGAGGGGGGAAGAGAAAGAGGGCAGTGATATTGACTTGCTTGTTGAGTTTGAACGAGATGCTTTTGGTAAGGATTTTGACGGATACACGGATAACTACGAAAACCTGAAATCATTCCTAGAAAATACATTTGATAAGAGGGTAGAGCTCCTCACAATTGAGATGATTAGCCCCCATATAAAACCATATGTGTTGAAAGAGGCTGAATACTATTGAAAAGAGCTGAGCCATTCCTCAAACACATCCTTGAAGAGATAGAGTATCTTCAGAAGAAATCCAACCAGCTTAAGTACGAAGATTTTATTAGCGATGAAGACCTTAAAAGGAGTTTTGTAAGGTCTCTTGAAGTCATGGGGGAAGCAACTAAGAATCTTCCTCAAGACTTCAGAAACAAACATACCCAAGTTCAATGGAAAGATATAGCGGGATTAAGGGATGTTCTTATCCACCGTTATTTTGGTGTGGATTATAAATCCGTTTGGGATATTATCAAGAATAAGATACCGGAGCTTAAAAGGCAGATTGAGAAGATATTGAGCGAAGCCGGGGGTTAAATTCTAAGGAATACGAACGGCAGATTGACCAGATGGTGTATGAACTCTACAAGCTCACGGATGATGAGATTGCGATTGTGGAAGGGAAGGAATGAGTAAGCCTGAAAGTATCTATGCTTTCATAGATAGTCAAAACCTGAACCTGGCTATTAGAGATTGCGGTTGGGAGCTAGATTTTGGTAGATTCCACATTTATCTCAAAGACAAATACAAGGTAACTAAGGCATTTCTTTTTATCGGTTATGTCCCAGGTAACGAAGCCTTATACACCTATTTGCAGAAATTAGGATATATACTCGTTTTCAAACCAACCCTAGAATACAAGAAGGAGGGGAAAAGATACACGAAGGGTAATGTTGATGCGGAATTGGTTTTACATGCGATGATTGAATATCCGAATTATGATAAAGCGATTATTGTTTCAGGGGATGGCGATTTTCATTGCTTAGTTGAATATTTGGAGAGAAAGGGCAAGCTTTTGCATGTGCTTATTCCAAACTCTAACAAGTATTCGGCTTTACTGCGAAAATTTCATAAGTATTTCAATTACTTAGACAATTTGAAAAATAAATTGGGCAAAAAAAAGAGGGAGTAACCTTCGGACGAAACCTTAGGTGTGCCCTCTCATCGTGATTATATATTTAGTATAACAACAATTTAACAATTTTCAATATGCGGCCAGATTGACCGGATGGTGTATGAACTCTACAAGCTCACGGATGAAGAGATTGCGATTGTGGAAGGGAGAAGGGATTAGAAGATTGAAGATTGAAGATTGAAAGATTAGAAGATTGAAAGATTAGAAGATTGAAAAATACTGGAGGCGTGTATGAAAATAACTTATGATCCTGAGGTGGACGTTCTAAGGATTCTTTTCAGCAATGCGCCTATCGAGGAAAGCGATGAAGACAAACCCGGTATGATTCTCGACTACGACAAGGATGGCAACATCGCAGGGCTTGAGATATTGGACGCATCCAAGCGGATGGAAAACCCCCGTTCAGTTGAATACGCCGTTGCGGACTCAAGATAAAATCTCACTCCCGAAAAATACTCTTCATCATCTTGCTATCTCTTTCTCAAATTTGTACCCTATCGTCGGGAGATTAGCTATGACCATTATAGATCGAATTGAAATCAATCCAAAGGTTATGATGGGTAAGCCCACTATTCGCGGCACGAGGGTTACTGTGGAGCTAATCGCTGCGGAAACTCAGCGAGGGAGCAACTGAAGCCGATTTGGTAGAAGCATATCCACGACTCACACGCGAGGATATACAGGCAGCAATTCGTTATGCGGCAGACACCTTGGCTCATGAGGAAATAGTTGTGCTGCATTCGTCTGAACAATCGTCTATAGAATAGTTATGCGGTTACTAGCAGCAGATTTGTGAAGATGTTGTCGAACTGGTAGAGCAGTATGGAAATAGCCTATATGGATGCTTTATTGTGGTACAGCCGGGTCGAATCCGAATCAGTCGAGCACCCTGAGGTTGAACGGGTAAAAATGTGTTAAAATAAATTGGGCAAAAAAAGAGAATGGTATGGGCACGGCATGCCTCGCCCATACAACAAAAAACAGAAATTCCTATTTCCTAACGGTGTGCCTTCCCATATCTTGACTTGATCTCTTCAAGCTTGCTCCTCTGCTGTGGGGTGAGCACATACATTATTTGAAGGGACATACGCCCCCTAATCCCCTCCATAGCCCCTCTTATATTTGCTATCTCATCGGTCAATCTCTCGGCATCCTGCGGATTCGAATTCGGATTTTTAATTATCGCCCTTCGCTCAGCCTCCTTTTTCCTAAGCTGATCATTAAGCTCTATCATCTGCGGTTTGTATGAAGAGAATATCGCCTCTATGCGATTCACCTGATCGTTGGTAAGCTCCAATTCCTTTGCAATCTTTGGATGCTTCCACCATTTGCCCGGCACATTATCATCATTGCCGTAGCTAAACGAGGACGCAAAAACTATCAGGAAGAATAAAATTAATGGCCTCAATTTTTATCCCCCTTTATCATTCTCTTCAATTGGTTCATCCCAAGGCCCATAAACATCAAGCGACTGCCCGTCTTCCCTTGAGATGGCCTTGTCGAAATCAACCAAGAGCTTCTCGTCGGCCTTGTCCCTCTCGGTAAAAACGACTTTTGTCCTACTAGGCTCAAAGAAACCAAACCACATAACAACAGCAACCACAATAACGGCTAAAGCCGCCCCATAAGCCCAGCCGAGCTTCCAGTTCTTAAAGAATTCTATCATCCCGACCTTCCCAGTATCCTCATGCGAAACCCTGTCCCAGAATCTGGCGACAAAATTCTCCCTGACCTCAACGCCGTCCCACATATCCATTAGATTCCATACATCATGAGATTCCTTAAGAAACAGGGCGCAATCCGCGCATTCCCTCAGATGCGCCTCAACCTGCATCTTTTCGATTTGGGTTAAATCCCCACCGGGGTATTCGAGGATTAATTCCTTAATCTTTTCGCATCCCATGGTCTTCTCCCCCTTTCATGTATGGTTTTAATTTCTCTATCAATTTCATTCTACCCCTGTGGACATAAGCCTTTACCGCCCCTACCGTACACCCTATAATCTCCGCAACCTCTTCGTAAGAAAGCTCCTCGTATTTACAGAGAACAACGGCCGTCCTCTCCCTTTCAGGTAGAGACTTCAGCGCCTCAAATATGGCGCCCCCGATCTCCCTTCTAAAGGTAATATCGTAGGCATCCACCGATTTAGAGTCCCCCACGTCTCCCGAATTCTCCTCCATATCGTCCAAACTCAGTGTCTGATTCTTCCCCCTTGATTTAACCTCTGTAAGGCAGAGGTTGGTGGCAATCTTATAGAGCCATGTCGAGAACTTTGCCTCAGGCCTGTATCTCTTTGCCGAGCGGTAAACCCTCAAGAAAACCTCCTGCGCCAGGTCTTCTGAATTTCCCCTGTCATTTGTGAACCTGTATATATAATTAACTATCCCTCTATAATGCCTACTCATAAGCTCAGAAAAAGCAGTATCGTCCCCCGACCTAACCCTCTCCATAAGCTCAATGTCGCTTTCCATCTGCATATTGCTCGGGTCTATCAATAATAACTAGGAGTTTTAGAAAAAAGTTTCAGTTAATTGTCTAATTCGAGTATAATTTATACCGCGCCGTAAAACAATATCGTAAGGGCACGGCATACCGTGCCCTTACTTGCTTGCAATAATAGCAGGGGCGGGTCTTGCACCCGCCCTGTTTTTTGTCAAATAAATGAGAGAAAAATCCGCACAAAGGGAAGAAAGACAGACAGAGAGGGATGTTCACACCCAAGGGCTTTCGCAAACCAGGCGTGTTCTTGTCACTATAGGAATAATGATAGGGATGTTCCTCGCCGCTCTTGATGCCACGGCGGTAAGCACGGCAATGCCCACGGTGGTGTCGAGCCTGGGGGGACTTAGCATATATAGCTGGGTGTTTTCCGCGTATATACTCACATCCACTGTAACGCTTCCCCTTTGGGGAAGGTTCTCCGACATCTATGGAAGGAGGGTCTTCTATATCATAGGCGTAGCCCTTTTTCTCTTTGGCTCCGCCCTCTCAGGCCAATCCAAATCCATGGTTGAGCTAATAATATTTCGGGCCATTCAGGGCCTCGGCGGTGGTGCCCTTCTTACGCTTGGAATGATAATCATAGGAGATGTATTCTCTCTCAGGGAAAGGGCAAAGATACAGGGGCTTTTTGGTGGCGTCTGGGGGCTTTCAAGCATAGTAGGCCCCATTATAGGGGGGTTTATCACAGACCATCTTTCATGGAGGTGGGTCTTCTATCTGAACGTTCCATTTGGCTTTATAGCCGCAATAGTAATGGGATTTGCCCTAAAAGAGCACGTTAAAAACAAGAGAGCGTCCCTTGATTACGCGGGAGGAATCGTACTTACCGCCCTTATTACCATATTCCTCATTGGGCTTATGGAGATTGGCAAGGAGGGTGGGTGGAACTCAATTCTCGCGCTTGGTATGTTTGTCCTCTGCCCCCTTCTCCTCTGGCTCTTTATTTTTATCGAAAGGAGAACAGAAGACCCCATAATTCCGCTTGACCTATTTTCAAACCGGTTTTTCAAGGTCTCAGCCATAACTGGGTTCCTAATAGGAATGGCGATGTTCGGGTCAATCTCGTTCATTCCATTGTTCGTACAGGGGGTTATTGGAACAAATGCAACGGGCGCGGGAAGCGTCCTCACGCCCCTTCTTCTCGGATGGGTCTTTTTCTCAAGCATCTCCGGAAGGCTTCTCCTCCAGTTCAGGTACCGTCCGCTTGTACTTGTCGGCACGGGGCTTGTGACTATGGGTTTTTTTCTCCTCAGCCGATGGGATGAGGGCACAACCCGTAGCGTCGCCACACGCGACATGGTATTCCTTGGATGCGGGATGGGGATGATTCTAATCCCTCTGCTCCTTGGCGTTCAAAACTCGGTTCCCAAAAGGCAGCTTGGTATTGCAACCTCAGGCACCCAATTTTTTCGCTCAATTGGAGGGGCTGTCGGCGTAAGCGTAATGGGCGCGGTAATGGGTGCATACATGCATCTTGACCTCAAGTCTTTATCAAGTTTAAAACTCTCCAGCCTCAGCCTCGACTCCCTTGTAAACCCGATAGAGAAGCAGAGCCTACCCACAGAAGCCCTGGACGCACTAAGAGGGGTCTTTGCGCACTCGCTCCACTATGTCTTTATCACCGGGCTTGTTATTGCGCTTCTTGCATTTGTATCTGCCTTTCTCGTTCCTCATGAAAGAGCGGTGGATCGGATAGATGAAGAGCATAGAGCCGTGAAGAAGGTTAAAAGCTAACTCACGTTACACTGCTCAAGTAAAAACATTCAATAATGACATTTATATCACATCTATCCTCTTCATATGGATTAAAAGTGCATTGAAAAAGAGGTTGTCATTGCGAACGATAGTGAAGTAATCTATCTTTAGATTGGTTCGTCGCGGAGTTTACACTGAATGAAGTGAAGGGCTCCTCGCAATGACAGCTCTTATTTATGTTATGCACAATCAAATAATAGAATTGGTATAACATAGGTAGTAGAATAAATGGTAAAATAATAAAGAGATTTACATCATTGGAAAAAACAGATGAAAAGTATAGTTCTATCAGGGTTAATATTCCTCTCCGGATGTGCGGGAGGCGGTTACATAGCCAGCAAAGACACAGATGGATTTCAGCCAAATGTATGCGCCAATATCCCTGTCGGTATTGAGGGGTTTCAGTACATGGACCCCTCTTTAAAACACCTGAAGATAAGCTGTGCCGATCTGTCAAGATGCGCGTCTCTCTACGGATATGGGACACCGCCTAACGTTCCGTGTGAGTAGCTAGTACCTTGTCTAAACCCTTCTTGACAACTCAAGGGGGTTTTGGTTTTCTTTAGTGGGTCAATGAATAAAAAGGGAAAGGTTTACTTAATCGGGGCTGGTCCCGGCGACCCCGGGCTTCTCACAATAAAGGGAAAAGAATGTTTGGAAAAAGCCGATGTTGTGGTCTATGATTACCTTGTGAACCCCAAGCTCCTCAAATATGCCAAGAAAGAGACAGAGATAATATATGCGGGGAAGCGAAAGGGCAATACGGAACTGCCCCAAGAGGCAATAAATCGGATTCTCGTCAATAGGGCAAAAGAAGGGAAAACCGTAGCGAGGCTTAAAGGCGGAGACCCTTTCATATTCGGAAGGGGCGGAGAAGAGGCGGAGGCCCTTTTTGAGTATGGAATCCCATTTGAGATAGTGGCTGGGGTAACCTCGGCCTCGGCAGTCCCCGCTTATGCGGGGATTCCTCTAACTCACCGAGATTTTACCTCTTCGTTTGCGGTAGTTACGGGGCATGAGAATCCCGAAAAGGAAAAATCCGCCCTGCCCTGGGACGCACTGGCCAAGATCGGAACGCTCGTCTTTCTTATGGGGGTAACAAGAATAGAAGAGAACATGAAAAAACTCATTGAACACGGCAAATCGCCGGATACGCCAGCCGCCTTCATTGCATGGGGAACCCTTACCAGACAAAGAACAGTCACAGGAACCATCAGCGAAATCGGTAAGATCGTAAAAGAAAGCAATCTGAACCGCCCCCCTGCGACCGTTGTCGTCGGAGATGTAGTAAAGCTCAGAGAAATCCTTAACTGGTTTGAGACAAAACCCCTTTTTGGGAAGAGGGTGCTTGTTACAAGAACGAGAAAGCAGGCAAGCACACTGGTAGAGCTCCTTGAAGAGGAAGGAGCCGAAACCGTTGAGTTTCCCACAATTGAAATCGTTCCACCTGAGAGATGGGATGAAATAGACAATGCCATAGAAAATCTCGGTTCGTATAACTGGATTATATTTACAAGCGTAAATGGAGTCGAATTTTTCTTTAATAGGCTCAAGGCAAAGAAGAAAAGCATAGTGGAATTCAAAGGGGTAAAAATCGCAACCATCGGGGAGCAGACCGGGCGGGCGGTTGAGAATCTGGGGCTTAATGTGGATATTATTCCTTATGAATTCATGGCGGAAGGAGTTGTTGAGAGCTTCAGAGGGATAGATATAAAAGGAAAGCGGATTCTTATTCCAAGGGCAAAAGAGGCAAGGGAAATCCTCCCGGTCGAGCTTCAAAAAATGGGAGCGGATGTCAATATCGTAACCGCCTATAAAACAGAGAAACCCAATCCGGAAAGGGTAGAAGAAATAAAGGGTATGTTGAGGAGCGGCGAGATTGATGTCATTACATTCGCAAGCTCGTCAACCGTGAGGAATTTCCTTTCCATATTTGGCAAGGACAAAGAACCCCTTTTAAGATCAACGATTGCATGTATCGGTCCCATTACAGCCGAACCGCTTAGAGAGATCGGAATAGAACCCCAGATCATCCCCAAGAAATACACAATTGAAGGGCTCGTTAGAGAAATAGTAGATTACTTTTATTAGCTCATGACATATATTTCAATACACGTCCTTAATATGGTGTGTGAGAAGCTGTCATTGCGAGCGGTGTGGTTCCCTGAAAGCCCTCCCTCTCGATCGCTACCCCAGATCCCAGTGAATCAATCCCTCTTTTAGATTGCTTCGCCACGGAGTTTACCCTGAATGAAGTGAAGGGCTCCTCGCAATGACCATACGTGTTAGTGCACTATCGGCTTGTATAATTGGTATAAGATTTACTAAACCAAGATGCCCAGATTTCCGGTCAGACAAACCCAAATTAAAAACGGCCAGGCAGTTATCTCAGGTTCGGACTACAGGCACATCCTAAGGGTTTTGAGGCTCAGGGTGGGGCATGAAATTACCCTCTTTGATGAAAGCGGGATGGAGCATACTGGGGCAATAGCGGCTATAGAAAAAGGGAGGATCAGAGTATCAATAGCGGAATCAAGAAGGGTGGAAACGGAGTCGAGTTTAAACATCACCCTCATGCAGGGCGTTCCAAAGGGGAATAAGATGGATTTAATTATTGAGAAGGCGACAGAACTGGGTGTAAAAACCATTGTGCCGGTTATTACCGAAAGGTCTCAGCCTAGAGAGACAAAAAGAATTGATAGATGGCAAAGAATTGCAATAGAATCCTCAAAACAGTGCGGAAGGATGATACCAACCAATATTTATGACATAAAGGGCTTTCATGAGGCAATAGAATTAAATTATTGTGAAAGCTTACGTATTATTCTTCATAATCAATGTGAGCATAGTATCAGAAATATCATTAATAATATTTCAAAATCTCCTATAAACATTACTCTTTTCGTTGGGCCAGAAGGCGGATTTTCAGAGGAAGAGATAAAAATAGCCAGTGAAAGGGGGTTTATTCTTGCCGGATTAGGCCCCCGGATATTTAGAACAGAGACGGCAGGTATAGTCGCAATAGCGATTCTACAATATGTATATGGAGATATTTGACACAGAGGGAACTATCATGGATCAACCAAACGAGGGGGAATCGAGGGGTAAGGCAGCCTTCTTATTTGATCTCGATGGCACGCTGGTGGACAGCGTGTATCAACATGTCCTGGCATGGCGAGAGGCACTGGAAAAAGCGGATATTGAACTGTCAGTATGGCGCATTCACCGACGGATTGGAATGAGCGGGGGGTTGTTTGTAAATGCCCTCTTACGGGAGACCGGGCGCCGGGTTACCCCAGAGAAGGCAGCATACATCCAACAATTGCACGAGGAGGCTTACAAGCGCTTGGTGACGCAAGTGCGCCCACTCCCCGGTGCGAGAGAACTCCTGGACTATCTATCCCGGATCGGAGTACCGTGGGCTATTGCAACCAGCGGGCGTCTGGAGACAGCCCACCTTACGCTGGAAGTCCTTAGAATAGATCCCCGCGTACCGGTAATCACGAGGGATCAAGTATCTCATGCCAAGCCCGATCCAGACCTGTTTTTGACCGCTGCCAAGGCACTTGGGGTAGAGATTGGCACATCAGTCGTGGTAGGGGATAGTGTATGGGACCTTTTAGCCGCACGCCGTGCTAGAGCATTGGGAGTGGGTTTGCTTTCAGGTGGATATGGTCAAGACGAACTCGAGCGGGCCGGTGCATATCGGGTTTATCAAGACCCCGATGATCTGCTCAGGCACCTAGATGAGGTTGGGGTCCGAGTTGCAGAATGATGGCTCTATCCCAAAAGGTATCTTCAAGATACATAAATCACATTCTTAGATGAATAGTCTTTCATATCCTTCTCAAGCCCCGGCCTATTTTCGACATTAGGCCAGGGCCTTTCTCTCAGAGGTTGCTTAGCGCTATCTGAATATAAACCCAAAGTTTAAACCAAGGGATGGGCCATAGTAGAATGGAGCAGGCTCATAATAATAGGGGTAAGGGTACCCATTGTATCCATAATAGTATGGATAAGAGTACCCATAATATCCGTAATAGTATGGGTGCCACTCATGACGCTCGTGGTGTTCGTAGTAGCGGTCATCCCAATCACGGTGTCCATAGTAGGAACGGGAGTGGTACGTGTTAAATGAATCGGTGAACCGATCCGCAAAGCTTATATTCGGAATCGCGAGGATAAGGGTTAAAACAACTACCAGGAAAATACCCAGTTTCTTCATATCTGTTCACCTCCTTATATTAGTAAACAAGCCATGCATCAATCCGGTTGCAGGTCAATAACGTTTAGGGAACGGTTACTCCAAATATTTAACAACACATATACCATGAATGAGTTTTGGCAAAAGACCCTATTCCACCAACAAGGATAAGGCCCACCACCAAAGCCACATATATAGGTATCCTTCCCATTTAAATACCCCCTCATTGTTTTATGCATTTGTTGGTGCAACATCCATACCAGAGGGCTAAGACTCTTATTTTCCAATGAAAAAAGCAGGTTACGAATGAAATAATATCCAAGGCAATTTACATGTGCAGTAATACACTGTGGAAAGTGTGTGATTTTGCATGTGGAATTTAATACAAGGGTGTGCTATTACAACGCTCGATTTTTTATTCCTTTGACCCTTCCCGAAACATTGATTCCGGATCTCACAGCGCCTCGCTTTTTCTTTATTCCCTTTCCGCTAGGACTTAAAAAAATCTCCTTCCACATACACTTTACTGTTCCATCCTCATACCCCGAATATGCATAGCAGCGCTCAATCTCCTTCCAGTTCCGAGACCCGTCTTGATTCGATCCATTTTGCTTCCAAAGGCATATTGAAAGGGACATTGGACACCTCTGAGGATAGATCACCAGACTCTTGCCCTTTTTTTTAACCCTAGCCTCTATGTTTTCTATGGTTCTAACCTCCAAAGCAATGGCAAGGCAGATTAAAAGGAAATCCATTGCTCCTCGCCATTCGATTGCAATGGTGTTGCGGTATTGGATACGGGGAATTTAATGCTCAACATACATTCGCCAATTCACCCTTAAAACTCTTCCTCCACAATATACCCGTCATTAAAGCCGAGTTGCTCCAATCCTTCCCCGTTGACATGGCCGTGATGAGAGAGGATCTTCTCGCGAATCTCTTTTGAGATTTCAGTATGATCTTTTAGAAAGGCCCTTGCGCTTTCTCTCCCCTGCCCCAGCCTCTCGCCTTTGTATGAATACCACGCCCCGCTCTTCTCAATAATCTTTAGACCCACTCCCAAGTCAATCAACTCCCCGTCCTTTGAAATTCCGTTTCCAAATATAATGTCAAACTCCGCCTCTCTAAATGGTGGCGCGACCTTGTTCTTTACCACCTTCGCCCTTACCCTGTTCCCTGAAACCTCTGCGCCATCCTTCACCGCTCCTATGCGCCTTATATCAATTCTGATGGATGCATAGAACTTCAGTGCCGTGCCGCCCGTTGTGGTCTCTGGGTTTCCATAGCCGCCTATTTTCATCCTCGTCTGATTGACGAAGATCAGGATGGATTTGGACTTGCTCACTGTAGATGTGATTTTCCTCAGTGCCTGAGACATAAGCCTTGCCTGAAGCCCCATGTGGGCATCCCCCATTTCACCCTCTATTTCCGCCTTGGGGACAAGAGCCGCAACTGAATCGAGAACTATGACGTCAACGGCTCCGCTCCTTACAAGCGTATCTACTATCTCAAGCGCCTGTTCGCCGTAGTCGGGCTGTGAAATAAGGAGCTTTTCTACCCTAATCCCAAGCCTCTTCGCGTAGTTCATATCGAGTGCATGTTCAACATCAATAAAAGCCGCTGCCGTTCCTCCGAGCTTCTGAGTCTCAGCTATGACATGAAGAGCGAGTGTGGTTTTCCCCGAACCTTCAGGGCCAAAAATCTCAATTGTCCTCCCTCTCGGAAGCCCTCCTACTCCAAGAGCCAGGTCCAGTCCCAGAGAACCGGTTGAGATTACCTCAATCTCCGGGATTTCAACCCCTTCTCCGAGACACATGATAGCACCCCGTCCAAACTGTTTTTCAATTGAGCTTATCGCAATCTCGATTGCCCTTTCCTTGTTCTGGCTAGTCTTTTCCATTTTTCCCTCTCTTTTTTGATTCTTTTTGTTTATTCAATTGTTAATAACAATCCGTAAATCCGCAGCTACGGCACGTAGAGCAGCCACCCTGGAATATAAGCGCCCCTTCCGTATTGCAATTTGGACAATCCTCAAAATAGATTAAATCTTCCGGCTCCCTCCTGCGTTCATCCACAAAGTTTCTAATCAGGATTTGCGCCACAGCCCCGGGAATGGATACCCCCATTCCGTTTGATGAGAACGACTTATCAATACACTGAAGCTCCTCTGCTATGCTTTTGACCTCTGTCCCATTTTTGAGAGCAAGGGAAACAAGCCTCGCTATAATTTCGCAAGTAGCCCCGAGCCTGCGATCGGATTTACCCGTACGCACCAATATCTCAAACGGCTTTCCCTCCAACGTGTTTACTGTAACGTAAAGGTTTCCGTACATCGTCTCAACAAGCTCCATAAGCCCCTCAAGAACCTGAGGTCTTTCAGCAGTATTAATCCGCTGAGTCGTGGTCTCAATGATGTTGAGTTTTCGAACCACGCCCTTTCTCGTTTCAATTTCAACCTCTGCCCCTTCCTGTGGCCTTGGGATTTCCTCGGTACAAAGGCCATACCACTTGCCGCCGAGTTTCACGCCCCTCTCATCCGCCTCCTCTACAATCCCTCGAATTCTCATCATCGGGTTCCCTCCACTTTCGATCAGTTATTTGTCTCATCCCGAAAAAATGCCCCGTAGAATTTGAACTTAGCCCTTAAATCCTTAATCGCCTCCTCTAAAGCCCTCTTTCTGCTCTCCAAGAACTTGAGTTCACCCTTAATGGATGTAAGCTCGGACTCCAGGGCCTGCAGTTGGTATGCCCCTTCTTCAATTTCTATCTTTAAGTCCTTCATCTTTCCCATTATTAACTCCTTATTAAATTAGCTCGATGCGTGCTACTTATATATAGTTCGGTGCGTGAATCCTCACTTTGCACCTCACAAAGCAGCTTTGCATCTCGCAATACCATTTATTGGCTCGATGCGTGCTGCCGCACTTTGCATCTCGCAATACCATTTTCCTCATGCCGGATCTTTGAAAGGAGAGTGAATGAAAGCATGAGGATGTGCTTGCAAATACTCTCATTGGTAAAGAAGTAATCGGGACAGTGACAGAACGCCTCCGACTCATTTATGGCAACCCCATAGTCCTTTCCGTCCTTATTTGAGACGTATGCCCTGACTTCCCCATCTTTCTGCTCAAGCCTCCTCACCCTATAGTCACCATAGAAAAGACCGGTTAAAGCCCTTTCTAATCTCTCTTTATCGGCTCTTTCAATCAATCCCATAAACCTCTTTGCTTCCACCCGATCAATCCTCCCTCTCAGTGCTCTTCTGAAACTTAAAGGTCTGTGTTGATTTTTCTTCAGAATCATGGTCCGGCCCGTTTTCCTCCTCTCTCACCCCACGCCAGACCCAACCCTCAAGCTCTTTAGCAACCTTAAACAGGCTCTTGGACGTAATCGGCTTTGTATGCGACTTAAGAATCTCTGTAGCGGTATTAAGGCATGCAAGACGTGTGACTATGACCTGACGTTCAAAGCTCTTTTTCTCCCTTTCCGCATAATAATTGCCCTCTTCAACCCTGCGCTGGCTAATTCCAGAGCCTTGTCGAGTGGTCGAACCGTTCACCCTCTCTTCTCCTGTATCCGATGGCTGATGGGAGGGCGATTTAAATCTCATTATCCAGTCTCCATTGACATCAACCCTTATCTCGTCTCCTTCATTTAATTTTGGAGCGTCTTCTTCCATATACTTCGAGTAGTTATACCACCTGCCATCAATCTTCACCCCTTTAGGGTTTATCTTCTCTACAGTTCCCCTTACTTCTTCCATGGCTTTTAGCCTCCTTTTATGGTTAATGTATAATTTTTATATTGGCCACGAATGACTCGAATTTTCACGAATTGTTTGATTTGATTTCATCTATGCTAATTCGTGATAAATATGCCCTTAATTACAATCGTTTTTAGTTAGTAGTGACAATCTCTACAAATGCCCTTTTCTTTTTCGTCCCTCTGGATTAAAGGAGATGAACAAACACAGCACCTCTCGCCCTTCAGGACCGCGAGCTTAAGCCCAATTTCACGCCCCTCTTTCTCCAGCCTCTCCATTTCTGCACAAATCCAATCAAACTCGAATTCCAGCCTATCTATTTCTGTCATCCTCTCAATCTCATTTTGAGGCAAGCTCCCTCTTTCTAATAAACCTCTGAACCTTGTCATTGAATGCTCCTCCAAAATTAATAATCGCACCTTGGACAAAGGTGCGTGGGCAACCCATTCACATCCAAAGTCAAAATGCAATGAGAACCACACCTGAAGCAATGGTGAGGTCTTGCTCCCTCACTGCGATAAAGAACGCGATTCCTAGTCCTTCTATATGCTCTGTGTAGAGCCTTCTGATAACCCTTAAATCTCCCTTCATCCAAGCTCTTATTTAACCTTACTACGCCCATTTCTATTTATCTTTAACGATTTCATTGAAATTAATGAACATGCTTTTATTGTATTCAATGAAGCTGTTAAAGTCAAGGGGGAATTTTTAAATTCTGAAAAAATTAGTTGAGTTTTAGCAGCAGGTTGCAAATTCTTTTACTGGGAGAAACCAAATATTGAACTTTTCCTTTCTTCTTGACTTAAAGTCATGTTTATCTTATTCTGTGCCACAATTACAGGAGTTTGTGGTATAACACGCCTTTTTAGGAGACTAGACCACATCCGTCTTGCTTGATACAAGTATTCGAATCTTTATAGGAGCGACCGTGAACATCCAGAGATGGCAAACGCTGTTAGAGATTGTCCTGATTATTGGTGCACCGCTGCTATTAGCAGTCGTTGAACTGTTCCATCCACAACCCCATGATCTTTTGAACCTCGATGTGCAGACCTGGCTCGCCGTTCATTACGCGCAAATCCTGTTGTTTCCGCTTTCGGCATTGGCGCTGTCTGCACTTGTGCGTGGTCTAGCCGGCATCGCCGCTACCGTTTGCCGCGTGGCGGCGTTTGTCTTCGCCGTAAGCTACACCGCGTTCGATACAGCAGCCGGTGTCGTGACGGGTATTCTCGTCAAAGCAGCGCACGCGTCGGGCACGCCGGTTCTATGGCGTGGTCCAATCGATGCGGTCTGGACACATCCGATCATGGGCGGCTCACCACTTACTCCCGCACCATTTCTGGCTGTAGTCGGAAGCGTTGCATTGTCGGTTGGTGCCGTAGCCGCAGGAGTTGCGCTCAAGCGCGCCGGCAGTTCATGGGGAGTGGTGGCGTTGCTGGCGATTTCGAGCTTTGGAATCAGTATCTTCAAGACCCACGCCTGGCCGGGCGGCCCGTTGACATTCGGTGGGCTGGCTGTGGCGGGCGCATGGTTACTAGGGGAACGCACCCGACAAGCGAAGATGGGCATCGCAGCCGCTCAACGCGCCTCAGTAAAGCCGCGCACGAAGGAGTTCCGATAACGCGCTGCTGAGTGCCAACATTAGGTTGTTTCTGATACACTTGGAATTATCTGGTCTATAACCTATTTCGTAAAAGATAACAAAAGGAGGAGAACAAAATGAGAATGCTTTTAACCGTCCGAATGCCGCATGAACCGTTCAACAGCCTTGTTAGAGCGAGAAAAGCGGGGAAGATTATGAATAAGATTCTCAAAGAGATTAAACCTGAAGCAGTGTACTTTACAGAGCAGAATGGGATGCGTACGGCTGTAATAATCATTGATGTTGCTGAACCTTCCCGCGTGCCATCGTTCGCTGAGCCATTCTTTTTGAATTTCAACGCAGATTGTGAGTTCCGTATTGTAATGTCGCCGGAGGATTTGAGCAAAGCCGGGCTTGAAGAGCTTGGGAAGAAGTGGGGCTAAATTGATCTTGTAGGCATCACTACTCGGCAAAACCTACATCTTTTAGGATTTTTTGATGATCGAAGGCGAGCTTTATAGATTTTATCTCCTCTTTTGAAAATATTTTTACCTCTTTTGTTTCTACACTGGTCGTTAGTGTGCCGCCTACAGGAACACATAAAAAGCAGACCGAGACAAAATGTCCCCTTGGATCTCGGTTGGGATCAGAATACACTCCCGCGAGTTTCTCTATTTTTATATCGAGTCCGGTTTCTTCTTTTGCCTCTCTTACCGCTGCAACCTCAACAGTCTCTCCATATTCAACTATTCCGCCAGGAAGTGCCCAGTGGTCTTTATAAGGATCGAAACTCCTCTTGACCAAAACTACCCCGTCATTCGTTAATATTATCGGGTCTACCGTAAGTGTGATTGTTTTTTTCATATTGTAATCCATGATAATTTAAAATCAGTCCCATTATACAATAAGCCCTTACCTTTTCAAATCGCCTTGAACCTCAGCGATAACTTATCTAAACTGATATGCAGAATTGATGAATAGAGGTGATTAATATGAAGATAGCGGTTGGGAGCGACGAGCGCACACATCTAACAGATTTCGTTATTGAGGAATTGAAAAAAAGGGGAGTTGATATTGAGCTTCATGGCCCTCTTGCCGGAGAACCAATCCAGTGGGCGGAGGTGGCCGAAAAGGTAGCGGAAAGGGTCGCAGACGGAGTATGTGACCAGGGGATACTCTTCTGCTGGACGGGAACGGGTGTTAGCATTGCGGCAAACAAGGTGCCCGGCATTAGAGCCGCCTTATGCGCCGATGCCGAAACCGCGCGGGGCGCAAGAAAGTGGAATGATGCAAACATACTCGCCATGAGCCTGAGATTGACATCCCCAATCGTCGCTAAAGAGATACTCGAAGGCTGGTTCAGTGAAACCCTGGAAAAAGAGGAGGCGCCAAACGTTGAGAAGGTAAAGGCCATCGAGGAGAAATACAGCCGTCAAACCTGAATCGTTTTATCGGCAATTCGTTAAGAACTGACAAATTTTGATATATTTTCCTTACCTCATTTATATTCAGCGAAAACCTCAAATGGTTGAAAAAAAAGTAGAGATGTGCCTCCTTATAGTTCGAGTTGGAATATGCATCTGCATATTCCAACTCTCAAGAGTCTTTATACTCTCGTTGCTTTCACCTATCTATCCCCCCGTTCCTGTGATGTCGCCGGAGTTGCCAGTAATAGCATTTGTCCAGCTACGTTGTTTCCACCATGGTAGACCCAGCGCCACCAAGCGAGGTCAAAGCCGCTAATATTATCAAAATAAATGGCTGTCCAATCCACATAGCCAGGACAATTGAAGCTTGTGTCGCACTGGTAATCAAACTCACCGATACTTCCCTTTTTGCGAATGGGATCTCCATTTAGTGTTGGGCTTGCCTTTAGTGTGGCAGTGAATATAGTAGAAGCAGTCTCATAAATAGGATTTGAGTAAAATCAATATACATCCAAGATGCACGAAACCAACAAAGTTCTCTATCTTATAGTCATGGCACACAATCAATCGCCGATAGTTCTGCA